>PJTQ01000166.1_pt1 | contig 87456 bp, 76 predicted proteins | sample 1512231 | NCBI WGS metagenome assembly PJTQ01 (sample SAMN08177688, study PRJNA422409) | Soil metagenome, whole genome shotgun sequencing project. | isolation source: Soil (3) enriched on wood chips | place: USA: Madison | collected 2015-01-15 | reverse complement strand
GGGGAATCGTTGAGAAAAGGAATATTGAAACAAGAATAACGACAACTTTTTTATATAATTGTATGATCTTTTAAGTGGCACGCTTTGACCGAAATCACTGGCATCATCACTCCGAAATACCCATAGATTTCATAATCTGTTTGATAGACATCGAGATGGCCTGCAAAGGAACCTCATCTATGCCATTAAACCAACCCTCACCCATTTGCTGTTGGCGACATTGCAAATCGAGGTTAACGGTTAAATATGCATCCTCTACAACTGAAAAATTTTCTCTAGAGTATCTTTTTGAACAGCTTAAATCAAAACGTGATTTATATGCTGAAGTTGAGCATCGTACCATATTTGACCTTGATAAAGAAGTTAGCCCATTAGATGAACCTTTAAGTTTATTAAAGTTTGACGAGGGGGATTTAAAGGGTAAGAGATCAAGACCTCATCATTCACAAAATAGAGTAGATATTTTAGAAGGTCAAAAAAATTGGCTTGCTACTCGTTCGAGTTGGCGAAAAAAAGTACGTGCTCTTTTTGATGAATGGAATATATCTTTTCCAAATCCATCTTCTTCTGATGTGGAAGATTAGTTTTTAAATATCCTGAATAAGGAAACTTCTGTCTCAAGTGCATTAATTTTATTTCGATTATAATATAGTTGATGTTAATTAATGTAGACATTCAGCAAAAAAAATATTAAGTACTTGAAATACTGAATAGGACATAGATTATTTAATTTTATCAAATAATGAATTTACTCCAGGCATTGTTGGCGAGGAATCTTCCTTCAATAGACCAGTATCAGATCTACTAAAAAGTGATTGCATAACAATTTTACGTTCATCCTCATTAAATTGTCCATTAGAGATTAAAGCAAGATATAAATAAGTTAATTTTTCTCTTTCTTCAGCGTCTCTAGCTAAGTGAAAATTACTGAACATAAATTTCATAATAGCACGAATGATTATAAAAAAAAGTGAAATAAAAATTACAAAAACAATCGACCATCTAATCGCAGCTGTTCTATTCCCGTCAAATAAAGACTCTAGCAGTCCTTCTGGTGTATGCCATAGTAGCCTATAAATGAAAAAAGCTAATATTAATGTGCAAATGCCTGTTGCCCCAAAAGCCCAGTATCCCGTCTTACGTAGTCCCGTAGCCTTTTCTTTCCAATACTCAACAGGTTCTTTTAATTTTAATAATTCCGCATATTGATTTTCTAAAGCAGATATCTTTTCAATAGATTCTTTATGAAAGCCTTCAAATTTCCCTTTATGCGTAATCATCCATTGACTTAGTGAATCTTCTGATCGTTGTTGAAATTCATCAAGATTTCTTTTATATTCTTCATAGTCCTCTGTTGATTTTGTTAGATGAGCCGTTAAAGTATTCTCATACTCGTTTGCTGTTTTATCAATATTTCGTCTTAGTTCGAAAAGTGATTTTTTCTCTGTCTCACGTCGATTAAAAATGTGGGAGATATCTTTGTTCTGGAATTCATAAGCTAAAAATACACCTTGGGCATTGTCTTTATTATTCATTGTTACACTGCCAGATGTAATGTATTGAAATGCAGAGTCAACAGATTTAGGGTATTTGTTTAATAGGCTAAATAAGAATTCAATCTCAGGTGCATCAATAGTAAAATGTTGATTATTAGGTCTAAGTGACTGGTTTAGGTTTACTAAAGATTGTGCAATATTTTTGTTGGTTACATTTTTGTTTTTAACGTTATTAAGGATATTTATAAGCTGGGAATAGGCATTGTCAAAAAAAGCCTTGCTCTGACGGAAATTGTGATTATTATTAGTGTGCTCTGTAGCTCCCCATTTATCTTTTTGTTCTTTTATAAACCTATAGACATTGAATAATCCTGTAAAATCATATTTCTCACCATTTGATTCGAAAACAATACTTAAGGTATATTGATTTAATTGTTCCGTTATTTCAGAATTGGAGATTATTTCCCTTACTTCATTTAAGTTCATAATAATTTATAATTGGTTAGGATAAATGTTGGTAGCTATTTATATCAATTTTTCTTTTTCCTTTTCACTTCCTTTTTCAATGCCATAATCTCTGCTAGCAAATCCTTGGCATCGCCATCCGTAGGCAATTGCGGAACCAGCTCGCCTTTGAAAGCTTTGTGCAATAGTGCTTGCGGTAACGAGTCTATTTTCTTTTTAAGATTTGTATATATAGCTTCAATGGCATCAGATTTCGCAAAGAAAGATTCTACACGTGAGACGATTTCTTGTTGTTCGGCAAGAGGTGGAATTGGAATGTCAAAATTTCTGCATTGAGATAATGATATATTTGCTTGACCAACAACACCTCTTAAATCATGACCTAAGGATTTAACAGAACTACCTTCGCAAAAATAATAATATAAGAACTTTTTATCTAAGCTACTGCCAACTCTAAATATAGTAATTGCTTGATTTAAATTCCATTCTGCATATTGATCCGTAATAATAGCAACTTTATTTAATGGTGGACCAACAATGTTCATTATTACATCCCCTGGATATGCTATAGACTTCTTAATCTGAGTATTGTGAATTTCTTCTGAGACAAATTGTGGCTCTGAGTCAAAATCAATCTTATTATTTACAATATTATATACTTTTAGAAAAGGAATGCCTTCAAGAGAAAAATTACTTCCTTTAGGAGTTCCACCGCTTTGAACTTTATCACAACAATCTAGTGCTTTCTCAATCTTCCACTCCTCCAAATCCTTTCCTTCACGCCATTCTTCAGTAAGTTTACCTGTAACGGCTTGTGTCAAGACTTGCTGACGGAAATTTTTGAGCAATTGTGGAATACGGTCTAGTGCTTTTTTCATTATCTCATGTTGTGCAAATAATGCATCTAACTTAGCAACTATACGTTCTTGTTCGGCTAGTGGGGGAAAGGGGATTTTTAAATATTGTAATAGCTGAATTGTAATTTGAGGTTGAGCAGTTCCAGTAATTATATCCGATTTGTCAACAGCAGTCAATATATATTTAACAAAATCTAAATTTAATAATGAATCACTTACATCATCTAATACGATTGAATTACTAGATACAAAAGAATATGGTTTTGTTTTATGAATTACACCACTTGCTGCACCTCGACAAGAAATGATAACCTTAGTTTTTTCATAGGTGTAATTAGAATATTTCCCTATGATTCCATTTGCACCATATACATTATAATATAGTTCTTCTTCAAAATCACCTGAAATTAGTTCTTTTGTAGAAATTCCTTTACCATAGACTAAATTAAAAATGCTTCCCAACTCCGTTTCCACCCAACCTTTAGGCAATACCTTTTCCATTAGTTTAACTCCTTGATTAAGTTTTCTAATTCTGTTTGGATGGCTTTTAGTTCGGCTAAAGCTTCATTGGCGATATCGATAGGCTCACCCAAGTCTTCTGCATTGGTCAATGAGCTATCTGCTATAAGACCTAAGTCTAGTGAATCGTTTTTTGCGGCTATGTCCTCGCGTGCTATACAAGTCCAGCGTTCGTCTTGGATCACTGCACGCTTATCGTGGTCAATCGTACCATCATAGTCATGCATGACATGATCGGCATCTATACCACCGGTATAGGCGAGGATAAAATCGGCAAAAGCTTTCTCCGTGAATGGTGTACGTACACCGTAGCTCGGCATATTGGTACGCATATCGTAAAACCATACTTTCCTGGTATTGGCTTCTTCGGATTTGCCACGCGTGAAGAAAAGCACATTTGTCTTGACACCAGCAGCATAGAAAATTCCTGTAGGCAGGCGCAGGATAGTGTGCAAATCGCATTTTTCCATCAGATCACGACGGATGCGTTGACCGTCACCGTCTTCGAATAACACATTGTCGGGCAATACGACCGCTGCACGTGCTTTACCGTCTTTTTTGAGCGAGCGGTAGATATGTTGCAGGAAATTGAGTTGTTTGTTGCTCGATAGGTAGGTGAGATCATCACGTGTCGGACGTTCGCCACCTTTCTTGGTGCCAAATGGCGGATTAGCCAATACACCATCCAGATTTTTGATGTTTTTGCCTGTTTCGGTCAGTGTATCACCTAGGGTGATTTTGCTTTCCATACCATGCAATTGGGCATTCATCACGGCTAGACGCTGTGCATCGCCTACAAGCTCTACACCAGAGAATGCTTCTTTGACTTGAAATGTTCGTTCATTATCATCGAGCGCATAGTAATTGTTGTATTTTTCCCGTAGGTAATGATCTGCCGCTATCATAAAACCAAAAGTACCACAAGCAGGATCATTCCAACGCTCACCGATTTTTGGCACCATCAGGTCTACCATGACATTGATCAATGGGCGAGGGGTGAAGTACTGACCAGCACCGGACTTCTTTTCACCCGCATTCTTTTCCAACAAAGTTTCGTAGATGTCACCCATCACATCTCTATCATTTTCCTCATACCAATCTAGCTTGTCGATAGCTTTGATAATGGTATTGAAGTTGACTGGCTTGGTCAATGTTGTAGATGCATTGGTATATATTTCCTGGATGCTTTCGCTATTTGTCTTTGTGCTTACCGTAGCCAAAAACTCACGATAGCGGTCAAAATTAGCGACATTGTCCGTTTCATTCACAAACACCTGCCATTGGTATTCAGACGGAATTTGCTCTTTGAAGTCTTTTACTTCCGAAAGTTTTAAAAATAGGATATAGGTTAATTCGTTCAAATATTGGTGATAAGTGACACCGTCATCACGTAATACGTTACAAAGATTCCAAAGTTTATTTGCTATTTCTTGTGCGCTCATTTTCTTAAAAAATTATGACAGCTTAAAGCTGTATGGTATGCGTATAATTCTGCAAAAATGCTGTTTTTAATGGACATTATGCAGTAAAAAGGTAATCATTTAATTGATGGATCAGGTTTTCTAAGTCTTCTTCGAAGATAGTATTGAGTCGTTTGAAACCACCATCAGAGATAAAGGGTTGAAGATCTAAATCTTGTCTATTCAATACCGTTTCTTTTAACAATTGAGCCTCAAAACGGTCAATCCATTTCAGTTGAGTTTTATTCCAAGCTCTTTGACTTTTAATTTTGTTAATCGCATTTTTCACTCGTTGCTCTGGCGTGACCAATGCCGTATCTAATGCTAATGTGCGGATATAGGCGATAATATCTGCGGAGGTGTTTACAGCATTGGTCTCTTTCCAAGCTGCATTGAGTGCTGTCTCATTGAAACCTTTATTGTCGAGTAGCATTTTTAGTTCTTTCAGCGATTTACGGTCTAAGTCGGCTGGTTTGCTACAGATTATTTCTAAAGCCGCTATTTCATTCCGATGGGTTTGGATATATTCTTTAAAGCTATCAATATAGTCTTCGGGTTTCTTTCCATCGCCGTAGCCTCGTTCCATCGCTAGAAAAACATCTTGATGATCCGATACATATACTTTCGTATTAGCTTGTGTTTTATTTTGATCCAAGAATGGCCACAGATCAGCCGTATCATGCAATAGAGACTTCACTTCAGCGATAGACATTGATCTTAAGGATTGAATTATTTCTTCTGGTTTATGTTTTGCACCTAAGAATTCAAATTTCTCTAAATTATCTCCTTTAATCTTGGATTTTTTGCTTTGAAGTTTGGCAATAAGTTGGTCTTTGAACCGTGTAAATTGATTTTCGCTTTCGATCTGTTGTAAATCATCCGCTAGTTGTTTGAATGATACCGATGGATTTGATACTGCGATCATCTGCGTTTTGTCTTTCATCGCTTTGTATAGATTGACAGCGTCATAAATTTTAAATGTTTCTTTGCCAATGTCTGTACAGAGACGAGTCGCACGACCAATCATCTGCTCATATAAAATGCGCGATTTGACCGCTCGTAAGAAGACTAAATTACAGATTTCGGGGACATCAATTCCTGTTGTCAAGAGATCAACCGTAACGACAATATTAGGATACTTTTCGTTTTTGAATTTTTTAGTTTCCGCTGCAGGGTCTTTGATGCTACCGGTGATTTTCTTGATGGCATCTTGGTGTACCTCAATACCAATTTTTTCAAATTCTTCGTATAGAATACGTACTACATCGTCCGCATGAGAATCTCGTGCTGCAAATATTAAAGTTTTCTCATCACCATCTGGATCCAATTCCTTCACTAGTTCGGCTAGAACAGTTTGGTTGAATGATGGTGTTAATACATTTTTATTGAATTTATCAACGTCAAGATGGATGTCATCTTCGATATTTGCTAGTTCCTCGATGCTATTGGTTTCGGGATCGTATACGGAAATTGATTCGCCACGTTCCCAATGAATACCATTTTCATTGAGTTCGGTTTTAATCGTATAAGGAGGTTCGTGATCAACCAAGTAACCATCAATGACCGCTTCACGATAGGAGTAAGAATGCACGGGTTCGCCAAATATCTGCGAAGTGTGCAATGCAGGTGTAGCTGTCAAACCGATCTTCCAAGCATCAAAATAAAAGAGAAGCTTTTTGTATTGACCAATATATTCTTCTTGATTACGGAAATCTAAATCATCTTCTACAAATTCTCGATCGAGGATATATCCTCGATGCGCTTCATCCACAATAATACAGTCAAAAGTATCTATGGGTAGCGGAGTTTCGGAATTGAAAACACGATTGACCATACTTTGGACTGTAGCAAACTGTAATCTTGTTTCGTAATCTGGACGTTTGAGATCTAGATCAGCAATTTTATAAATGGAAGCAAAAGATTGTAGGTTTTCAACTTTATTATCCGAAATACTATCTCGTGCCTGTTCGGCCAGTAAGGTACGGTCAGTTAGAAATAGGATTCGACGAAAGCGGTTTGCCTTAATTAACCTATATATTAAACCGCCAACTGTACGCGTTTTACCCGTGCCCGTTGCCATGACCAAAAGAGCTGATTTGTCCTCTTGATTATCCTGTTGTAATTTGTTTTCAACGGCTTGTATGGCGTTGATTTGATAAGGACGAAGATTCAAGCCATTAGAAGAGGTTAGATACAGATAATCACTGTCTTTTAAGGATTGGTTGGCTGTATTTATATTTCTTTTAAATAATTCTAGTAAGCCTTCAGGCGAGTGAAAATTATGTAAGGCTTTGGCTTTGTTGTACGGATCACGTATATCTAAGAACCAAACACCAGATTTGCTTTTTAACTGCTCAATGTAGGATCTTCCATTGGAAGAAAATAAAAAAGGAATTTTATAATTATTCCATTTACCCAGGGTTTTAAATTCTTCTGAATCTTGAATATGTTCTGCATATAATTTAGGCTGATCTAAATTACTGGAGATATCTTGGGCGTATGCTTTAGCCTCTACTATACCGTATAGCTCTTCTCCGATGAATAAGGCATAATCTGCCCATTTTCTACTACAAGGCCATTCTGCAATCGCTTTATTTTTACCTTTTTCTGGTAAAGTTCCTTTTGATTTAAAATTGAGATGAATTGAATCACATTCCCAACCTGCGTTGCGTAGCTGTTCGTCAATAAGTACACGAGTTTGCGCCTCGTTCATATCCAACTTAGAAGCTGACTGCTTTGCTCGCTCGGTAAATTCTTGACGTTGTTGTTGGGTAACAGTTTTTTGTTTAGCTAAAAGCTGTTCATACTGTTTTTTTAATTCTTCATTTTCCTGCTCGAGTGTATGTAGAGCATGACGTGTATCTAAATTTTCAGGCTTAGCAAATTTATAAGTCGAAATATCTTTATTTTTGACTGAATACGATTCATAAAACCATTTTCCTAACCGGAATGCCGAGAATAATGAAGCTGTAGCTTCTTCAATTGTTCCTTTAAAATTGTGTACAGCATCATTGCCCTTATGGCGAAGTATATTTAGGTAATCATTTACATTTGTTGGTAAAACTCCTTGATTACGCAAAATGAAGATTCTATTCTGAAAAGTATTATTTTCAGGAATATCCATGCCATAGGTATCAAAGATTAGTGCCGTCATATGCTCTCCAAATTGTCTCAATTTGAATAGAGCTGTTCCAGGATCTTGGTACAGGTTATATTCAGCAGCTTGTGCAAGGTTATATAATAATGGAAATTCGTCTTTTAAAAAGCTAAAGTTTGATTCGGCCATTGGTAAAAATCTTCATTAATCAGTTACAGCCAAATATACTGAAAAAGTGTTGTAAAAGCGTTTTTGGTTATGGTTCGGGATTTACAACATATAAGTCTATTTGGAAACATTTTATTCTATGACTTTTTCTAACACAATGTCGTTCACTTTTTGGTATATTTCAGCTGCTAGTTCAGGGGTAATTATACTAGAACCATAGCTTACTAATTGTCCTACAAGTATCAAACCTAGATCTTTTTTGCTGACCTTTTGTGCTTTATTTTTTAAAGATTCTATTTCATCGAATATAATCTCTTGTCCATAACCTAATTTTATCAAATGTTCTAATATAGAATCAATCCGTACATGTAGACTAACGAGTTCATCTATAGAAAATGCTTCATCCTGTACCGCTTTTTCTCCCTGTGGCACCGCATAATCTTCAAATAAGGTTTGTTGATGATGAAGTTCACTATTTAATTGACGGATATGGGAAAGCTCCTTAGAGTTTAGTCGTTCTTTTTCTTTTAAAAATCCTAATTCTTTTTTTTGTGACTTCTGGTTTTCCTGCTGTTGGGCTTTGGCTAGTTTATCTTGTTCGCTGAAAAGTTTTGTCTTTAATTCTGATAGTTGTTTATCAATTTTGAGCTTGTCTTCTTTTATGCGAATCAATTCTTTTTGTTTGCTAGCGATTTGATTATGTATCGACTGAACCGTACTTAGCGACTTACTCCCTGATTGTCGTTTTGCTAGATCATTTATCTGCTTTTCTTTATCAACTTCCTTTTTATAAGTATCAGCTTGTTTTTTAGATAAAGATGCAATTTGACTGTTTATTCTCTTTATTGATAGAATGATGGTAGCTGTTGACATGGCACTTGGTTATAGTGAATAAGGTTGTTCTTTCAGGTAATCCTTAAAATATTTGTATATAATATGGATATTAAATTGTTTTGAGTAAGAATCACCATTCTTGACACTTTCAAAAACAAAATCATTATACGGATTCCAATGAGAGGTTAAATCCATAGTTACCTTTTCAATTATTAGTTCTTTATTGCGGGGGGATGTAATTATTGTAATCTTCATGTTAGGATTACTTTTTTTTGCCTGTCTAATAGTGTCATTAATATGTATGTCCCCAAATGAATAGCCAATAATTATTAATTCATCTGCTGTGTGGCAGTCAATATCGAAGGCTGAAGCCATTTGTTTGAAAGGAGTTAGGTTCGTTCTTTGTACTTTACTGTACCCAGTAATAATAGGCGTTAAGAAAAAAGGTTTGTTTTTTTCTGAAGAGGTTTGTTGAAAGCCTTTGTTTTCTAGCGGAGAATGGTAGTAACTGTTTACAATTTGGTAACCATCTAATCCATTCAGATTAGTATTGTCAACTACCCAAGAAAAGTTTCCATGAAGGTGATATATGCAATTTTCATTTAACGACGTTAAAATTCTTTTTGAATCGACTTGCTGATGGCTTTCTTCAATTGATGGAACTACATTTTCGGAAGCAAAGCCTTGAAAGAATGGGATATTTGTTTTCTGGAAAATAGCTTGTATAACTCTATCATAGTTTAAAGAGTAAATTCTAAGATAACTATTATTACTTTTTTCTTGGAAATATTGAGCCGCCAAATGATTTATTTCGCTGTTTTTTTTACAATATATTCTATTAATATTATGAGTAAAGCAACTATACTGGCGAATATGATAAATAATCACCTCGTAACAATCTAATAATAGCTTGCTGAAGAAATTAGCTTTTGGTGATAACTTTGGATTATAGTTTCTATATCCTGTTATATAATGTTCACTAAATGAATGCTCCCAAAATTCACAATCTTGAGGAATTAGTTTAGCATTTATGGAATTGTTTAATTCTTTTGATAACCAATATTGGGCACATTGCTCAATAATATCAATTAAACCTTCAAAATTTAACTTATCTTCTTTCGTATTTCCATTATTAAAATACTCATAAATGTAATTGATAATTAATTCATTATTTGTGTTTGATGGACCTTGATTAATTAAACTATTGGTGATTTGCTCTGTAGTAGGACCATCCCAATCAATTGCAGCCCCAGCTCCCAAAAGAAATACTGTTCTTTTTTTTATCATTTTTATCGTTTATAGTGGACAAACATAGCGACTACCTGTGCATTAGAAGTGCATAGTTGTTATACTTTCATAATTATTGATAAAAGCTCAAATTATCTTCAATTTTTTGCAGTATGGTATCACGTACTTGCTTTGGTTCCAAGACTTCGACTGCTGAGCCAAACCCAAGTATTAGTGCATAGAATTCGTAGTTGGGGATAATATCAAGTTGTATTGTGGTATAGCTATCTGTTTTAGTGATTACTTTTTGTGACGGATGTAGGGGTTTCGATTCTATGTAAGGCCAAAGTGCTAAGCTGATTTTAATTTGTATTAATATCGAAGGTTGATCGATGGGTTTGCTGACGCCTATGATATCTTCGAAGTAGACTTCTGGATCCTGTGTATTTGCTTTATATTCGTGTTTGTATGATTTCGTAAACTCAATAATTCGATCTAAGGCTAAATTGGTCCAAGTGTCAAAATCTTCTCGTTGCCCGTAAAGAAACCATCTTTTATTGTATTGCTTTAAGAAATAGGGGTGAAAGATAAAGGATTCTTTATCTTTTTGGTTGAAAGATTGGTATGTAATAGTTAGTACATCCTTATCTTGAATAGCTTTAAGTAGTTGTGCAAGTAATTCTAAGTTTTTGAGGTATTCATTTTGATCAAAAAAGATAATATGCTCCATGTCTTCCAACTGAAAGGTTTTCTTTAGCTTGAGGGATAACTCAGGAATAAAATCAAATTGAGGTATTCCTTTGAATCGTTTTAATACTTCTAAAGCATTTTTAAGTAATTCTGCTTCAATAGGATTTATTTGCTGTAGTGCTATTGAATAGTTGGGGTCATGGTATTTGTAATATGCTTTTTTACCTTCTTTGATAGCTATTATAGGAGCTTTGAAGCCCGCTTCGGAAGCCATAAAATCTATGTCTTTATATATTTGTCGCCTTGATATTGAGCTTTCAGTGCCAGTGTATTCTTTAATAGCGTTGGCAACATAATCTATTAAATCATTTATAAAGAATTTTCTACCCTTATTGGAGAAGCATCTATCTAAAGCTTCATACCTTATTATTGCATGTTTGTTTGTAGCCATTTATGGATGATAATTGGTAGACAAATATACTTAAATATGTGCAGTGTACGTGCATCGATAGATAAGGGTTGATGAACATACACTGCATAGGTAATTATTTACTTTGCTTTAGTTAAAATATTAATCAATATGAATAGAGTTTTATTAGGCAGTTTGCTGCTATTATCGCTGTCCTCATGCAATAGCTATAAGTATGGCGCAGATAGTACAGCTGAGAAGAGTAATTTGACAATGGGTGTTGTTAAGGCTAAAATTATCAAAGGAAGCACGACACAGGATGAGGTGCTTAAGTTATTTGGTTCGCCAAATTTGGTATCGAAGAACAGGTCCAATATGGAGGTTTGGAGTTATAATAAAATGTCTGTTGAGCAGAAAGCCGGTTCTACTGATTTTTTTGCAGGGCAACGTGCTAGTCAAAGTAGTAGTAGTAAGTCTTTTGATCTGATTATCACTTTTGATGAGAATGATGTGGTATTGGATTACTCAGTTGTGTCAACCGCTTATTAACTTAATAACCTATATAAAAATGAAAAAATTAATTCTATTTATGAGTATTGCTTTTGTGTTTAGTTCATGTGCTACACAGATGGTGACAAAATCGCCAGCAGAAGTAAAAATGATGACAACAAAGCAATTTGAGTCGGATCAAGATGTGGTGTTTAAGGCTATTATTAGTCTTCTTCAATCAGAAAGCTATATGGTAGAACGCGCTGATAAGGAAACAGGCTTGATCAATGCATCAAAACGTATTGAGAATAAAAAAGCTGCCTCACAACGTTTTTGGACAGGTACGTCGAAAGATGCGAACACATCAAAAGCAATGTTTTATGTAGAGTCGATCAATAAAACTGTTTCTGAGGTAAAAATAACTTTATATGAAGGAGCAGAAACGAGTACAAATGGATATTGGGGGAATGTAAATAAACAAAATAAAGAACAGATGATTTATGAGCCGCAAGTCTATAATGAATGGTTTAATAGTTTGCAAGCTGAAATTGAACGTCGTAAAGCCTTAATGGATTAGTATATTAAATTTTAAACTTTTATAATTATGGGACTAAAACCAGGACCAAAACGAATCGCGGACTCTACAGGAAAGCCAGACCGCCGTCAGCGTGATAATAAGAACACGCCAGGGAATACCCCTTCGCTGAAACCTTCGAAGAGTACGAAAAAATAGAGAAGGAGAGAAATCGTTTGTTACAAAAAATAGGGCTTATAAATATTTATCAGCCCTATTTTTGTATTATCTTTTACACTTTATTTACACCTTGTGAAAAAGAAAACCCTTGAATAACAATGTGTTATCAAGGGTTTGAAGTACCTAGGGCGGTAACTACCACTTCGCTGATATTTTGCTGTTGCGAACCCAGGGAGATCTGTACAGTTTCTTGCGCGCTTACCACGATAGTCTGGGTGAGATAGCCTAATAGTGATGCGCGGAGTATGTCATCCTGTGCCGCTACTAAGTGCGCAACACCTTGAGCATTTGTACTTGTCGACATATTAGAGTTTAGGTTGATCACGGTAGCACCTTCCAAAGGTGAACTACTGGATCCGTCTTTCACGGTAATGGTTCTTGCGATTGCTTGTTGTGCCGAAACCTGCATAGTTCCAAGACAGATATAAGCAAACACAATCCCACATAGAAACACTTGTTTGAGGTAATTTTTATGTATCATAATGTTATGGTTTATTATTTTGATTCTATACTTATTATCAAAACTTAATAACACCAAAGAAATGAGATAAGCCAAAAACTTCCAACTATTTGCCCAACTAAAACATCGGTAGCGTTATCGGAAATAATAGAAGAGTTATGTGAAAAACCCCACAACTGTTCCTCGGAACCATGTGATAAATATTTTGTAATTTGCGTGCTTGAAATCCATAGGAGCTTTGCTAAAAATTAATAGAGTCGGCTTACCTACGGAAATAGACAGACTTTTAGTAAAACATGCCTTTTGTCAAAATAGTTTATTTGAATGAAAATTTTAGTTTTTGCAGCGAGCAACAGTTCCACCTCTATCAACAAGAAGTTTGTAACAAGTGTCAGTCGATATTACAAGGAAGTTCATGATCGGATAGAAATCCTGGATTTGAATGATTATGAGATGCCCTTATACTCCAAAGATCGGGAAGTAGCACACGGTATACCACCTGCAGCATTTCACTTTGCCGAGAAAATAGATTGGGCGGATCTTATTCTTATTTCATTTGCTGAGCATAATGGCAATTATGCTGCCGCCTATAAAAATATCGTGGACTGGACTTCTCGAATCAAACATCGTAAGGTATATAATAGCAAGGCTGTTTTCTTGATGGCAACCAGTGATGGCATCCGGGGAGGAAACTCTGTTCTGCAGATAGCGGTACAGCGTCTTCCATACGATGGAGCTGAGGTGTTGGAGAGTTTTTCGCTACCCGAGTTTAGCAAGAACTTTGAAGAGGGCAAAGGAGTAAGCAACCCTTTATTGCGGAGTCAGCTAGAAGCTAAAGTTCGTAAGACGAAACGGGAAATGGCTCAAAGGATTCAAACAACGTCGTAAAACATTCTGTTTTAAAGATTGTTGTAGAGAAAATTAATGTACATCGTCTCCTTGTGTTCTGCTATTTTTGTAAGTATAGTATTGTTTTAAACAAAAAGAGGAACATTTATTGACACATAAATAATATGGCTAAAAGATCTAGAAAAATTTGGTTTATCGCGCTAGCACTTGTATTGGTACTGGTTTATGCAGTGTGGGATTCCTATAAAGAGTCCGGTATCGAAACTTTACCCGGAGAGTTTGAAGAAGTTGCATTTGTTCGTAATGATCAAAATAAAGGTGGAATAACCCGAATATATGCTGTATCCGTGGGAGATATAGAAAAAGCAGATTACAATGCCTGCGCAGATCAGTTCCCTATAAACGATTTCAATAGCATAACGAAAGTGTATTTTTTTGATAAAGACAGCCCTTACCCGACGGCATTGGATATTGAGCCTCCGCACTATGATACGGCAAAATATCATGCGATCAATATCGTCAAGCGCACGGGTAATAATTAGTTGTATCAAACCAAGACCCGCATAATCAAAAACAAAAGCCCGAACTCGTCTAAAAGATTTAATATTTACATAACATTAAAAGGGTACTTTAGCAGTTGAAACCGAAAGCACATATGAAACGTAAGTTTATCCCCAGAGATATTAGCTGGTTAAGTTTCAATGGCAGAGTATTACAAGAGGCTGCCGATAAAACTAACCCCTTACCCTTGCGTATCAAATTTTTGGGGATATTTTCAAATAATTTGGATGAATTCTATAGTATCCGTGTTGCTGGATTGAATCGGGCGTTGCTCATTAATGATAAAGAAGCTAAAGAGATATTTTTCGAGAAACCCCAGCTTATCTTGGATGAAATCAACCAGATTGTTGTCAAACAGCAAAAGCAATTTGACAAGATATGGCTTGAGGTACAAGAAGAAATGGCAAAGCAACGTGTTTTCATTAAAACCAGCGAGGAACTTACTGCAGAACAACAGTCGTTTGTCAAACAACATTACGAAGATGAAGTTGAATCAAACATTATCCCGTTATTGTTAAGTGACGACAGGCCTATGCCTTATCTTAGGGACAAATCCTTATATCTGGGGGTAGCTATGATGAAAAAAGATCAGCAAAACGATGCGAAGTTTGCGATCATCGAAGTGCCCACAAGCGATGTGGGCCGTTTTATTCTACTCCCTTCAGATTCCAAAGAAGTTCATGTTATTTTATTGGAAGATATTATCAAATTTAATCTCCCCTTTATCTTTTCCTACTTTGGTTTTGACGAGTTCAACGCTCACGCTTTCAAAATTACACGAGATGCGGAGTTTGATTTAGACAACGACATAAACACGACCATGGCAGACAAGATTGCGAAGGCTGTAAAAAACCGGCGAAAAGGTAAACCGATGCGTTTTGTTTATGACAAAGACATGGATGAAAAATTGGTCGAATATCTCACAAAGAAATTAAACTTCTCGAAAAAAGATAGCATCATTCCTGGTCAGAAAATCCACAATTTCAAACATTTTATGGATTTTCCCGATGTATTCCAAAAAAAAAATACTTCAAAAGAACGTACTTCTTTCCTACATCCGTTGTTCAAGAGACAACGGAGAATTACGGATGTTGTTATAAAGCAAGATGTTCTACTATCCTTGCCCTACCATACTTTCGGTCCGGTGATAGGTCTGCTGCGTGAGGCGGCAATGGATCCCGACGTGCTCTCGATACAAATTACGGCCTATCGTCTAGCTCAGCATTCAAAAATAGGCAATGTGTTGATCAATGCTGCCCGTAATGGCAAAGATGTCACCGTGATGCTGGAGCTCAGGGCAAGATTTGACGAAAAACACAACTTGGAATGGAAAGAGCGATTTGAAACAGAAGGCGTGAAAGTACTTGTGGGTATTCCAAACAAAAAGGCACACGCTAAGCTTTGTGCCATCAAAAAGCAGATCGGTGATAAAACTATTTCATACGGCTTCGTTAGTACAGGGAATTTTAATGAAAGAACAGCGCGATCATACGGAGATTATTGCCTCATGACTAGCAAGAAGAGTGTTATGGTCGATATCGACAAGGTCTTCTCGGTGCTGAAAACAACCAAAGAAAATCTTAGTCAAACGCTTACGTCTGGAAAAAGCCTCTTGTTTTGTCCGACCGACATGCGAAATACCATACTCGCTTATCTCGATACTGAGATTGCAGAGGCTTGGGCCGGCCGGAAAGCACATGTCATTATCAAGATCAATTCATTGAGTGACAAAATAGTCATCAAAAAGCTGTATGAAGCAGCTACTGCCGGAGTCAAAATAGAAATGATCGTGAGGAGCATTTATTGTGCGGTGAATCAAGAATCGTTTAAGATACCTATTCATGCAATCAGTATCGTCGATGAATATTTGGAACATGCCCGGGTTATGTATTTTCACCATGCCGGAAAAGAACATCTTTATATCTCCTCTGCGGATTGGATGACACGTAATTTCGATCATCGAATTGAAGCTGCAGTGCGTATCTTTGATAAACAGATAAAAGCTGAATTGATTAAAATGCTGAAAATCCAATTAAAGGATAATGTGAAAGCTCGAATACTTAATAATACATTGGATAATACTTATGTAGCGAATGAGAACCCAGCGTTTAGATCCCAAATTGAATTATTTCGTTTCCTAAAGAAATATAATTATACATATTAATTTTTTATTGTGCTAATTTTTTTAGTATTTTTATACTTCAATGGAAGAAAAGAAATACATAAAAGGCCGTGGAGCACAATATAATCCGCACAACAAGTTCAAAAAAGATACTTACGGGCAGTATCACGTAGAGGGTATAGATGAATGGGAGGAAGAAAATAAGAAAACGATATTTATCCCTTCTTTAGCTAAAACTTTTGTCCATAAAGTCGATAGTCCTGACGTAGGAATGATGTATTCGGCAAATCCCTATCAGGGATGCGAACATGGATGTATATATTGCTATGCCCGCAATTCCCACGAGTACTGGGATATGAGTGCGGGCTTGGATTTTGAACAAAAAATCATCGTCAAGTCTAATGCTGTAGCGCTCTTTCAGCAATTCATTTCAAAGAAAAATTGGGATTTTGAACCTATACATTTGTCAGGAAATACAGATTGTTACCAACCTGCCGAGCGAAAATTTCAATTGACCCGCCAGATTCTTCAGGTAGCATTAGCACATCAACAGCCGATCAGCATCATCACCAAGAATAGCCTTATTCTCCGAGACACGGATATACTGGCTGAATTGGCAAAAAAGAATCTTATCAAGGTATTTCTATCGGTAACTACATTGGATGAAAAGACAAGACTTAAGCTGGAGCCGCGAACGGCGACAGCCCAACAGCGGTTAAAAGTCGTTGCTGAGCTAAGTCAGCATAATATCCCCGTGGGCATCAATATGGCACCTATTATCCCTGGTTTGACGGACCATGAGATCCCGGCTGTGCTCCAAGCCGCAAAACAACACGGTGCACTTTGGGCTAATTATATTATTGTACGACTAAATGGACAGATCGGTGCTGTTTTCAAAGATTGGGTACACGCTTCTTTTCCAGAGAGAGCCCAAAAGATATGGCATGGTATCCAAAACTGTCATCATGGACAGGTCAACAATTCAAATTTCGGCGAACGTATGCGAGGAAATGGAAAGACGGCTGAGATTATTCGAGATAGTTTTAGGTTGCATTGTGCAAAAAATCAGCTAAACTTAACTTCATTCGAGTACGGTAGACCTAAGAAAATGAATAAAAACACTATTCAATTATCCTTGTTTTAAAGCTTTATGATGGCTAGCAGCGATATTTGTAAAAAAATGTTAAAACAACAACTATTTTTTAGCATTGGCATGGTGATTGATATATGTGAAGTACATAATTTCATATTTAGGTTAATAATTGGTTTGGTTAAAAATCCTGAAGTTCCCAGCTTCAGGATTTTTTTTAGCCTGTAGCCCTTACAATTTCCGCCGACTTGCTTAACTTTCTGTCTTGGGCATTTACTAGCCGCTCCATCATGTGAAGGTTACTATCGCTAAGACGTAATGCAGCATCGACCCATATTTCTGTGATATCGAGCAACTCCTGCTTCGTCAATGGATTTACGCACTGTTTGGCTCTTTGAATAGCTTGAAACGAGTTTTTCGAACGATTTGTTTTGCGCACCCAATCCCGTAATACCTGCTCCCCCTCTCCTTCTTCGGCGAGTACGTCCACCACACCCATTTCATATAACTCCTCCGTAGTATAAATCTTGCCTGATTGTATCATCTTTTCAGCTGCACGCAATCCTATACGGCGTGCAAGGAAGCTGATCGCCCCCATGCCCGGAAATAGATTGAACATCACTTCAGGAAATCCACCTACACCTCCCTTTTCTGCAATGAGCACATGGGCACACAAAGCGGCCTCAAAGCCACCCCCTAACGCCTGCCCCCTGAGGAGAGAAATAGAAGTAATCGGCGATTGCATATCATAGAACGTCCATAGATTTTCGATACAGAGATGTGCATACTCCAGCAGCTTGTTCCTTTCCTGCTTCTCTATTAATTCTTTGAATGTCGCCAGATCTCCACCTAGGTTGAACACACCTTCTACATCAGATGCTAATACCATATAGTTTGTCGGGTGCTGCGAACGGACCTGCGGGTTAGCTTGGGCTGCTGCAACCTGCGTTTGATTCATGAGCAGCTCGCGCATGCAAGTCCGATTGAAACATGGTCGTGGATGAGGTTGCATAAATAGCCAGGTAATTCCGAATTCGGGTTCGTAATGGACGCGCACTTGTGTAGAATGCGCCGTACTTAGGGGATTGAAGTTTAGGGAGGTATTCATAAGAAATATTTAAGATTGTTTGTTTTTCTGCGGATAGATTTTCCGCGATAAAATTAGTGCAATCCTTGTTTTTATTCCCCACCCGTTCGGGTAGTTTTTCATTTTCTTTACTTCTTTCCTCGTTTTTTGGGATAGCAATTAAGCAGAAACGCCATGAATCTTGCTCACCGCCTGGGCGCGGTTATTGATGTCCATTTTCAGATAGATATTACGGATATGAAATTTCACGGTGTTGGACGAAAGGTATAATGTTTCTCCAATTTGTTGATTGGTAAGTCCATTCGCGAGTAACTTAAGGACGTCGATTTCACGTTCACTTAATCCGAATTGGTCCTGGAGTTGACCAAACGTATCTTGTTCCAAAGAAGTTTCAACATCTTCCACTTCATTTGTTGGCCTCTCTTTTAGGTAACGTTGAATCTCTTCGCGGTAGTAGGCATGTTCTTTGTGTAGTACCTTCACTCGATGAAGAATTCCTATACTTAAAACAAACATCTGTAGGATATTGGCAAATTTCAATTCACCGGGCATTAAATTCAAAAAATTTAATCCTATAAATCTAAAGATGAAGAAATTGAGTGTAAATATAAGAGACAATGTGGAGGCAAACACATAAAATCGAGCCTCGGTATGCTTTTTAAATCTTAACACAGCGACCAACCAGTAAAGACCCAACAACAACGGGAGTCCCATATTTCCTACTATCGAAGCTCCTGTCCAACCCCAAAAAATATAGACAAAAAAACAGCATGCCATCAAGATTAACACCGCTATACTTGCTCGACATACATAAACATATCTTTTGTCTAATTCTAAAAATTTTACGGAAAATAGGACACTTGCTACAGCAGCCCCCCACATAACGGGCAGACTTGTATAGTTAAGCCATATAGCGTTACGACTTATCAAAACATACAGTCCATCGGCATACGCATACAAAAGTGTCACCATTAAGACCAACCCACTATAGTAAAGGAATTTAGGTTCCCTAAAGCTAAAATAAAGGATAATATTGACGAGCAATACGATTCCTGCAATGCCATAATAAACACCCAACTTTAATAAACTCAAGCTCTCTGCTTTATAGAAGTCGGTTTCTGTACTTACCGTAACTGGAAATAGAATTTCTTTTTTCAGCCGTGTTTTCAGCCATACCGTAGAAGTGTTTCCTTCCACATTAAACCGTACATACCGTAAATAAGTGCTGTCCCTCTTTTTAAAATTATTTCCTTCGACACCTGTTGTGACGATTTCACCATGAATAGATTGATAGAAGAAGACAGAGTCTAAATGTGGATTTTTTATCGTAATGATTAGATCTTTATCCGGCTGCTTGTTTTGTATATCCAGTCTGAACCAGTATACCCCTTTATTATAAAAAGGAAGATCGTTCTGTAGAGTGAGATGTGTGAATGCCTGTTTGTCAATATTTGTCGGAGAAACAGTATCAGCAGTGGTGTAATACCAAGATTGCTGAAATGTAACCTGTGCAGATGATTTCAACGCCGACAACAAAAAAATAAGGTAAAAAATAAAGTAACAGTTTTTCAAGATAATGTTTTGTGATTTTCCAAAATATCCCTATAAATCAACAGGATAATATACGTCACCTAAAGGTCTCATATCGTCTATATCGATCTCTTCTTCGAATATACCAAATACCGCAGAACCCGATCCGGACATCGCCGCATATAGGGCTCCCTTTTCATAAAGGATATGTTTAATTTTTTCAATTTTTGGGTATTTTTCAAATATCCCTAACTCAAAGTCATTGATGATATGATATTTCCACTCTTGTATAGGGAGGTGAATAGCTCGTCGTAAGTCGACTGTAGGTGTTTGCGGAATAATACATTGGTAAGCCTCGGATGTAGAAATATGGATATCCGGCTTAATGATGACGATATAGTAAGTCGACAAGTCTATTTCTACTTGCTCAAAAGTAGTCCCTATACCTGAGGCAAAGACGGGTTTGTTTTCAATAAAGAAAGGACAATCGGCCCCCAGCTGTATCGCATAGGCGCTCAATTCCTCTTTGGATAGCCCTAACTCGTTCATTTCATTGAGGAGCTTTAAAACATGAGCACCATCTGAAGAACCACCGCCCAGCCCCGCTCCAATAGGGATATTTTTCAATAGGTCGATCAGAACCGGATTAATATCAAAATCCTGCTGTAAGAGATAATAAGCTTTCTCACAGATATTTTGGCCATCTGGGGGAATGTTGAGTCCTCCAGTACGGAACTGAAACTCGTCTGATGGCGTAAGCTCGATCACATCATATAGTTTTACGGGATAAAATATGGTTTCAATATTATGGTAACCATCTTGCCGCTTCTCCGTGACCAGAAGCCCCAAATTAATCTTGGCGTTCGCAAATGTAAGCATAGTCCAAGGTAGTAATTATTCCATATATCTGTCAATACTTTGAGAAAAACGAATTCGAAAAAATCATTGCGCCCCATCATTCCAAGATTATTGGAAGTGATGGGGCGCAACCGTTCAAATGTATAATTCTTAGCGAAAATTACTTCGTTGAGAACCTGTAAACACTCGTTGTTTTATAGACCTCTCCGGGATTTACTTCTGTAGATGGAAATGAAGGATGATTTGGTGAATCAGGGAAGTGCTGTGGTTCCAAACACAGACCTGACCTAAAGCTGTCGGTCGCACCATTTTTTAAAGTCACCTTATCCGCCATAAAATTGCCACTATAAAATTGAATTCCAGGTTCTTCGGTATAGATATCCATAATGATACCCGACTGATCTCCTATCAATCTGCTCGCATAGTTGTATCCGTTGTGTTTTGTACCACTTAACACGAAATTGTGATCGTATCCTTTGCCGAACTTCAATTGTTCATCGTCTTGTTCGATATCTTTTCCGATATCTTTCGACTCGGTGAAATCAAAAGCAGTTCCCTTTACTTCTTTCAGCTCGCCTGTAGGGATAAGCGTCTCATCTACCGGCGTAATTTTATCGGCAAACAGTTGAAGCTGGTGGTTCAAAATCGTACCACTACCCTCTCCATTTAAATTAAAATAAGCGTGGTTTGTCAAGTTTAAAACAGTTTTCTTATCCGTTTTTCCCTCATATGCAATAGCTAGTTCATTCTCATCGTTCACGGAATAGACTACTTTAAATTCCCGATTACCCGGAAATCCTTCTTTGCCATCCGGCAACAGGCACGTAAATTCTACAGCTTGATCCGACAATTGTTGGGTTTTCCATACCACGAAATGAAGCCCTTCTAAACCACCATGTAACGTATTGGGTCCATTATTTTGTGGCAATGTATATTCTACTCCATCCAAGCTAAACTTTCCGTTGGCTATCCTATTTCCGAAAGGACCTACAATAGGACCAAAGTAAGCTTCCCCTGGATTATTGTAATCCGCGGCTTTGTTAAAGCCAAGCACAACATCCCGATTAACACCGTCTTTATCCGGTACGATCAAGGAGACAACACGCGCACCAAAGTTGGTCAACGCGACTTCCATACCTTTCTCATTCTTTATCGTGAAAAGGGAAATCTCTTCGCCATTTATAGTATCTTTAAATTGCACCGGATCGGGAATTGAAACAGCTGTCTGAATTTCTTCTTTGTTTGTTTTAGTGCCTTGCTGACATCCCCCGACAATCACGGTCATAAGGATTACAAATGATAATTTTGGTAGTTTGTTCATATTGGTGTACGCTATTACTTAATTTGTTTTAATCGATCAATACCTAACAAATGTAATAAAAAATAAATGTTTAAAATACAATTATTTTTTCGTTACGCTATTGACCAAAGCTCGTTGTCGGTCCTAAAACCTTTAAATTGCCGTCCTGATCAACGACCATTTCATCGATAAAAACTACCCGATCCTTGCCTGTTTTTGTTGTTCTTCCATGATATACACAAAACATCTTCCCATCTTTCGTAAACAAAACACTATTATGTCCCGTTCCGGTAACATCACCTCCTTTACCTGTATTTTTCTCCAAAACAGGATTATTTGAGGACTTTTTGAATGGACCCAATGGATGTGTTGATATTGCATAACCGACGGCATAATTTTCTCCCGCAAAATGATTAGCCGAGTACATCATGTAATACAAGTCGCTGTGTTTGAAAATATAAGAACCTTCGGTCCATCTTCGATTAATTTCTTTGCTAGTGACGGATCTACTTTCCCATTCGGACTGTTCATCATTCATCTTCACTGGGGGACGTAGCAATAGTGTCGGGCTGCCGATCACACCTGAAAAATCAGGAGTCAGTTCCACACCATAAACCCAACTTTCTTCGATCTCGGGATACAAGCCCTGTTCTTTTGCCCATTTCGAAATCTGTGATTCAACAGGGTGTTTATAGCAACATCTGGAGTAATACAGATACAATTTACCATCTTCGGAAAAATAGACGTTCGCATCGATAATAGGATAGCCTGGATCAAACAACGGTTTTCCATTCATATCAATAAACGGACCTGTCGCTTTATCTGCCACTGCGACACCTATTTTATAGTTCTCCAGCTCGTTGGTTGGATTTTCCTTCCAATGTGCACTGTAAAACATATAGAATTTTCCGTTGATTTTGTAAACTTCAGGAGCCCAAAAATCTTTTGTTCCCCAACTTCTTTCTTGGTTTGCCGTATAAACTTGGCCTTCATTTCTCCATTCCTTAAGATCGACCGATGAGTAAGCCATAAAGCCCTTTTCAATACCACCAGTACCATACATATAATATCGATCGCTGTCATCATCATAGATGATATAAGGATCGCCGAGCTTAATATCCAGCGGATTTGTAGGAATAAATTGTGCACGGAGCGCAATTTGTATCGAGAGCATGAGGAAAAGATATATATATCGCATAGTTCTATTTTTTTAAAAAACTGGTTTATTCTCATTTTCGACAGATGGCATGAAGTTTTTAATAGTGGGCCATCCATCTTCCCAACTTAGGTTGTCTAACATTAAAACCCTCCGTGAAGTTCCGTTATTTAACTTACCCCTATTAACATCAATCGCATGATACAATATCCAATCATTTCCATTCTTATCTGTAATAACGCCAGAGTTATGACCAGGACCAGTATATCTACGACTCCCTTTTATCAATAGAGAACCATTACCGCGTTCCAAAATACTCTTCCCATTTTTGTCGATATAGGGTCCCAATAAACTTTTTGAACGGGCAACCATGACATGGTAGGTGCTTTTCGATCCTTCACAACAGGATCCCTTAGAGCCGAAAAAATAATAATAATCATCTTTTTTATGAATCATCACCGCTTCAAAATCACCTGCCGCAATTTTTGTCTTGGTTTCCCCACGTTTTATTTTCTTCCCGTCTGTTGTTAATTTTATAGCGTAGGTACCTTGTGTTGGTAAACCGCTAAAACTGCCCCAAAACAGGTAACTCTTGTCTCTCTCCCTATAGTAATAGGGATCGATAGAATTAGGAACATCCATATCCTTACTGCTGAATAACTTTCCTTGATCTATAAACGGCCCCTTGGGGTTGTCGGCAATGGCCAGACCTATACCAGGGTTTTTATCACCCCAAGTAGAGTACGAATAATATAAATAGTACTGCCCATTGATGTAATTAATATCCGGAGCCCATATCCCCCCTTCCTTCTTCCAAGAAGGCTTTTTCCGGAAAGCCTCTCCCACATATTTCCACTGGATCAAATCTTCCGATTCCAATACAGGTACCAACCTATTTCCCTTTCCATCAGCCCAATGGTCTTCCGTACCATATGCATAAAACAATTTGCTTTTTGGGTCTTGAAAAACTGTAGGGTCCGCCAAGACAGGTTCAAAGACGGGATTGTTATAGCTTTTTTTAGACACGGGTTTATCTTTTATATCCTGAGGACATAAACCCAATAACACGAATATATATATAAAATGTGAAACGTTCATGAATAAAAAGTTGCTTTTCCTGTACTACAAAGCTGCTATTTTTTAGTACATTATACGATACGCTATTGTATCAATGTTTAATCAAATTGTCTCTAATAGGCAGGCGAACAGCTTTCTTCTTGCCTCAAATTGACCACTTTTCGTAATCATCTTTTCTGAATCAGGAACACCTTTCTCATGAAAAGGGTGTTCCTGATTCAGAAAAAGGTAGTTCTTGTCACAAAAAAGTAACACCTTAATCAAAACTTGTGATACCTTATTCTAAATTTTTACATCCTTCTTTTCGACAACAATGTGCTTGTTGATGTTTTGTACATCCTTTTTCTAATCAGGTGGTCATTGGATCTAAATAGGTGTACATTTATCGTATCTTGTACATCCATTTCCCTGAATAGGTGATCATCTCATCCGAATAAGTATGTACTGGTTTATAAAAAGGTATACCTTATTCACAATATGTGTTCACTTTTTCTGAAAAAGGAGGTACTTGTTCGTAAAACGTAGCTTCATCTTATGAGCAAGTATGTTCCGAAAGCCAAAAAGTGATCACAAAAGAGGGGGGATAGGGTACAAAAAGCAGTCAAATTGTCTCTAAGGAACAAAGGTTCCACTTTACAACGATCGTCTCCGAGCCGTAAGTAAAAGGTCATATATAGAGCAGAACAAAACATATTCCTATTATCCCCGCTACTAAAACATAATATAGCGTTGGAATGATCGTCTTTCTTAAAATAGTTCCCTCTCTCCCCATCAAGCCCACCACGGCGGATGCAGCTACGACATTATGTATCGCAATCATATTGCCCGCGGCTGCGCCCACTGCCTGTAAGGAAACAATAACCACATTAGATATCCCCAACTTCGTTGCCACGCTATTCTGGAACTCTGCCAGCATCAAATTACTGACCGTATTGCTACCCGCTATAAAAGCCCCTATTGCACCAATAGATGGGGAAACCAAAGGCCAAAGGTTACCTACCTTATCCGCGGCCCAGTTTGCCAAAGCTACTGGCATACTATCGATACCTAAATTGTTCATACCGGAATTGATATAAATCCGAACCATGGGAATAGTGAACGCAAGAACAAAGGCAGCCATCAACGCAGTTGAGAATGATTCAGAAAAAGCTTTTCTGAACTTCGGGATCGTCATTTTATGAATTACAAAAGCAAAAAGTGAAGCTATTATCAAAACCGTTCCCGGAAGATACAACGGTGTAGACACTGCGGATATCTCTGTCCCATAAATACCCGGCCAGCTGATCTTAAAATTTTGGAGAAAGCTACCAATCCCCCAATCCTGCTTTCTAGTGACAATAAGAAGCACTGACACAAGTACATAAGGCGACCAGGCCCTTACAATATTCATTTTCGGGACAGACAAATCCTCTTTCTCTACTTCCAATGTTCCAGACCAGAATAGCGGCCAACTTTTTCTTTCTGGAAAGTCCCATGTATCTGAAGGAAGCAGAAATTTATATTTTACAGCGGTAATTACAATCACCAATCCAATCATAGCGCCCAAGAGAGATGGAAATTCAGGCCCTAGAAATGTAGCAGTCAACAAGTAGGGTATGGTAAATGCTAAACCTGAAAATACCGCAAATGGACCAATTGTCCAGCATTTTTTCCGATCTTCTTTTTTTCCAAAAAAAACTATAACCATGATGATCATTATCCACGGAATGAATGTTCCTATTATAGCATGAATAATCCCTATCTGAGCAGTCGCTTCCTGTAAAAAAAGTAATTTATCCGCCTGATCGGTAAATCCGCTAGTCAGGCCGTTGTTCAACCCTATCAATACTGGCGTCCCGATAGCGCCAAACGTAACGGCAGTGCTTTGCACCATCAAACCAATAATTACCGCCGACAATGCCGGAAAACCCAGAGCGACCAACAGCGGAGCTACAATAGCCGCCGGCGTACCGAATCCAGATGCTCCTTCGATAAATGATCCAAATAACCAGGCAATAACAATGATCTGAACTCTTTTGTCTGCACTTATTTTTGTAAAAAAATATCGAATACTAGATAATGCACCGGTATATTTAAGTACCGTCAGTAACAGCAATGCCCCAAATATGATGTATAACACATCAAATGTAACAAACAGCCCTTGTATCGCAGAAGCAACTATATATTGAAAATCCATATCCCAAAACTGAAAGGCTATAAAGACTGTCAACAGGAAAACCAAGGGCATGGTATACTTAGCCGGTAACCTAAAACCGACCAAAAGAACCAATGCTAAAAGGATGGGAGCAAAAGCCAATACAGCTTGAAGGGTTAAACTCATTGCGTATATATCGACCTATTATTTATCTGCTATCTATCGCTTCAACTTGATTACCTCACTACCTGCCAAAAGAAAGGCACCGGTTCCGTATACTTCCCAACTATCTTTGTCAAAATTCTTTTCAGGCGTTGCTCCAATAGGCTGTACCCAACCTACACGACCTTCGTCATTTACACATTGTGTCAGTGCTACCCATGTTTTTTCCACGACAGGTAAAAATTTGCCCCTATCCAACAGGCCATTGTTGATTCCCCAAGCCATTGCATAACAGAAAAAGCCGGAACCACTCACCTCTCCACCCGGATAAGATGCCGGATCTAACATACTGACATGCCATAAGCCGTCAGCTTGTTGTAACTCGGCTATGCGGGTCGCCATCTCCACAAACAATTCCTCATAAAAGTGACGTTTAACATAATCTTTGGGCAATTCCTCTAAAATGCGAACTAATCCTCCCATGACCCATCCGTTACCTCTCGACCAAAATATTTTTTCACGATTGGCTTCTCTCCGGCCAGACCCATCGGGTTTAATAACATAATTGAGATCCCTGGCAAAGAGCTTTTCTTCCTTATTGTAAAGCAGATTATACGTTTCTTTAAAATATTCATCATTCGCATCTAAATATTTTTTGTCTCCCGTAATCATACCTAATTTGACCAATGTCGGTGGTCCCATAAACAATGCATCACACCACCACCATTTAATAACATCTACTTTTCCTTTCGTGGGGTAAGGATTAGCCAACAACTTATTTACGACATCAATGGTAGGTTGGATCATTTCCTGTTTATGTTCCTCTCTATACAAATCCAGATAAGTTTGATTAACAACAATATCGTCCGCATGGTACCAGCGATGGAAAGGTCTCCAGTTTTGTGCGCTGGCGATATCCCTCATCGCGTTATAAATTTTCTTTGAGCCCGTAGTTTCCCATGTCGCCATAACACCGGCATAAAAAGCACCATTAGTCCAATCCTTGGGATCGTGTTTAGGATGTCTAAGCTGCCAGTCGGCAGCCTTGAGCATTGTGTTTTTAATATATTTTTTACCAAAAACTTTCTTGTTTGTAACTTGAGCAAACACAGTTCCTGTAACAGCTAACAGCATTAACACGGTGAGAATTCTTTTTGTCATAGCTTATTTTTTTCACTATAAAATTTAAATTAAATAATATTGAATATGAGGCAGAGGATATATTTCGGCAATTTAAAGCTTCTCTGGTTTCACAAAAGGCGTATTCATTTCTTGGGGCAGCCTGTATACATTTCCCGCTTTATCGGAAAAATAGAACCGAGATTCAGAGAGTTGTCTTCCGTGACCATCTGCCCAAAAGGCATAAAAATCCGGATGTACATGTACCGGTCTACGCGCATAGGTATGGTTGTATTTGCTGTTGACTGTCAACTGCTTCACCCTCTTCCATTTTTTTCCTTCGTTTGAAGACTGCCACAACACCATCTCTCCTCCCGTATTGAAATCTTGCGGTCCGACTGTCGTAGGAGCAACGATAGACCATTTACCCTTTTCGACATAGATAGACCCCATATCATAGTTGTTATTGGCAGAAGAAAAACCACGGATGTTCCATTTTTTTCCTGTCCAATGCGCAGTATGCCATTCTCTCGGACCATCCTCTGGACCAGGTTGCGGCCCTGTACTCGTTATATAAAGGATAACCGGATTCCCTTTTTCATCGAAATTGACGTCCGATATGTATACATTACGTTTTTGGGTATCGTAATCGTGTACCAAAGCGGCATTATCGACTTCACTAAGCGGCAGTTCCATGAGCTTGCCTTCTACGGTTTGCCAAGTCTTACCAAAATCATTCGTTTGTAGATAGTACAAGTTGGTACGGAAGTCTAGTCCACCTCGTACCTTACGTCTCGGATGGTAGTTAAACGCTGTCCCGACTAATTTATCCCGATTCCCGCTGGTTTGATACTGACCTACACCAAGTCTGGACAGGTCCTTCCATTCGGACCACTCTACTCCATCCGGACTACTCATATATTTTATTACGCGCCCATCTCGCTTTTCGTAACGTGTAAACAATCCTAAAAAACCATTCTCTTTCGTATAATATATCTGTAAATATGAAAAATTGTCCATGGGTACTTTCTTTCCGTTGACAATTTTCGTAGCTACCACACGTTCAAACACACTGATATCATACGGCTTCACACTTTTATGGATAAAAGAAGGTCTGCCCGTACCGTGCGAAGTCGAGAAAAGCCAAATATATCCGTCTTTGTCCACTTGTATAACCGGATTATCATGCGCGTCGTTCGTTGCTTTGTCCACAACCATTACAGGTCGCGCTACTTCGCCGGTTTTGTGATCGAAATAAGATACCGTGTGAACAAGTGTCTTTCCACGCTCATCCGTTCCGCCATAGCAAAAAAATGTTTTGTCCACTTCCGGAGCATATACCGAAAAAGGATAATGATTAGACGGATAAGTCCCCAGACCTCCGCTATATTTGTATTTATACTTATTAGTCACCTGGCCCGCCGAACCCGCTCCCGCTATCATGTACCAGATACCGTTAAAGCCTTTTGCCGGTTTATTGAGGAGCTTCGCATTGCCATAAATTTTCTTATCGTTAGCACGGTTTTGCGCAATGCCCGTTATCGAAAAAAAGAGAAGAGCTATGGCTACCCCAATATGGACACTATACTTATTTGTCATACTATTTTTATTTAAAATAATCTAATTTTCTTTACCTCGAGTTGGTCATTCTACCATCAGAATACTGGCTGCGCTTTTTTAGTCGCAGATGGTTTACCGTCATTTACCAAAGGCCATCCATCACCATCCCACTCCACTTTATCTAAGAATAACGCCCGTTGATTTACACCTCCGATTTCAGGGTTATTAATATCCATAGCATGGTATAACATCCACGTATCTCCATTTTTATCGGTTACCAATGGTGCATTATGTCCAGGTCCGACATATTTATCACTGCGCTGTAACACCAATGTTCCATTTCCTCTCACGGCTATATCGTCTCCGTCTTTGTCCAAATATGGTCCCGTCAAGTTTGAGGAGCGTGCCACTCTCACATTATACGTACTCCCAGCCCCAGCACAGCATCCACCTTTCGATCCAAAGAAATAATAATAGCCGTTCCGCCGGAAGATGTTTACGGCTTCAAAATCTCCCGCTGCAATCTTGAATTTCTGCCCCATATCCTTCACCTGTTTACCATCTTCGGTCAGCTCAACCCCATATGTCCCCTGGGTAGTCTCCGAACTAAAACTTCCCCAGAACAAATATTTTTTCCCACCATCTTCAAAGTAAAAAGGATCTATGGAATTTGGTACGCCTATTTCCGACGATAAAAATAATTTCCCTTGGTCTACAAAAACTCCTGTCGGGAATGAAGATATGGCTAGGCCTATACCCGGGTTCGTATCTCCCCAAGTAGAATAAGAGTAATACATATGATATTTACCATTGACTATCGCGACATCCGGCGCCCATATTCCACCGGAGGTTTTCCAAGTCGGTTTAGTCGAGAATGCGTCTCCCACATAAGTCCAGCTTACCAAATCCCTTGACCGCACGATTGGTACCAGGTGGTTTTTATTATCGGTAGGCCAACGATCTTCCGTGCCATAGGCATAAAAGAAGCCAGACTCGGGATCCTGGACTACCGTGGGATCCGCCAATATAGGCATAAATACAGGATTTGTATATTCTAACTGTGAAGGGTTATAGTTAATATCCACGTATTTTTCCTGGGAGTAAAATAAATCCGGCGAAAGAGGCTGTGGTCTATAAATACTTCTATGGGTAAATGTCTGACCCGAGAAATCCTCAATCACCAATTCCGATTCACCTGCCGGGAATACTATAGTTTTTTCCTGCCCGTCAATTGATGAGGTATAAACAACTTCTTGTGATTCATACCCCGCAACACCGACCATAGATTTAAATCCGAGTGTCAATACCGTACCTGTCAGACCTATACTACGGACATCCCGCAATATTAATCCTTTTTCATAAACAATATCATACACCATTCCCAGCGCTTCTGTTTTCACGGAGTGGTTACCTTCATCATCATAGGTGTAGAAATCAAAAACATAGTTTCCTTCCTCCAAACCTTCTATATAAGTGAACGTGTCTTCGGAGGACGTAATCGGCACTTCTACACTTTGTTTCCCCGTCGACCAAAAGATTTTCACTTTACTGACACGTGGATCTTTAATGGGATCCCAGGTCACCAACACCCTATTTCTACCGGAATACACATGGACCGAATCTACACGCTGCGAGTAAACGATTGGTCCATCTTGAAGAAAATCCCTATACGTACTATCCATCTTATCACAGGTAATCGCCAGAAATCCGGATAAACAAAGTACGGGAATAAGTAGCTTTTTCATAAACATAATAGATTTAATTATTTTCCTCCACACCATAAAACTGCAGCTCAGACGATGCCCAATATGGCTGAGCACCCCAGGTTGAAAACACTTTATATCGAATATACCGATAAGGTACAATATCTTCCGGCATATCAAAATTTTCTCCTGTAAGTGCGACTTTCTTATCGTCTTCCGTATTTTCTAATTCACCCGAAGGTCTACGCGACTCGTAAGATCCAATTTTTGTCCACGAGTCATATGAGCCGTCCGGAGACGGGTTATTGCTGCCCCATAACTCGAATTTCTTAACATGTGTCGAACCGAATATATACGAATTAGTTATCACTCCTGGCGTATTATTCGGTCTTGGCCAATAAACAAATCTGCTCAACTGAAAGGCTACACCTAGATCAATTGTTATGCTTGCGGGGAGACCTCCATAAGGGATAGAAGTGTTTGTTGTCATAAAAAAGTAACGCGGTGTTTTATTAAACGGTGGGATGGTTTCTCCATTCCATAGTGCTTCTACCCCTCCTACTGCATTTGCAGCCCCGTTGTGATAAACTAATAGACCTGCCTCAGGGAATTCGTAACTGATATCTGTAGGAAGGGGGTAACTTTTAATTTTTGTCACATCCGCCAACTCCTCATACCAAGGGGTGGCTTTTGTCGTTAAGGTATCTGACGTATTTTTCCAGCGATCGCGACAAACCACACCAAACGTATATTCTCTGTTTTCTAAATCTCTTATATATAAAAAGCCCTCATTCAAACTCGTATATTCGGTTTGTAATTCCGTCCATTTCCCTCCCCCTATATTCTCTAAGATGGTAATTTGCAAATTGGCCTTAGTGGGGTTCGAAAATTTGATCTTTACCCCCCCGAACATCTCCTGAATATCCATGGTTTCTGCGACGTCCCTATAGGGAGGCTTTTCGGGGGAAACAGTAACTACCACCGGTTCAGACCGTATCTCCGAAAAACTTACAGAATACAAGGATACCGGGTATTCTCCCGATTCCGGAAAGCCATCGACCAACAATTCGTCGGTGTAAAAGGAGCCTTTCTTCCTAACCTCCTTCCCCTTAATGGTGTAAACTGCTTCTATATAGCTCACATTATTATCTTTCGGCACATTATAATTTATAATGGCTCCACCACTAATATTTTCTACTCCTGCAACAGTGACTTTTTGAGGAACACTATCATTTTTTCCTATCGGATCATTGAGTGCCTCAGGTCCACATGAAAAAAACAAGATACTGAACAAGGTGATCGCCCATATACAACCAGCAGGCAGGTAGGCGTACGTTTTCGGATTAAAAGTTCTCATTTTCATAATTTTAAAATTAATAACCAAAGTTTTGAACTAAATTATCATTTTTCCGTATTTCGTTAACGGCTATCGGCCAGAAATAATCTTTCATGCGAAATAGCGGTTGATACAGCGTTACCGGTACATAATATTCGTCATTGGTTTCACCATATACATACCATCCTGTAATCGGTTTGTTTAATTCATCATACGCCGTTTTCCACCGGCGTAAATCCCAATATCCTTTCCCTTCAAAAGCCAGCTCAATCGTACGCTCCCGTTGTATAATTTCTCTTCTTCCTTCCAGTGTATTTGGCTTTTCAGGCCGGTTGGAATAAAGGCTCCATGACCATTCTACGTCTTCTAGACCCGCTCGTTCCCGAACCCTATCTACGTATTCCAAAACATCAGCTTTGCTTCCCCCGGCTTCGTTTAACGCTTCAGCATATAAGAGATAGAGATCGGCAAGGCGAAAAACCGGCCATGCATAATAAACGGCAGTAGCAGATGACCCGGAAGCTACGGTAGTTTGATAATTATTTAATTTTTTCGCGGTATATCCAGTTAGATTATGGCTGTTCGCATAAAAGCTCCCCGCACTTCCTCCGTATTTCATCTCCGCATATAACGGAGCTTCTTCATCCAGGAATGAGGAACCAAACCAAATCCCCCCGTCAAAAATCAAATCCGCATAGAACCGTGGTTCCCGATCAAAGTTTAACCCAGCCGTCGTATAGTTCTGCTTGATATAATATTTCTCCTCTGCTCCTGCAGTTCGCATATTGTACATAGACAACTGGTCATACGTAATATCTTCTTCTATAGGCACACCATTCTTGGTATAAAACTTTAAAACAAACTTTAGTGGCACATTCATCCTTCCCGTAAAGTTGCTGTTGCTGGATCCCGCAACCAAGCCCCTTGGCCAGTTATGACCCGCGATTGCCGTAGATCCATTAGCCGAGGAGGTTCCGCCTGCCCAACAATTTGGATTCCCCCAAATGACCTCTTTATTAAAGTTTTCTGTCACCGATCCCCGGACACTCAATTTAGTCGTCGTTTGTTCCGAAACGACCAGATTGCCATCAAAAGTATACAGACTGTGACCTATATTCTCTAAGAAATCAATCGCCTGTTTACTTGTTTCAGCGGCTTTAACCCATCTCTGTCTTTTTTGTTCATCCGATTTATCGGGGTTGAATATAGCAACACCCCGATTATCTACCACACTGGCGTAATCCGTATTTCCGTTAAATAACGGGCTCGCTGCCGTTACCTGTACATAGGCTTTAAATGTCAAAGCAATTCCTTTGGTTATCCGCCCTAATTCTTCAGCTTCATTAGCGATTAGATCCGGCACTTCTTCGTTACTTAAGACCTCATCCAACAAATTTTCGATATAGGTAAAACATTCGTCTAATGTATTTCTGTATACCTTACTATCCGCAATGGATACACCTACAGGTGGATTTTTATCTAATATATAAACAGGGCCATATTGTCTGACTAACCAAAAAAGATAGTATGCTTTTAGAAATTTCACCTCTCCCAGCCATCTTTGCTTTTCATAATCCGGCATATCCGGTACGCTCATAATATTTTCCATAAAGATATTACAATCGCTTATTCCCTGATAAAGAGAAGCGCCGGGACTGTTCAAGTTACCGTATCCCCGCCAAGCATCCGCATACGGCGAATCTGCATTTTGAAGGCCATATTGAATTCTACTACCTACAGCACCGTCTATTGCACCATTCGTGCTGATATCGCTAGTTGCACAAAAGAACTCTTCTCCTGCCGTGAACGAGGGATTGGACGCAATGCTGCCCTGTTGCGGCATATATGAATAACAGGTAAATAAATATTTTTCTGCAGAAATCCGCGTGGTGAAAGCATTATCTATTGTGGCAATACCATCGGGAACGATATCCAGATATTTCTTACAAGATACCATCGCCGTTAAACATATTAAACTTATTAAAAAATATTTCTTCATGACTAAATAGTATTATAAGGTGATATTAAGGCCAACGTTAACTACGCGCTGTACCGGATAATTCAGTGCACTCCCTCCTTGTTCCACATCCCACAGCTTGAATGCACTCCAAGTAAGCAGATTAGTACCATTAAAGTATACGCGAGCCTGCTTTAAACCTATCCGTTCTGAAAATTTTGTAGGAATTTTATATCCTATTTCCGCAGATTTCAAACGAATAAAGGAACCATTTCGCATAAACCAAGTATTTCTTCGATTGTTGTTGTCTATGCTCGATGTAGACAATCTGGGCCAGAGTGCATAAATATCTCTTGAATCTTCATTCCAGTAACTATCCGCAATAAATTGTGTCAATTGATTCGTACCAATTAACCCTGCATTGGTATTATTAGCAAAAAATGGAGATGTTTCGGTATAATCTATCCAAATGGATTCTCGAGCCAGTCCTTGAAAGAATACCGATATGTCAAAATTTTTATAACCGTAGGAAGCACCAAAACCATAGATAATCTCTGGCGTTGTCGGATAACCAATAGGTGCACGGTCTAAGGACGTGATCATACCGTCGTTGTTTAAATCCCGGTATTTAATATCCCCTGCTCCATATGTCCCGAACTGTGTCGGCGAATTGGCTACTTCATTATCATCAATAAATAGTCGCTCTGCAACATATCCCCATTGCTGATTGATAGGGTATCCTACACGGGATAAGTAAGGTTCATTTTCATAAGTCAATTCATCATACACCTGATATTCCCCTCTTGCATAGGTAAAATTACCCATGAGTTGTAACCAGGAGTTTCTAAATTGTTTGTTGTAGGTCAAAGAGCCATCTATACCACGAGCGCTTGCCTCGCCCACATTTGAGCTTGGAGTCACCCAAAGCCCCATGGTAGCCGGAATATTAGATCGTGTCTGCAAGATATCCGTTCTTTTTTCGAAATAATATTCTCCTACAAACTTAAATCCATTGCGCAATTCTACTTCGGCGGCGAAATTGGCTTTTTTGGATTTTTCCCAAAGGATGTCGGGATCCGAATAGCGCTTCACTGAAATACCCACATTGCTATATCCCCTATCTAATCCAAAGCGCTGCCTTAAGTTGGTGTTGTCCATATCAATTTCGGACAAATACAAGAATCTGCTTTTGCTGATATTATCATTTCCGACAATTCCATAGCTAGCTCTTAATTTTAACAGGTCAATAAAATTCGCCACCTTGCTCTTCGCGAACCAAGGTTCATTGGAGATATTCCAAGCCACACCACCCGAAGGGAAGAAACCAAATTGATTATCGGGGTGAAAACGTTCAGAGCCGTTATAGCCAAAATTGAACTCGGCGATATAACGGTTATCATATCCATAGGTAAAACGTCCCGATAGCCCCACATTCCGATAAGGTAACGATTCTTGGACAGATGTAGCTGCTAGTTCAACGTTATTACGCAATTGGTAAACTAATAAACTTGTAACATTATGCTTCTGACCAAAAATACGATTATAATTCAAAGCTCCCTCAAAATAAAAGTTGGATGTAGGCACACCCACCTCTGATCCATAGCTCAGATAATCTTTACCATCGTCGGGATTCAAGTTGTAAATGGAGTACGTGTCCTGCAGTCGATCATAAGAAGCTAGATTATACCAAAAAGGTGTATAATTACGAGCAATAGTATGCGAGGCTATCCGTAAGACATTTACTAACCCTCTTGCAGATAAACCTCTCGTCAGGAAGTTTAATTTCTGATTGATCTGGAACTGGGCAGACATATTCGAGCGACCACGGTCCCTATATCCTTTTACCAATTCTGCATATGGATTGAGATAATAAACACCTGAGGACTTCTCTTGATTTCCAAACATAATATGTTTAGTAAACTGATGTTCTTCGTCTACAGGATAATAGGCTGGAAATAGTACCGGATTACTACGCATAATTAAGGAATACATCTGCGAACCTGTATATACGGGCCCAGTATAATCTGTAAAGGTACCCGCAAATCGAGTCGTGATTTCCATCGAGCTCAGTGGTTTGATCACCACGTTCGAACGTAATGTAAAAACATTATTACTTATACCATTCTTAAAGTTATTACGATTATCGTCTTTCAGAATACCGTTATCGTGGGTATAAGCCCCTGTAATATAATAGGTAGCCAAATTACTACCTCCACTGATACTCATATTCAGCCGTTCATTAGTCGTATAGTCCTTTAATAATTCTTTACTCCAATCGGTTGAAGGAAACATGAATGAGCCCGAACCCAATATCGTGTTATCTATTTTCTCTTGGGAATATAGAAGATCCGCAAAGGGTTCACGGGTTGCTATAGCTTCATTATTCATCTTCATATAAGTGATTGGATCGGCGAGCTCCAAACTTCGGGTTGGTGCTGAGACAGATTTTTCCAAACGAACAGACATTCTGACTTTACCTACTTCACCACTTTTCGTTTTTACGAGGATGACACCATTGGCTCCACGTGCACCATATAGCGCAGTAGCCGCAGCATCCTTCATAATAGAAAAACTTTCAATATCGTCAGGTTGCAACTGCGCGAGATCTTGAGTGGTTAACTCTATATTATCGATGAGGATAAGTGGTCTATTATTTGCTCCAAAGGTCGTTATTCCCCGAATAAAGAAATCAGCATTGTCAGCTCCGGGTTCGCCAGAGCGCTGAAATGCAATCATTCCCGCTATACGTCCCGCGAATGCTGTTGTCAGGTTACTGGATGGTACCTTGAGGTCTTTAGGGTTGACAGACGTTACTGAACCAACGAGTTCAGATCTCTTTTGTGTCCCGCCGAAAGCCACAACTACCGCCTCTTCGAGCTGTGAAGTCGACTCGATCATTTTTACATTAATAACTGATTGTCCACGAACTGGAATTTCCTGGGTCTCATAACCAACTACAGTAAATACCAGGATTGCATCATCATTCGGTACATCCAGAATATACTTTCCATTTAAATCTGTACTCGTACCTATACTACTTTGGTCTTTTACTGTAATAGATACCCCTGATAATACACCTGTAGAATCAGTGACAGTACCTCTTACTTCTTTAGTTTGAATATCTTCAAGAGAAGTTCTCCCGACGTCCCTGTGTGACGCAAAGACGTATGTTGAAGATATTATTCCCAGCAAGAGCATACATCCAAGAATACAAAAATGATATAATCGTTTACTCATAATTTATAGATTTAGATTGTTGACATTAAATCATATTAAATATTTTACTCATTAATGACCCACGTTGAATATAAAGGAAAAATTTATAATACAGAGTCTATCAATTGGTACAAAAGCAAAATTCGTAAAAGTGAGATAATTACATTCGTTGTTTTGTTTCAATAACTCCTTATTTTGTCTTTTTTATGGATATCCTGTCCTATAATGCTTTAGATTCTTGTGTACTCACTACGAAGTTCTCCGTTATCAGGGAAGTCTTATCTTCCATTTGTTTCAAATTTATTACATATTGTCTCATTGGAGATATGATATAGTTTTTTTTCATGTATATTTATCTACATATAATAAAAGAACCTTATCCTAACATCAGATTGCTAAAAACAATATACATATTCGTTCTGTATTCCTTTTGGATGGTAACACTCAAAAGCCAACCTTATTATTTCACACATTATCAGGTAGAACAGGGACTTTCAAACAATGCTGTATTGTGTAGTCTTCAGGACAGTAAAGGTTTTATGTGGTTTGGTACCAAGGATGGGTTGAATCGCTTCGACGGTTATTCGTTCAAAGTATTCCAAAACGATCCGTCCGCAGGTTCATTATTGGGTAGTAATTATATCCGGGTGTTGCACGAAACCCGGGATGGCAAAATATGGGTAGGCACGGATCAGGGTATTTATATTTTCGACCCTGCTTTCGAGCGGTTTCGCTTGCTTCATTCCACCATCGTCGATGAGATATTGGACATCGGGGAAGATCATAGAGGCGATATCTGGTTTATCAGTGACCTTGTGCTTTATCAATACAAGGCAAAGACAGATACGATCATCCAGATAAGCAAAAAAATCAATGTCAGTGCTTTTTGTTTTACCAATAATACAGAAGAAGTCTGGCTGAGTACAACCAATGGACAATTATTACATTATAATTGTACGACCAAAAAATTCATTGCCTACCCGACATTTGAAAACACACCACTAAGCGTTGATCATTGGATTGAAAAGCTATATTACACCGCACAGAATCAATTTATTATCGGAACAAGAAAACACGGAATAAAGCTTTTCGACATTGCGGATCATAGCTGCAGGTCTATATTGTCCAGGGACAATAAAAATGAAGCTATCTTCGTAAGAGATATCATTCATCACAAAGATCAGGAATATTGGTTCGCAACCGAGTCTGGCATCATTGTGTATGATATGCAGACAAATATACATTCATTCCTTATACGAGAAAAAGATGATCCCTGGTCTTTGGCCGATAACGCGGTATATACTTTCTGTAAAGATCAGGAAGGTGCAATATGGATAGGTACCTTTTTTGGCGGGATCAATTATTATTCAAAAACGAATACATTTTTTGAAAAGTTCTTTCCGAAAGATACCCCTAACTCCATCTCCGGATACGCCGTACGCGAAATTGTTGAGGATAAATATGGAAAGATATGGGTAGGTACAGAAGACGGCGGTCTCAATCAGTTCGATCCTGAAACCACACAATTTACAAACTTCAAACCGGGTCCAAACATAAACGCCATAGCACACAGCAATATCCATGGATTACTCGCCACCGGAGATACACTTTGGATCGGAACATTCGAACATGGATTGGATTTATTGGATATCGGGTCGGGTAATGTTTTCAAGCACTACAATGCTGATGACAAAAGTGGATCATTGGGCAACAATTTTATTTTCAACATCTTAAAAACAAGAAGCGGGCACATATTTTTCGCAACCGGCCGCGGACTATATGTCTATGATCCGATCTTAAAATCTTTTTCCCGGTCGACCAGTGTTCCCAATTACATTTTCTATACCACATTATTTGAGGATAAAGACGGTACAATATGGGTGGGAACATGGCGGGACGGTCTGTTTTACTTTAATCCTTCTACAAAAAAGAAAGGACGTTTAATGCACGATCCGACAAATCTCAATAGCATCAGTAGCAATCGTGTAAACCGTATATTCCAGGATAGTAAAAATCATATCTGGATAGCCACTGAAGGAGGGCTCTGTAAATTCAATAAAAAGAATGCCGACTTTACCCGTTTCGACGGACAAAAGGGTCTTCCCAGTAACCTGATTTTGTCCATGATGGAAGATGATTCAGGCATTATCTGGATATCGACATCGAAAGGACTTGTACGATTGGATCCGGAAAATGATGCAGTGAAGGTGTTCACAAGAGCCAATGGTCTCCTGAGCGATCAATTCAATTACAATTCGTCTTATAAAGATACATTTGGCAATCTATATTTTGGTAGCGTGAAAGGACTGATACGATTTAATCCTAAAAATTATCAGGAGGCAGATTATCAGGCACCGGTTTATATCACGGGATTTCAGGTTCATAATCAAGAGCTTCGTATCGGAACAGAGAATTCACCTCTACGTTCCTCCATTATCTTTACTGAGAAACTGAATCTAAAATACAACCAGTCTACCTTTAGTATAGACTTTGCTGCGTTGAGCTTTACATCGCCTACGATGACAGAATATGCGTATAAAATGGAAGGGCTTGATAAAGAATGGATACGCCTTAAAACAAATCGTAAGGTGTATTTTACAAATATTGCACCGGGCAAGTACACTTTCCTAGTGAATGTGGTGGATTCTAAAGGAGAATTTAAAGGCAAGGAAACCAAATTGTATATTGAAATTTCGCCACCTTTTTGGGCGAGTACTTCGGCTTATTTATTTTATTTAGCTTTAGCCATAGCAATTACGTATTATATCCTAAAAAGCTACGATAGAAAGATCAAAGAACGCAACACACGCCGTCTTGACACTATAAAACATCAACGTGAAAAGACACTCTATCAAGCTAAAATTGATTTTTTCACCCTTGTCGTACACGAGATACGTACACCACTTACACTTATAAAAGCACCTCTGGAAAAGGTTATCCAAACTATTAATGCTACACCGGCTGTAAAACGAAATCTGGATTTAATTGAACGAAATACTGAGCGGCTAATCACCCTTTCCGGGCAATTATTGGATTTTCGAAAAGTGGAAGCTAGTGGTTTCAGCTTGTCATTCAAAAAAGTAGATGTGACGGCTTTGTTAGCGGAGACTTATGGTGGCTTCCGTCTATCGGCCGAGAAGAAAAAAGTTCAATTATCTCTTCATATGCTGCAAGAGCACATTTATGCAGATATGGATAGCGAGGCCTTTGTTAAAATCATCACCAACTTGATGGACAACGCTATTAAATATTGTCAAAGCTTTGTGAGTGTATATCTCGAATGTAATAACCTAGCTGTGCCTGCACAAATCCAAATAAAGGTGGTCAATGACGGTCCACTCATTCCGGCAGAAATGAAGGAGAAAATTTTTGAACCATTCTATCGGATGAAAGAAGGTATCCATAAACAAGGTACGGGCATAGGCTTAGCTTTAGCGCGCTCGATGGCTGAATTATTAAATGGTTCCCTAAAATTGGAACTCACTGAAAACAATCTAAACACATTTATTCTTATCATACCTCAAATGCAGTCCGATGATGAACACGAAAAACGATAGTGATGCACTCAAGCCTACCCTGATAATAGCGGACGATCACCAGGAAATATTGGATTTCATTGCGGACGACCTCAGTGAAACCTATTTTACGCTAAAGGCAACAAACGGTCAGGAAGTATTGAATCTATTATCTGAACACACCGCACAGCTGATTATCAGTGATGTCATGATGCCTATAATGGATGGTTATGAGCTCTGCAGAACGGTAAAATCCAATGTGGAGTTTAGTCATATCCCCATCATTTTGCTTACCGCAAAAAACACCTTACAGTCCAAAATAAAAGGACTCGAAGAGGGAGCAGATGCGTATATCGAAAAGCCTTTTTCCATCGCTCATTTGCAGGCACAAATACAAAGTCTTCTTGCCAATAGAAATAAAGTCCGGGAGTTCTTCGTTAGCTCTCCCTTGGCTCATATCAATACTATGGCACACAACCGGGCTGACGAAGCATTCCTTGAAAAATTAAATCAATTGATACAGGAACATATTGCCGATCCTGAGTTGGATGTGGAGAATTTAGCACAAATGATGTACATGAGTCGACCTACACTATACAGAAAGATAAAAGCTATTTCTGACCTCACACCCAATGATTTAATCAATATTTCGAGACTGAAGAAAGCCGCTGAACTATTGTCTATGGGACAATATAAAATTTTTGAGATCGCATATATGGTTGGTTATAATTCACAGACACATTTCGGTCGGAATTTTCAGAAGCAATTTGGCATAACTCCCAGCGAATATATTGAGACACAAAAAAATAGAAAACAGTAGAGGCGCGATTACCGCGCCTCTATCTTTATTTTACCTGATGTTGATACAGCTTTTGATGCATCTCGTGCAAATCTGTCTCAGGAATTTTTATAACTTTTCGATCATAGGTCATCAACCCATTTGTCTCAATTTCCACATCTGTAGTCTGCGTATACACTGCTGCAGAAAGCCCTAGCGGGATAAGTCTATCCAGATCTGATATCAATCCTTCATAGCGCTCTTTCAGCTCATCTTTATTTTTAAAGCTCTGATATCCCCAATTGTCTTTTTCCTGCCAGGTGTTACCTTCTATGGGCAATCCCAATCCACCAAACTCGCCTAAAGCCAATATCTGCTTATCGCCAAATAAATCGGGTCTAGGCATGATCGCATTGGGATAATTATGAATGTCAAGGATATGTCCTGTCGGATAAAAATTACCTCCGCTAGCGCTATTGACCAAACGTGTAGGATCATACCTTTCTGTCCATTCCGTAATATCTACAGTTTTGAACTGTCCCCAAGCTTCATTAAAGGGTACCCATATCACGATAGAAGGAAAATTATATAAGGCATCTATGATGGCCTTCCATTCTTTTCTAAAAATAGTTTCCGACTCAGCTGTCCGTTCCTTATCGTGCATTTTACCCGTAGTAAGACCCGGGCGCATATCCCAATGGTTGCCTCCTAGATCACCGCTCGGCATATCTTGCCAAACCAAAAGGCCCAATCGATCGCAATGGTAGTACCAACGCGCCGGTTCGACTTTAATATGTTTGCGGATCATATTGAATCCCATCTCTTTGGTCTTTTCAATATCAAACAATAAGGCCTCATCTGTGGGAGCGGTATATAGGCCATCAGGCCACCATCCTTGATCCAATGGCCCATATTGAAAAACGAATGTGTTATTTAACAACATGCGTTGAATGCCATTTCCGTCCTTTTCCATGGAGATCTTGCGAAAAGCAAAATAAGAGGAAGCATTATCTACAACCTTTCCTTTTCGTAGAATCTCGAACTTCAGGTCATATAAAAAAGGATTCTCAGGAGACCAATGAATGGGATCAGCAATTTTCAGCAAGGCTTGTGCTCCCGGAGTAATCCGAACTTCACCGACCAATTCTCCTTTGTTATAGGCGGATATATGCAATTGATCACCATGCTGAACACTTGAAACTTTAGTATCTATCGTTAACGTGTTATGATCTAAATCAGGCGTATGTTTCGTCGACACGATATGTGTTTTCGCTACACCTTCCAACCAGACGGTTTGCCATATACCTGTAACAGGTGTATACCAAATTCCATTCGGATTAACGACTTGTTTTCCATTCGGTTGTGGACCCTCATCTGTAGGATCCCATACACCAATGACAATCTCCTGAATGCTGCCTTTCTTCAGAAATGGGGTGATATTGAATGAAAATGGATCAAAACCGCCCTCATGTGCCCCTACTTTTACGCCATTTACATATACCTCAGTCAACCAATCTACCGCTCCGAAATGTAGAAGAACTTCTTTATTCCTCAAGGCTTTATCAATCGTGATGTTTTTCTTATACCATAGTGTATTTTCTTTTCCGACTGTCTTTCCCACACCGGACAGTGCCGATTCGACAGGATAAGGCACTAGTATTTCCCCGTCGACCCCTGTGGGCAATGCACCTAACTTGCCAGGACGAATAGCGTATTGCCAAAGTCCATTCAGGTTTTGCCAGTTTTCACGAACCAATTGAGGTCTTGGATATTCGGGCAAAGGATTGATAGGGTCTACTTTTTCTGCCCAGGACGAGGTAATTTTGCCGGAAACAATTTGCCAATTTCCCTCCTGGGAAAACAAATTCACTGAAAGAGAAAGAAAGAGAATAACTAAAAATGTTGTCGTCTTACTGAAAATAACGCCTTGGCTCATACAGATAAATTATATGGATTAAATCTTTTGTTTATATAGCCCATCTGGACTATTTGGTATTTACTACAAATAAAAGGTCTAATCAGCAATGTCTTTCGCTGTTTAGTCTCAAAACTTCATCATAAAATCTAATATAGATAAATAAGGAGGCCCTTCAAATTAACATCCTATCGTCATCCCGTTAGGAATGACGGCATTCTTTTTAACGACAACTATCCCATCCCGGACAGTATACTCATCATAGTCTCCATCTTTTAGATGACTTCCCCCGGTTATACGGACATCATTTCCGATACGACAATCCTTATCCAATATGGCTTTTTCGATGTAACACCGCTCGCCTACGCCTACAGGTGGCGGTTGTTGGGTATTCGTCAACTCGACCACCTCATTCAGGTTTTCATAATAATCAGAACCCATCATATAAGTCATTTTTATGACTGTACCTCGTCCCACTCGCGATCGTACACCAATGACGGATCGCTCTATCTTATCCCCCATGACGATACAGCCATCCGCAACAATCGCATTGTTCAGTGTGGTACCAGATATCTTCGATGGAGGAAGCATACGTGCCCTCGTAAAGACAGGATCTCCAAATAGATTAAAAGAAGGCAAGTTGTCTGTCAATTGGATGTTCGCTTCAAAAAACGAACCAATGGTTCCGATATCTGTCCAATACCCATCGAATCGATAACTCAACACCCTGCTTGTCCCAATCGCATCAGGAATAATCTCCTTGCCAAAATCCATTCCTGGGTTTTCGGTCAACAGCTTTCTCAACACATCCTTAGAGAATACATAGATACCCATCGATGCCAAGTAATTCCGTCCTTGCCTAACCAAGTCTTCTGGTACTTCGGAGGTCCAGTCGGCTAACAAATCGCTCGACGGCTTCTCGATGAAAGACGTAATTTCATTCGCCTCATTTGATTTTAAAATACCGAAACCTGTCGCATCCCGACCAGTCACGGGAATAGTCGCAATGGTGATTTCACCGCCATTCTGGACATGAAAATCCACCAATGCCGCATAATCCATCTGATACAACTGGTCACCGGACAATATCAATACATAATCAAAATCTACATTGACCAAGTTTTTTTGTGTTCTCCGCACAGCATCTGCTGTGCCCTCAAACCATCTATCGCCTTCGTTGGTCTGCTCCGCCGCTAAGATATCGACAAAGCCCTTACTAAAAATACTGAAATTGAACGAGTTTTTGATATGCTTATTCAGCGATGCTGAATTGTATTGCGTTAAAACAAAAATCTTATTATAGCCCGAATTTAAGCAATTCGAGATCGGAATATCGACCAGTCTATATTTTCCGGCAATCGGTACAGCTGGTTTTGACCGCTGATCGGTTAAAGGGTATAAGCGAGTTCCTCTTCCTCCTCCTAATACAATGGAAACAACTTTATGTAACATAATGATCTATCTATAATTGGTTATATAAATCTATATACTTCTGCGCGGACTTATCCCAGGAAAAATCCAATCCCATGGCACGCGATCGAATGGCAGTCCATTCCTTTTTTTTGCAATATGTTTTTAAAGATCGTTGGATAGCTTTTTCTGCATCATCACCCTCCAACTCAGCAAATACAAAGCCATACCCATCTTCCTCCGAGATATCTTTGACGGTGTCCTTCAACCCACCGACACCTCTTACGATGGGAATAGTCCCGTATTTTAGTGCATAAAGCTGATTTAATCCACAAGGTTCTACACGCGACGGCATCAACAACATATCGGATGCTGCATAGACCTGATGAGCCAAAGTCTCATTATATCCAACAAAGAGTCCCATATTTTCTGAAAATTCATCTTTTAAAGTGCGCATCTCCTCTTCAATCTGCACATCACCCGAGCCCAATATAAATATAGCAATTTCAGACGGCTTTTGCGAAAATAAATTGCGTATTATTTTACTTAAATAATCTGCTCCTTTTTCCAAGGCAAACCGTCCAATAAAAGAAAGAAGCGGCAAATCATCCTTTAAGCCGTATTTTTCACATAACATCTTCTTATTCTCCTGCTTGCCTTTGCGAACCGTCGTCAAAGAATATGTACTGGGGATTAATTTATCCGATACCGGATTCCAATAGGAGGTATCTATCCCGTTTACAATGCCATGAGACTTCGCTGTTTCGTCACGGAATAAATTTTGTAGTCCGTTAGCTTCGACATAGAGTTCTTTCAGATAACCTTCAGATACTGTGGAATAGGCATCGCAACATTTGATAGCTGCTGCTAAGGGATTGATCATACCATCCCAATCAAGCAGCCCCCACCTCCATGTATCAAAAGGTGGCAGTATGATCGATTTGTTCCACCCCATCCATCCTTGGTATTGTCCATTATGCACTGTAAAAACAGTTTTCACATCTTTCAGACTATTAAATTCATTCGAATGCCTTGTTAAAAAAGGGATGAGCCCCACATGATGGTCGTGACAGTGGATAACATCTGGTTGACCTCGCTCATATTTTATCCATCTTAAAAAAGCGTGTTGAAAGGCAATCCATTGTTCGGCTTCGTCAGCATAACAGTAGACTTCCGGGCGATCGAGTTTACCCGGGATTTTGATGAGATAAAGCGGAAACCCCAAAGTATCATCACGCTCTTTGAAAATTGTGTAACGCAGCGGTTCTGACCCTTGATGGAACGAGCCCTCAGTGACCTGATCAAACTCATGTTCTCGTACAAAAGGTGTATCAAACCAAGGCATGACCACCGAGGCATCTATTCCAAGCTTACATTGGTATTTAGGCAATGAACCAACGACATCGGCCAGCCCTCCTACTTTGGCTACAGGAAAGCATTCTACACTTACATGTATGACTTGCATAAAACTATTGCATTAATTTAAACACCAATCCCCCTAACGGAGGTAAACTTATCGCTATTGACTGCTCCTTACCCATCCATTGAACAGGTTCAGATGTCGGATGTTGTTCGGCTATGCCAGAACCATAAAAACTTGAATTATCGGAGTTAAAAACCACTTCCCATTTTCCGCTTGCCGGCACACCCAACCGGTAGTTGTCATGGACAACAGGAGTTAGGTTCAACACAATCACGAGATCATTAAAGCGATCATGGCCTTTACGGATATAGGCAAAAATCGAATTTTGACGATCTCCATATTCGAGCCATTCAAACCCTTCTGCACTGAAGCTCTTCTCGTATAAAGCGGGCTCTCTCCGGTATAAATCATTTAGTGCTTTGACACACTGTTGCATGCCACGATGAGGCGCATATTCCAACAAGTGCCAGTCCAAAGAACGATTGACATTCCATTCGCTCGTTTGTCCGAATTCACCGCCCATAAAGAGCAATTTAGTACCCGAGAACGTGTACATATACAGATATAGTGCTCTTAGGTTGGCAAACTGTTGCCACTCGTCACCGGGCATTTTATAGATCAAGGATCGCTTACCATACACCACTTCATCATGTGACAAAGGAAGCATAAAGTGCTCATGGTAAGCATATACCGTCGCAAACGTCAATTTATCATGATGGTACTTCCTATTGATCGGATCTTCGCCAAAATACTCCAGCGTATCATGCATCCATCCCATCATCCATTTCATCCCAAAGCCTAGACCGTTGTCATATGTCGGTTTACTGACACCAGGCCACGAAGTGGATTCTTCAGCAATGGTTTGCACATCCGGAAAGCTGGCGTATACCGCCTCATTAAATTCTTTGATAAAGTGCACTGCCTCCAGATTTTCGCGTCCTCCAAATTCATTCGGTATCCACTCTCCTTCGTTTCGAGAATAATCCAAGTAAAGCATAGAAGCTACAGCATCGACACGCAGCCCATCAATATGATATCTATCCAACCAAAATAGCGCATTGCTAATCAGAAAAGAGCGTACTTCATTCCTGCCGTAATTAAAGATATACGATTTCCAATCCGGATGAAAGCCCTTCCTTGGATCTTCATGTTCATATAATGCTGATCCATCAAATCGCCATAGGCCGTGTGCATCACCAGGAAAATGAGATGGTACCCAATCCATAATTACGCCAATATCGTTTTTATGCAATTCGTCTATTAAGTACATCAAATCCTGCGGCGCACCATATCGCGAACTTGCCGCAAAATATCCTGTAATTTGATAACCCCATGAAGGATAATAGGGATGTTCCATCAGTGGCATAAATTCCACATGAGTAAAGCCCATTTCCCGGATATATGGAACTAATCCGTCAGCGATTTCACGATAGTTCAAAAATCGATCAGGATGATCTGGATCACGCATCCAGGAACCGATATGCAACTCATATACCGAAAACGGTCGGTCAAGGCGATTTATTTCCTGCCTTTGGCGCATCCATTTTTCATCGTTCCATTGATACCAGGTTGTACCAACGACCGAAGCCGTCTTCGGTGGCAGCTCCACGATCGTCGCAAAGGGATCACTTTTTTCGAGCTTTTCACCGTTCAGGGTAACGATATGGTATTTATACACTTCACCAATACCGATATCGTATATTACGCCTTCCCAAATACCACTTTCATCCCAACGGACAAAAAGTTCATGACTATAGGGATTCCAACCATTAAAATTACCCGTGACAGACACGGATTGTGCATTGGGTGCCCAAACAGCAAAATAAACACCCTGCCGGCCATCGATATAGACTGTCTGTGAACCTAATTTTTCGTACAGGCGAAAGTGCTTACCCGTTTTGAACAAATTGACATCAAAATCTGTCAATAAAGAAAATACTTCAACGGTTCCATGCATAACTTAAGTTTGAAAATTTTACTCCAAGACTAGTTTCTTGAAATCATTATCCACAACGATATAGGACTCGTTGCTCTCACGATCCTCCCGCAACGGTATCTCTATACCATCCACAACAGCCTTAGTCGGTGTAAAAGGCAAGCCTACAAAATATAGTTTATATTCATCATAGCGTTCGGTAAACATACCTTCTCTTTGCTGTAATATACTCAGGGATACCGGTGAACCGATTTGAATAAAATGTCTTTCTAAATAAATATTTTGTTCAAAAGCAAACGTATCACCGTGATCCGTATATCCGTAACTATGGTGTTCGCCCTGATCGAAATAAACGACCAGCTTCAATGCTTCAATTTTCTTTTCATTGGTATACTGCATGACCGGATATTCAGGCAATACCGTTCCGCCCTTTACAAATAAAGGCATCTCATCCAGTGGTGTAGGTATGGTAATCTCCTGGCTTCCTTGAAATACTTCATTTGAAAAATAGTAATACCAATTTCCCTCCGGAAGATAGACAATCTTGGAAGTTTCACCCGGATTTACAACAGGCGATATCAATAAACTATCTCCAAATGCAAACTCCTCTTCACGCAGTAAATTTTTATAGATATGCTGCTCCAGCAGCGAGACAGGCCGCAAAATCGGAAGGCCATATTTATGTTGTTGCCAGAAAACCGCATAGATATAGGGAAGAAGTTTATACCGGATCTCGATAAATTTTTTACAAATCGCTTCCCACTCGGGCCCAAAAGACCATGGTTCGCGATCGCGTGTATCACCGGCAGAGTGTACGCGCATAAAAGGTGAAAACACCCCAAATTGCATCCACCGGGTATATAATTCCCCGTCAGGATTGCCCGTGAATCCCCCGATATCCGTGCCACAGAAAGACAATCCGGATACAGCAAGCCGTTGCAACTGCAATAAACCGATACGCAGGTGTTCCCAAGTCGCTACATTATCACCTGTCCATACCGAAGAATAACGCTGTGTGCCAGCATAAGCCGCCCTGGTAATCGTAAATGGACGCTTATTCCGGTAAAGCTTACGCAAGCCTTCGTAAGTTGCACGTACCATCTGCATACCATAGATATTATGTGCTTTACGATGTGATCCCCTATGTCCATCGAAATGATGACGGACATCATCCGGAAATGTACCTCGACCGAATACTGCGGGCTCATTCATATCGTTCCAAAAGCCAGCAACCCCATCTTCCACTAATCCTTTATACAATGTTCCCCACCATTCCCGAACTTTTGGGTTAGTATAATCCGGAAACTGACACCTTCCTGGCCAAACAAATCCCTCCATAAAGTAATCATCGCCCCTCCGACAAAAATAGCGATTATCATGACCCTCTTTGAATACCCAATAATCTTCATCCACTTTGATGCCCGGGTCGATCATGACCACGGTTTTAAATCCATTTGCCGCCAGATCACTTATCATCTTTTTAGGGTCTGGAAAATATTGCTTATTCCAGGTAAAACACCGATATCCATCCATATAATCGATATCTAAATAAATAGCATCGCATGGAATTTCACGCTTTCTAAATTCCGCAGCCACTTGGCGAACCTTATTTTCCGGATAATAGCTCCAGCGGCATTGATGGTAACCCAATGCCCATAACGGGGGCAACTGATGCGTGCCAGTCAACGTGTGGTATCTTTTGACCACGTCCATCAATTTCGGTCCGTGTATATAGTAGTATTGCAATTCCCCTCCCTCCGACCAAAAACTTGTTTGATCACTATACTCTGCCGCAAAATCAAAATACGTTTTAAAAGTATTGTCAAAGAAAATACCGTAGGCCTCTCCCTGCGTTACCCCCAAGTAGAAGGGAACGGTTTTATAAAGCGGATCTTGATTAAATGCATAAGAATAGGTATCGGAATTCCAATTTGTTATCCTTCTACCCCGCAAATTCAAGTGAGAAGCCTTATCTCCTCCTCCAAAAAACACTTCATCTTCCGTCGCTGTTTTGGTGCAATACACATAATAGCCTCCGAAATCTGGATTTTCCTCCCAATGCATAGGCGAGTAATCGGCATTTAAAGTCTTACCCTCGTTGTCACCAAATGAAATCAGAAAATCCTTTTTACTGATACTACAAGTCACGGATGAAGTGACGACATGAAAACTCCATTCGTCTTCGACAATATGGTGTGCATTCGCATGTTCTTCTATTTCGACAACCGCGTAGGAAAAATCCTCTAAAAAGGCACCTTGAGGAGCTAATCGTACCCGGATGATTTCGTCTGTGACGACCTTGACCTCTACATGCGCTTTACCATCCGTAAAAATATAACTACTGACTTCCTTTATATAGCCCGTTACCGATCGCAAGTACTTTTTCTCTATTTTCGGCAGATCTAAAACGGGGTTATTGACGTGATGAATATTTTCCTCCAACGACTCTTGCTCCATCATATCCAGTGCAAATTCTTCTTTTTTCGTATCACTCATAAAATCTTATACATTGTAATTTATATCCCTGGGTTTAAGTTGCTATTAAAATACGATTATTTTTGTTAAAATTTATCTTTTCTGATAGAAAATTTTCTACCTGTAAAATGCGATTACATTTAAATTGCTCCTCGGTCATTTGTGGTCCTTTATCCCATACCATTTATCCACCTTTTTCTCCCTTTCTTTTGACTTTCTTCTGCCTTTCCTCTATTCCGCTTCGGTCTTTCTTCGAGTTCGCTTCGGGTCGGCTTCGGTGCACACCGAAGCCGACCCGAAGCGAACTCGAAGCCGATTCGAAGAAAGGCCGAATTTGGTACGAATTTAGTAGCCTGTTAGTGGGGGTATAACCTACTTGGAAGAGGGATGAAACACGGACATCGTAAGGATTATGCGACGGACGTGAATAAGTCTTAAAATACACGAAGTTTATCCGGAAAAATGTATACCTTTGTATTCTTTTTTAAGCAGGAATCGTGCTTGATGAAGCACTTTAACATGGATAGCAAATGAAATTATCACAATTCAAATTTAACTTACCGGAGTCTCTATTAGCGTCTGAACCGTCCGAACATCGTGATGAATCGCGCTTAATGGTATTACACCGTGATTCGGGTAAAATTGAGCATAAGATTTTTAAAGATGTTTTGGATTATTTTGATGAAAAGGATGTTATGATCCTCAATAATACCAAAGTATTTCCTGCCCGAATGTATGGCAACAAAGAAAAAACGGGTGCTACAATCGAAGTCTTCTTATTACGTGAGCTAAATAAAGAGTTACGTCTTTGGGATGTACTCGTTGACCCAGCGCGTAAAATACGTGTAGGTAATAAATTGTATTTTGGTGAGGATGATCTTTTGGTCGCCGAGGTCGTAGACAACACGACATCACGAGGCCGTACTATCCGCTTCTTATTTGATGGTACAGATGAAGAATTTCGTCGTAACATCGAGATTTTGGGAGAGACTCCTCTTCCTAAGTACATCAAACGGAAAGCTACACCGGAAGATAAATTCCGTTACCAGACTATATATGCTAAAAATGAGGGAGCAGTAGCGGCACCTACTGCAGGACTACATTTTTCAAGAGAGCTCATGAAAAGGTTAGAGCTTAAAGGTGTAGATTTTGCAGAGATCACATTACACGTCGGTTTAGGAACTTTCCGTACGGTAGAGGTGGAAGACCTAACCAAGCATAAAATGGATTCAGAGCAATTCATTATAGCTGAAGAATCTGCACGTACGGTCAATAAAGCAATCGATGAGAAAAGACGTATTTGTGCTGTAGGTACAACCTCTATGCGGGCGATTGAATCGGCGGTTTCAGCAGACAGACATCTGAAAGCTGCATCCGATTGGACCAGCAAGTTTATTTATCCTCCGTATGAATTTAGTATCGCTAATTCTATGATTACCAATTTTCACACACCCGAGTCGACTCTGTTAGTTATGATTGCGGCTTTTGCAGGGTACGAAAATGTCATGAATGCATACGAAGTAGCTGTCAAAGAAAAATACCGCTTTTATAGTTACGGAGACGCTATGCTGATTATTTAATATTAATTTTATTCGATATTTTTAAAGCGTGAAAATTTTTCACGCTTTTTTATTTAGCAACAAATTGATATGTCTTATAACATCGTCCTTATAGCGGCAGGTGGTCACGGAAGTCGGATAGACTCCGCAGTACCTAAACAATATCATCTCTTAAACGATCTGCCGGTGTTAATGCACACGATATCGGCTTTCCATAAGATAACCGATAAAATCATCGTTGTCTTGCATCCCGAAATGATATCGCTATGGAAAACACAATGTAGCACATATAACTTTGAGATCGATCATGAGCTTGTTACCAGCGGAAAGACAAGATTTGAGAGTGTAAAAAACGGATTGTCCTATATTCAGGAAAAATATGCAGATCTGATAGTAGAAAGTACAGCGATAGCGGTACATGATGCCGCGCGTCCTTTGGTGGATACGACCTTAATTCAAAAATCTTTTGATTTATGCCATCAAGGACAGGGAAATATTCTGGGTGTAAAAAGTGTAAACTCCGTACGAGTTGGTACCGAGTTATCATCGAAAGCAATGGATAGAAACAATATTTGGCTTATCCAGACTCCCCAAACCTTTCCCGCACAAGTTTTAATTCGAGCTTTCGCCCAGAAAGAAGAGCCTCACTTTACCGATGAAGCATCCGTAGTAGAACAAATGGGCTATAATATTCACATTCTGGAAAGCAATTACAGAAACCTTAAAATTACTTATCCCGAAGATTTTATTATAGCCCAAATGTATATGAACAGTTCTTGCTAGGCGTTACCACGTATGATACGCAATAGCACGACAATAACGGCAATTACCAAGAGAATGTGGATGATCCCTCCTGTAGCGTAACCGCCCAAGAAACTGATCGCCCATATAATTACTAAAATAACCGCAATCAAATAAAGTATGTTTCCCATAACCTTAATTTTTAGTTTATAATATTTGTTTATACTTCCTTTGCTAAATAGAACAAAAGAAATTAGAAAAGGTTTTTAAATTTTCGGAGCGCTAAGAGATTTCTAACTGGAGCTGATCATAAGCAACGAAAACATGAGGGGGTAGTTTATGCTGGATATAATCATGGGTACCAAACCGATGACTAATATGGGTAAGATAAGCGACTTTGGGGTTGACACGGTCAATAAACTGTAAAGCTTCCGCTAAGGTAAAATGGGAGATATGGGGAGCTTCTTGTAAAGCATTCACGACTAACACTTCTACGCCTTCTAATGCTTCTAAAGAGTTTTGAGGAACTGTCTTAGCATCGGTGATATAGGCGAACTTTCCTATTCTAAAACCAAGAACAGGCATTTTGAAGTGGAGCACGTCGAAAGGAATAATTTCTTCACCAAATAAGGAAAAAGGATTTAATGGCTGTATTTCAATCAGATCAAGCTGAGGAACACCGGGATATTTGACCGATGAAAAAGCATAATAAAACTCCCGCTCCAAAGCCTCCAAGGTATCTGCATTGGCATAAATAGAAATCGGCTGTTGTTGGGCATAGTTGAAAGCTCTTACATCATCTAACCCGGCGATGTGGTCTTTATGGGAGTGGGTCATCAGAATCGCGTCGATATGATCAACATTTTCGCGCAACATCTGATACCGGAAATCAGGACCTGTATCGATGACAATGTTCTTTTTCTCCAATTCGATCATTATTGAGGTACGCAAGCGCGTGTCATGCTTGTCTTTCGATTGACAGACTTCGCATGAGCATGCTATCACAGGCACGCCCTGTGAAGTTCCAGTTCCTAAAAATCGAATTCTCAAAATATTATTTCTCCTCTTTCAATAATGATTTATAAAACAACCATTGTTTTTCGTCCAGGTCCTCTTTATGGACTTCAAACTCTTGAATTAATTGAATAAGTGAATTAATTTTAATCTCTAAATTAGAGAATTTATTCACTACGATCATCTTTGTATGTTGGATAACGCAAGCACCTGTCTTAAAGTTACCCTTTTCATAACGAATTTTGTATCCTATATTTTCGACTAGGTCTTCTATTTTATCTAAATTATATTGTGAAATCGATACCAATATTAACCTCCATTATTTTATAATACATCAACCATTTCCAAAATTTCGTCGGTAAATGTTTTCCAACTGTATTTCTTCTTCTCTATTTCTATATGATGGACAAATTCTTGTTCACGTCCTTCCTCATAAAAACGGACAAGAGCTCGCGCTATTGCTTCTGCTTCGGGTTCAACAACATACCCGACAACATCATCCTTCACCATTTCCGGCAGTCCTCCTACATTGCTTACAATCATCGGTAAAGAAAAATGGTAGGCTACCTGCGTGATTCCAGATTGTGTCGCCGATCGGTAGGGTAAAACTACACAATCTGCGGCGCTAAAATAGCCCGCTATTTTAGCATTTGGAACAAAATCGGTGTACAAGATCACCTGCGATTGCAATTCATATTTATCTATTATCGATTGGTAATAGTCTGCGCGGTCATAATATTCGCCCACTACCAGAAGCTTCATACCCATAGCGCTCACTTGGGGATCATGCAACGCTTCCAAAAGGATATCCAACCCCTTATAACGACGGATAAAGCCAAAAAACAAAAGAATCTTTCCGTCCTGTGGAAGATTTAATAAAGATCTCGCAACAGACTTTTCTAATTTTTCACCGTAATTGTCATAAAGGGGGTGCGGTGTACATCGCGCGGGCATATGTGACGCCAGTTGCTTTAAGTCTTCTAGTACCGTTTTACTCATCGTAATACATCCATCCACTGCTCGGAGAAAATACCGAGTCAGCCAAGCATCTCCCCTTCTTCTTTCATGCGGAATGATATTATCGGCAATACAGATCACCTTTGTTTTTTTGTTTTTCCGTACGATCCGTTGGATAGTTCCCAAACTTAATCCAAAAAAAGGCATCCAAAACCTGACAATGAGCAGGTCATAATTTGCCTTTTTCAGTTCTCTCCCTACTTTTATCCAATTCAATGGATTTATGGAATTGATTTTAGTAGAGATAGTTAAACCGGGCGGGGCAGGTTCGTCCGTATATTGCGATTTGCCAGGGAACAAAAAACTAGGGTATTGTAAGGAAAACGAAAAGATATCTACTTGATGTCCTTGCTCTTGTAACGAATAAGCCAAGCGTTCGTTGAATGATGCAATTCCTCCTCCGCGAAGAGGATGAGCCGATCCAAGGATAACAATGCGCATATCTCTTAAATTACTTGTTCAATCTGGTAGTTATTACGTTCGGTACCATTCCTGGAAACCAATTCGGCTATAAATCCAGTCAAGAACAGCTGTGTTCCGATTATAACAGCAGCTAAGGCCAAATAAAACATAGGCTGATCGGTAACATTCCTGTAATCAGTTCCGTTAGCAATACTTATCAATTTATCACTAATCAGGTATATAGTTATGAAGAGACCTATCATAAAACTGATAACACCTATAGTACCAAAGAAGTGCATGGGTCGTTTACCAAATTTACCTACAAAAAAGATGGAGAGCAAATCCAGAAAACCTTTAACAAAACGTCCTGCTCCAAACTTTGTCGTTCCATATTTACGTGGATAGTGTTGGACCACCTGTTCCTGTATATTGCTAAAGCCTGCCCATTTTGCAATCACTGGAATATAGCGGTGCATTTCACCATATACTTCAATGCTCTTGACAACATCCTTTTTATAGGCCTTTAGACCACAGTTGAAATCATGTAAATTATATATACCCGACATACTGCGAGTCACGGCATTAAATAGTTTTGTAGGCAACGTCTTGGTCAGCGGGTCGTAACGTTTCTGCTTCCATCCCGACACTAAATCAGCTCCTTTATTCTTTATCCGGTCATAGAGTTCAGGGATTTCATCCGGACTATCCTGAAGATCAGCATCCATCGTAATGACCACATCCCCTTGAGCAGCAACAAACCCTACATTCAAGGCTGCAGATTTACCATAATTACGTCTAAATTTCACCGCCGATATCTGCTCGTGCTCTTTCTTTAAGTGCTGTATGACTTGCCAGGAATCGTCTCTACTTCCATCATCCACCAATATAATTTCGTAAGTGAAATGATGTTGATTCATGACACGACGAATCCAAGCAGTCAACTCCGGCAAGGATTCTTCTTCATTGTATAAAGGTATGACAATCGAAATATCCATGTGTATAAAGTTGTTAGGTATTGACAGCATGTTGTGGAGTCGGCACACGAAACAATAATGCTAAGATCATTGCAAATAAGAAGCCAAGAAGCAGGCTGATAAACACAGGTGCTACAGCGTTGCGAAATGAAAAATCGCTCAAGGCAAACTCCTTATCCAATTCGATGATCTCTAACTGTTCATCTATTTTATCTTCTGTAGCACCCTTCTCTTCCATACTGACAATTTTCAAATTCATCAGATTATTGTAGCTCTCCTCCAAGACAATTTTATCCATACTCTTTTGAAATAAGACAATACCTAAAGAGCCTACAATGATGCTGGATGCTAATAAGATATAAATACTTTTCAAAGCATGGCTAAAGGTCCAGGCTTTTCCGTTTTTCCTTTTCAAAAGATAAACGAATAAAAGCGGCATAAGGATAGACCCTACGATCTTCAGTGCTGTGCTTACCATAAAGAGACTGGAATAGCTATCTGCAGATCGGGTATAATATATGGCCGAAATAGACAATAAAATCGATATTATTCCTACAATAGCTCCATAAATCAGTCCATCTTTTTTTTCGCCTTTGCTTAATTCAGTCTTCATAAGCTGCTTATTTGTTAAAGTTTGCAATCAATGTATAAATTGATGTATCGAATGCCTTATTTATCGCAAATTCAGCATACTCTTTGAGCTGGCTTTCATTTGGATTGGGCTCATAGAAGAAACTGACCATTGGGTAAAATAGCTGATAAAGCTCCTCATCTTCTTGAAGAGAGCTAGCCACCTTCGCTATTTCGGAAAAATCGCTTTCCACTAAGATTTGATTAGCAATAATCTTCTCATATATACTATACTCATCCTGAAACTCATCTTCTTCAACCAATAAAAACTCCTTTAGATAATCATCCAATGAAGGCTGCACATCCTCATCTCGACACTCCCTAAGGTATAAAAAGATATTCAACAATTCAGTTCCTCTATCTAAAGTTTCTTCTTCAATATTTTCCCACTCTTCCGAATCTAAGTAATCTTCCTCCAGTTTTTGGACATCTTCTGCGAAAAAGTTAATCATCAAGAGGTCAAACCCCACTTCCCTCAACTCTTCAAAGCGTGGAAAATCATCAAACACTTTATCAAATTGTTCAATCTTATCCAAAAAAGGCGCGGCACTATCAAATACCAATGTTAGAGGCGACAACAAGTCGGACCCCTGCAACCCTTCTATAGAGGCGTAGGTATTCACGCCTGCATGTATAGCATTCTTTACTTTAGTATCCATAGTATTATTCGTTAATATTAAGTTGATTATTATTATAAACCAAGATTACCTTTCCTGTTAATTCTTGGTGAAACAAGGGATTATTCTTGCCTTTAGACTTATTGGATTTATCATCTAGTTTCCACTTCTGATCTTTATCAAATACAACTAAGTTAGCCTTTTCGCCGACTTCAAACGAAGGGACATCCAATCCTACGACTTTTCTTGGGCCTATTGCCAGTTTCTCAACAATCTGCTCTTCAGACAAACCCGCTTTTAGTAATACGGGCAATACAGTCTGCAAGCCTGTTATCCCCGGTTGGGCGATATGAAACTCTACATTTTTAAATTCAATTTCATGTGGCGTATGTTGGGATACTACAGCATCCACTACCCCCTCTTTAATCCCTTTCAACAAGGCTTTTATATCATTCTTCGTCCGTAGCGGCGGACTTACCTTATAGTTTGAATCAAACCCCTCCAGATCATCATCTGAAAAGAATAAATGGTGTGCCGCCACATCACAGGTTACTTGCAATCCTTTTGCCTTTGCCTTTTTGATGAGGTCCAGTGAATCTGCCGTAGAAATGGTGGTAAAGTGTATAGGTGCTTCATTATATTCGGCTAAATACAAATCTCTGGAAACCATCAATGATTCGGCTAGATTAGGTATCCCCTTCATACCTAAATATGTACTCACTACACCTTCATTCATTTGATTACCTTCCGCAATGGACTCGTCCTGGGCAAATGAAATAATCAATCCGTCAAAACCCCTAGCATATAGTAGCGCCCTTCCCATCAACCCGGCCTGTTGCATACTGTGGTTTCCGTCCGAAAAAGCAATAGCACCATTGAGCTTCATATCATATAGCTCAGCCAGTTCCTTTCCTTCCCGCCTTTTGCTTATCGCGCCTACGGGATACACATCTACTAAATTACCTTTTGCTGCGTTGACTAATAAAGACACTTCTGATCTACTTTGTAGAGGCGGATTGGTATTGGGATGGACAGCGATACCTGTAAATCCACCAGCCTTTGCCGCTGCTGTACCGGTATGTATATCTTCCTTCGTCTCATAACCCGGTTCGCCAATATTGACATTTAAATCAAAAAAACCAGGACAGACGATTGCTCCTTGGGCATCAATCACCTGCACATTTTTCTCCTTAATATTAATTTTCTCACTTATATCCGCAATGATCCCATTTTTTATCAAAATATCAACAGTGTGCTTATGGAACTTATGCGAAGTAAGCATTAACTTAGCGGAAGTAATTAAGATTGAGCTCATGTGTCAGATTATAAAGAATAATTTCATCATTAATTCATAAACCATCATATAAACAAAAAGGGCATACGCTAGTATTGCCCTACTGTAATTCCTTTTAAAAATATAAAGTATTTTGATAGCTTCATTAAAAGACAAATGTACAAAAAGCTAACAAATTTGCTATACATTAAATGTGCTTAATTTGTTGACTCACCCCATCGATAAGATTTCACCTGAAGCCCCGCTAAGTCCAATATCCGATCGACAACAGTTGCTGCCATTTCTTCCATCGTGGCCGGTTGACTATAAAATGAAGGACTCGCCGGACAGACTATTGCACCCGCTTGAGTAATCGTTGACATGTTCTGGATATGAATAAGGTTTAAAGGGGTTTCCCTAGTAACCAAAATCAATCTTCGGCGCTCTTTAAGCATGACATCTGCCGCACGAGTTGTTAAGTCGGAAGATATACCGTTGGCGATACGTGCCAATGTTCCCATCGAACAGGGGCAGATTATCATTGTGTCAAAATTGGCAGAACCTGAAGCAAAAGGCGCCATAAAATCATCTTTCGCATAGAACTTAAAGGGATAATTTTGATATCCTTTATCCTGAAGTTCAAACCGCCAAACGTCCTTCGCATTATCTGACATCACTATACCAACCTCCTCAATTTGATCCTTCAAAAGAGCCAACTTGTCCAATAAAACCTTGGCATAGATTGATCCTGATGCTCCTGTAATAGCCACAACAACCTTTTTCTTCATCATAAAACAAAAGTAATAAAAAAAGGGCCGAATAAGATATATTCGACCCTACATCTACCTATGAAAAACATGCCCTTGGGGAGGGCACTACAAATGTACAAACAGTATTTAAATTTTCAAGAAGTGACGCCTTAAATTATGCTTAATAATAAATTTTGTAGCTGACATTCTACAAATGTATTAACCTTATCGCTAATCCTTAACATTTTGTTTAAACATTTAATCCAAAGAATCCCCTAAAAAATAATTAACATTCGATATATTTATTAACAATTTGCCCCCATTAAGCAAATTTTTACTTATTTCGAAGTGACAAAATTTAATAACATCATCCATGAGCTTGACAGTTTTAGAGGAATATATCGAGACGGGCAATTTTCAAGACCTAGAATTACTGTTAAATAGCGATCCAGAATTAGTTCACCAAAATACGAGCCATGATATTTCCCCCTTATTATTGGCTTGTTATTATCATAAATCGCAGATTGTTCAGGTATTACTCAAATATATCAAGACCATTACCATCCATGAGGCATGTGCTGTCGGTCTTAGCCCTCAGGTACAAATGATGCTGGAGGAGCAACCTGATATAGTCAATGAAATTTCATCGCATGGTTTCACCCCCTTAGGTATAGCCGCCCATTTCGACAAAGAGGATATTGTACGACTTTTATTATTACATCATGCCGATCCTAATATCAGCTCGCAGAATGGGTACAATTCTTTTCCTTTACATGCGGCACTAAGCAACAACAATTCCAGCATGAGCAAGATGCTTATCGAAGGAGGTGCTGAAGTCAATGTCGTGCAGAATGGTCGTATCGCTCCGCTACATTTGGCAGCTCAACACGGCAATATCGATTTAATTATTTTGCTGCTCGAACAAGGGGCCGACGTCGCCGCTACGACCGAATTCGGAGCAAGTGCTTCCGATCTAGCAGCAGAAAAAGGATTTCACGAAATCGCGGAAATATTAAAGGTTAGTTAGTCCGCTTTCAGAATAGAAAGCCCCACCGAGCAAGATAAACACTTCCGTCGATCGCAATATTCTTTCTTCAAATGAAGAAGGGCCTGAGAGTCTGCAGAGTTATCATGTTTCCATCCTAATTCTTCAAATATCTTCGTTACTGCATTCCTTTCTTTAGACAACTGTAATAGCCAGTTTAGCGCTTTGTGTCTGTAGCTTTCATTATCTAAAAGAACGCCATAGGCAAATAATGCTGAAACAAAGCAATTAATAAAGAGATGGTTAATGAATCGATCCGTGAAATTCGTCGAATGTATCTTTGTCACGGCACCAAATCGAAAATGTTTTTGCCAATAGCTGTTGGTTTGGACGTTTCTTAACAATTGCATGATATCCTCCACGTTTTCCATTTCACGAATTTTGTCGAACCAATACAATTCATGCGTACATAGTGCCGCTAATTGCGCTAGTCGAAAGGTCGGAAAATTATAGGGGCGCATTCGGTGAAACTTCCAAGATAGTTTAGAAAGACTTGTCAAGCCATGTAGTTGCCGCAGATAGCTATACTCTTCATTTAATAATTCAGTATACGAATCAGATACTTCCGAGGTGGAAGGTAACAATCCTGACACGCCGAACAGCAGCGCCTCTAGCTTCAATGGCTCCGTATGATATTTTAAAAGCAATGACAGATTCACTTTTTCCATCAATGCTTGGAAAGGATCTGCATTTACTTGCATACCAAAAGCTCTACCTAGCACTAGCATCAAGACGACTTGCCAATGATTCTTCTTTTGGAGAAGCAGCAAATCTAAATGCTGTGTTTTATGTTCGAAACGCTCAATGAGCATTCTTTCCATCCATAGGGTCAAAGTGAGATCATCTTTTCTTTCCCTTATTTGTTTTTCACAAGGTATTTTATTCATATTATTCATTAAGTTGAGGTATTTATCTATCATAGCTTTATCAACACGATTTTTGAGTTCTAGTGTCGGAAGAACGGTACCATCCCGACGTTCCACCGCTACATCGTGCTCCCATACGACATGCAGGACCGTACTGTTATAGCGATCATCAAGATGATGTTTATGAGTTGTCCAGTCTTTTCCACAGACATGCATCTCCACATGACCAGACCATAATGTCTCCCCTATTCGCAATCTTGCTAATTCGAAATCCGGTCCAGCATCTTTATTATACAGACCAGGGTCTATGATCTGTACAGGATCACCTTCGACGGTTTTTATATTAAATTGGTTAAATAATCGAAATCGCCATATGAAATGCAATAACTCCTCTGGTATAAACATATCGTAAAGATATATATTAAACCATAGATTAACAATAACTAATTGAATAGGATAAATGAAATATACTATCTTTAAATAAGCTTTATATTTCTTAAAACAACTTCATTCTTTCGTAAACACAAAGTGTATCCGAAGCTATTTTTTCTTTGGTGATCAATTTTCCTGGCGTTAGCATCGGTGCTTTTCTTCCCTCTCCCCATTGGCTTTGGCCGGTGAAAACCCGAGCTTCATCCCATAAATCTGCATCGATAAACATTTGCAAGGTTTGGATACCGCCCTCGACAATCAGTGATGGTATATCCATCAGGTACAATTGGTAAAGAACAGTTTGGGGTAGATAAAGATCAAAGTTTTCTAATGCTATATATTTCACAGCATTTTGCCACTCCGTCTTTACCGCATTGAAGACTAATATATCCACACCATCTTGGGCAAAGATTGCATGATCTAGGGATACTTCCAGGCGTTTATCGATCAATATACGTTTGGGTGACTTCCCACTCCAGGCGCGCGTGGTTAGCGAAGGATTATCTATGATAGTCGTATTTTTGCCTACCAGAATAGCGTCCTCTTCACTTCTCCATTTGTGTACCAGTTGCCTGCTCGCTTCGTTAGTAATCCATTTTTGCCCCGGTTGGGTCGGCGCAAAATACCCATCATTCGTTTCAGCCCATTTTAGGATCACATATGGTCTTTGGTGTTCTATTCTACTAAAAAATCTTCTGTTGATATATCGGCATTCTTCTTCTAGTATACCCACAACTACTTCAACTCCTCCTTCTCTCAATTTTTGAATTCCTAAGCCATTGACTTTGCCAAAAGTATCCACACAACCGATGACAACTTTCTTCGGATTAAAAGACACCAACATATCGGCACAAGGTGGAGTTTTCCCATAATGTGCACAGGGCTCTAAGGATACATATATCGTAGATTTCGTTAGTACCGCTCTTCCTTCACTTTCTCCGTAACGATCCAAGACATCCTGTATAGCATTCACTTCTGCATGAGGGCCACCATAAGGAGAAGTAAACCCTTCCCCGATGATATGATTGTCAACTACGATCACTGCACCAACCATAGGATTAGGGCTTGTCGTACCGTGTCCCAGTATGGCAAGATCCAGGCAACGCCGCATATAATGATCGTGGTGATCCATAGCGCAAACTTAAGAAATAAATAGATAAACAGCTGAGATAATATCGTAAGTTTGTGGGCATGTTTACATTTTCTGATATAGAAAAACAATACCAAGAAAGGCTTGCTAATCTGTACCCAGCTGAAGAAATCAAACATTTGTTCCTTCTTGCTTTAGAAAAAACTGCGGCTATATCTTCGATAGCTTACAGTGTTTCAAAGAATGAAGCGGTAGGCTTATCGATTTCCGCGCAGATGATGCATATCCTAGATAAACTGACGACGAGCCAGCCTATTCAACAAATATTGGGAGAAGCCTACTTTTACGGAGCAACATTCGAGGTATCTAAGGATACCTTAATTCCGCGTCCTGAAACCGAAGAGCTTGTACATCTCATTTTACAAGATCACCAAGATGAAGATAGTCTAAATATAATCGATATAGGTACAGGCAGCGGTTGTATAGCATTATCGCTCTCGCAAAAGATGAAGCAATCACACATCTGGGCCATGGATATCTCTAAAGAAGCTTTACAGATCGCTAAAGTCAATGCACAAAAGCTTAAGCAAAATATCCATTTTCTGCTCGGTGACATCTTGGAGTGGGATCTTATATTTGACGCTGATCGACAATTCGACATTATCGTCAGCAATCCTCCGTACATTACGCCAAAAGAGAAAGCCGCTATGCATCCCAATGTTCTTAATTTCGAGCCTGCTGATGCACTATTTGTCACGGAAGAGGCTCCTCTCCTTTTTTACGACCATATTGCCGACTTCGCTTTAGCTCACCTCACCCCAAATGGACAACTGTATTTTGAGATTAACCAATACCTTGGTCAAGAAACGATGGATTTGTTAAAGAAAAAAGGATTTCATCAGGTTATTTTATACAAAGACATGGCTGGGGCGGATCGAATGATAGCAGCAAAACGCCTTTCTTAGTTTTTTTTAAACTGAAAAACAAAGACTTATTGATATTTGATGAAAATAGATAAAGAAAGATTTGGCATAAATCAGTGTTTTTTCTACCTTTGCAACACTTCAAACAAAGAAGTATAGTTCTTTTTAGAGTTAGGATCCTGTAGCTCAGCTGGTAGAGCAATACACTTTTAATGTATGGGTCCTGGGTTCGAATCCCAGCGGGATCACTTCTTGGGACAAGTCTAAAAACGATAGACTTGCCCCATTTTTTTTACCTTGTAACTTGCTGTTATTCTGATAAATAAGAGCAATCGCAGAATTTAGCCTCGGAGTTCGATGTTGTGTTCCGTCAAATTCCAAAAAATCGGGGAACATCGAACTCAAAAAGCACTTTAAAGCTATAAAACGAAATTTTAGATGATTTTTTTCAGTATCTTTGTATAATGAAATATTTATCATTCATATTAGCTTTAATGGTGTTGATTTTATCAACAGCACCGTGCTTTATGGAAGATAAATGCCATGACCGAACATTTCAGATAGCAGACAACCAAGAACAGAATGAAGATGATTGTGATAAGGAATGTTGCTCGCCTTTTTTCACTTGCAAAACGTGTACAGGGTTTGTAGTAACTTTACTTCATTTTTCAATTCCACACGTTGTCAAGCAACCTGAAATGAAAATAAGCAGAATAATAGCATCACCTGTTTCAGACTTCCCCTTTTCTGTTTGGCATCCCCCACAGCTTGTGTAATATGTAGTGCTTTCAGCACAGTTTATTACTTGCGGTGCTATGCACCGCTATCATTCATTTAATCATTATTTTTTCAATGAAAAGAATATTAATTGTGTCATTTTTTATGGCACTCGGTTTTTGTGCATTTGCACAAAACACATTCAAAGCTGTAATTAAAGACAGCGAAAAAAAAGAGCCTTTAATGGGAGTAACCGTACAGATTACAGGAACTGCAATTGCAACAACATCTAATGAAAACGGACAAATCACATTAACAGATATTCCCAACGGACTGCAATCGATACATTTTAGCTATGTCGGTTTTAATGAGCGCATCAATAATTTTCAATTTCCGTTAACGGACACCAGTGTTGTTGAAATCCTACTCGATGAAAGTTCTGAACAATTGGAGGAAGTTGTCATTTCATCCACAAGAAGCACGAGAACCATCCAAAATATCCCCACACGCATTGAATTTATTGGTGGTGAGGAGTTGGATGAAAAAGGCAACATGAAAGCCGGCGACATCCGTATGCTTTTGAGTGAAAGTACAGGTATTCATGTGCAAACGACATCGCCCACAAGTGCCAATGCAAGTATTCGTATCCAAGGACTTGACGGACGATACACGCAAATCTTAAAAGACGGTTTCCCGATTTATTCGGGTGCTTCAAGTGGGTTAGGTTTGTTGCAAATCCCACCCCTTGACTTAAAACAGGTTGAACTTATTAAGGGTTCAACTTCCACGCTGTACGGTGGTGGAGCAATAGCAGGTTTGGTCAATCTGATTTCCAAAACACCAACGGAAGAAAGGGATTTACGCTTTCACTTAAACGGAACATCGGGCAGGGGTTTAGACATCAACGGTTTTTACGGACAGAAGTTTAAGAAAATCGGAACGACAATATTTGCTTCGCACAATCGCAACGGGGCTTACGACCCTGCACAAATCGGGCTTTCTGCCATTCCCCAATTTGAAAGGTATGTACTGAACCCTAAATTATTTGTTTACTTCAATGATAAAACAAAAATGAACTTCGGTATCAATACCACCATTGAAAACCGTTTGGGTGGCGATATGCTATACATCAAAGGCAAAGGGGATAACACACATCAATATTTTGAAGAAAACAAAACACAGCGTTATTCCACTCAATTTGTTTTTGACCATACTGTAAACGAAAACAGTTTTGTACAAATCAAAAACAGCGTAAGTTATTTTAACCGCAATACAGCTATTCCCGATTACGAGTTTGAGGGAACGCAAACAGCCACTTTTACGGAAGCAAGCTACACCCACATCAAAGAAAAATCGGAATGGGTGACAGGCGTAAATCTTTGGACGGACAATTTTAAAGAAGAACAGATGACCGCATTTCCATTGAGGGATTACAACCAAACGACTTTCGGCGCTTTTGTGCAAAATTCTTTTGAGGCTACGGATTGGCTTCAAATGGAAGCGGGTTTAAGAACGGATTATGTGGTCGATTACGGAGCAGTTTTTTTACCAAGAGTTTCGGCGTTGTTTCAGATTGCAAACGGATTGACTTCACGTATCGGCGGTGGATTTGGCTATAAGTCACCAACCATTTTTACAGAAGAGAGCGAACGCATACAATACCAAAACGTAATGCCTGTTGATAACAACACCAATAAATTGGAAAGAAGCTATGGAGCAAATGCGGACATCAACTATCGCACAAATATGGGTGATGATTGGACATTCAGCATCAATCATTTATTCTTTTATACCTATTTGGACAATCCGTTGTTGCTTCAAAATCCATCTGTAAACGTTTATCAGTTCATCAATTCCTCCGGCTACATCCATACCAAAGGAACTGAAACCAACATCAAAATCGGTTACGATGATTTGCAACTGTTTTTGGGTTATACCTTTACCGATACCCGATTGATTGAAAACGGAACAACTACCGAAAATCCGTTAACCCCAAAACACCGTGTTAATTCTGTATTGATGTATGAAATAGAAGACGAATGGAAGATTGGTTTGGAAGCCTATTATTTCAGTCCTCAAAAGCTGAATGACGGAACAACAGGAAAAGAGTATTGGATGTGTGGCTTTATGGCTGAAAAGATTTGGGAAAGATTTTCTTTGTACATCAACTTTGAAAATTTCCTTGATACAAGACAGACACGCTTTGACAACATTTATACAGGAACGATAACCAACCCCATTTTTAAAGACATCTATGCACCATTGGACGGATTTGTAATTAACGGAGGAATAAAATTTAGACTATAAAACAAGTCAAAATAATCATTAAATAAACTTGAAAATGGAACATAAACATATATACGACAAAGACGGTAAACAGCTTTGTTGCACACAAGAAGAAAAAATATACACCAACGCAGGTGCACAAGAGATGATAGATGATGCCTGTTGTTCAGTTGAAAAAAAGGATAACACCATCAAACACAGCAGGGAAATTAGTAAAAACAGCACTATTAAAATGTTTTTGCCAAGCATTATTTCATTAGTGCTGTTACTCATAGCTATTTACTTTGATAATGTCCTGAAACCCGAATGGTTTACAGGTTGGATAAGGATTGTTTGGTATGCCGTAGCTTATATGCCTGTTGGTTTGCCTGTAATAAAAGAAGCGTTTGAAAGCATCGGTAAAGGAGAGATATTTTCAGAATTTTTATTGATGAGCATTGCTACAATCGGGGCTTTTACCATTGGCGAATATCCAGAGGGTGTTGCGGTAATGCTGTTTTATACCGTTGGCGAAGTCTTTCAAACATTGGCAGTAAAGAGAGCTAAAACAAACATCAAATCTTTGCTTGACCAACGACCTGATGAAGTTACAATTTTACAAGATAATCAACCAAAAGTTGTAAAAGCGGAAACGGTTGCTATTGGCGAGATTATACAATTAAAGTCGGGCGAAAAATTAGGATTGGACGGAGAATTATTATCCGAAAAAGCATCTTTCAACACATCAGCACTCACAGGGGAGAGCAAACCAGACACTAAATCAAAAGGAGAAACCGTATTGGCAGGAATGATAAACCTGAACACCGTTTCACAGGTAAGAGTGACCACAGCATATACAGATAGTAAGTTGAGCAAGATTTTAGAATTGGTACAGAATGCCACTTCTCAAAAAGCACCCACAGAGTTATTCATCAGGAAGTTTGCAAAAATTTATACACCTATCGTAGTGCTGTTAGCCGTTGCCATTTGTGGACTGCCTTACTTTTTCGTTACCGATTATCAGTTTTCGGATTGGTTGTACAGGGCATTGGTATTTTTGGTTATATCGTGTCCTTGTGCATTAGTGATAAGTATTCCGTTAGGCTATTTTGGTGGGATTGGTGCAGCGAGCAAAAACGGGATACTGTTTAAAGGAGGCAATTTTTTAGATGCACTTGCCAATATCCAAAACGTGGTAATGGACAAGACAGGTACAATGACAGAGGGTGTTTTTAAAGTGCAGGAAGTTGTTTTTGATAAAGAATTTAATCAGGCTGAAACCCTGCAAATGGTCAACGCTTTGGAAAGCCACAGCACACACCCCGTAGCAACTGCCATTCATCAATATGTAGGAACTGTAAATAACAATATCCAATTAGAAAATGTAGAAGAAATAGCAGGACACGGATTAAAAGCCAGTGTAAACGGAAAAGAACTCTTGGTAGGAAATTTTAAGCTGATGAATAAATTTTCTATCGCTTACGGCATTGACCCGAATAGTATTGTTTACACCGTAATTGCAGTAGCTTACGATAAAAAATTTGTGGGCTATATTACCATTGCAGACAGCATAAAAGAAGATGCCCAAATTATGATTGATAACCTAAAATCACTCAATGTAAAAACTACAATGTTAAGTGGCGATAAAGCTACGGTAGTAAAATACGTAGCGGAAAAATTAGGTATCAATAATGCGTTTGGCGATTTATTACCCGAAGACAAAGTAAATAAAGTTAAAGAGATAAAAGCCAAAAATGAAAGCGTTGCCTTTGTCGGGGACGGTGTTAATGATGCACCTGTTGTAGCATTAAGTGATGTAGGTATTGCAATGGGGGGGTTAGGAAGCGATGCTACTATTGAAACCGCCGATGTAGTAATACAAGACGATAAGCCGAGTAAAATACCAATGGCAATCAATATTGGTAAACAGACAAAGAAAATAGTTTGGCAAAATATCGCTTTAGCATTTGGAGTGAAAGCCGTTGTATTGATACTTGGTGCAGGTGGATTAGCCACAATGTGGGAAGCGGTATTTGCCGATGTAGGCGTGGCATTATTGGCTATATTGAATGCAGTAAGAATACAACGAATGAAGTTTAACTAATAAAAATAAATCACGGTATGATAGATTTTTTGAGAATAGCATTGCCGACATACTTTGTTATTTATTTTGGAGTTGCATTTGTATTGAAAACGATTGTAGTTGCAAAACGAATAGGCAAAAATCCGCTTGTATTACCAAAGGACGACAGTGCTTACGGACTTATCGGGCTTTACTTCAAATTAACATTGATAGCAATGTTTATTTATGTTCTTGCTTATGCCTTTTTCCCGACTTGGCATACGCACTTTCTGCCGATAAAGAAACTTGACAATATTACGATTACATATATAGGAATTGGATTTCTGATTGTAGCGTTAGTTTGGACGGTTATAGCACAAGGAAATATGAAAAATTCTTGGCGTATCGGCATTGATACGCAGACAAAAACAGAGTTGGTAACAAATGGGTTGTTTTCCATTTCACGCAATCCGATTTTTTTCGGAATGATTTCGAGTTTAGTTGGCCTTTTTTTGACGACACCAAACGCATTGACATTGATATTTTTGATTTTAGGTTACGTACTCATTCAAATCCAAATCCGACTTGAAGAAGAATTTTTAATCAAGGAACACGGACAAGCATACATTGGCTACAAACAAAAAGTAAGAAGACTGATATAAATGAACAAAATCATATTTAATATTACCAAAATGGATTGCCCGAGTGAGGAGCAATTAATACCTATGAAACTCCAAAACTTCGATGCGGTAAAATCATTGGAGTTTATCATAATGGAAATCCTGAACCTTTATACAATATTACTTTCAACTAAAACACGATTTAGACTTTTTCTGTGACCAACATATAGATTTCAAATTAATCGGATGGATAAATTTTATAATGAAACGCTACATAAACTGCAAACAGCAATCAACGAAACGGGGATTGAAGCTGATTGCTCCGTACAACGGATAGAGGCTTTTGATACAGATAATTCGACATTTTCATTCAGTCACTTGGCATTTCAAGAGTACTTTGTGAGCATTTCATTTGATGATTCTATAGAGAATGATTTAATACAGAAATTTTATGATGAATGGTGGAGCAATGCAATAGTGTTTTATTGTGGGAAGCAACCCAAAAGAGATGTGTTTCTTAAAAAAGTTCTTGAAACTCTAACACCCATTGATGTACATCAAAGGTTTATCCATATTACTTTATTGTCACGTGCTCTCCAAGCGGGATATTTAATGAGTAACCCCTCCAAACAATTGTTGGTGGAAAATCTTATTATGGAGTTTAATAAGGTATATCGAGAGGTTGTAGAAACTGAACAAGAAAAAGGCTTTGGTATTACTTTTATGTTGACAACTCTTGATGTTATTTTAAAATTCCGAGAATTTTTGTACCGTCAACTTAATTCGAAGCACTTAAATCAGAAAAAAGTTGTGGAGACAATCGGTGATATTTTGTTAAATCACCAGGATAGTTTTTTAGATGTGCCATTGTATTGCCTCGCCCATTTTGCTTCGACAAACACAAAAGACACAAAGTATCTTGAAATGTTTATTTCAAACAGCAAGCACAATACAAGGTGGGACAGAATCGTCTATATTGATATTGAAAATTTGAAGAACGGAAAGGTTCATGATGAAAAAACTTTTCGAAAAATTAAAAAGAATCAGATGAAGAATAAGGCATATATCCAGCAACAATTGAAACAAACAGCGTTTCGGCATTTAAGCCCCCTACTTGATTAGATAACAGCGAAATCTCAATTGACTTTTGGGCTTACCTTTTTAGTCTATCTCTTTTTTTCTGTTCTAACGGTTTAGACGGAACTGCCTCGTTAGTGTTTACATCATTTTGATATGGGCTGTCTTTCAGTTGATTCAATCGCCTCAAGTCTTCCAAAAAAGAGTTCGAGTTTTGTACCAATGGGTTCACCTCTTGGGACAAGTCTAAAAAAGAAAGACTTGTCCCATTTTTTTTGCCCTGTAATTTGCTGATATTCTGATGGATAAGATTATTGCTGGTTCGGACTTTCATATTTCACGGATGACTCAACAATTTTGCTTTGATCAGTACATTCCTTCAATTGGCTCAACCGCCGTAAATCCGACAATAAAGTGTTCGAGTTTTGTTCCAGTGAGTCACAAAAAAAGTTCAATCGAAAGGAGGGCTCTTTTTGTATCCATGGGATGCGAACAGAAGGGTTGGGATGGGTTCGAACAATTTCTCTGCGGTTTGAGTTGGGGGAATTGGGACGCAGACAATCCCAGCGGGATCGCTTTAAAGCCTCAATGCAAGTCGAGGCTTTTTTTATAGCTTATCATCGGGTACTTATTCGTAAATATAGGGGTCAATTGTTTTTTTAGTATTTTTGATGATATGATCATATTTGCTCTGGTTCCAGTAGGCCTACATATTGGTAGTCCTCATGGCAGATATAACTGAAACTACATCCAGATGGCACCGATAGAATGAAATTTGACAAATTTATACCGACAAGACAGTTGGAACCCTACATCAAATACTTTGTAGTGTCGGAGAACGATGTAGAAACAGAATATAAAGTGTTTCCTTCTTCTGGTCTTGTTATTGGATTTCAATTCAAGGGACAACTCGCGACCATTCAAAACAACATTGAAAATAAACTGACATCAGCGGGGATTACCGGAATTTCAGATCGGTATAAAATCTTCAAGAACTCGGCAAACATCGGAACGGTTCTGGTCTATTTTACCGAAATTGGATTTATACATTTTTCTTCTATTCCTGCCAATGAACTGTTTAATCTGAGCATTTCCCTCGATGAAATTTTCGCAAAAAGTTGTCTAAGCGAAGTTGAAGAAAAGCTTGCCTGTGCCCATACAGACAGGCAACGGGTGAGTATAGTTGAACACTTTTTATTATCGCAACTAAAAGACATTCAACCAGACAAACTTATTGGTGAAGCAGTAAAGCTTATATACCAAAGCAAAGGAACACTCCGGATTAAAGCGTTGAATGAACGGCTTTCCATTAGCCAAAGCCCTTTTGAAAAACGGTTTAGAAAGCTTGTTGGAATCACACCTAAAAAGTTTTCAACTATTGTCCGTTTTAATGCGGTGCTTGAAAACTTAAGCGGTACCAAATCCCTGACCGAAATCTGCTACGAGAATAACTTCTTCGACCAAGCTCATTTTATTAGTGATTTTAAACGATTCACGGGAGCCACGCCCGAAGAGTTTAAACTATTTTTGTAGAAAAACGACTTTTTACAATTACAGCGTTTGCCAATTGGCAATTTTTGCATGGTAATAAATAACCAAAAAAAATGTTTACGTTAAACCAAGTCAAACAGGCTCACAGTAAGGTGAAATCAGGTGCCGATTTTCCGTCGTATATTTCAGAAATCAAAACCTTAGGTGTAGTCTATTACCAAACGTATGTAACCGACGGTCATATTGATTACTATGGCGCAAATAACTATAGGCGTTCAACAGCGAGCAAGTATGACTCACTAACCGTGGCGGAAACTTCAAATTCCGTACAGTTTAACGCTGCCCTGAAAGCGCATCAACAAGGAAAAACCGATTATCCGACATTTCGTTGCGACTGTGCGAAATCAGGGATTGAAAAGTGGGCAGTGTGCTTGGAAAAAAGGATCTGTACGTATTACGATAAAGCAGGAAATAAAATTTTAGTAGAAGAAATCCCCAGTAAATTATGAAAACAACATTCAAACCCAATGTAGACCTAATGAAGGTATTTAACTCTCAGATTATGTTCATTAATGACGTGGACAACTCAGAGAATGGTCAAATTCTTATTAAGGCAGGTGCAGATGGGCCTCCCATCCATACCCATCCGGAACAAGAAGAATATTTCAAAATCATTAAAGGACAACTTCAGGTTTATCATGCAAACAAATGGGTAACTGTACATGAAGGGGAAGAAATTTTTACACCTAAAAACATGGCTCACAGTTACCGTTCACGAGATACGGAAGATTGTCTCTTTGTATCATCTTACACCCAGGCGAAATTTTTCAACGATGTTACAGACATTTGAAAAATTGACCAATGAAGGTAAACTCAAAAGCACCTCTGACATTAAGTCAATCATCTATCTTGCTATGGCTTTTAAAAAATATAGCAGTGAAATTGTCTCGATAAAACCTCCTGCTTTTGTCATGAGTATGATGGCGGGTATCGGAAAGTTATTAAGATTCAAAATATAATTTATAAATAGTCGGCATTGCTATAAAATATTCGAAGGTCGGTTGAGCAGCTCCGTTTCTACACGCCCAACACCCACCTCACATCAAAAACGTCAGTTACCTCAACTAATTTGTCAGCATCGCCATTCTTGACTAAGATATTCTCCTTTTCGGATCTCAGTTTTTCAATAAGCGCTTGTCTATCATCCATATTTTTACAATGTAGAAAAATAGATAGATAATTTCCGAGTATTCTTCCTTCGTTGTGTACCAAGTCCGAACCATAAATAACCACGCTATCGGAAACAAGGTACCCGCTGACGACAGGTATTTCTGAATAACCTTCTAATTCTTTTTCAAAAGTTTCAAATTGCAAAGTGCCTCCAAAGCATGTTTGGTAATAAGTGAGTGCTCTCCTGCAATTACCAGAAAATGTAATGAAGATCGCACTCACAAATTTACTACGATTAGGGTCAAGCATAGCAGATAAATTAAGCATCAGGAATTTCAGGTTCTACATATTTAAATTTAGTTTTACCTTAATTCGTCTTAACGATTGATCTGGATTTTATTGTTGTAGCTATAAGAAACAGCCAGAATGCCCAATACCACCAATGGCAGCAACATATACCCCACGATTTGATCTACGCAGGCATGACTGATGAATGCAAAGATCAAACTAAAGGTGAGCCCTGCATATGCCCATTCCTTTAGCTTACCGGGGATTTTAGGATAGGAAATGGCTACTACACCAAGCGCCTTGGCGATGATAAGCGCATAAGCAAAATAATCGGGATAGCCCAACGGCGCGGTACCTACGGTTGCATACTCTGGTGAAAACAGCAACGTGCTAAGTGGCATCACACCTTCCCAAAGGATAATGATTGTCGTTGCCACCCAAAAAATGATTTTATTCTTGTTCATCTTATTAATTATTAATGGTTTATAAATCAGTTGATTCGACGTATTTCACAAAGTTGTCCAAGATAGCTTGCCATCCTTGTTTCTGAAATTCAGGGTCATTTTCTGTTTCAGCATCAAATATGGTTTCTATATGGGTTTGACCATTTTGTGCTGTAAACAAGGTCGTAGACTTTCTTCCGTCAGACATGATATACGTGATTTCTTTGTGCAGCTCTACCTGATCATAAATGCCTTCGAAGTCAAAACCAAAGCTGCCATCTTTTGCTTCCATTCTATTTTTGAACTTACCGCCAACTCTCAAGTCATTTTCACTGCTTGGGGTATGCCAACTGGGGTCAGGCGTATTCCATTGTATAATGTCGCTTGGGGTATTCCAAGCTTTCCAAACTTTTGCTACGGGAGCATTTGTTGTTGCTTCTACCGTAATCCTTGTTACTTGTGCCATTGTGGTATATTTTTTATTTGTTAAATTCTACAATTCAAAATTACGACTGTATATAAGAACGCGGCTGTTGTGAAAACGACAATTTTAGGGGTGGATTATGACAAAACTATTTTTTACCTTGCAACTTAATACTTTCGTTACTATGCAGATTTCTGTCTTTGTACCTGAGTATGGGGTGATTGAAGCGGTGACACCGCCATTTAGGACCTTTCATACCGCTAATGAGTTTTTAACTGCATTTGGTAAAAAACCTATTTTCAAAGTTGAATATGTGGGCTTACAAGAATACGTACCCGCTAACAATGGCGAATACACCATAAAAACCGATAGACTGCTCAAAGATGTGACCACAACGGACTTACTGATCATACCACCCACCTTTGGCGATACGGCCAAAGGGATTCAGGCCAATGCTGACGCAATACCTTATTTTAAGAAGTTACACGAGAAAGGTTCAAGTCTTGCCAGTTTATGTATCGGTGCTTTTCTATTGGCTGAAACGGGTTTACTCAATGGTAAAAAATGCTCGACACATTGGGCGCATATCGACGAATTTAGCGAAAGATACCCTGATGTGGAGGTAGAAGATGGGGCGATAATAACCGAACACGATAATATCTACAGCAGTGGTGGAGCGAGCAGTTTGTGGAATTTGATATTGTATCTGGTTGAGAAATTCGCAGACAGAGAAACAGCAGTCATGATTTCAAAATATTTTGCTTTGGATATCGGAAGAGATAGTCAATCTCAATTTGCGATATTCAAAGGTCAACGAAATCACGGACACGAAGATATTCAAAAAATACAGGATTACATTGAAAAGCACTATTGTGATAAAATATCAATAGAAACTTTGGCAAAACTGATTAATACGGGCCGCAGAACTTTTGAAAGAAAATTTAAAGAGGCTACCAACAATACGCCCATAGAGTATATACAAAGAGTACGGATAGAGGCCGCCAAAAAATTTTTTGAAGCTTCACGAAGGAATGTAACTGAAATCATGTTTGATGTAGGTTATACGGACACTAGGGCGTTTCGAGATACCTTTAAAAAGATTACAGGACTTACACCAATAGATTACAGGAATAAGTTTGCAAGGGTAGCAAATGAGGTGTAATTGTTAGTCCTAAAGAAAATAGGAGCCAGCTTGGGTTCGATATTGCAATATTCTATCAAATAATTTTGGAATAAAGATAACAAAGGTGGGTGACACCAAAAAAAACCGTATTTTTGATTGTTAAAAGACTTTTAGTAACTTGGATGATTCATTTTTCTCTTTTATTCATTACATAAAAAGATGAAAACACATGCAAAATAAGAACAACAAAATTACGGTATTATATGTGGACGATGAGGAAAACAATTTAATTTCTTTTCGGGCAACATTTCGATTAAAATATAAAGTATACACCGCTATAAGTGGTTCTGCCGCAATAGACATCATAAAAGAAAATCCAATAGATATAATTATCACGGATCAACGAATGCCCGAAATGACAGGCGTAGAATTTCTAGAAGAAGTCATTAAGCTCGATGCCAGTCCCATGCGTATTCTGCTCACTGGATATACCGATATGGGAGCAGTAATAGATGCCGTAAACAAAGGAAAAATCTTTCATTACCTAAATAAACCTTGGAGTGAAGAGGAACTCGATCAAACTATACAACGCGCATATGAGGTTTATGCGGAACAAAAAAAGATAATGGAGGCAAATTCAAAGTTGGAGGTATCGAACGAACAACTGGAGTTTTTACTTCGACAAAAGTTACTTTCTTAATTAATCGTACTCCGTAAAGTGTAGGTTATTTACTCGGAATGACAAGTGTGAATGTAGTTCCAACTCCTATTTGTGATTTCACATCAATGGTACCCTGTAGTTTTAGTAATGCGCTTTGTACATTATAAAGACCGAACCCCATACCTTTTGCTTGATCGCTCCCTCTAAAGAATAACTTAAAAATATCACCTATATGTTCGGAAGAAATTCCAATGCCCGTATCCGTAATCACGATAATAGCATTACCATTTTCCACCGTAACAGACAGGTTAACTAATTTACTGTCAGAATCTATGCGTTGATATTTGAAAGCATTTGACAATAGGTTATGTAAAATTAATTCAAGAACCGCCTTATCACCTTTAAAGATGTCAGTTTGCACAACATGTATTTTAAATGCAACGTCATTATTCTGCGTAGACATTTTGTAAAACTGCCCTATACTTTCGAAAAGTTCGTGAAAATCAATATTAGATAATGTAAGCTCACCTCTTCTCAACAAATAATAATCACGTAAACTATCGATATAGGCGTCCAACCTGGTTAGAGAGTCGTCCATTAGAACCAACAATTCACGAATATCTTCGATTTTGTCAAACCCCAATGCGAGCTTGATAGCCGATTGAACTCCGGAGAGCGGATCACGGAGATCGTGACTCACACTGTATGCAAACTTATCCAGCTCATTATAAGCTTTTTGTAGCTCCTCGTTCCTAATATCTAACAAGGAACTCGTTATATAAAGCTTGTTCGCTTCTTCGATGGATGAAATGATATCTTCTTCCTGCCAAGGTTTACGAACAAACCTAAAAATATGGCCCTTGTTCACGGCATCTATTACTGTTTCCATATCCGCATAAGCGGTCAATAAAATCCGAATAGGTCTTGGAAAATCTTTTTTAATGCTATGCAAAAAGTCTACTCCCAGCTCACCAGGCATCCGCTGATCACAAAATATGATGCGTATATCCGGATTCGCAAAGAGTATTTCCCGCGCTTCAGCAGTACTTGACGCCGTATGAATAACATAATTGTATCTAAAGTTAGCCTTGAATCCAATTAGATTGTTCAACTCATCATCGATATATAATACTTCGAGCTCTTTTTGCATAACGTGATGTAATCTGAATATCGTTATAAACGAAGTTAATGATATTTATGGTGTTTAAGGACTACTTTCTCTTAAATATTTTGTCTAATTGGAATAATGAGTGTAAATGCCGATCCTTTCCCTACTACGGACTCGACCATAATCTTGCCATGATGCTTCGCTATTGTATTATACGCAATAGACATTCCCAGCCCTGTACCTTCTCCAACATCTTTCGTCGTAAAAAAAGGTTCAAAAAGTTTTCCACGAATATCCTCCGGAATACCAATACCATTATCGGCAATTTTTATATAAACCGAAGTTTCATCTTCACATATAGCTGTCTCAATCTCCAACTTCCCTCCTATCCCGCCTACAAATTTCTTATCAATAGCGTAAATTGCATTCGTCAAAATATTCAAAAACACTTGATTAAGCTTTCCTGCATAACATTCTATCATCGGCAAATTACCGTAATTCTTACGAACCTCGATCTTACCATTTATCAAGCTGCCGATAATCACCATAGTCGACTCCACACCTTCGTTAATATCGGCAAATTTGAGCGTATCTTCATCCACACGCGAAAAAATACGGAGGCTTTTCACGATTTCAGCAGTTCTGCTGGCGCCGTCATGCATGCCCTTTAGTAAGAAATCAACCTCGGTTTTGAGATAATCTATATCCATTTCTTCTTTGTAAGCCTTAATCTGAGACTGTTTTTCAGCAGCAGACAAATTGTCTGCTAACGCCACACGCTCCACCCCTTCCAATGTATCCCAAATCATCTTAATATCACGTTTCAGCGGCGCTACATTAGAGGTTACGAAATTAATAGGATTATTAATTTCATGAGCAACACCTGCCGTAAGTTGACCCAAAGAAGCCATCTTCTCCGCTTCAACAAGCTGTGACTGTGTTTCTTTTAGATGAATTAACGTGGTCTCTAGCGACTCATTCGTTTCCGTTAAAGCCCGAGTTCGCTCATCGACCTTTTGCTCCAAAACGATGTTTTGCTCACGAACTAAACGAGCATTCTCTAATGAAACAGCAAGCTCGCGAGCTTGGGACATTTCTTTCTCTTCTTTTAGGATATTGATACGTGCCGCTAACGCAAAAGAGAGTAAGGCCATTTCACCGATCGATGCCAACCTAAAGGAATTACTTGTAAATAAATTATAAGGTAAAACACCATAATCTTTCAACAGGAATATAAATGATCCAATAAGTAATACAAACCATGCTGCGAAGAAGTACCTCACAGAACTGTATCTCTTTTTCAACATATACAAAGACGTTACAATTAGAACAACGGTTTCTATTGATGTCGTTATCTGCATAACGTGAAATCCAAACTGAGCGTATCCGAGAGCTGTGGATAGCAAACTAAAAAGGAAAAGTATAAATAATGCTAGAAGTACCCATCGAATGGAAGGAGCATTTGCTTTCAGGTCAAGAAACCGATCGGAAAACAAAAGTACCGCCATACTACTAATACAAGCAAAAAGAATCGTGCTAATCGTTTCCCAAGCGGGTAAATGAGGCCAAAGCCACTGATAGTTAAAACCCACTATACCTAATTGAGTAAGCCCTAAAAAGATGACGTAAATGACATAATATAAATAGGCATAATCCCTTATAGATAGAAACAAAAGGAAATTATAAACAACCATGATAAATACCACGCCTAAATATCCGCCTATTAAGATATTTTCTTCTGTCAGTTTTTCCCATATCCGCTTTGGGGTACCAATTGAAATGGGAAGTATAATTTGTTCTGCGCCTTTTACTCGAAGATAATACTGTTGTTCTTGGGATGGTTGGATATCAACATCGAAAATATAGTTGGGATGCTGATAGGTACGTATGTTAAAGTCGTGAAAGGTACCAAAATGACTGAGCGACTTCAGATTTCCAGAAGTATCCACTGTATACAATTCTACATCATCTAGTAATGGGTAAGCCACATCTAACAAGTAATGTGTGGATTGACTACTCGTATTGTGAAGTCCAAATGTTACCCATATACTGTATTTATTAAGTCCCAAATTAGGATTTGGACGTTGGTTTTGCACAAATTCATCGCGTAGTGAAGTGACTTCACTTGCTTCTACTTCGCGATCTAATTTTAAAATAAATAAACTAGAATCAGGTATAATCAAATCATTTTGATCGGTCAATCTTATCTGACCAAAAAGCTGGATCGGAAGTAGAAAGAGTAGCAGTAGTCTACCGTTCATAATCTCATTTTCTAGCAGAAACGACAACAATATTCATACTACAAGAGAAAAAGCCTAACTTATCAGCATATTTTTGTGCCTCTATAAAATTCTGATGTTCGCTCTCCTCGATTAATCGCAAGGCCAACATTTCATCAACCATTTTTTCTATCCAAAGATACGTGCAAGCATCTTCATAACTTGTTAGGACAAATGGCTGAACTTCAATAGAAATATTACTATAACCGATAGTATTCATATAGGTAGATAACGATTGAGCCGCCCTTCCATTGTTTACTTTCCTGGAAGACAAATAATCATTCAACTTATCGGTTACCGATAAGTCTCCATTATAAAATGAGAGACTTTTCCAATCAGATTCTACCAATACGATTATACCCCCATCGCTTAAAACACGATGAACTTCAATAAAAAGACCTATCGGATCAGGAATATGCTGAACTAAACGTTCCATACGTATCCCGTTAACACTTGCGTCGGGTAACGGAAGATTCAGCACATCGGACAACAAAAAGCTTATAGCAGGGTTCGAATCGGCTAATTCGTTACCTTTCTTTATCATATTAGGATCATGGTCTATTCCGATAAATTTAAATTGATTATTAGCGAAAGTATGAGCCATGTTTAATACATCCTGACCGGTGCCACATCCTAAGTCAACGATAGTTCCCCCATTTGGTAGCGATTTGAAATATTCATACGATTTCTGTTTTACATGACCAAGTATTTTTACCGTCTCGGTCAAATAGTCTATATCATAATGCTTTTCGGCCATATTCTTTATCAAAATATATTTAGATTTTTCTCATTAAAAGGTTTCTCAGTCGGTTTAGGTTTGGACATTCCTTTGATCAGCGCTTTCAAGTCCCAATGCTCCATATTATCTAGTTGGAGCTTATATTGTATCTCAATCTCTTTCGAACGCAGTATCTCCACCCTTGTTACATCGCGGTGGGTTCGTAGTGCCATAATCGCATCTTTGTCTTCCTTTGACGCTAATGGCAAATTATTGACATCATCTAAAATCATAGTTGTCGCAAGAAGATCTAATTTGGGATAATAAAAGGTACCATTATTTCCTACGCTTGTTTCTTGCCTATATCCAACACTTTTGGTTAGATTAATAGTATATGGAGCACAAAGCGCAAATAATGATTTTATCCCTATCTGAGGAGCAATAGCTATTGCTGCCCTAGTCAAAAAAATACTACCTATTCCGTAACCCGCAATCTCACGGGAGTTCCACAATCCACATCCTTCCCCTGCACCTTCCTGCGCGTGAAGCCATACTAAATCAAAAATCTTGGGATCCATAATTCCAGTAGCCTCTTCTATGGGAAGTGGTTGTGAGCCCCCAGAAGCATGAATTCTAGCACCACCATATACATTTTCTCCATCCAGAGATTCTACAATTAACACGAAGGCCGCAGGATTATACATCCAGTCATTTTTGGACGATGTCACCTTTTTTACCCCTATAGCAGTCAAAACGTGAGCATGTCCCTCTATAAAACGTTCACAAGTTTTAGGGTCATCGATCGCTCGAAACGCTCTTAACCTTACTACTGGACGTCCATCTTTAAATACTAGTGCCACAGAAATGTTATAAATGTTCGATTGAACACAAAACTAATCAATAAAAACCAAAGGCGTTAATTGTTAAGGCAAATAATTTAAACGAGTAGACCAATTGTATATGCATGATATTAAGCCAACTGATATTCCGTTGGTATTTGTAAATTAAATATTTATATTGCATATTAGAATAATTACACCGAAACAAACTTCTATGCTTGACCTCGTTATTGAATCCCGTACTGCGGCGATAAGTGCTGAGATGAAGGTAAAACGTATCCTTCCTTTCCGGTTACGCCGAATGATAGGTCCTTTCATCTTTATGGATCACGCTGGCCCTATCGTAAACTCTTCCGCACAGCCATCCGATCTAGATGTACTTCCTCATCCGCATATAGGTCTTTCAACAGTCAGCTACTTATTTGGCGGTGAAGTAACACATCGTGACAGTTTGGGTGTAGAGCAAATCATTCGTCCAGGCGAAGTAAACTGGATGACGGCTGGTAGTGGCATAGCCCATTCGGAAAGATTTGAAAGTCCATCTGCATTAGCAGGAGGATTAGAAATGATACAAACTTGGGTGGCTCTCCCGGAAAAAGACGAGGAAGCTGCACCTGCCTTTGCCAACTATACCCCAGAACAACTGCCTGTTTTTACAGAAAAAGGCATTTGGATGCGACTTATTGCCGGTGATGCCTACGGACTACATAGCAATGTGAATACAAATTCGCCCTTGTTTTATCTTCATGTCGTATTGCAGCCAGGTACATTGTTTGCTCTTCCGAAGGAGCACTCAGAACGTGGTTTCTATATTGTCAAGGGTGCTGTTGAAATAGGTGGAATAACCTATGATGAAGGAAAGATGCTTGTTTTTACCAAAGGTGTCGATCCACGGATCGTTGCTAAAGAAAATACGACACTGATGCTTTTGGGAGGCGAGCCCTTAGGTGAACGTTTCATTTGGTGGAATTTTGTTTCTTCACGAAAAGAACGTATCGAACAGGCCAAGGAGGATTGGAAGCAAGGTCGGTTCATTTTACCTCCTAATGATAACAACGAATTTATCCCACTGCCCGATGATAAATCAAGGCCCGCAGGAACTTCGCCAAAACCTGAACCTCTTTCATGATGAGCCACAAGCTAAATAAAAGCTCATGAGGGTATCTCCTGTATTTGTTAAAGACAAATGTAGGAGATATTTTGATACACAAATTTGAGATGATGTAGAAAATAAGAAAAGCCCAAGAAATTTTGGGAATTTCTCGGGCTTTAATTTTTATCCTCGAACGAGGAAATCAACCTAAACCTAATACAAATATAAATAGTAATCTTATACAAAACAAACAAAATTTTTAAAAAATCAGCCTTCTACCCTAAATCAACAATCGTCTTCTAGAAACTGAAATATCGCTTACTTTTCAAATTGACATGTACGATAAACTCAGTATCTTTACACAAAGAATAACCGACAGTATGTTTACAGGAATTATCGAAACTTTAGGAGTAGTAAGAAAAATCGAAAAAGATCAAGGAAATCTTCAAATATTCATCGAATCTTCCATTTCCAATGAATTAAAAATTGATCAAAGTGTATCGCACAACGGTGTTTGCCTTACTGTGGTAAATATACAGGACAATATCCATCAGGTAACAGCAATTGATGAAACCTTGCAAAAAACGAATCTTTCTACTTTAGTTGAAGGCGAGCTTGTCAATTTAGAACGCTGTACCTTAGCCAACGGTCGATTTGATGGGCATATTGTGCAAGGGCATGTAGATCAGACGGCTATTTGTATTGAAAAGACAGACCAACAGGGCAGCTGGTTATTTTCTTTCGAATATACGGCTACAAAAGAAAACATTACTGTGGAAAAAGGGTCTATAGCTGTAAATGGGATCAGCCTAACGGTAGTGAATTCGCAAACAAATCAATTCTCTGTAGCTATTATCCCGTATACCATAGAGCACACCAACCTACAATACGTAGAAGTAGGTACAGTCGTTAATTTGGAGTTTGATATCATCGGCAAATATGTCGCTAAGCTGGTATCACAACAGCATTAGCTTTCGGAGATCAGGCATGCTATCGATCTACTTCACCTAAAACGATATCTATCGAACCTAGTATGGAGATCAAGTCCGAAATCAAAACACCTTTGCCTAATTCTGAAATAACAGATAAGTTATTAAAGCTAGGACCACGTGCTTTTACCCGACGCGGAATATCTGTTCTATCTTGTGTCTCAAAATAGAAACCCAACTCTCCTTTTGGATTTTCAGCTCGTACATAGTAATGTTGCGCCTTCACGTTGACTTTCTTAGGAACCAATGCCCGTGGGTCAAAGTCATTCGTCCGCACAAAATCGGAAGTCAACCGCTCCAAGCATTGCTCAATGATACGAACAGATTCGCGTACTTCATCTACCCTTACCTTATACCGATCCCAACAATCGCCTAAGGTACCCATTTCACCTTTTCCTAAAGGTATTTCAAACTCCAACTCTGGATAAACAGAATATCCATCTATGCGTCGGAGATCCCATTTTATCCCACTAGCACGCAGCATCGGACCTGAACAGCCGTAATTAATCGCTACATCAGCCGGCAAAACTCCGATGTTGGCTGTTCTGGATATAAATATCTGATTATTGGAAAGCAAGCCATCCAATTCTTCGAGCTTTGGTTTGAAATAATTGATAAACTCTTTACACCGCTCCTCAAAACCGACAGGCAGATCGTAATACAAACCTCCAATCCAAATATAATTGTACAACATCCTTGAACCAGATGCCCATTCCAACATATTCATGATATGTTCCCGATCTCTAAAACACCACATGAAAGGGGTAAACGCTCCTATATCAATCCCGTAGGTACCTATCGCAATGAGATGGGAAGCTATCCTATTTAATTCACAGACCAATACGCGGATGTATTCCACACGTTTAGGTAATTTCTGATCTATACCCAACATCCGCTCCACCCCCATCACAAAAGCATGACTATTATTCATCGAAGCCAAATAGTCCAGCCGATCAGTAAAGGGAATGGTCTTTGTATAATTAATAGACTCGGCGTGTTTATCAAAACAGCGATGTAAATAGCCCAAATGAGGGATAACCTCTTTTACCAGCTCACCATCTGTTATGAGCTCCAATCGCAAGACACCGTGTGTAGAGGGGTGTTGTGGACCCATATTAATCACCATCTCGGTGGAGCCAATATGGTCGATTTTGTCTTTATAGTTGTGGTAGCCTTCGTTATATCTGACGTCCATAATAATCTGCCCTTAATTATTTGATCGGTATTCCGTGATACTCTTCGGGATCCTGATAATCCTTCCGTAAAGGAAACCCTTGCCAGTCATCCGGCATCAAGATTTTTCTTAAATCAGGATGGCCCGTAAAAAATATCCCCATTAAATCGAAAGCCTCGCGTTCATGCCAATCTGCTGTACGCCATACGGAAGAAACAGAAGGTACTTCGGGAAGACTATCCAAAGACCTATCGTTTGAAAGTTCAACACGTAGCGTGAGCTGATACTGGAATGGTATAGAAGATAAATGATACACTACAGCAAAACGCTGTTCTGGATAATAATCAACCGCTGCTATGTTAGACAGAAAATCAAAGTGATAATCCGGAGAATCACGCAGCCATCGACACACACGCACTAAATACAGCGTGTTAACTGAGATACTAGGCTGCAGTCCGACATTTTCGTAGCTCGTTATGGAATCTTCTCCAAAGACTCCTTTTATATCCCCGACAATTTTTTCTATCATGGCGCAAGGCGATTAATTTTCCATTGTACATCTTCTTTTTGATAGGCTATCCTATCGTGTAATCTAGAGCTTCTTCCCTGCCAAAATTCAAAACGTATAGGACGGACAAAAAAACCTCCCCAAAAATGTGGACGAGGAATGGCATCGTGATTTCCAAATGCCCCTTCATACTGTGTCACCTGTTTTTCCAAATAAGCCCTATTTTCGATAATCTTACTCTGTGGAGAAGCCCATGCACCTACCTGACTTCCTCTTGGCCTACTAGCAAAATACTCATTGGAATCCTCTTCAGAAAGACGTGTTACAAAGCCTTCAATACGAACCTGTCGTTGTAACTCAGGCCAAAAGAACAACAAACCAACTGTATTACTTCGTTCTAAATCCTGTCCTTTCTGGCTATTGTAATTTGTAAAGAAGCTGAAACCATCTTGCTTCATATCTTTCAGCAATACTATTCTTGACGAAGGGAAGCCTTCTTTGTTAATTGTAGATAAAACCATGGCATTAGGCTCCATTACCCTTGCTTGGAGAGCCTGCTCAAACCAGACTTTGAATTGAGAAAAAGGATTTTTCTCCACCTCGTTCTCAGTAAGACTTCCTCTTGAATAATCTTCCCGGATAGCCGCTATATCCTTGTGCTCGATCGCCATTAAATACCAAATATTGAGTCACAAACTTAATAAAAGCTAAGGGAAAATTCAGTATTTTAATCCATTTGATTGCAATAATTTCTAAAAACTATACTTTTTTAGTAGATTTAAATAATTACATCATTATAGCGTGCCGTCATGTTTAATACGAATACACCCATTCAAGGTTCTTTACTAATTTCAGAACCGTTCATGTTAGACCCTAATTTTGAACGTTCGGTCGTTATGCTTTGCGAGCATAATGAGGATGGAACAGTAGGGTTAGTTTTAAACCATCCATCTAATCTGATTTTATCTGATTTACTTGAAGATGTGCAAAACGAAAAATTCAAATTACACTTTGGCGGCCCTGTAGAACACAACGCTTTATTCTTTTTACACCGAGCTTACGACAAGTTGCTTTCCGGCACAAATATCTATCAGGATATTTATTGGGGCGGAGATTTCGAAAGATTAATACTTTTAATCAATGAAGACCTCATTCAGCCGACTGAAGTTAAATTCTTCCTCGGCTATTCAGGTTGGTCAACGGGACAACTCGATCAGGAAATTGACCAAAATAGCTGGGCTGTACATGACGATTATACGAGTTCGTTGATATTTGACAACGATGGTGAAGATTTGTGGAAGCGTACATTGATAAGTTTAGGTCCTAAATATGCACATGTTGCTAATTTCCCCAAAAGTCCAGACTTAAATTAGTCACCAACTAAGCAATCCAGCTATCTTCTTGACAAGGTATCTATAGTGAGATTGTCAAACCAATCTATTTATAACCAAACACTTAGTGTACATCAGGTTAGAGAAACTATTTTCAGAAAATGTACTATTTTCGAAAATATTTAAAAACTCTACATTTTAGTTGGCATATATCACAAAAATAACTACTTTTGCAGCACTTCAAACAAAGAAGGGTAATTCGTTTAAGAATTAGGATCCTGTAGCTCAGCTGGTAGAGCAATACACTTTTAATGTATGGGTCCTGGGTTCGAATCCCAGCGGGATCACATCTTGGGACAAGTCTAAAAAAGATAGACTTGTCCCATTTTTTTGCCCTGTAATTTGCTGGTATTCTGATAAATAAGAGCGGATCAATCGGAATTCTTGGGGGGAGATAAATAAATTCTTAGTTTAGCAATCTTAAAATATATTACATTGCAAAACGCTGAACGTAGACTATTGGCCTTATTAATGCCCGAAGGGCTGTTAG
>PJTQ01000165.1_pt1 | contig 87572 bp, 61 predicted proteins | sample 1512231 | NCBI WGS metagenome assembly PJTQ01 (sample SAMN08177688, study PRJNA422409) | Soil metagenome, whole genome shotgun sequencing project. | isolation source: Soil (3) enriched on wood chips | place: USA: Madison | collected 2015-01-15 | reverse complement strand
GCGCGGCCTGAAGGAAAACGTCATCGTCGGCCGCCTGATCCCTGGCGGTACCGGCCTGGCATTCCACCGCGCCCGCAAGGAGAAGGAAGTGTGGGAGGCGGAAGAGCGCCAGGCACTGCTGCAACAGGAAAAGGCCAACATGGCCGCCGAGCTGCAGGCGATGGAAGACCAGCAAAATGCTGCGGCTTCGGTCGAGCAGCATCAGGGTGAGGACGAGTGATTGTCTGAGCTGTTAAGCTGAAATGAAGACGGCACCCTGAGGGGTGCCGTTTTTTTGGGGAAGGTAAATCTAATTGAAATGACGTGGGCCATTTCTAAATTCTTCAATCAAAGAATATTCATATCACATAGATATTTTCACTATAAAATAGTATCGTATGAGAAGGATGAGAAATCTGGGCGATAACTCTATGATCTCACTGAGTCACCCTCTATCATGGCTAGTTAAGCGCTTTAATTCATATATTTTAAACATAACATTGTTTTCTATGGTTTTTAAACATTGCATAGTTTGAAAATTTTTAAAAATATTGTAAGTATGGATAAAAAAATTACGGACGACCTACGAGCGTTGCGCTTGCATTTCTTTTATGTGACAGTGATATTGGTCGCAGTTATTATTCTTCTTGCTAGCGGAAATTGGACGGGAATAACTGGGTTCACTGATTATCTTACTTCGGCAGGGACAATGGTTTCCATTGTGCTTGGCGTTCTTGCAATTATTTATTCGTTTGTGTCCGGCGATTCGATATCAAAGTCGCTGGGAAGCGTTGCGTCTGCAGCGCAAGAGCTGCAAGCCGCGCGAAGCGATTTTGCGAGTATTGTAAATGCCGCATCTGAGCTTACTGAATCATCCAAGGCGAGTTCCTCACAACTGAGCAATTTAGTCGCGGCTGTTAGCTCAGAAGTGCAAGAATTAAAGTTGGCATCAACGGAATTAAATTTGAGTACAGCAGGGATAGCAAAATCATTGGGTCAGCTACCAGAAAGGTTCGATAAAATAGATAGTAGATTAGAAGAGTCGTTGAAGAGCCGGAAGCCCGATCATACTAATGCTAGCGCCGGGAATACCTCTACTCTTCAAATGATGATTAGTTTTTCTTCTACGTACGGAAGGGCAGTTATTTACGCAGCCTCACTAAGTAAAGAAAAAAATAAGCCGATTGTCCTGCAGAGTGAGCCCTTCAAGAACGCGGCAGAGTATTGTTATGGCTATTTAGGTGCGGCTGATGCAGCAGATGTTCTTAATTATCGGCTACTTGATATAGGTACGCTGTCATTTCAGATTGATGAGTTCCCTTTGACGCCGCAGGAAGTTATAGAAAGCTTAAGACCTCATTTTGATACTCCAGAGCGAGGGCAAAGCCTAAAGCTGATGCTTGATGATGTTGAGAAGTATTTTGCTGAGGGCGAAGACAGCTCAACCAAAGCGCTTAATTAAATTCAATTTATCAAGTGCTGTTGACGGTGTAATAAGAATTTTGTGTTGAAGAGCTGGTTAGTCGCTCGTGAATTGAATGAAAGATGCCGCAGAATGCTACGGCTTCGGTCGAGCAACGTCATGGCGATGACAAGTGATCGCTGTAACTAACTGAAATGAAGACGGCACTCTGAGGGGTGCCGTTTTTTTGCATGGTTCAGCCGATAGACCATTCAACGCTGGTAAATGCTCGCGTAACTGCGGGAACCGATCTGGCTGAAGTCGGCCGCATAGTCTGGCCAAGCTGGCGCACGATCGCGGTATTGCTACTGCCTATCTGTTTGACCTGCGCGACCACGAAGCCGAAGTTACCGGAGGGATGTCCTGGCTGACCCCGCGCCAGATTGTTGTTGTCGGACTGGTTGATGTCCGCGATGGTGACCTCGCCGGTCTGCGCTTCACCGCCGCTTTGCGAAGTCGTTGTGCTGTTCAGATCACCGATCTATGTGATCTGCGGGCCACCACCCCGTTAACCCGGACCGATACCGTGTTCGCATTGCCGTTCTAAATGGCATCCGGGCAGCCGTGCACGTCACCGCGCTAGCTGATCGTCACCTGTTGCCAGTGCCGTTCTGCACGGCATGCAACTCCGTATCGACACTGTCGTCTTGTTCAACGGTCGCAACGTTGCGACCGCCGGTCTGGTCGACAGTCGATACGACGTACGAACTGCGTGCCTGCCGGGACCGTGACGACCTCGCTGATATTAAGTGCTCACAAGCACGAGTTCGTGATCAGTAGGAACACGCAAGTACTGGTGCAGGACGGTCAGGTGGCAAACAACGGCGAGATAATCGTTGACGGTCTGGGTTAGGTGCCCCATCGATCTGCACGATATCCCTGTACCTGCTGGGTATCGAAGCGCTGCCCGCTACATCGCCTTTGCTGGCAACGTTTTGGAGGCAGAAGAGGCCGACGGAGCACACGCACGAGTGCATCTCAGATAGCTCGCATCGCAGGCATCGAGCCTTTCCCGTTTGCGCTTGTAGAAATCGGACTGCTCCGCCGCGCGTGCCGGCACCGATTCCACCTGCCCATGGTTTGCTACACGCGCAAACCCGTTCTTTTCCTCGACCGGAGGCAGCTTGTCGAACCCGGTCATCCGACCTGCACGGTTCGTGCATTGCTGCTTCTCGGACGCGCACACCGAGGTGCACACGGAAGGCTCGTCCGCATGCGCCAGCGGCGCCATCAGGCCAATCAGAGCGACGAGCAGGAGAAAGCGATTCATATGGATTCCTTTGCTGAAGAGGCAGGCTTCATTGACCGAGAAAACCATTCTAAATCGACTCACCACCTCAAGCGGGCAAACCCAGCCCATCCAGCGCCAACTTACCACCCAGGGTAAGGCGCAAACGCACAGACACAATTACGACACAATGTTGTCCATTTAACTCATCCGTACGCCCATCCCCTGTAATGACTGCTATGATCCACAGCTGAGTTATCGATCCATCCACATTTCTTGCCCAGCGAGCACCATGCCTTGGCCCTTTGACGCGGCTTCCGACGCTGCAAGCGCATCGACGACCATGTCGGAAATGGAGCGCCAGATGCGCGCCTTCCCCTGGGAGACCACCTCCGTCGGTCCCGTCAGCAGTTGGCCCCAAAGCCTGAAACACGCCGTGCGCACCGTGCTCGACCTGCACATGCCGGCCTACCTCGCCTGGGGCGATGGCTACATCCAGTTCTTCAACGACGCCTACATGCCCATCCTCGGCGGCAAGCTTGAGGGCGCGCTGGGCAATGACACCCGCGTCACCTGGCCCGAGGCCTGGCCGACCATCCAGCCGCTGTGGGAGCAGGTCCGCCAGGGCGCCACCTTCGGCCACGACGAATTCCTGATGACCCTGCACCGCAACGGCTATCCGGAGAGGTGCTACTTCAGCCACTCCTACAGCCCGGTCTATGGCGACGACGGCAGCATCGGCGGCGTGCTGGCCACCCTGGTCGAGACCACCAAGGCCGTGCTGGGCGAGCGCCGCCAGACCTACCAGCTCAAGCTGGCCGATACCCTGCGCCGCGAGACCGAGTTTGCCCCGATGCTGAAGGCGACCATCCGCCTCACCAGCGAATACTTCACCGGCTCCAACGTCGCCTACGTCGAACTCGACGAGGGCAAGCGCACCTTCACCGTCAAGGAAGAGTGGAAGGACGGCGTCGAGACCGGCGGGGCCCAGGGCACGCTGCCGATCGACATGCTGTCGCCGAACCAGCTCGACGCGCTGCGCGGCGGCGCCACCATCTGCATCAACGACGTCTCGACCGATCCGGAATGCGCGGCCGTCGCCAAGCCCTGCCTGATGCTCGGCATCCATTCGGTGGTGGTCATCCCCCTGAAGGACGGCGACCGCCTGCACGGCGCCGGCTTCCTGTACAAGGACCACGCCTACCGCTGGACCATTGATGAGCGCAGCCTGGCCGAAGACCTGGCGCGCCGCACCTGGGAAGCGCTGCGCCGCATCCGCGCCGAGGAAGCGCTGCGCGAAGAGACGCGCATGCTCGAGCTGCTCAACCGCGCCGGCAAGGTGCTGGCTTCCACGCTCGACATCGACACCCTGCTGCAGTCCGTCACCGACGCCGCCACCGAATTGACCGGGGCCGAATTCGGCGCCTTCTTTTACAACGGCAAGGACGCCAACGGCGACGCCTACCTGCTGTACACGCTCTGCGGCGCCCCGCGCGAAGCCTTTGAAGGCTTCGGCCACCCGCGCCCGACCGCGGTGTTCGCGCCCACCTTCAACGGCGGCCCGCCGGTCCGCAGCGACGACATCACCAAGGACCCGCGCTACGGCCGCATGGGGCCGCACCACGGCATGCCGAAAGGGCACCTGCCGGTGCGCAGCTACCTGGCCGCCTCGGTCAGCTCGCGCTCGGGCGAGGTGCTGGGCGGCCTGTTCTTCGGGCACTCGCAGCCGAAGATGTTCGACGAGCGCACCGAGCAGCTGATCTCCGGCTTCGTGGCCCAGGCCGCGGTGGCGATCGACAATGCGCGCCTGTACGACCTGGCGCAGCGCGCGGCCAGGGAGCGCGAAGGCATCCTGGCCAGCGAGCGCGCCGCGCGCGCCGAGGCCGAGCGCCACAGCAAGATGAAGGACGAGTTCCTCGCCATGCTGGCGCACGAGCTGCGCAATCCGCTGGCGCCGATCACCAACGCGGCCCAGCTGCTGCGCATGCCCAGCGTCGACGAGAACCTGCGCCTGAAAGCCAGCAGCATCATCTCGCGCCAGGTGCGCCACATGACCGAGCTGGTGGACGACCTGCTGGATGTGTCGCGGGTCACGCGCGGCCTGGTCAAGCTCGAGACCGAAACGCTGGAACTGAGCGGCGTGCTGCGCGCCGCGGTCGAGCAGGCGCGTCCGCACATCGAGGAGCGCAAGCATGCGCTGACGGTGGAAGCGCCGATGCGGCAGGTCGTGGTGGCGGGCGACCGCACGCGCCTGGTGCAGGTGCTGGTGAACCTCCTGAATAACGCCGCCAAGTACACGCCGCAGGGCGGCAAGATCATCTTGCGCCTGGAGGCCGGCCCGGAACAGGCGCGCATGACCGTCATCGACAACGGCGCCGGCATGGACGCCAAGCTGCTGCCGCACGTGTTCGACCTGTTCACCCAGGCCGAGCGCACGCCGGACCGCTCGCAGGGCGGCCTTGGGATCGGCCTGGCGCTGGTCAAGACCATCGTCCAGATGCACGGCGGCCAGGTGGAGGCGCACAGCGACGGGCCGAACCTGGGGTCCTCGGTGTCGGTGCTGCTGCCCCTGACCCAGGAAACTGAAGCCTCCGTGGCGCCGGCGCCGCTGCGCTTGACGCCGGGTGCGCGGCCGGTCGCGCCATGCACGCTCACCATCGTCGACGACAATGTCGACGCGGCCCAGTCGCTGGCGGTGCTGTTGCGCGAGCAGGGGCATACCGTGCACGTGTTCGACGGCGCCATGCGCACGCTCGCGTCCACCGACATCGCGGACACCCACGCCTTCATCCTCGACATCGGCCTGCCCGACATGACCGGCTACGAGCTGGCGCGCCGCCTGCGCCGCGACCATCCGACCGCCAGCTTCATCGCGCTCACCGGCTACGGCCAGGCGCGCGACCGCGACCTGTCGAAGCAGGCCGGCTTCGAGCACCACCTGGTCAAGCCGGTGGAGTTCCGGGCGCTGGCGGACATCCTGGCCCGGCTGCCGCAGTGCCAGCCGCCGGTCGACAAGGCGCAAACGGGTGTGGCGCAGGAACCGGATATTGCGGGCGTCAGCTGATTGTGTGTTGACATTGTTGCTGTAACTCAGCAATATTCTTAACTCCCCGACATCTGTCTACACCCGTGTCCCGTAAAAAGAACAGCCGCCAATGGGCGCGCCTGCGGATCCTGTGTTCCGGCGGGCTGCACCTGATGACCCTCATCCCCGATGCACTGGAACTGGTGCGCGAGCTGATTCCCAACAGCGCGTCCCAGCTGTTCCTGCACGCCGAACGGGCGCCGGAAGACGTGCACGAGGCGAACGTGCTCGGCGTGCTGCCGCCGCCCAACGGCTATTTTTATGGGGATTCGGTGCACTTCGGCGTGCCGCCGGCGGAGGCGCGCGCACGCGCGGCCCACGTGCTCGAGGTGCGCCTGGGCCCGGCGGCGAACCCGCTCGGCACGCTCACCCTGCTGCGCGACGACGGCCCGGCCTTCGACACCGATGACGAGGAAGACCTGGGACGCGTCGCCAAGTATTTCGACTATGCGCTGCATAATGTCAATGCGGCCGCCGCGGCCGGCAACGGTCTGTCGGGGGTGATCGAGGACGAGGCCATGCTGCTGGCCACCACCAATGGCGACATCCTGTTCCTGAGCGACTCGGCCGGCGCGCTGCTCGACCAGCTGGCCTCGCAGGAGCAGCAGGTGTTCGATCGCCGCAGCCTGCCGCCGTTCTGCCTGCGCCTGGTGGAGTCGGTGGTGTACGGCGAACGCTATCCGTGGCGCCTGCCGGCCGGGACGCTGGAGCTGGCCGGCGGCGTACTGGAAGCGCGCGCGCAGTGGATGAGCGCCGGTTCCTACGACGCCATCCACAGCCGCACCGTCGGCATCTTTTTAAAATTCGTGGTGCCCATGCCGCTGCGGATCTGGCGTGCGCTGGGCAGCGTCGAGCTGTCGCCGCAGCAGATGGAAGTGGCCTTCTGGATGGGGCTGGGGGGAGGGCGCGATGCGGCGCGCTCGCGCATGGACGTCAGCGACGCCGTGCTGCGCGACTGCGTGAAGGCGGTCTACGAGAAATTCGGCTGCACATCCGAAGCCGGGCTGCTGGCCATCTTGCGTCCCGCGATCTCGCGCATGTAAGCCGCTTGCGGCACTTCACCCCACCGCAGGGGGTGGAATGCATGTGTTTCATTTTTTACCATGTTGTCCTGATCAATACGAGGACGACACGAGATGAAACTGCATTCCCTGATCGCGGCGGCGCTGCTGTGCGCCGCCGGCGCCAGCCAGGCCGGGCTGATCCACCAGTATGAGCTGAGCGGCGACCTGAAGGATGCGAAGGGCGGGGCCGACCTGCTCGCCTTCGGCGGCGACAAAGGGCCGGGCGCCTACGCCTTCACCGAGAACAAGGGGCTGCAACTGCAATACGCCCTCGGCTCGGTCTACACGATCGACATGGAATTCAGGCTCGGCAGCGATAAGGCCAACTGGCAGCGCATCCTGAACTTCCAGTTCGCGACACCGGACCACGGCCTGTACGTCTCCACCGACAGGTTCTGCTTTTATCGCGGCAACTGCACCAACGGCAGCAGCTTCACCCCGCAGCAGGACATCCGCCTGACCGTCACCCGCGACAGCAACTCCCTGGTGAGCTTCTACCACGACGGGGTAGCGATGCTGAGCTTCCAGGACGGCCTCGGCCTGGCCGGCCAGACCGACCTGGCCGACGAGCTCGATCCGCGCAACCCGGCCAGGCCGCCCCGTCAGCGCCTGCTCAGCTTCTTCAAGGACGATGGCTCGGGGGAGTTCGCGACCGGCTCGGTCGACTTCATCCACCTCTACGACCACGCCCTGAGCCGGCAGGAAGTCGCGGCGCTGAACGTCGCCAGGGTGCCGGAACCGGCGCCGCTCGGCCTGGTCGGCGCCGGCCTGGCGCTGCTCGGCTGGACGCGCCGCCGCAAGGCGCGCGGCGCGGCGTAGGAAGCCTGCCTGTCGGGATGTTCTCCGGAACATCCCCCATCCAAGGGGATGGAATACACTTGCTTGGCTTTCTATTATCTCAACCGGATCTCGAAGGAGGTTTGTATGAACATTCGATGGATGTGCGCCGTCATGCTGGGCGCCACCTGTGCCCTTGCCAACGCCGCCGACATGAAAGTCACCATGAAGATGGCGACCGACAAAGGAGAGGGCGCCGACGTCGGCACCGTGACCATCAGCGAAACGAAGCACGGCCTCGTGTTCACGCCGGCGCTGAGCAAGCTGCCGGCCGGCCTGCACGGCTTCCACGTGCATGAAAACGGCAGCTGCGGCCCGAACCAGAAGGACGGCAAGACGGTGCCCGCGGGCGCCGCCGGCGGCCACCTGGATCCGGCCAAGACCGGCAAGCACGGCCTGCCCTGGGGCGATGGCCACCTGGGCGACCTGCCGGCCCTGACGGTGGACGAGAAGGGCAACGCCACCAACCCGGTGCTGGCGCCGCGCCTCAAGCTGGCGGACGTCAAGGGCAAGGCCCTGATGGTCCATGCGGGCGGCGACAACCACGCCGACCACCCGGCGCCGCTCGGCGGCGGAGGCGGCCGGATCGCCTGCGGCGTCATTCAATAGCCATCCCTGGCACATCAGGGATGAAATAAAATTTCAATTTAGGACATAAAGCGAAATGAAATTTCACTCCCTGATGGGCATGATCTTGCTCTTGCTGGCATTCGACAGCGGCGCCGTGACGCTGCTTGCCGACACACGGCCGGCCAGCCAGCCGCTCCCCGAACCCTTGCCGCTCAGCCTGCTAGGACTGGGTTTCGCCGTGCTCGGTTGGACCGGGCGGCGTGGGCGGCTATTCGGCAGGCTGAAGCTGGACCTGGCGCAGCGCCTGTTCCCCTGGCCCGCCCTGTCCTGGCTGGACTAAGACGCTTCACTCGTCCGCTGGAGGGCCATCCTTCGGCAGTTCCACCAGTGGCACCGGCGTTGCCTGCGCCGCGATGAAGCCGGCCAGCGCGGCCGACAGGTCGTCGAGCACGCGCTTTCCCCACGCCTTTTCCATCAAGCGGTACTGGCGCTCGATCAGCGGCGCGATCTCGTCGAACAGCGCGTCGCCCTTCGGCGCCAGGCTCACCATCACCCGGCGCGCATCCGCCGCCACGCGCCGGCGCTGCACCAGCCCCGTCTCTTCCATGCGCGCCAGCACCCCGGCCATGCTCGGGCTCAGGATCTGGCACAGCTCGCACAGCTCGCGCGGCTCGAGCTGCTCGTGCTCGTCCAGCGCGCGCAGGATGCGCCACTGCTGCTCGGTCACGCCGAAGTGGTTCAGCACCGGGCGGAAGTGCGACATCAGCGCATCGCGCGCTTTCAACAGCTGCTGCGGCAGGTCTCGGTTGGTGATACGACGGGACACTATCTACTCCATTCTGCGAAAAGATGAGCTTGACTGGCTAACATATTAGTGATTAACTTGCGAACATATTAGCGAATATCGGCGCATACCGACACCTTTTTCAAGCGGCAAAGATCGTGATTATCCGAGACAGGCCTTCCGGCCTCAAGCTGTTCCTGCTGCTGCGCGGTTCGGTCCTGCCACGCATCCTGCCCACGCTCGCGGTCAACGTGGCGATCGCCATCCTGGTCACCTGGACGCATGGCGTGCTCGGCGGCCTGAAGATCACGATCACCCCCATCCCGTTCACCCTGATCGGCCTGCCGCTCGCGATCTTCCTCGGTTTTCGCAACAACTCGGCCTACGACCGCTTCTGGGAAGGGCGCAAGCTCTGGGGCGAGCTGGTGCTGCGCAGCCGCAACCTGGCGCGCCAGTGCACGGGATTGATAGGGGGCGAGGGCCCGGCCCTGGCCCGCAACGGCCTGCAGGACGTGCGGGTACGCATGGTGCTGCGCGCCGTCGCCTTCTGCGACTCCCTGCGCGACCTGCTGCGCCACCGTCCGCTCGACCCGTCCCTGGCCCGCTTCCTCGCACCGCGCGAATTCGAACGAATGCAGGGCGCGCCCAACAAACCGGATTACCTGATGCGTCAGATGGGCCAGGACCTCGGCCAGTGCGTGAAGGAGGACCGCATCGAGGCCTGCCTGGCCGCCAACATCGACGCCACGCTGTCCGCGATGACCGCCGCCGCCGCCTCGTGCGAGCGCATCAAGAATACCCCGATTCCCTTCTCGTACTCGGTGCTGCTGCACCGCACCGCGTACATGTACTGCTTCCTGCTGCCCTTCGGCCTGGTCGACACCCTCGAATTTATGACGCCGGTGGTGGTGGCGATCGTGGCCTACACCTTCTTCGGCCTCGATGCCCTCGGCGACGAGCTCGAGGAGCCCTTCGGCATGGAGCCGAACGACCTGCCGCTGGACGCCATCTGCCGCGCGATCGAGATCGACCTGCGCAGCGCGCTGGAGGACGAGGACATCCCGCAGCCCCTGCAGGCGGTCGATTTCACCCTCATGTAATTTCGTAGCCCCTTCGAGGACCACATGCACCACGACGAACACGTTCTACACGACCGCATCCGCCTGCCGCAGCTGCGCGAACGCATCACCAATGCCGCCCAGGCGGCCACCTGGATCCGCGACGGCATGACCGTCGGCATGAGCGGCTTCACCCGCGCCGGCGACGCCAAGGCGGTGCCGCTGGCGCTGGCCGAGCGCGCCCGCCGGGAGCCCCTGAAGATCACCCTGATCACCGGCGCCTCGCTCGGCGGCGACACCGACCGGCAGTTGACCGAGTCCGGCGCCCTGGCGCGCCGCATGCCCTTCCAGACCGACCCGGCGCTGCGCGCGGCGATCAACAGCGGCGAGGTGATGTTTACGGACCAGCACCTGTCCGAGACCGTGGAATTGCTGCGCACGCGCCAGATCGCGCCGGTCGACGTGGCCGTCATCGAAGCGGTGGCCATCACCGAGACCGGCGGCATCATCCCCACGACCTCGGTCGGCAACAGCGCCAGCTTCGCAATCCTGGCCGAGAAGGTGATCGTCGAGATCAACATGAGCGTGTCGCCGGCGCTGGAAGGCCTGCACGACATCTTCATCCCCAAGCGCCGCCCCAGCCGCGAGCCGATGCCCTTGACCAGCGTGAGCGACCGCATCGGCACCACCGCCATCGAGATCCCGCCGGAGAAGATCGTCGCCATCGTCTTCACCGAGAAGCACGACAGCGCCTCGACGATCCTGCCGCCGGACGCCGAAACCGCCGCCATCGCCGGGCACCTGATCGACTTCTTCGGTGCAGAGATCGCCCAGGGCCGCCTGACCGAAAGCCTGATGCCGATCCAGGCCGGCATCGGCACCATTGCGAACGCGGTGGTGTCGGGCCTGAACGAGGGCCCGTTCAAGCACCTGACCATGTATTCGGAAGTGCTGCAGGACTCGACCTTCGAGCTGTTCGACTCCGGCAAGCTGGATTTCGCCTCGGGCTCCTCGATCACGGTGTCGGAAGCCAAGGCCCGCGAAGTGTTCGGCAACATCGAACGCTACAAGGACCGCCTGGTGCTGCGCCCGCAAGAGGTAAGCAACCATCCCGAAGTCGTGCGGCGCCTGGGCATCATCGCCATCAATACGGCGCTCGAGTTCGACATCTACGGCAACGTCAACTCGACCCACGTGTCGGGCACGCACATGATGAACGGGATCGGCGGCTCGGGTGACTTCGCGCGCAACGCCTATCTGTCGGTATTCGCCACCAAGTCGGTGGCCAAGGGCGGCAAGATCTCGAGCATCGTGCCGATGGTCTCGCACGTCGACCACAACGAGCACGACGTCGACATCGTCGTCACCGAAGTCGGCCTGGCCGACCTGCGCGGCCTGGCGCCGCGCGAACGGGCGCAGCGTATCATCGACAACTGCGTGGCCGAACCGTACAAGGGGATGCTGCGCGAGTATGTCGAAGAAGCCAACCGGGGAGGAGGACAGACGCCGCACGTGCTGGAGAAGGCGTTCTCGTGGCATGTGCGCTACCGCGAGACGGGGTCGATGCTGCCGTGAACGGCGGCATATTGAATTGCTGCGAACCGTAGGGTGGGCGGGTCTCCCGCCCACGCGTTCAAATCACGTATGAACAGACGCGACCGCCTGATCAAATGCTGGTTGAACGCGTGGGCAGGAAACCTGCCCACCCTACAAACCCCAGCGACCTTGCTTACTTGGCCGCGGTACGGGCTTTACCAAACGGATCGCCCTCTTTCCACTGCGGCGCCTTCGGCGAATCCGCCACCATGCGACCCAGGTTCAGCGTGAACTGCGCCTGCTGCACCATGCCCGACAGGTCCCAGGTCGGATCGTATTCGTCGTTGGCCTGGTGGTAGCGGGCGCCGTAGGCCTTGCGCTTGGCGTTGCTCGCTTCCACGTCCTTCACCCAGCTGCTGCCCGCGCCTACCGAGAACGCCGGCACGCCGGCCTTGGCGAAGCTGAAGTGGTCGCTGCGGAAGTAGCCGCCGCCCAGGTCGGGCCTGCTCGGGGCGATCGTCATGCCCATGCTCTTGGCGGTGGCGGCTGCCATCGCGCCCAGGTCGGTGCGCTCGCTGCCCGGAGTGCTGACGTCCTTGACCAGTCCCACGAAGTTCAGGCTGTCCAGGTTCAGGTTGGCCACCGTCTTCTCGATCGGCCACAGCGGCGCGGCGGCATAGGCCGCGCTGCCCAGCAGGCCCTGTTCTTCGGCCGCCACCCACAGGAACATCTGGCTGCGCTTGGCCGGGTTGCGCACGGCTTCCTGCGCCATCGCCAGCAGGGCGGCGGTGCCGGAGGCATTGTCGACGGCGCCGTTGAAGATGGTGTCACCCTCGGTGCCCTGCTTGCCCATGTGGTCCCAGTGCGCGCTGTAGACCACCAGCTCGTCCTTCAGCTTCGGATCGGTGCCCGGCACGATGCCGGCCACGTTGAATTCGTTCAGGGTGCGCACCTCGGCGCGCGCCTCGCCCTTCACGCGGGCGTTCAGCGCCACCGGCTTGAAGTTCTTGTCTTCGGCAGCGGCGCGCAGCTTGTCGAGGTCCTGACCGGCGGCCGCGAACAGCTTGCGCGCGGTGGCGTCGGTCATCCAGCCTTGCAGGCCGGTGCCCAGCTTGCCCTCGGCCAGCTGGAAGCGCTCGGCATTGGCCCAGCTGTTCTGCACCACGCTCCAGCCGTACGAGGCCGAGGCGTCGGTGTGGATCAGCAGGACGCCGGCTGCGCCCTGGCGCGCCGCTTCTTCCAGTTTATAGGTCCAGCGGCCGTAATAGGTCAGGCCCTCGCCGTTGAAGCGCTTCGGCTCGGCGGCGGTCGGCTTCGGATCGTTCACCATCATCACCAGCACCTTGCCCCTGAAGTCCTGGCCCTTGAAGTCGTCCCAGCCTTCTTCCGGCGCGTTGATGCCGTAGCCCACGAAGACCATGTCCGCGTCCAGCGTGTGGTCGGCTTTGGCATCGCCCGGACCCCAGACCCAGTCGGCGCCGAACTGCGCCGGCAGCGGCTGGCCGCCGGCAAACAGGCCGATATTGCTCTTCTGCGGCAGCGAGCGCACGCCGGCGATCTTCACCGGCTGGCGGAAGCTGCCCTTGTTGGCCGGCTGCAGGCCGATCGCGGCGCTCTGGGTTTCGAGATAGGTGACGGTCAGTTCGCCGCCGCGCTGGCCGGTGCCGCGGCCTTCGACGGCGTCGGACGACAGGAAAGCGAGGTGCGCGCGCAGGGGCGCTTCCTTGACGGTGGCAGCCTGTGCGGACTGCGGCGCCTTGGGCGAGGCTGCATGGGCCGGGTAGGCCAGCGCCAGGCTGCTTGCGAGGGCGGTGAGGACAACGGAGGAGACGATCTTGTGCATGGCTTCCTGCTGCTTGGTTAATCGGGGTGTGCACGGTGTGCGTCGAACATTGTATGCCAACTGTTCAGTAGAACCGCAACACATCCCTTGACACCGTCATGCCCGTTCCCGGCATGCGCGGCGGGGCGCCGGGCGGCAGCAGGTGTTCCGGCAATCCCGGCATGCGCTCCTCGATCATCACCGCCAGCGGGTCGTCGTTCGGTGCGTCGATGGTAAAGCGCAGCAGCTGGTCTTCCATCCCGTACAGCGACAGCGACCACGCGCTCTCGCCTGATGTCAGCACGCGGCCGTTGAGGGTGGACCGCCGCGGCTTGGTGCCGGCTACCCACATCTGGATGTGCGGGGCGCGGTTCTTCGAGCGCAACGTGAATTCCACCCGGCGTAGTGGCGGATTCGAACTGGGCGGGGCCAGGCGCGGGTTGCGCAGCATATAGGCTTCCGGGAAGGCGATGCGGTCTTCGCGCGGCGCGATCGCGAACCACTGGCGCGGGCTGTGCCAGCCGAACACGTCGACGTAGATCGAGGGCTTGTCCAGGTTCGGAAACAGCTGCTTCGACCAGGCGTCGAGCGGCTCGGGGGGCAGCAGCCAGTAGGCGCGCCAGCTGTTCATGTCCTTGAAGTAGACCAGGCGGTTCGGCGCCACCAGCGGCTGTTCTTGTATTGGTCCTTGCAGCGCCGGCCCCGAGGCCTGGCCCGGCAGCGCGACGCAGGCCGCGAATGCCGCGGCGACGCCGACGCCGACCACGCGCCCGAGCGGCAGCAGCAGGAACAGGCTGGCGAAGCACAGCAGCGCGGCGGCGATCAGCACCGCCAGCACGTACAGTCCCTGTGGACCGAGCTCGGTCCACGTCGCGCGTAGCGCCGGCAGGATGAGCAGCGGCGCGGGAAGCAGGCCGGCGGCCAGGATCAGGACGCGCAGCAGGAAGGGCCGCGGCGCCTCCAGCGCAGTGAAGGCGGCCAGCGCCGCCGCCAGCGGCCAGGCCAGCAGCCATGCGGCCTCCGGCGCCCACGAGAGGATGAGCAGCAGCGCCAGCGCCAGCCAGGCCATCGCGCCCAGGAACACGGACAGCGCGCCGACCAGCCTGCGCAACAGGTAGAGCGCGCCGACGAACAGGCAGGCGCCGGACACCAGGAAGACCACGGCCGGCCCCGCTTCCTGCGACTGCGCCAGCGCACCAAGCTCGTGTCGCCGCTCCCACAGCAGCATGCGCGCCGCCAGCAGGATCAGCGCCACGCCAAAGAAGCCCTGGACCAGCGGCGCCACCGTGGTGTCGGTATCAAGTGTCGCCCGGCGGTAGGCACGCGCCAGCATCAGGCAGGACAGCGCCGCCAGGCCCCAGCACAGGATGGCCGAATGCTGGACGCTGCCGAGCAGCGGCAAGCTGAACCAGGCATGGGGGCCGTAACTGCCGCGCGCCAGCGTCTGCGCGCCGAAGTGCCTGGCCAGGCGCAGCATGCTGTCGCCCAGGTGGCCCAGCAGGGCCGGATCGAGGCGCTCCACGGCATCGAGCGTGCGCCCGCGGTCGAAGGGGCGGCCGGTGTTCACGAACAGCAGGGCGGGAGCGTCGATGGTGGCCAGGGGCCCCATGCGCGGCGTGTCCGGCAGCAGCCTGTAGAAGCGCGCCATCAGCGACGAGCCGCCCACGCCGGGCACCGCCTGCGCCCAGCCGCCCAGCGCGCCGCTGCCCGCATTCGTCGCCGCATACAGCGACAGCGGCCCGGCGCTGCCGGTGGCGTCGAACTTCAGGCTCAGGCCCACCTCGCGCGCCAGCGGATGCTGTTCGGCGAAGCCTTTGGCGCCGAGCGCGCCGACTTCTTCGCCATCCAGGAACAGCAGGACGATGTCGTTCAGGTGCGCGTTGGGATGCGCCGGGCCCAGGTGCAGCGCCCGCGCGGTCTCGATCATGGCCGCCACCTGGGCCGCCCCGCGCGCCGCGCCGAGCGTGGCGTTGCCGCTGTCGTAGTGCGCCGCCAGCAGCAGCGCCGGGCGGCGCATCCGGTCCGGCGCGCTGCCCGGCAGGCGCACCACGATGTTGTGCACCACGCCGAGCGTCACGTCGGTGCCGCCCCAGAAGCGGACGGTCGACTTCTGCACGGTGGTGCTCTGCACCTGCGGCTCCAGGCCAATGGCGCGCAGCTGTTCGACGATGTAGTCGCGCGCGCGCGCATTGGCGGCGGTGGCGATCGGGCGCGGCTGTGCCGCCAGCACCGACACGTGGCGCATCATCCGGTCGAGTGCCGGTCGCGCGACCTGGGCAGGTGGTGCAGGTGGGGCCGCAGGGCGGCTGGCGGTCCAGGCCAGGATGGCCAGTATGGCAACGGCGAGCAGGCCGGCCGCCAGTGCGGCCAGCGTACGCCTGTCGAGGGCGCGCGGCGGCGCCATCGGTGATCCAGCGGTAAGCATGCTTCTCTCTCCTCGTTATTTGTTTTGTGGGTGCCGTAGGGTGGTCGGCTTCGCCGACCGCGCGTTCGACTCCGGCTTGATCCGCCACTGCGCATGGGGAAGCTGAACGCGCGGCCGGGAAACCCGGCCACCCTACGGATAAGGCGAAAAAAAGCCCGCGATGAAAAGCGGGCAAGGAAGGGAACGGAGATGTTTATTCGAGCGTCCAGACGTAGGCGATCTGCCCCCATCCGGCCTGGGCGACGCCATTGTTCATGGCGGGCTTGAACTGGCACAGGCTCAGGGCATTCAGCGCAGCGCGGTCCAGCTCGCGGTGCCCGCTGGTTCTCTGGACCCGCGCATCCTGCACCCGGCCGTCGGCGCCGACCAGCAGGGCCAGGGTCACGGTGCCGGTGTCGCCGTTGCGCGCCGCGTTGATCGGGTAGTCCGGCTTGGCGCAGCCGTCGGCATTGGCCAGCACGGCGCTGCCCATCTGGCCCGGCGTGCTGCCGGGCTTGGCCGCCGGAGTGGGCGGGACCTCGTTGGCGACGGGCTGCGCCGGTTCGACAAGCGGTTCGGCCTCAAGGGTGGCCTGGATCGGTTCCTCGACCGGGGGCGGCGGCACCTCGACTTCCACCTTCGGCACCACGATCGGCGGCTTGACGGCCTTCACCACGGGTTGCGGCGGCTCCGGTGGCGGAGGAGGGGGCGTCTGGGGCTGGATCCAGACCGTGGCGTCTTCGATCAGCTTCGGCAGAGTGATGCTCTTGGAGTTCATCACATTGATCAGGCCCATGCCTACCAGCACGTGCAGGCCAGCGACGACTGCGAACTTGCCGGCCTTGCCGCCGGTTCCATCGTTGAGTTGCGTGAAGTGCATGGCGACCTCCTCTTCTTGTTAGGGCTCTGCGATTGCATCGCAGAACTTTTTGCTTAAGGAAAGATATGCATCTGACAGCTGATGGAATAAATATATGCTAGGGCTTGGTAGTCTGTAAAGCTATTTCTTGGTAATTTTGCTTCCGGTTGTAAGTCTTCTTGGATGAAAAGCGGGGAATGGCTGGGGTCTCGCGTCGCGGCCCGTTGTATGAAATAATCCTTGTATTCCCCGCATGCTTTCCGTTCCTTGGTACACAGTCCTGCCACAGATTGGTAAGCATATGTAAGTGTCATATTGCGTGCGCCAACAGGCGGGTGATCAACAGGAGTGAAATGGTGTCCGAACAGAAAAAACCGATCCGCGTGATGCTTGCGGACGACCACCCGATCGTCATGACCGGCTTTGCCATGTCGCTGGAGGCGGCCGGCATGCAGGTGGTGGGGCAGGCCAAGACCCCGAGCGAGGCGGTGGCGCTGTATGCGTCGCAGCAGCCCGACGTCGTCATCCTCGACATGCGCTTCGGGACCGAGCTCACCGGCCTCGATGCCGCGCAGAGCATCCTGAAGGACGACCCGCGCGCCAAGATCATCTTCCTGAGCCAGTTTGACCAGGACAGCCTGATCAAGGAAACCTACCGCATGGGCGCGCATGCCTTCGTCACCAAGGATTGCGATCCGTCCGACCTGGTGACCGCGGTGCGCCACGCGCACGACGGCAAGCTGTACTTCCTGCCGCAGATCGCCTCGCGCCTGGCCAGCATGGCGGTGCGCGGCGACGTGACGCCCCAGTCGCAGCTCGACGAGCGCGGGCTGGAGATCTTCAAGCTGATGGCCGAAGGCCTGACCAATGCGGAGATCGCCGAGAAGCTCGACCTGTCGACCAAGACCATCAGCAACATCAGCCAGTCGATCAAGGAAAAGCTGGGCGTGCACCGCCAGGCCAACATCACCCTGCTGGCCGTGAAGCACGGCCTGATCGAACCTTAAACAAGCCGATGCGCCTCACGACGTCCCTGCGCGCGGCCGCGGCTGCGCTTGCGCTCCTTGCCGGCGTGGCCCAGGCGCAGCTTGTGGATCCGGTCCGCAAGGACGACGAGATCACCGGCTATCGCTTCCAGATCCTCACCGGCGACGACAGCGAGGTCACGCGCCGCATCGCCGAAGACCTGTACAAGCGCCTGGTGCCTACCTTCGCCGGCTTCCGCACCGAACTGGGCCAGAGCCGCCGCATGCTCTACGTGGCCATCGGCCCGGCCGCGCTGCGCGACGCCGTGGCGCGCCGCTGCGACTGCGTGATCATCTCCGCCTTCACCTCCAGCCAGGTGTGGCGCGCGCTCACCGCCAAGACCCCGGCCGCGCGCGCCGGCCTGATCACCGCCGTGTATGCCGAGCCGGCGCCGCCCGACCAGCTGCGCCTGGCCGCGCTCCTGTACGGCCGCCCGGTGCGGGTCGGCGCCATCCTCGGCGAAGACACGACCTTCCTGCGCCCGGCACTCGAGCCTGAGGTGGAAGTGCAGCCCTTCGCCCTGGGGGACGACATCAACCACACGCTCAACCGCATGACGCGCTCCGAGGTGCTGCTGGCCATGCCCGACGGCGACGTCTACAACCCCGAGAACGTGCGCAACATCCTGCTCTCGACCTACCGCCGCAAGCAGGGCGTGATCGGCTTCTCGGCCGACATGGTGAAGGTCGGCGCGCTGGCCACCACCTATTCCGAGATCGAGGACATCAATACCCAGGTGGCCGAGATCGCGGCCGCCTTCGTCGTCACCGGCAACCTGCCGCCGCCGCAGTTCCCGCGCTACTTCCGCACCGTGGTCAACGAGGGCGTGGCGCGCTCGCTCGACGTGCGCGTGACCGACGGCGCGCGCCGCTTCTCGAACCTGCCGGCGCGGCTGACGGCACGGCAGGCGGCCAAGCCATGAAACTGCGCTTCTGGCGCGGCTGGAGCATCGGCCGGCGCATGGCTTTCATCACCATGCTGCCGGTGACCTTCCTGTTCACCGCCTTCGTGTGGTACTCCTATTATTCGCACCGCGCCCAGGTGGCCGAGGAACTGGCCGAGCGCGGCCGCACCCTGGCGCGCGCGCTGGCCGAGACCAGCGAATACAACGTCATCTCGGGCAACCTGTCCGACCTGCGCCTGACCATCAACGGCCTGGTGCAGTCCGACAGCAGCATCTACCGCATCGAAGTGGTGGGCGTGGACGGCCTCCAGGCCGTGCGCGTCGACTCCGAATCGGCCATCGACGCCCAGTCGCACCACTACGAGGCGCCGATCAAGAAGCAGGTGGTGTGGATCAACCTGTTCACCGACAACGGCACGCCGCACGTGTCGGCATCGAGCGACCTGCGTCCGCCCACCCTCACCACCGAGATCGTCGGCTGGGTGCGGGTGACGATGTCGCCCTCGAACATGATGGCCAAGCAGACCCGCCGCTTCCGCTTCGAGGTCGGCATGGCCGCGCTGGCGCTGGTGGTCAGCGGCGTGCTGGCCTGGGTGCTGGCGCGCTCGCTCACGGTGCCGCTGCGCGAGGCGATCGGCGCGCTGAGCCGCATCCGCAACGGCGACTTCCGCGTGCACCTGCCGGTCACGACCGGCGGCGAGGTGGGCGAGCTGCAGGCGTCGATCGGCGAGATGTCCCTGGCCCTGGACGAATCCAAGCGCGACCTGGAAAACAAGGTGGCCGAGCGCACCCGCGACCTGCTGGCCTCGCGCAACGAGGCGCTGCGCGCCGACGCCGACAAGCGCAAGCTGATCCAGAAGGTCAATTCCATCATCGAGGACGAGCGCAAGAGCATCGCGGTCGAGATCCACGACGAACTGAACGCGTCCCTGATCGCCGCGCGCCTGGAGGCGCAGTCGATCGGCGCACTGGCCGCCAAGGCGCCGCCAAGTTCGGAGGTCGAGGAGATCGGGCGCAAGTCGCAGGCCATCACCAAGCTCGCGCTCGACCTGTACGCCAACGGCCGCCGCCTGGTGCGGCGCCTGCGCCCCGAAGTGCTCGACATGCTGGGCCTGCACGGCGCGGTGGAAGAGATGGTGCGCCACTACGACGGCAGCTCGGGCTGCAGCTTCGAGTTCCACGGCGAGGGCGATTTCTCGCGCCTGTCGAATGAGCTGGCGATTTCCGCCTACCGCATCGTGCAGGAAGCGCTGTCGAACGTGATGAAGCACGCCCACGCTACTTCCGCCCAGGTGCGCCTGGTGCTGGACGAAGGCGCGCAGACCCTGCGCATCGTGGTCGCGGACGACGGCAACGGCTTCGATCCGGCCAGCGCCTCGGAAGGCATCGGCATCATCGGCATGCGCGAACGCGTCTACGCCGTGCATGGCGTGATGGACGTGCGCTCCAGCGTCGGCGGCGGCACGGTGGTGGCGATCACGCTGCCGCTGCACGCGCCCGCGACCGTCGTGCCGGCCCCAACGGTTTAACTCCCTATAAAGTCATTATGTCCACTGAACTGCTGACGCCCTTTGAAAAGGGCAACCTGAACCAGACCACCACGCATGGCGAATGCATCGCCTGGTACGAAGACCTCGCGCGCCGTTATCCGAACGTGCTGCGCTTCGAGCAGGTGGGCGTGTCGGACGCCGGCGTGCCGATCCATGCGGGCGTGGTGAGCAGCGACGGCGTGTTCGACGTTGAGGCGATCAAGCGCGCAGGCCGCGCGGTCTTCTTCAACAACAACGGCATTCATCCGGGCGAGCCGGAAGGCGTGGACGCCTGCATGGCGCTGGTGCGCGACTTCTGCACCCAGCCCGAGCGCCTCGCAGTGCTGGGCAGCACCGTGTTCCTGTTCGTCCCGCTGTACAACGTGGACGGCAGCCTGAACCGCGCCGATACCTCGCGCGTGAACCAGGACGGCCCGGAGCAGTTCGGCTTCCGCGGCATGAGCCGCCACCTCGACCTGAACCGCGACTTCATCAAGTGCGACAGCCTGACCGCGCAGGTGTTCAACAAGCTGTTCACGGCCTGGGACCCGGACGTGATGGTCGATACCCACACCTCCAACGGCGCCGACTACAGCTACACCATGACCCTGATCCACACCCAGCCGGACAAGCTGGGCGGCGAGCTGGGCGAGTTCCTGCGCTCGACCATGTTGCCGGCCATGTACGCCGGCATGGATGCGCGTGGCTGGCCGACCTGTCCCTACGTGAACCCGGTCAAGGACAGCCCGGACCACGGCATCGCCGACTTCCTCGAGACGGCGCGCTTCTCGACCGGCTACGCGGCCCTGCACCACACCATCGGCTTCATGCCCGAGACCCACATGCTCAAGCCCTTCAAGGACCGCTACGCGTCGATGCGCGCGCTGGTCGAGACTGCGCTGGAGTTCACCGTGCAGAACGCCGGGCAGATCCAGGCGCTGCGCCGCGCCGCCAGGCAGCTGGGGCGCACCCGTGCCGAGTGGCCGATCCACTGGGCGATGGACGAGGCGAACCCGGACAGCTTCCGCTTCAAGGGTTACGAAGCCGGGTACAAGCCGAGCGTGCTGGGGACGTACTCGCGCCTGTGGTACGACCGCAGCAAGCCCTGGGAGCGCGACATCGCCTGGTACAACCGCTTCCCGGCCGACATCACCGTGCCGGCGCCGCGCGCCTACGTGCTGCCGCAGCAGTGGGTTGAAGCGATCGAGCGCCTGCAGTGGAACGGCGTGCGCATGGAACGTGTCGAAGCGGATCGTGTGGAGGAGGTGGATTGTTACCACATCGTGTCGGTGACTTCGCGTCCGAACGCCTACGAAGGCCACATGTTCCACGACGACGTGGTGCTGGAAAAGCGCCGCGGCCAGGTCCAGCTGCGCGCGGGCGACTTCATCGTGCCGCTCGACCAGGACCGTGCGCGTTACGCGGTCGAGACGCTCGAGCCGCTGGGCCACGACAGCTTCTTCCGCTGGGGCTTCTTCAACAGCGTGCTGGAGAAGAAGGAGGCGTATTCGGATTATGTGTTCGAGGACCACGCGGCCGAACTGCTGAACGATGAGCCGGCGCTGGCGGCCAGGTTCGAGGCGTGGAAGGAGGCCAATCCGGCGCTGCTGTCGAACCAGGAAGCGGTGCTGGATTTCATCTTCGCCAACTGCGAGCGTTATCGCGAGCCGGAGTGGAGGCGATATCCGGTGTTCATGATCGGTTGAACTTCATGGCGCGAGGCGCTGATATGAAGAAGCCCTGTTACGTGTTTGTCCTTGCTCTTGTTTTCTCGAACCAGGATGCACACGCTTGCATGCCGCTGCCTCAAGATCGGTATGCCGAGACCGTAGAAAGAGTGAAGGAACGGCTCGCCAGCGTCGACTCGGTCGAGCTGGTGACGCTGCAGCGCGCCGATATCGTCAAGGTAAAGTCAGGCGGGATCGATTTCGAGATGGACGCAGAACGCGCTGTTTTCCGGGTTGACCGAGTGTACAAGGGAAAGTCTAAGCCTGGCGATACCCTGGTGTTCACGTCTTTCAGCGCTTGTGCTTTCAGTGTCGTCGGCAATCCACGATTCAAGACGGCCGTCGACGGCTCGACCGGCAAGCCGTACATCCCGTCGAAACAGTGGCTGATCTATCGAAACGCCGGGCAGAGGACCGAAATCACCGACTCGGACCTGACGCGCCCGATCGATTTGGCCGGGTTCGACGTAAAAGTCCTGGACCGTATCGTCAGAACGCCTCGCTGAGTCGACCGGCACGGCGGCCGCGCGGCCAGAAGCGACGCTATCGAAACGAGAATGCGCCGACCCGTGCATGCCTTGCGGCGAAGCGGTGAAGAGCCTCCACAATCTCTCCATGATGTGTCCGTATCCTGCCTGGACCCGCCACCATCCGGATACCTGCCATGAATAGTCTCCTCGTCCGCGTTGCCGCCTCCCTGGCCCTGGTCGCATCTGCACCCGCGGCGTTTGCCGAATCCACGATCAAGCGTTACATGTTCTCGACGCAGAAGGCTGAAGACGTCAACACGGAACTCGGCAAGATGAACGTGAAGCTCGACAAGGAATGGAAAGCGCCGGCAGTGGGACAGCCGATGCGCATCACGGGAGTCGGACGCAGCGGCTTTCCGACGCGCTTCCTGATCGAACAGGCCGGTGGCGGCTTTCATGTCTACGCCGAACGCCGCCGTCCACAGCACCCGACCGCGCCCCTGCCGTATGTCACGCAGGAGGTAGTGTTCGATACGCCCGATCCGGCGGTCTCTCCGGTAGGGACACTCAGCTATCCGTCGACAGGCGGGCCTTTTCCCGGTGTCGTGCTGCTTGCAGGCACCGGGCCTCACGACCGGGACGGGGGAATGTCCCTGCACAAGACGCTGGCGGTGCTGGCGGATCACCTGACCCGGCAGGGCTTTGCCGTGCTTCGGTACGACAAACGGGGCGTCGGGCTGACGGGAGGCAAACGGCATCCCGATTCGACCACCGACGACTATGCCGCCGACGCGCTGGCCGCAGTACGCTTCCTGAAGATCCAGCCGAATATCCGCGCATCCCGGATCGGCATCGTCGGGCACAGCGAAGGCGGCATCATCGCTTCCATGGTGGCGGCGCAGGCGCCGGCGGACGTCCGCTTCATTGTCATGCTCGGCGGTACCGGCCTGCCCGGCATCGACATCAAAAGCCTGCAGGATGCGGCCGCCCGCCGCGCCGAAGGCATGGACGAGTCCCTCGTCCTGCTCAACCGGTCGCAGGAACGCGAGCTGTTCGAGATCGCCGCAAGCGACCGGACCCGGCCCGATGCACTGGCGGCCATGCGGGCAGCCACGCATGCCTTGCCGGCAGCGACCAGGACCGCACTCGAGATTCCGCCAGAAGGGATCCCTGACGAAGCCTTCGAAGCCTTGCTGACGCCCTGGTTCCGGCGCTTCCTGTCACTGGACCCGCGCCAGTATCTCGAGCGCGTCACCTGCCCGGTGCTGGCCCTGGGAGGAGAGAAGGACCTCCAGGTGCCGCCCGCCGAGAACCTGGAAGAAATCGAGCGTGCCCTCGCAAGCCGCTCTCCCCAGAGCGTCGTACGCCAGCTTCCTGGCCTCAACCATAGCTTCCAGACTGCCAGGACCGGCAAGGCCAGCGAGTATTTTCTGATCGAGGAAACCGTCGCGCCTTCGGCGCTTGCCTTCATGTCGACATGGATGAAGAAGGTGGTCGGGCACGAATGAAAAAAAAGCCGGGGAAAACCCCGGCTTCGTCCCAGCCTTACCTGGTCTCGGCAATCCACCGGTCGACCTTCGCCTCCAGCACCGCCAGCGGCAGCGTGCCTTCGCCCAGCACGATCTCGTGGAACTTCGGCAGGCTGAACTTCTCGCCCAGTGCGCTTTCCGCGCGCTTGCGCAGCTCCATGATCTTCAGCGAGCCGATCTTGTAGCCCAGCGCCTGTCCCGGCCACACCATGTAGCGCTCGATCTGCGCCCGTGCCTCGGCTTCCGAATAGCCCAGCGTGTCCTGGAAATAGGTGATGGCCCGCTCGCGGCTCCAGCCCTTCGCGTGCAGGCCGGTATCCACCACCAGGCGCGCCGCGCGCAGCATCTCGTCGTTCAGGTGGCCGAAGTAATCCTCGGGCTTGTCGAACAGGCCCATCTCCTTGCCCAGGGTCTCGGCATACAGCGCCCAGCCCTCGGTGAAGGCGTTGTTGCCGCCGAACTTGCGGAAGTTCGGCAGGCCCAGTTCCTGCACCAGGGCGATGTGGAAGTGGTGGCCCGGCTGGCCTTCATGCAGGTAGAGCGTGACCATGCCGGTGCTGCCGTACAGCTTCGGATCGTTCACTACCGACCAGAACACGCCCGGGCGCGAGCCGTCCGCGGCCGGCGGGGTGTAGTGGTCCGAGGCAGTGGCGCGCGACAGTTCCGGCTCCAGTTTCAGGTCGAGCGGCGCCTTCGGCATCAGGGTGAACAGGGCCGGCAGCTTGGCGCGCACCTTGGTGTCCAGCTCGCGGTACACGTCGATCACCTGCTGGTCCGAGGTGAAGGGCTTGTATTTCGGCTGCTCCGCCACCCAGCGCGGCAGGCCGGCCGCCGGGCCGGTGTAGCCCATCTTGGGGCCGGTCACGGCGTATTCGCCCTGGATGCGTGCCACTTCCTTCAGGCCGATCTCGTGGATCTGCTCGGGCGTGAGGCTGGTGGTGGTCATCGCCGCCACACGCGCCGCATACCAGGCGGCGCCGTCCGGCAGGGCGTTCCAGCCGGCGCTGGTGCGCGTCTTCGGCAGGTAGTCCTTTTCCAGGTAGGTCGCCAGGCGCTTGAGCGCCGGATTGAGCTTGTTCGCGATCGTCTTGCGGTAGGCCTGCGTCAGGCTGCGCTTTTCAAGAGCCGTAAAGCTGGCCGGCATGTTCTTGATCGGCGTGTAGAAGATGCTCGCTTCGGTCTTGCCTGCTACCAGCTGTTTGAATTGCGGCAGGGCGGACTGCATCGGCTCGCGCGGCTGCACCACGCCGCGCTTGACCCCTTCGCGCATGTTCGTGATCGACTGGTCGATGTGCGGCACCAATTGCGCCAGGCGGCTCAGGTAGGCGCGGTAGTCGCGCACGGTGTTCAGGGGCTGGGCGGCCTGGCCGCCGGCGTAGTTCGCCAGGATCACCGGCATGCTGACCATCTGGTCGATCGGGATCAGGTGTTCCGGGAAGGCCGCCAGGCGCAACGCGCTATCGAGCTCGAACTTGAGGATGTCGTAGCTGGTCTGGTCGCGCCCTCCCAGGCGCTCGCGCGGAATGCCTGACAAGCGCTTGAGGTAGCTGCGGTAGAGAGCGAACTGCTGCTCGCGCAGCTTCGGCGAAATCGACAGGCCCAGCTTGTCGTTGAAACGGCTGTCGCCGTTCTCGGTGGCCCATACCGGCTCGAAGCGGGCCAGCGACTCGTAGTACTCGTCGGCCAACGCATTGAGCTGGCGGCTTTCCGCGCTTGCGGCGGCGGACGCGGGCTTGGGGGCGTCGGCCTGGGCGGCCGCGGCCGGCCCGCAGGCCAGCAGCGCGGCGGCCGCCAGGCTGGCGAGCTTGAAGCTTGCTTTCATGGTGTTTCCTTGTGAATCAGTAGCTGGCCAGCGGCGTCAGTGCGCCATTCTTGAAGGTGTAGACCGTGACGGCCGTCTTCTTCAGGTTGCCCTTCGGGTCATAGCCGTAGGTGCCCACCACGCCCTGGTAGCTGATGCTGTGCATGGCCGCGCCGACCTTGGCGGCATCGACCGAGTTGGCCGACTTCATGGCCTGGGCGATGAACTTGGTCTGGTCGTAGAACGAGGGCGCATACACGTCCGGCTCGCGCTTGAAGCGGGCCTTGTAGGCGTTGATGAAGGCGGGGCCGCCCGGCTGCTTGGCGACGATCGCACCGGCCTGGGCGCAGCGCACGTTCTCGCCGACCGCCGGGCCGCCCAGCTTGGCCATCTCCGGGCTGCACAGGGTGTCGCCGCCCAGCAGCGGCACGTTCAGGCCGAGCGCCTTCATCTGGCGCGCCATCGGCGCGGCCTGCGGGGCATAGCCGCCGAAGAAGACGGCGTCCACGCGCTTGGCCTTGAGCGAGGTGAGGATGGCGGCGAAGTCGGTCGCCTTGTCGGTGGTGTATTCGTGGCCGGCGACTTTCATGCCGTTGGCGGTGGCCTGGCGCTTGAATTCCATCGCGACGCCCTGGCCGAAGGCGGTGCGGTCGTCGATCACGCCGACGTTCTTCACTTTCAGTTCCTTGGCCGCATAGGCCGCCACCGAGCCGCCCACCTGGGTGTCGCTGGCGACGATGCGGAACACGGTCGGGTAGCCGGACTGGGTGATCTTGGGATTGGTGCCGACGGTCGACATCAGGATGCCGTTGTCGTTGTAGACGCGCGAAGCGGGAATCGCCACGCCCGAGTTGTACGGGCCGAGCACGAACTTCACCTTGGCGTCGGCGAATTTCTGCGCCACGTTGACGCCCTGTTTCGGGTCGCCCTGGTCGTCTTCGGACTGTAGCTCGAAGCGGATCGTGTTGCCGCCGACCTGGAGCTTTTGCGCGTTGAGTTCTTCGATGGCGAGGCGCACGCCGTTCTCGTTGTCCTTGCCGGCGAAGGCGTTGGAACCGGACAGCGGGCCGCTCACGCCGATCTTGACGACCTGTTCGGCGGCGTTGACTTCGAAAGCGAGCAGCGCGGCCAGCGCGAGCGGCGCCATGTGCAGTTTGGATGGCATTCCCTGGGTCTCCGTTGTATTCGAACGGACGCCATCATCGCACGAAACCCGCCGGGGGTTAAGCAGGCAAGCCGTGCGAGATCAACTCCAGCGGAAGCGCGGTGGTGCACTTGATCTGCTCCATCGAGAAGGCCGAGGACACGCCGGTCAGGCGCGCGGTCTTGATCAGCTTCTTGTAGAAGCGGTCATAGCCCGCGATGTCGGTGGTGACGACCTTGAGCAGGTAGTCGACGTCGCCGCTCATGCGGTGGAACTCGAGCACTTCCGGCAGCGCGACCACGGCCGCGGCGAAGCGCGCCAGCCATTTTTCGTCGTGTTCGGTGGTGCGCACGCTGACGAACACCGTCACCGGCAGGCCGACCTTCTCGCGGTTGACGATGCTGACCCGGCTTTCGATATAGCCCTCTTCCTCGAGGCGCTTGACGCGTTTCCAGCAGGGCGTGCTGGACAGGCCGACCTTTTCGCTGAGGCCGGAAATGGAGAGGGTGGCGTCCGCCTGTAGTGCGGCAAGAATGGCGCAATCAAACTTGTCGAGTGAGTTCATTTTCACTATATCGATATATCGAGAACGTATATGCCAATTCCGCGCCATAAAGCGGATAAATTAGGATATGTTTACCGGCGCGACTCCGTAACATACTCATCAACAATAACACGATCCGCAGCAACTAATTACTTTTTTGTAATGTGATGATGAACAACGAAGTTTACCTCGACGCCAACGCCACGTCGCCGGTCCTCCCGGCAGCCATCGAAGCGGCGACGGCCGTCATGCAGGACTGCTTCGGCAACCCGAGCAGCAGCCATGCCTGCGGCCTGCGCGCCAAGGCCCTGCTCGACGCCACCCGCGCCCGGGCGCGCCGGGTGCTGGGCGCCGCCAGGGGGCGGGTGATGTTCACCAGCGGCGCCACCGAAGGCATCCAGACCGCGGTGCTGTCGGCGCTGTGCGCGGTGCGCGAGCGGCGCGCGCGCGGCGAAGCGTGCGGCGACCTGTTGCTCTACGGCGCCACCGAGCACAAGGCGGTGCCGGAAAGCCTGGCGCACTGGAACCGCGTGCTCGGCACCGGACTGGAGCTGCGCGCGCTGCCGGTCGACGGCGACGGCCGCCACCGCCTGGCCCTGCTGGGCGAACTGGCGCCGCGCGCCGCTTTTGTGTGCACCATGGCCGCCAACAACGAAACCGGCGTGGTGTCCGACCTGGAGGGCATCGCGCGCGTGCTGCAGGAAACCGGCAGTCCGGCGCTGTGGATGGTCGACTGCGTGCAGGCGCTCGGCAAACTCCCGCTGGCGCTCGACGCCACCCGCATCGACTACGCGCCCTTCTCGGGCCACAAGCTGTATGCGCCCAAGGGCATCGGCCTGTTGTACGTGCGCGAAAGCGCGCCCTACACGCCGCTGATGTGCGGCGGCGGCCAGGAAGCCGGCCAGCGCTCCGGCACCGAGAACATGGGCGGCATCGCCGCTTTTGGAGCGGTGCTCGGCGCGCTGGAGGAAGGCACGACTTTCCGCAGCCACGCCCAGCTGCGTGGCTACCGCGACCGCCTTGCGGCAAGCCTGCGCGACGCTTTCCCGGGCCTGGTGTTCAACGCACCGCTCGAGCATGCCTTGCCCACCACGCTGAATTTCTCGGTGCCGGGCCTGGGCAGCAAGGAACTGCTCGACCTGTTCGATGCCGCCGGCGTGCGCGTCAGCGCGGGTTCGGCCTGTTCGGCCGCCAAGGCGGCGCCGAGCTACGTGCTCGATGCGATGGGCGTGCCCCTGGAGCGCAGCGCGTCGGCCGTGCGCCTGTCCTTCGGCCCGCTGGTGGACGACGACTTCATCGAGACCGCCTGCGCCCGGATCGCGCACTGTGGCCGCGCGCTGGCGAAGGCCAGGCCGGCGGCGCGCCTGCACCAGCTGGAGGCGGGCGGCACCAGCGGCTGGCTGCTGTTCGACGACGAGGGTCGCCACTGCATCGCGATCGATCCGCCCGAAGCGCTGGCGGCGCGCATTGCCGCCGACCTGAGCACGCGCGAATGCCGCCTGCTGGCCTGTTTCGCCACCAGCCATGGCGCCGGCGGCGCCGATGCGCTGTGTGACATCCTGGGCCTGACACCGGGCTGGCCGGGCGGCGCGCAGCAGGTGGAATTTGCCGGCGCTACGCTCGACGCCATCGCGCTGGGCCAGGACGTGCTGGCGAAACACGGCGATGGCTACCTGCTGGGGCGTCCGGAAAACGGCGTGCTGGCCGCTGGCGCGGTGCGCTTCGTGTTCGGCGCCGATCCTGGGAACGACGGCTTTGAGGCCGCCCTGTGCTGTCACCGGATCGGCGAACCCGCGGTGTCGCGGCCCGGCGCCGAGGCCCTGCCGGACGAGGGCATCGACCTCGACCCGACCACGGCGGCCGCCTACCTGGCGGCCCACCCCGACGCCCTGCTGGTCGACGTGCGCGAGCTGCCGGAACACGCGGCGGCCTGCGCCCAGCTGCGCGGACGCGGCGCGCAGCACGTGCCGCTGTCGCAGCTGGCCGGGCAGGCTGCACACTGGCTGCGCGAGCCCCGTCCGCTGGTGTTCCTGTGCCGCAGCGGCAACCGCAGCGCCCGCGCCGCGCGCCTGCTGCGCCGCCTCGGGCACGCCCAGGCCTGGCATGTGGCCGGAGGACTGGCGCTGGCCGGCTGAATCCCCGCCTGTGTACGGCACCGCACAGTAGCTACCGCTGGCTTCTTCTAGCATGGCGGTGGCCGTGCGCGCCCTGCGTTTCCCTTCCCATCGACCTGCTTCAGGCGCGCCGCGCGCCGGCGGTCGACAGCGCGCGCCTCTGTGTCGAGGTCCCTGTTGAAGCAAGAGAAGAACCCGAAGGCTGAATCCGGCACCGCCGCAGTCATGAGCAATGTGCGCGATGAGGGCGCGCCCGGCCTGCGGGCGCAGCTGGCCGAACTGGCCGGCGCGATCGACGCCGCATGCGATGCGCTCGACCGCGCTCGCCAGCGCGGCAGCGAACTGCCGCCCGCCGCCGGCGCCATCCTCGACAACAGCCCTCTGATCGATGCCCAGCTGCGCCAGGTGCAGGCCGCCCTTGGCCTGCACGATCGCGGCGCGCTACCGGAACGTAGCGGCCAGGCCCGCATCCTGGCGCTGGCGCGCGACGCGGCAAGCCGGGACGACGGACGCATCGAACGCGCTGGCCTGGCAGGCTTTCTCGCCGCCGCCCAGCAGGACGCTCCCTTGCTGCTGGCCGAGCTGCGCCTGTTTCCCGCCGCCTTGCGCCTGGCGCTGCTCGACGGGCTGCGCCAGGTCGCCGTGCGCGCCGCCCGCGCCTGCGAGGAACGCATCCTGGCCGCGGATTGGGCCGGCAAGCTGCTCGACACCGCCGCGCAGCGCTCCGGCGACCTGGTCCTGCTGGTGGCCGACTTGGCGCGCGCCGTGCAGCCGCTGGGCAGCAGCTTCGTGGCGGAACTGGCGCGCCGCCTGCAGGGGCAGGGGGCGGTGGTCGCCCAGGCCCTCGGCTGGATCGATGCGCGCCTGGCGGACGAGGGTTCCAGCATCAGCCAGAGGGTAGCGGACGAGCGCGACGCCATGGCGGCGGACGGCACGCGGGTGGCGAACACCCTCGCCAGCCTGCGCCTGCTCGGCGGGATCGACTGGCGGCAGCTCGCTGAAGGCGCCAGCACCATCGAACCCATCTTGCGCGCCGACCCGGACGGCAGCTATCCGCGCATGGATGGCGCCACCCGCGACCTGTACCGCCTTGCCATCGAACGGCTGGCGCGCCGGAGCGGACGCAGCGAAGCCGAGGTGGCGCAAGAGGCGCTGGCCCTGGCGGGCAAGAACCTGACGCCCGGTGAAGGAGGACTCGACGCACGCCGGCGCCACATCGGCTACTACCTGGCCGGCCCCGGCCAGGCGGCGCTGGAAGCACGGCTGCAGCCGACACCCGGCCTGGCGGCAGGGGTGGGGCGGCGCCTGCGCCACGCCCCATTGGCGGCCCGCATCGCCGGGATGGCGGTGTTCACGCTGCTGTTCGCGGCGGCGGTCGTCATGGCCGCGCGCCAGCAGGGCGCCGGACTCGGGCTGCAGCTCATCATCGGACTGCTTGCGCTTGTCGGCGCGAGCGGCCTGGCGCGCTCGCTGGCCGACATGATGGCGAGCTGGCTGGCAAGCCCGTCGCCGACCCCGCGCATGGACTTCGACGAGGGCATCCCCGCCGGGGAGCAGGCCCTGGTGGCGGTGTCGGCGCGCCTGGTCAACAGCGCCCAGCTCGACGCGCTGTGCCGCGACCTGGAAGTGCGCTACCTGGCCAACCGCGATCCGCGCCTGCGTTTCTGCCTGCTGGCCGACCTGTACGACGCGCCTGGCGAGACCATGCCGGGCGACGAGGCGCTGGTGGCGCATGCCGCCGCCGCCATCGAGGCCCTCAACCGCAAGCATGCGCGCGAACACCGCTTCCCCACGCTCGACGAAGACGGCCAGCCCACCACCACCAGGGTGCGCGTCGAACCCTTCCTGCTGCTGCAGCGTCCCAGAACCTGGAGCGCCGGCGAGCATGCGTGGATCGGGCGCGCGCGCCGCCGCGGCCAGCTGGCCGACCTGAATGCCTTCCTGGCCGGAACGGGGCGCGAGCGCTTCGCCACGGTGGCCGGCAACACGGCCGGTCTGGCGGAGATGCGCTATGTGATCACGCTCGACGCCGCCACCGACCTGCCGCGCGATGCCGCGCGCTGCCTGGTCGGCGCCATGGCCCATCCGCTCAACCAGCCGGCCCTGGATGCCGGCGGCACCCGCGTGATCGAAGGGCACGCCATGCTGCGTCCGGTCGTCGGCGGCGCATTGCCCGACCCGCAGGCCTGCCGCTACCAGCGCATGTGGCTCGAAGCCCACGGCACCTGGGCCGCCGGGCTGGCCGGGCGCGAGTGCGAAGCGCAGGGCATGTTCGGCTGGTCCGCCATCTACGAGGTCGATGCCTACGAACGGGTGCTGCGCGGCCGCCTGCCGGACGAGGTCCTGCCGGCGCCGGGCATCGTCGACGAAGGCTGCCTGCACGCGAAGAGCGATTGCGAGGTGCGGCTCGCCGAAGCGCTGCCCGGCAGCTATGGCGAACATGCCGTGCGCCGCCACCGCGCGGTGCGGGCGGCCTGGCAGGTGGCCGGCTGGATCCGCCCGCGCATCGGCAAGGCGAAGGGCGAACGCGAAGCCAACCCGATGAGCGCCGCCGACCGCTGGCAGCTGTTCGACACCCTGCGCGACAGCCTGGTGGCGCCGGCGCTGGCGGCGCTGCTGGTCCTGTGCTGGAGCCGGCTGGCGGAGCCGGCGTTCTGGACCGCCATGGTGCTGTCGGTGTTCTTCCTGCCGGCCCTGCTGGGCAGCCTGGTGGCGCTGAGCGACCGCCCGCACGATGCGCCCTGGCGCCAGCACCTCGACAGCTGGGCGCGCGGCGCGCGCGTGCCGCTGGTGCGCGCGGCGCTGGCGACCAGCTTCCTGCCGCATGCGGCCTGGTGCCAGCTCGATGCGGTGCTCAAGGCCCTGTGGCGCAGCCGGGTGTCGCGCCGGCGCCAGCTGGAATGGCGCCCGGCCGCGCTGGCGCGCCCGGCCCGGGTGGTGGCCAACAACTGGCTGACCATGTGGTTCGCGCCGGCGCTGGCGGTGGCCACCAGCCTGCTGCTGACCTTCGCCAACCCGTATTCCCTGTTCACGGCGGCGCCGGTCCTGCTGGTGTGGTTCCTGTCGCCGCTGCTGGCCTGGTGGACCAGCCTGCCGCAACGCGCCCAGGCGCGCCTGCCGGCGGCGCGGCAGGCAAGCCTGCAGCGCCTCGCGCGCCGCAGCTGGAGCTTCTTCGAGGACCACGCCGGCCCGGCCAGCAACTGGCTGCCGCCGGAAAGCGTGCAGGAGCATCCCCATCCGCTGGTGGACGCCCGCACCACCCCAAGCGGCATGTCGGTGTTCCTGCTGTCCACGGTCGCGGCGCGCGATTTCGGTTTCATCGCACCGGGCGAGCTGCTGCGGCGCCTGGATGTCTCGCTGGCCTCGATGGCCCTGCTGGAGCGCTGGAAGGGCCACTTCCTGGCCGCCTACGACAGCGCCACCCTGGCGCCGGTCGAGCCGGCCTGCGTGTCGACCCGCGACAGCGGCTGGCTGGCGCTCGGCCTGCGCCTGCTTGCCGTCGGGCTGGACGAGCTGCCGGACACGCCGGTCGCCGGACCGCGGGCGCTGGACGGGATCCGCGCCGCCGTGCAGGTGGTGGACGAGCTGGTCCAGCACCAGGCGCATGACGTGCGTGCGCTGGTGGCCGAGGTCTGGGGCGCGCTCGACCCGCAGCGCTGCCGCGCGGCCGACACCTTGCCGGGATTGTCCGAGTGCCTGCGCCACGTGGCCGCCGCCGCCGACGCGCTGGAAGCCGGCCTGCCGGAAACCGCCGATGCCGCGCTGCGCGGCTGGGCGGCGCGCCTGGCCGCGCAATGCCATGCGCAGCAGGACGAGCTGCTGGCGCTGGCCCCCTGGATGCGCGCCGAGCAGGAATACGTGCTCGAGGCCAGCCTGACGCGGATCCCGACGCTGCGCGAACTGGCGTCCCTGGAGGCCCCGGTCGGCAGCCACCACGGCCTGGCGCGGCTGGTGCGCGAAGGCCGCCAGCACGCGCAAAAGCTGCTGGCGGAGTGCGCCCGCCTGGCCGGGCAGGCGCGCAGCTTCGCCGGCATGGATTTCGCCGCGCTGCTGGATCCCGAGACCGGCCTGCTGGCGGCTGCCTGCCACGTGCGCGACGGACGCCTGGACACGGGCAGCTGCGACCTGCTGGCCTCGGACAGCCGCATGGCCAGCTTCCTGGCGGTGGCGCAGGGCCAGCTCGGCCAGCGCCACTGGTGGGCGCTGGGCCGGCCGCTGCGCATCGCCGGGGCGGAACAGCTGCTGCTGTCGCGCACCGGCAGCCTGTCGGACTACCTGGCGCCGCAGCTCCTGATGCCGACCTGGCGCGAGACCCTGCTCGACCACGCCGGCCGCGCCGCCGTGCGCGCCCAGGCGGCGCATGGCGCGCGCCACGACATGCCCTGGGGTTTTTCGGAGTCGAGCTGCAATGCGGTCGACGCCCAGCTGCTGTTCCAGTTCGGCCGCTTCGGCATTCCCGCGGCCAGCCTGGAGCGCAGCGCCGATGCCGGCCTGGTGGCGGCGCCGTATGCGGCCATGCTGGCCTTGCCGGTGGCGCCGGCCCTGGCCCTGGCCAACCTCGAGCGCATGGCCCAGGAAGGCCTGGCCGCAGACTACGGCTATGTCGATGCGGTCGACCATACCCCGGGCCGGCTGCCGCACGGCGAGCGCCGTCACGTGGTGCGCGCCGTCGCCACCCGCCACCAGGGCATGGGCCTGCTCGCGCTGCTGCAGCTGCTGCACGGGGCGCCGATGCAGCGCCGCTTCCGCCTCGACCCGGAACTGCGTGCGGCCCTGCCGCTGCTGCAGGAGCCGGTGCCGGCCAGCGGCGCATCGCTTGGAACGGCCTACGACAGCGCGCCGCAGCACCCGGGATCCGCCCAGGGACGGCTCATCGACCGCGCGGATACGTCGACGCCGGACGTGCAGCTGCTGTCGAACGGTAGCTACCACGTGCTGGTGGACAGCACTGGCGCCGGCTACAGCCGCTGGGGTGAGTTCCTCTTGAGCCGCTGGCAGCCGGACCCGCTCGGCGCCCGGGGCGGCCTTGCCTGCGTGCTGCGCGACAGCGCGTCCGGCGAACTGTGGTCGCCCACGCTGGCGCCCCTCTACGGCGAGCCTGAGCGCTACGAAGCGGTGTTCGCGGAGGGACGCGCCAGCTTCCGGCGCGAGGAGCGCGGCCTGGCGATCATGAGCGAGGTGGTGGTGGCGCCCGAGGACGACATCGAGCTGCGCCACATCCGCATCCACAACCGGAGCGCCGTGCCGCGCACGCTGGAGGTGACGAGCCAGGTCGCGCTGCTGGCGCAAGAAGGGCACGCTGCGCAGCTGCGCATCGATGCGCCGACCCGGGCCATGCTGTGCACCCTGGGGCCGGGCGCACCGACCGTCCTGCACCTGATGGCGGTGCGCGGCGAGGCCGGCGCACCGGAATACAGCGCTGCCTGCCGCGACCCGCTTGCGGCGCTGCCGCCGCTGGATGAAACATCGCCCGTTTCCCAGCCGGCGCTGGCGATCCGCCGCAGCATCACGCTGGCGCCGAACCAGGAAGTGAGCATCGACCTGGTGCTGGGCGTCGCCCCGACCCCCGCCACCGCGCGCGAACTGACTGCGCGCTATGCCGGCACCCAGGCGGTGGGACAGGCGGTGGAGGCGGCCTGGACCCACGGCCAGGCCTTCCTGCGCGCGGCCGGCATCAGCGAGGCGCAGGCCCAGCTCTACAACCGCCTGGCCGGCTGCTTGCTCGACCCGGTGCCCGGCTTGCGGGCGGACGCCGGCGTCATCGAGCGCAACGTGCGCGGACGCGCCGCCCTGCGCCCCTACGGCGCGGACGGCAGCCGCCCGCTGCTGGTGCTGCAGCCCGGCCCGGACAGCGACCTGGCGCGCGAGGTGCTGCAGGCGCACGGTTACTGGCGCGCACGCGGCTTCGAGGCCGACCTGCTGGTGCTGTGCGAGGACCGCGCCGTGTTCGACCAGCTCACGGCGCTGGCGCCGGGCGAGGCGGAGGGCATCCATGTCCACCTGCTGCCCGAGGTGCCGCAGGAAGACCGCATCCTGCTGCGCGCGGCGGCGCAGGTGCTGCTGCTCGAAGAGCGCGGCAGCCTGGTCGACCAATTGCGCCGCGCAGCGCCAGGCCTGCCCGCGCTGCCGGCGCCGTTCTCGGCCCAGGAACAGCCGCTTCCCTGGACCAGCGAGGCGCGCCTGCTCGATGCCGAGGCGCACCAGCTCGACCAGGGATTTTCCCGGGATGGGCGCGAGCTGCTCATCCGCAGCGACAGGGCATCGACGGCGCCACTGGAACACGCGCTGGCCAATGGCGTGTTCGGCGCCGTGCTGCCGCAGACCGGCCCGGGCAGCACCTGGTGCGGCCGGCGCACGCTGCTCCTGAGCGCGCCGCAAGGCGAAGCCTTCTACCTGCGCGACGAGGACACGGGCGCCGCATGGTCGCCGACGCCCTGGCCGATGCCGTCCGGCGAGCCCTATCGCACGCGCCACGGTTTCGGCTATACCCTGTTCGAGCACGTGGCGCAGGGCATCGGGTCCGAGCTGCGCTGCTTCGTGGCGCCCGGCGCGCCGCTCAAGTATGCGGTGCTCAAGCTGCACAACGCCTCCACTGCGCCGCGCCGCCTGTCCGTCACCGGCTATGTGCAATGGTGGATGGACGATGCCGCCGCCAACCCCGGCCTGCAGGTCGTCACGGGCGTCGACGTGGCTAGCAGCGCGCTGGTGGCGCGCAATGCCTTCGGCGACGGCTTTGGCGACACGCTCGGCTTCTTCCACCTGGACGCGCCCCAGGTGGCGTCCACCTGCGACCGGCGCGAATTCGTCGGCCGCCACCGCAGCCTGGCGCGGCCGGCGGCGCTGGAGCGCAACGGCCTGTCCGGCGCCAATGGCGCCGCGCTCGACCCGTGCGCGGCCCTGCAGACGCGGGTGGAGCTGGCGCCGGGCGCCACGATCGAGCTGGTGTTCCTGCTGGGCGTGGCCGGACCCGACACGCTGGCGGCAAGCCGCGCGGTGCAGCAGCACGGCGGGGCAAAAGCGGCGGCGCTGGCGCTGCGCCAGGTGCACGCCTTCTGGGACGAGCTGCTCGGCAGCCAGCGCGTGTCCACGCCGGATGCCGCCTTCGACCTGCTTGCCAACGGCTGGCTGCCCTATGCGGCGGTGGCCGGCGCCATGGGCGGCACGCCGGCCCAGCAGCTGCAGGGCGCGATGGCGGCGGTGCACGGCAACCCGGCGGTCCTGCGCGATGCGCTGCTGCGGGCGGCGCGCGCCGACATCGGCGCCGAAGGCCGGCCGGTGGAAGACTTCCTGTGGCTACCCTACGCGCTGCACCGCTACGTTGGCATCACCGGCGACTACGGCATTCTGCGCGAGCCGGCCGGCGGCGACCCGTCCAGCGGCACGCGCCTGGCGCGCGACGACCTGTACCAGGTTTGCGTGCACGGCCTGCGCGGCTGCCTGCGTTTCGGGGTGCATGGCATGCCGCTGCAGGATGCGCGCATGCACGAGGGCGACGAGGAGCTGGACGCACGCCCCGAGAGCGTGCTGCTGGCCTTCCTGCTGGCCGCGGTGCTGCAACGCTTCGCCGAGGTGGCCGACCGGCGCGCCGACTTCGGCTTCGCCACCACCTGCCGCGGCGCGGCGCTGGCGCTCAAGGCGCAGGCCGAGGAATACGGCTGGAACGGCGCCGCCTACGGCGACGGCGGCGCCGCCACCCAGGCCTGGGCCGGCATGGCCGGCGCGGCGCCCGGTCGCATCCAGGCGGTGCTCGCCGCGCTGGATACACGGGACGTGCAGGACGGGCGCACGGCGGCGTGGGCAGCGCTGGCCCTGGCCGCGCAGGGCGCCGGCACCCCCGCGTGGGAAGTGGCGCGCCGCCTGAATCCGCTTGCGCCGGATGCCGGCACACGCGTGCGCTTCTCCGGCGCGCCTTGGCTCATGATGGATGCCGTCGGCGGCGGGACGGCTGCCTGCTGGGCGCAGTTGCTGTTGAGCGACGCACTGCTCGGCCTGCAGCGCACGGTCGACCGCCTGGCGCTGGCGCCGCTGCTGCCGCTGGGCTGGGACAGCCTGCGTTTTCGCTACCGCAGCGGCCGGACCGATTATCATGTCACGGTTTTGCCGGCCGAGACGGGCGAGCTGCTCGTACTCGACGGCACGCCGCAGCAGGAGCAGGTGATCGAACTCGTCGACGACGGGCGCGAGCACACGGTGGAACTGTATGTGGAACGCAAGCCGGGCGACGCGCTCGCCGGCCATCAAACAACCAGCCAGGAATGAGGACATGAGTAAACGATTGACGACATGGAGCGGCGCCGCCTGCGCCGCCCTGCTGTGCTGCGCCGCGCCGGCAAGCGCGGTGGACTGGAGCGACAACGCCATCAGCTACCGCTACGGCACCCGCTTCGCCGAGCCCTTCAATCCGGAGCACATCAAGAAGCACATCGTGGCGTTCACCCACGCCAGCGGCTACAAGTACGGCAGCAACTACCTGAACCTGGACGTGCTCAAGTCCGACAGTACCGACCCGCGCGACCTGGGCAGCGACAGCGGCGCGCTCGAGGGCTACCTGCTGTACCGCCACACGCTCGACATCGGCGCCCTGCGCGGCCAGGAAATCCGCTTCGGTAAAGTAAAAGGCGTGGGCCTGACGGTCGGCTTCGACATCAACCACAAGGACGACGTCGGCTACAACTCGCGCAAGCGCATGCTGGTCGTCGGCCCGACCCTGATGTGGGACGTGCCGGGCTTCCTGAATACCAGCATCCTGTGGCTGCGCGAATCGAATGCGCCGAGCGGACCCTTCCCGCCGATCGCCAACGTGCGCGGACGCTATACCTACGACACCCATCCGATGCTGGCCGCCAGCTGGGGCATCCCGGTGGCCGAGGGCTGGTCCTTCGAAGGCTTCCTGAACTTCATCGCCGCCAAGGGGCTGGACGAGACCGGCGCTCCGACCAGCGCCGAGACCAACCTGGACTTCGCTTTCATGTATGACGTCGGCCCGCGCCTGGGCTACGCGAAGAACAAGGTCCGGGTCGGCGTCGGCTACCAGTTCTGGAACAACAAGTTCGGCAATTCGCGCCGGACGACCGGCGGGGCGGGGCAGCGCGCCAGCACGCCGATGGTGCGGGCGGACTTCCATTTCTAGGACTGGTTGAGGAGTCTGCAGGGCACTTAAATTGGCTCAACACTTGTAGATAAATTTACAATTGTTGAGACGAATCGGCGCAAGGTGTTTTCCCATGCAATTGCAAAAATTGCATTATGAAAACCACCTTCCTGCCCCCCACCATTGGTGCGCTGCTGCTGGCCCTGTGCTGCAACAGCGCGATCGCGGCCCCGGCCGAGCACAAGGAATTCGAAGCCACCCTGCATGCGCCCTTTCAGGGCACAGCGGACTCGCGCCGAACCTTCAGCCTGAACTTCAGCTACCCTGGCCTGGAACAGCCAGGCACCGTTTATTGGAAGCTGGAACTGGTGGACCCGGGCGGGCGCGTCGTCCGGGTCTGGCGCGGCAGCCGCGCCGTTTCCGGCGAAGCGGCTTCCGTCCAGGTTGCCTGGGATGGCCGCATCAAGGGCACGCCCGCGCCCGCCGGCCTGTACCGGGTGCGCATGCGCGCCGTCCTGCGCGGCGTGCCGCACGGCGATCACCACGACGCCGTCGAGCAGGACTGGCAGATTGCGGTCGGCGCCCCGCCGGCGCAACGTACGCCGCGCTTTACCCCGCTGCCGGGCGCGCGCGACGCCGCTTCCACAGGTGCGGCGGCAGCGCCGGCCACCGCTTCGCTGCCCTACACGGTCCACCTGGCCAACCTGCACAGCCAGAGCAACCACAGCGACGGCGGCGCCGCCCTCGATGCCTGCAAGGGCGCCCAGGACCCGCTCAAGGCCAAGTACGGTCCCGAGGCGGCCTTCGCCTATGCGCGCGGGCGCGGCCTCGACATCCTGGCGGTCTCCGAGCACAACCACATGTACGACGGCTCGGACGGCACCGACCCCAACGCCGACCCGGCCAGGGCGAAAGACCTGTACAAGGCGGGCCTGGCGAGCGCCGCCGCCTTCAATGCCACCAAGCCGGGCTTCCTGGCGCTGTACGGCATGGAGTGGGGCGTCATCAACAACGGCGGCCACGTCAACATCTTCAACAGCGACGAGCTGCTGGGCTGGGAGACCAACGCCCTGGGCGAACTGCTGGCCGACACCTTGAGCCCGCGCAGCGACTACGGCGCGCTCTACACTCTGATGCGCGAGCGCGGCTGGGTGGGGCAGTTCAACCATCCCTCGCACAGCGGGCAGTTCAAGGTCAACGGCGTGCCGCTCGCCTACACGCCCGACGGCGACGAGGCGATGGCGCTGTGCGAGGTGATGAACAGCACCGCCTTCTCCACCAACGACACCGAGACCGAAACCCGGCGCAGCAACTTCGAGCAGGCCTGCAACAAGCTTTTGGAAGCCGGCTACCACGTGGCCTTCAGCACCAACCAGGACAACCACTGCGCCAACTGGGGCGCGTCCTACACCAACCGCACCGGCATCCTGCTGCCCAACGGGACGGCGCTCACGCGCGACAGTTTTGTCGAGGCGCTCAAGGCGCGGCGCGTGTTCGCGACCATGGACAAGGGTTCGCAGCTGGTGCTCACCGCGAACGGCAAGATGATGGGGGAGCGCTTCACCAACCGCGGGCCGCTCACGCTGGTTGCCAACTTTGCATCGAGCGCGGGCAAGAAGGTGGCGGCGGTGTCGATCCTGGCGGGCGTGCCGGGGCGGAACGGCGCCGTCACCGAAGTCTCGAACCTGGCCACCAGCACCTTCACGCCGGCGCCGGGCAAGCACTTCTTCTATGCGCGGGTGACCCAGGAAGACGGCAATGTGCTGTGGTCGGCGCCGGTGTGGGTGACGCAGGAGTAGGGGATCAGAAGCCGAGCGGCGCGCCCGCACCCAGCAGGGTAGCCACGCCCAGCACCGCAAAGATCAGCGCCGCCAGCCCGTGCACGAGCTTCAGCGGCACGCGGTTGGCGATCCGCTCGCCGAACACCACCGCCGGCACGTTCGCCAGCATCATGCCGAAGGTGGTGCCGGCGACGATCGCCGCCATCGAGTCGTAGCGCGCCGCCAGGGCCACGGTGGCCACCTGCGTCTTGTCGCCCATCTCGGCGATGAAGAAGGCCAGCACGGTGGTGACAAAGACACCGAAGCGCGCCAGCGGCACCTCGTCCGCATCCACCTTGTCGGGAACCATGACCCAGGCGGCCATGGCGAGGAAGGACAGGCCCAGCACCCAGCGCATCACGCCCGGACCCACCAGTTCGCTCACCAGGGCGCCGACGGCGGCGGCGAAAGCGTGGTTGAACACGGTCGCGACAAAAATGCCGAACACGATCGGCAGCGGGCGGCGAAAGCGGGCGGCGAGGAGGAAGGCCAGCAACTGGGTCTTGTCGCCGATCTCGGCAAGTCCCACGATGCCGGTCGATACGAGAAAGGCGTCCATGAAGCGGCAGGTACGAAAGCCCGGATCATAGCAGAGGCGGATGTCCCTACAGCGCGCGCCAGCCCCATTCCGGTGCTTTCCGGCCACGATCGAAGATGCTATTCTGCCCGCTTCCTTCCACGCGAGAGACCATGAAGACTAGCACCCTGCTGCGCGCCTCGGCCTGCGCCTTTATCTGCCAGTGGAGCGCCTACGCGTTCGCACTCGACCCCCTCAGCTACGCCAAATACGACCAGGTCAAGACCACCGCCCTGCACCTGGACCTGAAGGCGGACTTCGCGCGCAAGACCCTGGCCGGCTACGCCGACCTGACCCTGAACTGGATCGACAAGTCGGCCACCACGCTGGACCTCGACACCCGTGAGCTGAAGATCTCGAAGATCGAGGCGCAGGACGCGAAAGGGGCGTGGAAGCCGGTCAAGTACACCCTCGACAAGCTGGATGCCGAGAAGGGCCAGGCCCTGCACGTCGTGCTGCCTGGCCAGCCGGGCAAGGTGCGCATCCACTACCAGACCGCGCCCACCGCGCCGGCGCTGCAGTGGCTCACGCCGAAGCAGACCATGTCGGGCAAGTACCCCTTCATGTTCAGCCAGTCGCAGCCGATCGCCGCGCGCTCCTTCGTGCCGATCCAGGACACCCCGGCGGTGCGCTTCACCTACACCGCGCGCATCCAGGCCCCGGAGGGCATGCGCGTCGTGATGAGCGCCGATAACGACCCCAAGGCCACCGGCAAGGGCGGCTGGAAGTTCACCATGCCGCAGCCGGTGCCGTCCTACCTGATCGCCATCGGCATCGGCGAGCTGGAAGCGCGCACCCTGGGCCCACGCACCGGCGTCTACGCCGAGCCGATGCGCATCAAGGCCGCCGAGTACGAGCTGGCCGATACCGAAAAGATGGTGGCCGCGGCCGAATCGCTGTACGGGCCGTACCGCTGGGGACGCTACGACATGCTGGTGCTGCCGCCGTCCTTCCCGATCGGCGGCATGGAAAACCCGCGCCTGACCTTCCTGACCCCGACCATGATCGCGGGCGACCGCAGCCTGGTGGACCTGGTCTCGCACGAGCTGGCGCATAGCTGGTCGGGCAACCTGGTGACCAACGCCTCGTGGAAGCACTGGTGGCTCAACGAAGGTTTTACTACCTACGTCACCACCCGCATCCTCGAGAAGATGTACGGCGAGGAAGTGGCGACCATGAACCTGCAGCTCGAGCAGGAAGAAGCGCTCGACTCGCTCAAGGACATCCCGTTGGCGAAGCAGGCGCTCGTGACGGGCCACGCGGATCACTCGAGCGAGCACTACACCGACCAGGGGCTGGCCTATCCGAAGGGCGCTTGGTTCCTGCGTACCTTGGAGCAGCGCGCTGGTCGCGCCACTTTCGACACCTTCCTGCGCAGCTGGTTCGACCAGCACGCCTTCCAGAGTGTGACCACCGGGCAGTTCCTAAACTTCCTGCGCGCCAACCTGTTGGAGAAAAATCCGCAGATCATGAGCGAGGCGGAGCTCGTCGAGTGGCTGTCCGGCCCGGGTATCCCGGCCAGCGCCACCAAGGCCGTCTCGACCCGCCTGGCCAAGCTCAACGACACCACCGCGCGCTGGCTCAAGGGCGACATCAAGACTGCCCAGCTGCCTGCCAAAGACTGGAACGCCGCCGAGTGGATGAAGTTCCTGAACGACATCGACAACAAGGCCGATGCCGCCAAGCTGGAAGAACTGGACAAGGCCTACGGCCTGGCCAAGACCGGCAACAACGAGGTGGCCTTCCGCTTCTACCGCGCCTCGGTACACGCCGGCTACCGCGGCATCCGCCCGAACCTGGAAGCCTTCCTGATGAGCGTGGGCCGCCAGAAGTTCGTGGTGCCGCTGTACGGCGCGCTGCGCGCCAATGCGGAAGACCGTGCCTGGGCTGAGCGCGTCTATAAAGCTGCGCGCGAGCGCTACCACCCGGAGACGCAAGGCAGCGTCGACAAGCAAATGAACAAGTAACAAACAAGGGGATGAACAGAGTGTTTGCCATGAATCGCATTGCAGCCGCGGCCCTGCTCGCGCTGACCGCTACTGCCACCGGCGCGGTATTCGCGCAGGACGCCGCGCCCGCCAGCGCTGCCGTCGCGCCGGCCTACGACCTGCGCGCCGACGTCGAGCGCGTCATAAAGGAATTCGACGTGCCGGGCATCGCCATCGCCGTGGTCAAGGACGGCAAGGTCCTGGCGGCCGAAGGCTTCGGCGTGCGCAAGCGCGGCGAGCCGGCCAAGGTCGACGGCAAGACCATCTTCGAGATCGCTTCGAACTCCAAGGCCTTTACGGCCGCGGCGCTGGCCATGCTGGTCGACCAGGGCAAGCTGGGCTGGGACGACCCGGTGATCAAGCACCTGCCGGATTTCCGCATGTACGATGCCTACGTCACCGCCGAGATGACCATCCGCGACCTGCTGGTGCACCGCAGCGGCCTGGGGCTGGGCGCCGGTGACCTGATGTGGTGGCCGACCACCAATTTCAGCACCGACGAGATCATCCACAACCTCCGCTACATCAAGCCGGCCACCAGCTTCCGCAGCGCCTACGCCTACGACAACCTGCTGTACATCGTGGCCGGCAAGATCATCGCCGCCAAGTCGGGCAAGACCTGGGGCGAGACCATGCACGAATGGATCCTCAAGCCGGTCGGCATGACGAACACCACCACCAGCCTGGAAGAAAACGCGAAGTTCGCCAACGTGTCGGCGCCGCACAGCAAGATCAACGGCAAGGCCGTGCCGGTCAAGCCGATGCCGGTGGCGAACGCGGTCGGCGCGGTCGGCATCAACACCAATGCCGAGGACATCGCGCGCTGGATGAACGTGCTGCTGGACAGCGGCAAGCTGGGCAAGGGCGCGGACGGCAAGGACGTGCGCCTGTGGTCGGACAAGCAGGCGCGCGAGATATGGACCGCGCAGACCCCGATGACGATCAACACGCCGCGTGCGCCGCTGGCCGCCACCAAGCCGAACTTCTACGCCTATGGCCTGGGCTTCCAGCTGCGCGACTACCAAGGCAAGCTGGTGGCGATGCACGGCGGCGCGCTGCAGGGCTTCTACACCCGCGTGCTGCTGGTGCCGGAGTCGAAGCTGGGCATCGCGATCTTCACCAACGCCGAAAGCGGCCCCTCGCTGAACGCGCTGCAATACCGCCTGCTGGACCAGCACCTGGGCGTGGCGCCGACCGACTGGATCGGCCGCATCGCCGACATCGACCGCGAGAACCAGGCCAAGGAAGCTGCCCGCGTGAAGGGCGAAGCGGCATCGCGCGCGGCAAGCTCGAAGCCGTCGCTGCCGCTGGCGTCCTACGAAGGGGAGTATGAGGATGCGTGGTATGGCAAGGCGGCTATCCGTCGCGTGAACAACAAGCTGGTGCTGTCGTTCGCGAAGACGCCGGACCTGACCGGGGAGATGGAGCACTTCCAGCACGACACCTTCATCGTGCGCTGGAAGGAGCGCAACTTCAATGCGGATGCCTACGTCACCTTCTCGCTGGACCACGACGGCAGCATCGAACGGGTGCGCATGAAGCCGGTGTCGACCGAGACCGACTTCAGCTATGACTTCCAGGACCTGCTGTTCACCCCGGTGAAGAAGGACAAGAAGGCCTGATCCAAAGCTGCTTGAAGGCGTGGCCGTTCGTAATTCCGGGCATTGCCCGAAATTACCCCGGCCACGCCTTCTCTTTACTTCCCGTTCCACACCTTCATCATATCCTCCGACCCCTGCGTCCGAATCCCGTTATCCGACAGGATCCCCTCGGTCGCATCCAGCACCGCCTTGCGCGGCAGGATCATGTTCTCGCCATAGCGCTGGTCGAACTTGAACACGACGTGCTCGTCCTTCAGGTCGCGCAGCGTCGACACCAGGTGGGCCAGGCTGCGGATCTTGACGCCGTTGACCGTATCGACCACCGAACCGAAGCGGTTGTTGTAGCCGCGCACCAGGGGGTGCGGGAAGAACGGGCCGCTGATCACCACCAGCTCGTCACGCGCCGCATCTGGCGAATCGCCGCGGCGCGTGATCAGGGGGCTGTCGTTGAAGGCGTAGGCATTCGCCGCCGGCGCGCTCGCCACCATGAAGGACAGGAACTCGCTGGTGGCGCGGGTGAACACCACCGGGCCGTACACGAAGTAGGACGGATAGCCGCCGTTCAGGTCCGGAATCAGCAGCGGACGCGGGCCGCTGGTGGGCACCTCGACCTTCATCGGCTTGCCGGCGCGGATGATCGACATCGGCACCTTGCCGTCCTTTGCCAGCTGCTGGATGCGGTACTGGAAGCGTACGCGCAGGTTCGAACCCAGCTTCACCATGCCCTGGTTGTCGATCGGGTGTTCGCCGACGTGGGTGACGATGTCGCCTTCCTTCAGCGGCCAGCTGGCATCGTTCTTGTACGGACGGTGCACCAGCGCGCCTTCCACCGACTTGTCGATCTTCAGGTACTGGCGCAGGCCCGTGTTCTCCAGGTTCTGGAAGCTGTCGTGCAGCAGCGGCTTGCCGTCGTAGCGGCCGTCCGCCACGTCCTTCAGGAACAGCTCGATTTCTTCGTTCGGGATCACGTAGCCGATGTTCTGGGCATTGGCCGCCATGGAGAAGGCCAGGCCGATCATCTTGTCGCCCGCGATGACCGGGCCGCCGCTGTTGCCCGGGTTGATCGGCGCGTCGATCTGGATGCGCAGGCCCGAGCTGAACGAGCCGTAGCCGACGAATTCCACGCGCGAGACGATGCCCCGGGTGGTCGACAGCGAGTTGCCACCGACCGGATAGCCGTAGGCGAAGACCGCTTCGCGCACGTCCGGCAGCACGGCGGCGCGCTGCACCGGCGGTCGCTTGTCGAAGAAGGACGGGTCTTCGAGTTCCAGCACGGCCAGGTCCAGGCCGCGCGCCAGTGCGATCACCTTGGCGGGCACCCGGTCGCCGGACTGGCTGGCCTGCACCTCGACCTGGCTGGCGTAGCCGACTACGTGGGCGTTGGTCAGGATGCGCTTGCCCTCGATGATGACGCCCGAGCCGGTGACGTCGGCCGGCGAGGCCTTGGTCCAGGGCTTGTACGGGTCCGGGCGGCGCACGGTGGCGAAGATCTTGACCACCGAGTTCTCGACCGCCGGCAGGGCCGGCGCCTTGGTGGCGGACGGCGTGGCGACGGCCGGCGAGGGCGGCGTGGCGGGAGTCGGTGCTGGAGGCGGGGAGGTGTCCTGGGCGTGGACAAGGCCGCTCAGGGCGAATGCCACGGCGGCGGCGAGGCGTGCGGTTTTCATGGGTTCCTTCGGTGGCTCAACGGTACGAGTGGCAAGAATATACACGCTTGCCGCCGAAGGAAATACACAAAACCTCACAAGGGGGGCTGATGCCTCCGCGTTGCGCCTATTGTTTCACGAACTTGAGCGTCATGCGGTCGCTCTCGCCGATTGCCATGTACTTCTCGCGGTCCTTGTCCTTGTTGGACAGCACCGGCGGCAGGGTCCACACGCCTTTTTCGTGGTTGGCGGTGTCCTTCGGGTTGGCGTTCACCTCGGACTTGGCGGCCAGCTTGAAGCCGGCGCCTTCGATGGTCTTGATGACCCAGGCTTCGTGCACGTAGCCGCTCGAGGCCTTGGCGTCCTGCGTCATCGACGCCGGCAGCCGATGGTCGACCACGCCCAGCACGCCGCCCGGTTTGAGCACCTTGTGGATTTCCTTGAAGGTGTTCTTCAGCGCCTCTTCGCCGTTGCCGACCCAGTTATGCAGGTTGCGGAAGGTGAGCACCATGTCGACGCTGTTCGGCGCCGCGATCTGGTAGGTCGCAGGCGGCTCGAACACGGCCGGGACCACCTTGTCGTAGACCGCCGGCGTGGCCTCGAACTTCTGCTTGAGCGCCATGCCGCCGCGCTTTTCCGGCACGAAGGCCTGGCCCGCGGCGATCAGCTTGCCGTTCTGGCGCAGGTAGGGCGCCAGGATCTCGGTGTACCAGCCGCCGCCGGGCGCCAGCTCCACCACTGTCATGTTGGGCTTGATGCCGAAAAAGGTGAGCGTTTCGTACGGGTGACGCGCCGCGTCGCGCGCCTTGTTGGCGGCGCTGCGGTGTTCGCCCGCGATGGCGGCTTTCAGGGCGTCGTCCGCCAGTGCGGTGCCGGCGGCGCCGGCCAGGCCGGTGGCCAGCATGGCGGCCAGGATCAGTCGTTTCATCGGTTCGAAGTCTCCAGGTGATTGTGCGCGGCCGGGCGAGACGCCGCCGCCGCGCTGATGATCGGTCACACTTGCCGGACAGTCAAGCGTTCTTCAAACATGCATATGTTTCACTCGTAAACATGTCCGCCTCAGTGTCCGCGGCGGACGCCCGGACACTGAGGCGGACACTTTGCGCGGACAGTCGACATCCACCAAATCATGGGTTTAAAACGTGCTTTGATCTGGCACAACAATTGCCTATTCAAAATCCCGAGTTACTGCTAAGGTTGACAAGTTTAGCGGGGCCATCAGCCCCGTCGAAACCACTCCCTCCGTAGTAAATACAAGAGCGGGCCGCACCACAAGGCGGGACCGCTGCCCAGAAGTAGGTTGATTTCAGGAGACTTTATGGAACGCCGTACCTTTCTCAATTTCAGCAGCCTGGCGCTCGCCTCCACGCTCGTCCCCTTTACCCGCGCGATTGCCGCGGACGAACTGCTCAGCTCCATGCCCACGGCCGCCAAGAAGGCGCTGGCCGACGTCGCGCTGAACGCCGCCACCAAGGCCGGCGCCAGCTATGCCGACGTGCGCATCGGACGCTACCTGAACCAGTTCATCATCACGCGCGACCTGAACGTGGAGAACGTGGCGAACACCGAGTCGGCCGGCGTCGGCGTGCGCGTGATCGCGAACGGCGCCTACGGCTTTGCCGCCACCTCGGACATGAGCAACGACGGCATCGCCAATGCGGCGCGCCAGGCGGTGGCGATTGCCAAGGCCAATGCCAAGCTGCAGTCCGAACCGGTGCGCCTTGCACCAGTGAAGGGCGTCGGCGATGTCTCCTGGTCTACCCCGATCAAGAAGGACTGGCGCGCGGTGCCGATCAAGGAGAAGGCAGACCTGCTCATCGCCGCCAACAAGGCCGGCATGGAGGGCGGCGCGACCTTCATGAATTCGATGCTGTTCCAGGTGAACCAGCAGAAATACTTCGCCTCCACCGACGGCTCCTACATCGAGCAGGACGTGCACCGCCTGTGGGCCCCGTTCCAGGCGACCGCCGTCGACAAGACCACCGGCAAGTTCCGCTCGCGCTCCGGCCTGGGTGCGCCGGTCGGCAAGGGCTATGAATACCTGGATGGCCTCAAGGAGCACAAGATCAAGGCTGCGGGCGGCGTTGCTACCCTGTACACCGATACCTACGACATCATCGAGGACGCGCGCGCCGCGGGCCGCGATGCCAAGGCCAAGCTGACCGCCAAATCGGTCCTCCCGGGCAAGTACGACCTGATGCTGTCGCCGGAACACCTGTGGCTGACGATCCACGAAAACGTCGGCCACCCGACGGAACTGGACCGCGTGCTCGGCTACGAAGCCAACTACGCCGGCACCAGCTTCGCCACCCTGGATAAATGGGAATCGAAGAAGTTCAAATACGGTAACCCGATCGTCAACCTGTTCGCCGACAAGACTACCCCGGGTTCGCTTGGCGCCATCGGCTACGACGATGAAGGCGTCAAGACCAAGAAGTGGGACATCATCAAGGACGGCATCCTGGTCAACTACCAGGCCACCCGCGACCAGGCCCACATCATCGGCGAGAAGGAATCGCACGGCTGCTCGTACGCCGACTCGTGGAACTCGGTGCAGTTCCAGCGCATGCCGAACGTCTCCCTCGCGGCGGGCAAGAAGAAGCTGACCCCGGACGAGATGGTCAAGGACATCAAGAAGGGCATCTACATCGTCGGCGACGGCTCCTTCTCGATCGACCAGCAGCGCTACAACGCCCAGTTCGGTGGCCAGCTGTTCTACGAGATCAAGGACGGCAAGATCGGCCAGATGCTGGAAGACGTGGCCTACCAGGCCAACACCCAGGAATTCTGGACCGCCTGCACCGCCATCTGCGACGAACGCGACTGGCGCATGGGCGGTTCCTTCTTCGACGGCAAGGGCCAGCCGCCGCAGATCAGCATCGTGTCGCACGGGTCGTCGACCGCGCGCTTCAACGGCATCAACGTGATCAACACCGCCCGCAAGATCGGCTAAGGCAAGAGGACCCTCATGAGCATCCTTACCCAGGACCAGACCAAGCGCATCACCGACCGGGTGCTGTCGCTCTCGAAGGCCGACGAGTGCATCGTCAACATCGAAGGCGCCCGCATCGGCAACATCCGTTTCGCACGTAACGCCGTGTCGACCGCCGGCCTGGCCGACGACACCCGCCTGACCGTGCAGGTGGCCTTCGGCAAGCGCCAGGGCACCGCCACCATCAACGAGTTCGACGACAAGTCGCTGGAAAAAGCCGTGCGCCGCGCCGAGGACCTGGCGCGCCTGGCGCCGGAGAATCCGGAATTCATGCCGGCGATCGCCAAGACCGGCTACAAGTCGTCCGAGACCTACGTCAAGCGCACCGCCGAGATCGACCCGGAATTCCGCGCCCAGGCCGCCGCTTATGCGATGGAAGCCTGCCGCAAGAAGGGCCTGGTCTCGGCCGGCTTCTTCACCGACCGCGAAACGTTTGAAACCGTGGCCAACTCGAACGGCGTGTTCGGCCACCAGGTCGCGACCTCGCTCGACTTCACCTGCACCGTGCGCACCGAAGACGGCCGCGGTTCGGGCTGGGTCAAGCGTTCGGCGCGCGACGTCGCCCGTTTCGATCCGCGCGAAGCGGCCGACGTGGCCATCGAGAAGGCGCTGCGCTCGGTGGACGCCAAGGCCCTCGAGCCGGGCCGCTACACCGTGGTGATGGAGCCTTCCGCCACCAGCGACCTCTTGACCTTCATGATCGGCGGCTTCAATGCCCGCATGGCCGACGAAGGCCGCAGCTTCCTGTCGAAAAAGGGCGGCCAGAACCGCCTGGGCGACAAACTGTTCGACCAGCAGGTCAACATCTGGTCCGACCCGTGGGACAAGGACGTGCCGGTGCTGCCGTGGGACGGCAACATGCTGCCGCGCGAACGGACCCACCTGGTGAAGGATGGACGCATCAACGCGCTGAACTACTCGCAGTACTGGGCCAAGCAAAAGGGCCAGCGCGCCATCGGCAGCGCCGGCAACATCATCATGGCCGGCACCGACAAGAGCACGGCCGAGCTGATCGCCAACACCAAGAAGGGCGTGCTGGTGACCCGCACCTGGTACATCCGCATGGTGGACCCGCAATCGGTGCTGGTGACGGGCCTGACCCGCGACGGCACCTTCTACATCGAGAACGGCAAGGTCAAGCACCCGATCAAGAACTTCCGCTTCAACGAGAGCCCGGTGAGCATGCTGAACAACATCGAGGAGATCGGCAAGCCGCTGGTGATCGGCGGGGACGAGGCGAACTACTCGATGCTGATCCCGTCGATGAAGATCCGCGATTTCAACTTCACGTCGCTGTCGGACGCAGTCTAAACCCACGGCCATCGGCCCGGCATGCCGGGCCGATGGCATCTACGGATACTCACATGGAACGTCGTAAATTCCTCCAGATCGGCGCCGGCACCGCGGGCGCCATGCTCATCCCCGTCTTCGGCAACGCCATCGCCGCCGATGAACTGATGAGCGTCATGCCCACCAGCGCCAAGAAGGCCTTGGCCGACACCGCGCTGAACGCCGCCACCAAGGCCGGCGCGTCCTACTGCGACGTGCGCATCGGACGCTACCTGAACCAGTTCATCATCACGCGTGACCTGAACGTCGAGAACATCAGCAACACCGAATCGACCGGTGTCGGCGTGCGTGTGATCGCCAACGGCGCCTACGGCTTCGCCTCGACCAACAACCTGACCCCGGACGGCATCGCCAACGCCGCGCGCCAGGCGGTGGCCATCGCCAAGGCCAACGCCAAGCTGCAGACCGAGCCGGTGCGCCTCGCCCCCGTAAAAGGCGTGGGCGAAGTGGCCTGGGCCACCCCGGTCAAGAAGGACTGGCGCGGTATCCCGGTCAAGGACAAGGCCGAGATGCTGATCGCCGCCAACAAGGCGGGCATGGCCGCCGGCGCGAGCTTCATGACCGCGTCGCTGTTCCAGATCAACCAGCAGAAGTATTTCGCCTCCACCGACGGCTCCTATATCGACCAGGACATCCACCGCTTGTGGGCGCCGATCAACGCGACCGCGGTCGACAAGGCCAGCGGCAAGTTCCGCTCGCGCGCCGGCCTGTCCTCGCCGGTGAGCATGGGCTACGAATACTTCGACGCCAAGGCCAGCGACAAGGTGCAGGCCGCCGGCGGCGTGACCACCCTGTACACCAACTCCTACGACATCATCGAGGACGCCAAACTGGCGGGCAAGCAGGCGCGCGACAAGCTCAGCGCCAAGTCGGTCGAGCCGGGCAAGTACGACCTGGTGCTGTCGCCCGAACACCTGTTCCTGACCATCCACGAAAACGTCGGCCACCCGACGGAACTGGACCGCGTGCTCGGCTACGAAGCCAATTACGCCGGCACCAGCTTCGTGGGCCTGGACAAGTGGGAGTCGAAGAAATTCAAGTACGGTTCCGAGCGCGTGAACTTCGTTGCCGACCGCACCACGCCGGGTTCGCTCGGCCTGATCGGCTACGACGACGAAGGCGTGCCGGCCAAGAAGTGGGACATCATCCGCAACGGCATCCTGGTCAACTACCAGGCCACGCGCGACCAGGCCCACATCATCGGCGAGAAGGAATCGCATGGCTGCTCCTACGCTGACAGCTGGAGCACCATCCAGTTCCAGCGCATGCCGAACATCTCGCTGGAAGCCGGCAAGGCGCGCCTGACGCCGGACGAACTGGTCAAGGACGTCAAGAAGGGCATCTATATCCTGGGCCGCGGCTCGTACTCGATCGACCAGCAGCGCTACAACTCGCAGTTCGGCGGCACGCTGTTCTACGAGATCAAGAACGGCAAGATCACCGGCCAGCTGGAAGACGTGGCTTACCAGACCAATACCCAGGAATTCTGGAACGCCTGCTCGGCCATCTGCGACGAGCGCGACTGGCGCATGGGCGGCTCGTTCTTCGACGGCAAAGGCCAGCCGAGCCAGGTGAGCGCCGTCTCGCATGGTTCGAGTACCGCGCGCTTCAATGGCATCAACGTCATCAACACCGCACGCAAGATCGGTTGAGGGAAGGGGACAATATGAAACAGCTGAACCAGGAAGAAGCAAAACGCATCGCCGACCGCGTGATCGGTTTCTCGAAAGCCGACGAGTGCAGCGTCTCGATCGAAGGCAATCGCACCGGTAACATCCGCTTCGCACGCAACAGCGTGTCGACCGCCGGCCTGACCGAAGACACCCAGCTGGCCGTGCGCGTGGCCTTCGGCAAGCGCGTCGGCACCGCCGTGGTCAACGAGTTCGACGACAAGTCGCTGGAAAAGGCCGTGCGCCGCGCCGAGGAACTGGCGCGCCTGGCGCCGGAGAATCCGGAATTCGTGCCGGCCGTCGGCAAGCAGGAATACCAGCTCACCAAGACCTTCGTGCCGAGCACCGCCGCCATCGACCCGGCCTACCGCGCCGAAGTGGCGGCCGCCTCGATCGGCCAGGCGCGCGCCAAGAAGCTGGTCACCGCCGGCTTCTTCACCGACAGCACCCGTTTCGCCTGCATCGCCAACTCGAAGGGCGTGTTCGGCTTCCAGGAATTCACCGACCTGTCCTTCACCTGCACCGCGCGTACCGAAGACGGCCGCGGGTCGGGCTGGGTGACCCGCTCGGCAGTCGATGCGCGGCGCTTCAACGCGGCCGAGGCGGCCGAGATCGCGATCGACAAGGCGCTGCGTTCGGTCGATGCGAAAGCACTCGAGCCGGGCCGCTACACCGTGATCCTGGAGCCGGCGGCAACCTCGGAAATCCTCGGCAATATGTTCAGCTCCTTCGGTGCGCGCGCCGCGGACGAGGGCCGCAGCTTCCTGGCCAAGAAAGGCGGCGGCAACCGCCTGGGCGAGAAGCTGTTCGACGAGCAGGTCAACATCTGGGCCGACCCGTGGAACCCGGACGTGCCGGTGGCCCCGTGGGACAACCAGACCATGATCGCCCGCAAGCGCACCGACCTGATCAAGAACGGCCGCGTCGCTTCGCTCGGCTACTCGCCGTTCTGGGCGCAGAAGACCGGCAACCAGGCCACCGCAGGCCACGGCAACATGATCATGGCCGGCGGCACCAAGTCGCTGGACGAGCTGGTCGCGGATACCAAGAAGGGCATCGTGGTCACCCGTACCTGGTACATCCGCATGGTGGACCCGCAGTCGCTCCTGATCACGGGCCTGACCCGCGACGGCACCTTCTATGTCGAGAACGGCAAGATCAAGCACCCGGTGAAGAACTTCCGCTTCAACGAGAGCCCGGTCACCATCCTCAACAACATCGACGAGCTGGGCAAGCCCGAGATCATCGGTGGCGACGAGGTGCCGTTCCAGATGGTGCTGCCGCCGATGAAGGTCCGCGACTTCAACTTCACCTCGCTGTCCGACGCGGTCTGAGTTTGGGCTTTCACCGATGGCGAACTACGATTTCTACTTCACGCGCCTGAGCTACGAATCGGGCGACTGGGACGTGGATATCCGTATGCCCAGCAACGTGCTGAACTCGCTCGTCGAGTACACCACGCTGCGGGTGGATCCGGCCGAGCGCATCGTCGCCCTGTCGGATCCGAAGATGCTGCAGGCGCCGTTCTGCTATTTCGCGGGGCACAAGCTGGTGCAGTTCACCCCGGCAGAGCGGCGCAACCTCGAAAAATACGTGCGCGGCGGCGGCTTCGTCTTCGTGGACGACTGCAACCACGACATCGACGGACTGTTCGCCAAGTCCTTCGAGGCCGAGATGACCAAGATTTTCGGCGCCTCCGCCCTGAAGAAGATCCCGAATACACACCCGCTGTATTCCTGCTTCTTCAAGTTCGACGGGCCGCCGACCACCGGCGGGGAACTCAATGGCTGGGGCGACGACCTGGTGCACGAGTACCTGAAGGCGATCGAGTTCGGCGGGCGCATCCGCCTGCTGTACTCGAACAAGGACTACGGATGCGAGTGGGACTACGACTTCCGCAACAAGCGGTTCCTCGCGGTCGACAACACCCGCTTCGCGGTCAATATCATTCAATATGCGTTGGGAGCGTAAGCGGTGGCGGAACGTGAAGTGGTAGCGTGGAGTGAAACGGAAATTGCCGAGCTGACGGCGAAGGTCGGCGCCCTGAAGGCCAGCATGGCGCGCGTGATCATCGGGCAGGAAGACGTGGTCGACCTCTTGGTGACCTGCCTGCTGGCCGGCGGCCACGCGCTGGTCGAGGGCGTGCCGGGCCTGGGCAAGACCCTCCTGGTGAAATCGCTGGCGCAGGCCACCGACATGGAATTTCGCCGCGTGCAGTTCACGCCGGACCTGATGCCCTCGGATATCGTCGGCACCGAGATCCTGGAAGAGGACACCACGACGCGCCAGCGCGTGTTCCGCTTCCAGCAAGGCCCGGTGTTCACCCAGGTGCTGCTGGCGGACGAGATCAACCGCGCTCCGCCCAAGACCCAGTCGGCGCTGCTGGAAGCGATGCAGGAGCGTGCCGTCACCTTCGCCGGCACGACCCATAAGCTTCCGCGCCCCTTCTTCGTGCTGGCCACGCAGAATCCGATCGAGCAGGCCGGCACCTATCCGCTGCCGGAAGCCCAGCTCGACCGCTTCCTGCTGCGCATCGACGTCGTCTACCCGACCGAGGACGAGGAGGTGCTGATGGTCTCGCGCACCACCCACGCCGGCCTGGACGACGCCGAGCCGGCGATGACGGTCGAGACCCTGCTGCGCCTGCAGCAGCTGGTGCGCGACATCGAGATCGGCGAACACCTGCTGCGCTACGCGACGCGCCTGGTGCGCAATACCCGTCCGGCGCTCACCACGGTGGCGGCGGTCAAGCAGCACATCGGCTGGGGCGCCGGTCCGCGCGCCGGCCAGGCCCTGGTGCTGGCGTCGAAAGCGCGCGCCCTGATGCAGGGGCGCCTGGCGGTCACGCGCGACGACATCCAGGCCATGCTGCTGCCGGTGCTGGCGCACCGCGTGCTGCGCAACTTCGAGGCGGAGGCCGACGGCATCGCCATCGCCGACATCCTGCAATCCCTGCGCAACGAGATCCGGGTCGATTAATCTTGTCGCTGGCGAAGACCGCGCTGATCGCGCACACGCAGAAGCTCGACCTCGTGATCCGCCATGTGCTGGCGGGGCTCGGCCATGGCATCCATGCCGGGCGCGAGCGCGGGGCGGGCGTCGAATTCTCCGAATACCGGGCCTATGCGCCCGGGGACGAGTGGCGCCGCGTCGACTGGAAGCTGCTGGCGCGTGCCGACCGCTATTTCGTGCGCGAGGCGGAACGCGACAGCCACGTGGCGGTCTGGCTGGTGCTGGACGCCAGTGCCTCGATGCTCGAGCCCAGCCGCGAAGTGGAGGGCGTCGACAAGCTGGCCTATGCGCGCACGCTGCTCGGCTGTGTGGCGGCGATCACCCAGCGCCAGGGCGACGCCTTCGGACTGGTCGTCCTGAACGGCGGCAAGGTCCAGTTCACCCCGGCGATGCGCGGACCGCGCCAACTGCAGCGCGTACTGCTGCAGCTCAGCCGCGTGCAGGCCGAGGGCGAACTGCCGGATGCCGACACCCTGCGCGCCAGCCTGCACTTCGCCCAATCTCCCAGCGTCATCTTCGCGGCCAGCGACCTGCTCGACTGGCCGTCGCCGCTGTCGCAGGCATTGGTCCGCCTGCGCGGCATGCGCCACGACGTGCGCGTGCTGTGCCTGCAGACGCAGGCGGAAGTGGACGCCAGCTTTTCTTCGAACCTGGCCTACCGCGATCCGGAGCAGGGCGCGGGCGTCTACCGCTTCGGCGCCGACCTGAAGGAAGGCTATCGCCAGAACCGCGAGGCGCACTTCGCCACCGTCAAGGCGGCTTGCCGCAAGAGCGATATTCCGATCGTGTCCGCGCGCATCGAGCAGCCGCCCGGTGAGATCCTGCGCCTGTGGCTGCGCCGTCCGGGGAGCCGCCCATGAACCAGCTGTGGTGGTTCGCATTACCGATTCTGCTGCTGCCGGTCTGGTGGCACCGCCGCAAGCGCGAGCAGCACAAGGCCGAGCTGCTGGCCACCAGCCGCTTCCTGCCGCGCGCCGAGCCGCGCCAGACCCGCGAATGGCGCTGGAAGGACATGCTCCTGCTGCTGGTGCGTTGCCTGCTGCTGGCCACCCTCATCGCCTGGCTGGCCGACCCGGTCACGCCCTGGCGCGGCGATACCGTGATCGTTGCCACCGGCACCGATGCCAAGTGGGTCGACGCCCAGGCGGCGCAGGCCGGACTGGCCAAGGTCGACCGCCTCGGCATGCCGGCGGAGCAGGTGATCACCTGGCTGCGCGCCCACCAGCGCGAGTGGCGTCCGGAAGCGCGCCTGCTGGTGCTGGGCGACGTGCCGATGCCGGCGCTGCTTCCGGAATTCGGCCGCAGGGTCGAACTGCGTACCCTGGCGCGCCAGCCGGAAAAGGTCGAGCGCCGCGTCCATATCGCCAGCGAGCGTCCCGAACAGTGGCGCCGCGTGTTCGCCCTGGAAGGTATCGCCATCGACGCGGCGCCGGGCGCGAAGACTTCGCTCATCGTCTGGGACCGCAAGGAGGCGCCGCCGGCATCGCTGCGCGCGCCGCTGTGGCTGGTCACCGACATCGCCGCCTTCCCGGAACTGGGCAAGGCCCAGCAGGTGGACGGCTTGCGCTACGCCGACAGCGCGCGCGGCCGTGTGTGGCATTCCGAAGCCTGGCCGCCGGCGACGGCGGATGCCGCGCGCACGCTGCTGGACAACTGGCAGCGCCTGCACGTGGGCCCCCCAAGCCATACCGCGCCGTCGCGCGTGTTCGAAGCCTCTAGCACTGCCCGTGCGCCGGAACCGAGCGGAGCGCTGCGCGACATGCTGATGGCGCTTCTTACGGCATTGTTCGTACTCGAAAGGATACTCACGCATGCAAGACGGCGCTGAGATCGTCAAACGCGTCTGGCGTGCCGCCCAGCTGCGCCGGCTGCCCCTGTGGATCGCCGGTGCGCTGCCGTGGCTGTTCATCCGCTCCGCGCCAGGCCTGATCGCTTGGAGCATGTGGTGCGCCTGGGACTGGGCCATCCTGCGCCGCCGCGTGGGTATCGAATGGACTTCCTGGCTGGATGGCGCCGTCCCGGAGATGGAAGACAGCAGCGCGCTGCTCGAGCATGCGCCGACGCCGGTCGCCCAGCTGCAGCGCCGCCGCATCCTTGAGCGCCTCGATGCCAGCCTCACGAACCGGCAACTGCGCGGTATCGCGCGCGGCCGCGTGACGCTTGGTGTGCCCTGGCTGCTGGGCAGCGTGGCCGCCGCCGCGGCGGTCTGGTTCGCCACGGCCGCGCCGCAGCAGGGCGATGTCGCCGCACCGGGCAAGCTGCCGGCGGCGATCGCGGCGCAGGTAGCGAGCCAGCTGGTGGTGCGTACCGCGCCGCCGGCCTATACCGGCGTGGCGCCGATCGAATCGGCGCCGAAAGACCTGCAGGTGCCCGAGCAGACCGTGATGACCTGGTGCCTGAAGGACCCGTCGGCTGCGGAAGAAAGCATCGAGCTCAGTACCGGCCAGGTGCTCAAGCCGGGCAAGGCGTGCGCCCGCTGGACTGCCACCGAATCGGTGTTCTGGCGCTGGCGCGGCAACCGCTATACGGTCAAGGTGATTCCCGACCAGCCGCCGGAAATCACCATCATCGCACCGACCCAGATGGTGCAGGAGCTGCTTGATACGGCGACCAGCGCCGCCATGGGCGTGAAGGTGCGTGACGACTACCTGATCAAGCGCGCTACCCTGCACATGACGCTGGCGCGCGGCAGCGGCGAGAACATCCGCTTCACCGACCGAGAGATGCCCTTGCCGGGCTCGCCCGACCCGAAGCAGCGCAACTGGTCCAAGAACTGGTCGCTGGCGGAACTGGGCATGGAGCCGGGTGACGAGCTGTATTTCTTCGTGCGCGCCACCGACAACGCGGCGCGCCCGCATACCGTGCAGTCGCCGACTTATACCCTGCGCCTGCCGGCGCCCGCGGAAGAAGCGGAAGAAGAGAGCGCCGCCATGCCGATGCTGGTCAAGCCGCAGAGCCTGCGCAGCCAGCGCCAGATCATCATCGATACCGAGCAGCTGATCGCCGACATGCGCACCCAGAAGATCGCCAAGGACGAGGTGATCGAGCGCAGCCAGAAGATCGCCAGCGACCAGGGCACGCTGCGCCGGCGCTACGGGCAGTTCCTGGGCGAGGAATCTTCGCTGTTTACGGATGGCGAGGAAGAACACGGCGAGGACGACGGCCACGACCATGGCCGCGGCGAGGGAAGCACCCAGGACATCCTGCACGAATATGGCCACGCCCACGACGAGGCCGAGAACGCCACGCTGTACGACGAAGATACGAAAAAGGTGCTGCGCCGCGCGCTGGTGGCGATGTGGGATGCCGAGAAAGCCTTGCGCGCGATCACGCCGAAAGCGGCCCTGGCGCCCGAGCACAAGGCGCTGGAAGCGATCAAGGAGCTGCAGCAGGCCGAGCGCATCTACCTGCACAAGACCGCTTTCGTGCCGCCGCCGATCAAGGAAGAAAAGCGCATGACCGGCGACATGGACGGCACCGCCAGCTACCGCCGCGAACAGGGTGGCGCCGACAAACGGGTGCCGGAAGACCTCGGCCAACTGGTGCAGGCGCTATCCGGCGACGGCCCGCTGCCGGCACTGTGGACCCGCAGCGCCCACGACTGGGTGCGCGAGCGCCTGCAGGACGACGACCAGCGCCTGTCGGCCCAGAAGGCGATCCAGGACGTGCTTGACGGTTGTGTAGCGTGCCGTCCGGTGCTGCGCGCCTGGCTGCGCCAGGGCGCGGGGCAGGGCCAGGTGCTGCTGCAGGCCAGGCCGGTGGTCGAGACGCCCTTCGTGCGTGCCTGGCGCGAGGGGGGCAAATAATGATGAGCACAAACCTGATGCTGGCCCTGATCGGCCTTGCGGGCCTCGCCAGCGCCGGCCTGTACGCCTGGCGCCGCAAATTCATCGACGCGGTGCTGGTGCTGGTTGCCGCCGCGGCGCTCGGCCTGTTCGCGGCCGGCATCCGCATGCCGGGCGATGCAGGCCGAACCCTTACGCTCGATCCGGCCGCGCCTGCGCCGGCATTGCAGGGCGTGCGCGCCTTTGCAGTGAACGGCGACGGCCTGCGCGCCGCCCAGTGGAACGACCTACCCGCGCTGCCGCTGCAATGGCAGCGCCCGGAAGGCGGCGCCCTGCGCCTGCATTACCCGCGCCAGCTGGCGCTCGGCCGTACGTTCACGCTCCGGGTGCAGCGTGACGATAAGACAGACGCACGCCTGCAGTTGCTGGCCGAGAACGGCCTGGTCATCGCCGATGCGCGCGGCACCGGCGACCTGGTGGTGAACTGGATGCCGCCGCTGGCCGAGCGCCTCGTGCTCAGGGCGCGCCTGCTGGATGGCGCCGGCAAAACCATCGCCGAAGGTCCGGTGCCCTTGACCATCAGGGAACCGAACATCCTGCGGGTGCAGGGCCGCTTCGGCGCGCCTTCTTTTGATGTGCGCACCCTGAACGAGCTGCTGGCCGGCAGCGGTGCGCTGCTCGACTGGCAGGTGGTGCTGGGCCGCGCCATCACGCGCACCGAACTGCCTCTGGCCGAGATGAAGGCGCCGAACCTGCTGATGATCGATGCCGCCTGGTTCGAGCGTGCAAGCAGCGCGGAACGCTCGGCGCTGCTGGGCCGCGTTGCCGGCGGCCTGCCGCTCCTGGTGCTGGGTGCGAACGCCAACGACCCGGGCATCTGGTCGCGCACCCTGGGCTTGCGGCTGCAGGCCCAGCCGGCGGACAAGAAGATCGACGCGCCGCTGGAGATGCCGGTGGCGCGGCTGAACCCCGCCGCGCGTGACGCCGGCGAGTGGCTTGGCGCGGACGACATGGTGTGGACCCGCAGCTGGCAAAAGGGCCGCATCGCCTGGCTCGGCGCCGCCGAATGGCACCGCCATGCGATCACTGAACCGCAGGCGCTGGCGCTGTGGTGGCAGGGCGTGCTGGACCGGGTGGGTATCGACGTGTCGAAAGAAGTCGAATGGTTGGAGCCGGAAGAACTGCCGCTGCCGGGCCAGCGCATGGAGCTGTGCGCGCGTGGGGTGAAGGGTGAGGTGTCGTTCCCTGAACTGAAGCTCGTACGCACCTGGTCGCCACGTCTTGACGCGGCCTGCGTGGCCGTATGGCCGGAAAAGTCGGGCTGGCTGCAGGTGAAGGATGCGAAGGCAGGCACGCATGCGGTCTATGTCCACGCACCAGGCGACTGGGCGCAGTGGCAGGCGGCGCAACGCCGGGATGCTACCGCGCGCTATGCGGCCCGCACGCCGGCGAAAGCGCTGGCGGGCGCTGCGCGCGCTTTGCCGGCCTGGCCGTTTGCACTCGCGTTCACCCTTGCCATGCTGCTGCTGTGGTGGCGTGAACGCCGCTAAATCGTTCCCGCGAACGCGTTAGCTTGAAACCGGCAACGATCAGGCGTGGCCAATGTAGATGTCGAAAAATTTTACATTTTTCAAAGAAATACTACTTTCTGCCACCTAATAAATTGACTAATATAAATATTTTCTTCTGGCACTTTAATTGCTTATAAGAGCAATTTTAGAGAGGAATGTATGCTTACTATTAAGTCTATCCTGACGCTTGCCGCTTTCTCGGCACTTTGCGCGAACGCCACTGCGGCCACCATTACATTTGATGGGCTTGGTGGGACCAATATGGCTGGAAACACCCAAGTCTCCAATACTTATGGTATCGGAAAGCAAACATACTTCCACCAGGGGAGCACTGCTCTGGTAAATGGATTTAACTTCCAACCAAGAGATAGCGCTTTGCTGTTCACGCCCGTTCACGCTAACGACCCAAACGGATCGAGTGCCTTTGCATGGAATGGCACCGACTACTTGGTTGGAATGAATTTCCAGATATCATCGAATACCGCTACACCATTTTCTGTTAGTGGCATCGATGTGGCGGGTTGGGGTGGGGCGATGAATATTATCGTATCCGGCATCAAGGCGAATGGTGCGGTTGTCTCGAAAACGCTCTCAAGTGACAGTGATAACAGGGCGATCGCCAATGATTTTGTCACCTACAACCTAACGGATTTTTCAGACCTCGCATCGCTGTCAATTCGTTCCAACAGCAGTTGGGTTGCTATCGACAATATTGCTATTGTCGATGCAAGCGATGTTCCCGAGCCAACCACCTTGGCGATGTTGGGTATCGGCCTTGCAGGGATCGGTTCACTTCGCCGACAGCGCAAGTCGTAATCATCTGTCAGCGCAACCCGCGCAAAGCCCGGGTTGCGCTCACGCTGCCTCAGAACGCGTAATCCGCCTTCACATACATCGACCGCCCGTTAATCCCGAACGGGCAGGTCTCCCAGCAGTGCGTAAAGCCCAGCTGCGGGAACGGCGCCGCCTTGACCGGATCCCACCTGGTCGGATAGGTATCGAACAGGTTGTTGACACCCGCGCTCAGGCTCAGCTTCCTGGTGAAGTTGTAGCGCCCGGTCAGGTCCACGATCCATTTCGCCGCCCAGGTCTGGATGAAGCCCGGCGTGAAGCCCTGGCCTTCCACTTCGCCGAAGTAGTTGGCACGCGCCGTCGCGTTCCACTGGCCCACCGTGTAGTCGGCCGCCACCACGTGGTGCTGGCGCGGCTGGCCCTTCTCGATCAGCGTCACCTGGGTGTCGTCGAACAGCTGGGCGCCGGTCAAGACCGAGGATTGCGAATGGCGGTCCTTCACCTTGGTGCGGTTGAAGCCGAGTTGGCCGGACAGCACCAGGGTCGAACCCTGGCCGCGCGTGGTGTGCTGGGCCACCAGGTCGAAGCCGGTGGTGCTGGTGTCGATCGCATTGGTGAAGAACTGCGCCTGGCCCACGCGCAGCGGGTCGAGGATGGCCCGGATCGGGCAGGCTGCCGCCGTGGTACACGGGCCTGACTCCGGCGCGATGTTCGACGAGAACACGATGCGGTCGTCGATGTTGGTGCGGTACAGGTCGGCCGTCACCGAGAAGTTCTGGGTCGGACGCAGGATCATGCCGATGCTGGCGCTCTTCGAGGTCTCCTCCTGTAGCGGGGCGATGCCGAAGGCGCGGGTCACGGCGCTGTTCTCGCGCGCGGTCAGGGTTTCGGTCAGCACGCCTGCGGCATTCAGGTTGGTCGACACCGAGCTGTAGAACTTCTGCTGCACGCCCGGCGCACGGAAACCGGTCGAGGCGCTCGCGCGCAGGCCGATCGTGCGCGACGGGTCGTAGCGCAGGCTCAGCTTGCCGATGGTGGTATTGCCGAAGTCCGAGTAGCGTTCGTGGCGCAGGGCGGCGCCAAGCGAGAGCGCATCCCCGAGCTTGCGTTCCAGGTCGACGTAGTAGGCGGTGTTGTGGCGGCCGTCGTCCACTTCGGTGCCCGGGGTGTAGCCCGGGAAGCCCTGGATGCCGGACGCCGCGATGCCGCCGCTCTGGTCGCGGATGATCTTACGCGGGTCATTGGTGCGGCCGTACTGGTAAGAGACCGGGTCGCCGGCCACGATCTGGTAGTTATCCCGGCGCCATTCGAAACCGGTACCGATGTGGAGCGGGGCGCCGGCGAAGTCGACCGAGCCCTTGAAGTCCAGGTTCAGCGTGGTCTGGTTGAACTTCAGCTTGCCGGTATCGGCCGCGAGCGGCGAGCCACCGTTCTCGTAGTAGTAGCTGACGTTGATCGAATTGTATTCATGGAAACCGAGTTCGCTGCGGCCGTGGTTGACGCTCAGGTCCACACTCCAGTCGTTGCTCAGGTCATGCTTGTAGCCCAGGCCCAGCGAGGCGTCCTTGACGGTGGTGCTGATGTTCGGCAGGAAGCCGTTCGGATACACCGCCGGCACGTTGCGCGCGTCGCCCGCCGAGCGGAAGAAGCCGGCGGCATCGCCCTTGCGCCTGGAGGCGCCGCCGAAGGCATACAGTTCGCCGCCGCCGACCGGCAACGCGGCATTCATCCACAAGTAGCCGTCCTTGGCCAGGCTGTCGCCGATGCGCTGGGTGACGCGCGGCGGGTCGACGCGCAGGGTATCGGGGCCGGCGCGGTTGGTCTCGTTGCGGCGCCGGCCTTCGACCGACAGGTTCATGTAGCCGCCATCGAGGCCGAGGGCAAAGCCCTTGTGCGCGCTCGCGGTATAGGTGTCGCCGTCGCCTTCCTTGGTGGTGCCGACACTGGCGCTGAGCTGGGTGTCGGTCACGCCTTTTTTCAGGACGATGTTGATTACGCCGGCGATCGCGTCCGAGCCGTACTGCGCGGCGGCGCCGTCGCGCAGCACTTCGATCGACTGGATGGCGGACAGGGGAATCGCATTGATGTCGGTGCCGGCCGAGCCGCGGCCGATGGTCTGCTGCACGTTGACCAGCGCCTGCTGGTGGCGGCGCTTGCCGTTGACCAGCACCAGCAGCTGGTCGGGGCCGAGGCCGCGCAGGGTGGCGGGGCGGATGATGTCGGTGCCGTCGCTAATAAAAGTAGTGGTGAAGTTGAACGAGGGGTCGAGGTCCTGCAGCACCTTGCCGAGTTCGAGCGAACCGGCCGACTGGAGGTCTTTCGCGCTGATCAGGCCGACCGGCACGGCGGTGTCCAGTGCGGTCTTGGCCTGGGTCCGCGAACCCAGCACGACCACCGTGGCCGTGTCCTTCTGGGTCTGATTCTGGCTGTTCGCTGCTTCCTGTGCGAATGCCGATGCCATGGCCGATACCAGTGCGGTCGCCAGTAATACCTGTTTTTCTGCCTGTTTCACCATCTTGTCCCCTTGTTGAGAATTTAATTACGCCATCACAAAAACTATGTCTCCCATAACCGTGGCGAATTGATTCTGAACAAGAGAATGTGTAAGTACAAGTGTGAGCTGTGCAGTACGCAACAGTTTTACTGGATTCCGTGTATTTATGAAAAGGGGATGGAAAGCGAGGGCTGCTTGTGCTAGCACCGAGGCTGTCGCTGCCGGTGTTGCGCCTGCATCAGATCAGGCCGAGCAGCGCGGCCTTGACGACGGCGGCGGTCTTGTTGGCCGCGCCCAGCTTGGCCTGCGCATTACCGACATGGAAGTTCACCGTCCGTTCGGACAAGGCGAGGATCTGGACGGCTTCGGATGAGGTCTTGCCGTCCGCCATCCAGCGCAGGACTTCGGCTTCGCGTGCGCTGAGCGTCACGCCGGCCGCTGCCGGCCGGTGCAGCCCCGCCATCGCCGCATGCGCGGCATGGGCAAGCCAGGACATGCTGCCTTCGCTGTGGCGCAGCTCGGCGCCCGACAGGTCGTCGTGCGAGCGCGCCAGCGTCAGCAGGCCCACGCTGCCGTCTGCGCTGCGCGAGGCTTGGGCCCAGCCCACCCGCAGCCCGTGCCCGCGCGCGTCTTCCCACAAGGGGCGGGCGCCGGCAAACAGGCCTTCGCTCCACAGCACCGGCAACAGGGACGCGGCGCCATGCGCCACAGTGGGGTCGATGGCCAGGTAGCCTGCCTGTGCATAGCGGGTCTGCCAGGCGGCCGGGTAGTTGTTGACCATGACAGTGCGGGGATGCGAGAGCGGCAGGGGTGTGCGCAAACCGTATGCGCAGTAATCGAAGCCGAGGCTGCGTGCGGCGCCGGCAACCAGCTGGTGCAGGCCCGCCGCATCCGGCGCCTGCGCCATGGCTGTCAGGCAGTCCTCGCGCCAGCCGCTCAGTTGCTCGTTCTTCACCGCTAGTCCGTCCTGTCACTGTCAGTTCTTACAGTTTCGATGCCGCCGGGTCTTCCGTAGAATGAAGACCCAGCCATTGTCACCGTATGTGTCTGGAATCACAACCACTTTCAGGAGATGTCCGTGCCTTACCCACTTCCCTATCGCGGACGCATCGCCGCGGCGATGCTGGCGCTTGCGCTGTCGGGCACGCTCCAGGCAGCTTCGCCCGCGCCGGACACGATCAAGGTCGGCAACTACCAGGTGCAGGTGGCCACGCTGGGCAGCGGCTCCTATACCGTGATCCTGGAATCGGGTTTCGGACGCGACCTGGGCGTGTGGCGCAACGTCGCCCCGGTGCTGGCGAAATCGGCGAAAGTGATGGCCTACTCGCGCGCGGGACACGGCAAGTCGGATGCGCGGCCGGAAGCGCCGACCATCGCGGCGCGCACCAATGAGCTGGAACAGCTGATCGCCAGCGCGGGCTTGAAGCCTCCCTTCGTGCTGGTCGGCCATTCCTATGGCGGCTTCCTGATCCGCAGCTTCGCCGCCCGTCATCCGGAGCAGGTGGCGGGCATGGTGTTCGTCGACCCGAGCGACGAAGGCTTCAACCTCGCGCTACGCAAGCTCGACGCCGCGGCCGTCGACAAGGACACGAAACTCACCGAGCAGTTCATGCCGCCCAAATTCCACGCCGAGCTGCGCAGCGTGCAGGCGGTGCTCGACAGCGGCAAGCTGCCCTTCGCGGGCGCGTTGCCGGACGTGCCGGTGGCGGTCCTGACCTCGGTGCAGAAGCGCGAGCAGCCGCAGCTCTTCCTCGAGACCCCGGCGGCGGTGCAGGTCTGGCGCGGGCTGCACGAGCGCTTCTTCCGCAACTTCAGCAACGGCAGCCATGTCGTCACCGCCGAAAGTGGCCACAACATCCACCAGGAGCAGCCGCAGCTGGTCATCAACGCGGTCGAAGGCGTGATCGCGGCCGCCGAGGGTGCGCGCATCAAGCGCGTGCGCGAAGGCGCGCGCGCCGAACTGCTGCGCCGGCTGGAGCAGGGCGGTACGGATGCCGAGATGGCGCAGGCGCTGGAAGCCAGCGGCTTCCATGAAGCGGATCTCAACCGCATCGGCTACGACCTGCTCGGACCGCGCAAGCAGCCGGTGCTGGCCGAGCGGCTCATGAAGGCGAATGCCGCCAAGTACAGCCTGTCCGACAACGTGCAGGACAGCTACGGCGAAGTGCTGCTGGCGACCGGCAAGGCGCTCGAGGCGAAGCTGCAGTTCATGCGGGCGATCACGCTGGCCGAAGCCCAGGGCAAGGGCGACAAGGTGCTGGCGGGCTACCGCGCCAACCTGGCCAAGGCCGAGGGGGCATTGGCGCGCTGACCGTCCGCTGCGCGACCCTCAGGCGTGGTCGCGCATCCATTCCTTCAGTCCGTCCACCCACTTCCTGGCCGGCAGGTTCAGGTGGCGCCGGATCTCGCCGGCACGTTCGTACAGCACCGAGAAATCGAGCTCCGGGGCGTTCTTGAAGGCGAGCACCACGATATTGGCATCGTGCACCTCGGGCAACCAGACCACGGCGTCGAAGACCTGCTGCATGGTGAGCAGGTTCTTGTCGTAGCTGTCGACATGGCCGAACACGTTGGCGGTCATGATCCCATCGCTGCTCAAGCAGTCGTAGCAGCCCTGGTAGAAGTCCAGCGAATCGAGCACCGGTCCGCGGGCGTCGTGGTCGTACAGGTCCACCTGCAGCACGTCGACCTGGCCGTGGTTGCCGGCATCGAGCACGAAGTCGAGCGCGTTCATCTCGCGCACGTCCAGGCGCGCGTCGTTCTCGGGCAGGCCGAACAGGGCGCGGCAGATGGCGATCACGTTCGGGTTCAGCTCGGCCACGCTCACGCTTGCGCCGAGAAAGCGCCGGTAGCAGAACTTGGTCAGGGCCGCGCTGCCGAGGCCCAGCTGCACGATGCGGCGCGGGTTCTGGATGAACAGCGTCCACATCATCATCATCTGGACGTATTCGAGCTCGATCGCGTCCGGCTTGGACAGCCGCATTGCGCCCTGCACCCAGGAGGTGCCCAGGTGCAGGAAGCGCACGCCGTCGAACTCGTCGATGGTGGCGGGCGGGTGGCCAGGCTGGGCGAAACGGGGATCGATGCGGGCGTAGGAAGGCGGCATGGCAGAGGAGCGGCGGTGAAAGCCGATCTTACCAGACCATGTCAAGCGACGCCGTTGCGCCCGAACTCGCGGAAACCCGGCCGTTCGCCCAGGCGCTCGACATAGGCCGCCACGTTGCGCAAGTCCGGCTTTTCCATGGGCGTCATCATCCAGCGGTTCACCGACAGTCCCAGCACGACGTCGGCCAGCGTGAAGGCGCTGCCCGCGACGTAGGCGCCGGTGGCGCGCAGCTGGGCATCGAGGATGCCGATGTGGCGGTTCCAGGCGGCGATGCTGGCCTCGACCTGCGCCGGGTCCTGGCAAGCCGGGTGCTTGCGCACCAGCGCCATGAAGGCAGGGCGCCAGGCCGTATTCAGGTCGGTGGCCTGCCAGTCCATCCATTGCTCGACGCGGGCACGCTCGCGCGCACCGGGAGGGAACAAGGCGCCGGCGCCCTGTTCGCCGTACCGGTTGCAGAGGTAGCGGCAGATCGTGTTCGATTCCCACAGCACGAAACCCTCGTCCACCAGTACCGGCACCAGCTTGTTCGGGTTCAGGCCGGCGTGTCCCTCGTGCCAATCCTCGCGCTCGAAGGGCTGCCCGAGCTCGCGGCAGGTCCACAGCACCTTGCGCACGTTGATCGACGTGTCCTTGCCGATGATCTTCAGCATGTGCATCCTTTCATGCTCAGGGGGTGTGGGGGCCCGACAGGGCCGGCAGCGCTGGAAGGATGAGGGTGACGGCCAGGCCGCCGCCTTCGCGGTTCGAGAGCGAGATGCGGCCGCCGTGGGCTTCGGCGATCTCGCGCGCCAGCGCCAGCCCGAGGCCGGTGCCGCTGCGCTTGGTGGAATAGAAGGGGACCAGGGCGTTGGTCAGCACCGCGTCGCTCATGCCGGTGCCGCGGTCCAGCACGTCGATGCGCAGGGCGTCCTGCACGCGGCGTACCTGCAGCGCGACATCGTCGGGCTTCGATCCGGATTCGTGGGCGTTCTTGAGCAGGTTCAGCAGGGCCTGCTCCATTTGCGGGGCGTCGATCCAGGCCGGCTCCTGCGGCAAGTCGCCGAGCAGGCGGAAGGGCACCTGCTCGGCCAGAGCGTCGATGAACACGTCCCAGGGGCGGGCTTCGAGGCGCGGCGTGGGCAGCTTGGCGAAGCGCGCATAGCCCAGGATGAAGGTCTCGAGGTGGCGGGTGCGCTCGCCGATGGTCTGCAGGATCTGGGGCAGGCGCTCGGTCTGCCCGCGCCGCACCAGCTCCGCGCCCGAGTGCGCGAGCGAGGCCAGCGGCGCCAATGAATTGTTCAGTTCATGGCTGATCACGCGGATCACCTTCTTCCAGGTCTGCACTTCCTGGCGCCGCAGCTCGGTAGTGAGGTGGCGCAGCAGCAGCAGTTCGTGGCGCCGGCCGTTCAGGGTGAAGCTGCTGCGCGCCAGGTGGTAGACCTCTTCTTCCTCGGATTCGCCAGCGGTGAACAGGCCGTCGCCGCCGCGCGCCAGCGCCTCTTTCAGGGCCGGGGCCGCGGTCTCGAGCACGGCGCCCAGCCCGTGCCCTTCGAGCTTGCGGCCCTCGGACAGCAGCTGGCGCGCGGCGAGGTTGGCGTAGACGATGGTGCCGGCCGAGGTGCCCGTATCGGTGGCGAAGTCCGTCACCAGCAGCATGGCCACCGGGGTGTTCTGGACCATGGTGTCGAGCAGCAGCTCGCGCTGCACCAGGCCGAGGCGCTGTTCGCGCAGCACCTGGCCCAGGTCATTGTGGGCGGCGATCAGGTCGGCCAGCTCGTCGTTCTGCGGCCAGTGCAGGCTGAAGGAAAAGTCGCCGTCGCGGTAGCTCGCCACCGTGCCCTCGAGGGCGCGGAACAGCGACAGGATCGGCTGGATCTGGGTGCGGATGGTGATGATGGCGATCGGGACGATCGCCACCAGGCAGGTGAAGAAGACCAGCGCGGGATGCTCGGGGAACAGGTGGTCGAGTCCGAGCGCGATCAGCATGCCGAGGGCCAGCAGGGTGCCGACCAGCGCCGACCAGCGCGTGACCAGCGAGAGCCGGAACCCTGTGCGCTTCATGCCGGCCTGGCGATGCCGAGCCGCTCCATGCGCCGGTACAGTGCCTGGCGCGACAGGCCCAGTTCGTTTGAAGCCTGCGCCACCACGCCGCCGGCGCGCGCCAGCGCCTGCACGATGGCGTCGCGGTCCGGCTCCGTGTCCGGCGTGGGCGCCACCGCCACCGGCAGGCCGAGATCGGCGGCTTTGATGACATCACCCTGCGCCAGCAGGCTGGCGCGCGCCATCACGTTCTTCAGCTCGCGCACGTTGCCGGGCCAGGTGTGGGCCTGCAGGGCGCTTTCCGCGGACGGGTGCAAGGTCTTCCCGCGCAGGAAGGACAGTGCCAGCGGCAGGATGTCGCCGGGGCGCGCGGCGAGCGGCGGCAGGCGCAGCTCGATCACGTTCAGGCGGTAGAACAGGTCTTCGCGGAAGGTCCCGGCGCGGATCATGGCGCTGAGATCGGCATTGGTGGCGCTGATCACGCGCACCTTCACCTGGCGCTCGCGGTTGGAGCCGAGTCGCTCGAAACGCCCGGTTTCCAGCACGCGCAGCAGTTTCATCTGGCCGGCCAGCGGCAGGTTGCCGATCTCGTCCAGGAACAGGGTGCCGCCGTCGGCCGCCTCGAATTTGCCTTCCCTGGCCTTGGAAGCGCCGGTATAGGCGCCGGCGTCGGCCCCGAACAGCTCGGCCTCGATCAGTTCCGAGGGCAGGGCGCCGCAGTTCAGCACCACGAAGGGGCCGTCGGCCACCTGCGAGTTGGCCTGGATGATCTCGGCGATGCGTTCCTTGCCGGTGCCGTTCGGGCCCGTGATCAAGACCGGCACGTCGGCGCGCGCCACCTGGCAGGCCAGGGTGAGCACGCGCTCGGTGGCCGGGTCCTGCCAGACCAGGCCGCGCAGGTTGAAGTTCTGTTCCAGCTCGCGCTTGGCCTTGCGCTCGCGCTGCAGGCGCTGGTTCAGGGCGCGGTTGGCCTGGCCCAGCTCGATCAGGTTGGTCACCGTGGTGAGCAGGCGCTCGTCGTTCCAGGGCTTGGACAGGTAGTCGGCGGCGCCGGCCTTGATCAGCTCCACCGCGGCATCGAGGTGGGTCCAGGCGGTCAGCAGGATCACCGGCAGGTCCGGGTGGCGCTTGCGGATTTCGCGGAACAGCGCCACGCCTTCCTCGCCGGACGTAGTGTCGGCCGTGAAGTTCATGTCCTGGATGACCAGGTCCACGTGCTCGCGACCGAGGATGTCCAGTCCTTCCTCGGGCGAAGCCGCGCGCAGGGCGGCGATGTCGTGGAGGGAGAACAGGACGTCGAGCGCGATGGCGACCGCGGCGTTGTCGTCGATGATCAGTACAGTGGGCATGACGGCAAGTTTAGCACTGGTTGTTTGCCATCAGGCACTGCGGGTGGCGGTCGCCGGCGAAATGCTGGCCGCGCGCCACGCCGGACCGTAGGCCGCCAGGATGCCCAGCGCCCAGAACACGACCGCGCCGCCGATCAGGTACTCGGCCGGAAGTCGCGCCATCTCCAGCCTGGTCACCAAGAGGTGGTTCAGGCCCAGGCCCAGCAGCACGCCGCCGAACACGCCGGCGCTGGTGATCATGACGTTCTCGGTGATGAAGTAACGCAGGATGTCGATCTTGCGCGCACCCAGGGCGCGGCGCACGCCGATCTGCTTGCGGCGCTGGGTGACCCACAGGCTGGCCATGCCGACGATGCCCGAGCAGGTAATCAGGAGCAGCAGCACGCTGACGGTGATCAGCATCCAGGACAGGGCGACGTCGCCGCGGTAGCGCTTCTGGCGGTCGTCCGTGACCGTCTTGGCTTCCAGGATCATCGGCGTCGCCGACGACTTGCGCAGCGCTTCCTCCGCTTCCTTCATGACGCGGTCGCGTTGGCCCGCTTCGGCGCGGACGGCATACAGGGCGCCGGGGTTGCCGTACAGGCGAGCCGGGGTGATCGCGGACCATTCGCCGCGTTCGCCGACGTCGCCATGGGCCGACTGCAGCCGTTCGACCACGCCGACCACCTGCGTGCCCTGGGCGTCCTCGCCGGTGCCGAAGTACAAGGTCTTGCCGATCGCGGAAGCGCCCGGCCACAGCTTGTCCGCCAGCGCTTTCGAGATGATCAGCTGCTTGGGCAGGTCGCGGTTTTCGTTTTCGTTGATGTCCACCATTTCATGCGGCAGGAAGTCGCGGCCTTCGACGATCTTCAGGCCGAAGGTCTTGACCAGCGAGTCGCCCGAGATGTAGATCGAGGTAATCGCGCTTTCGCGTGACTGGCGGCGATCCAGCGCCACGCTGTTCGAGCTGCCGCTGCCGGAGATCGGCATCTGCGACACGTTCGCCACCGATACCACGCCCGGCACCGCGCGCAAGACGTCGGCTTCGCGTTTCATGGTGGCGAGCATCTGCTCGGGACCGTCGCTGTTCAGGTTGCGCACGTTGAAGTAGAAGGTCGCGGCTTCATCTAGCAGGCCGCTCGGGCGCGCCGCGACTTCACGGCGCTCGTTGACGACATGCAGGGCGTTGGCCAGGATCGCCAGGCTCAGCGCGACCTGCAGCGCGACCAGGATCGGACCGGTCTTGTTGCGCATCAGCGCGGACAGGATGGGCTTGATTTCCATGATGGTCTCTCTCGTTTTCTCGTTCTTATTGCGATTTCAGCTGGATGGCCGGGGTCACCTGGCAGGCGCGCCAGGTGGGCAGCAGGCCGGCCACGATGGCGGCGGTGACGGACATGAGGAAGGTCAGCATCAGCATCTGCCAATCCATGCGGGCGACCGCCGCCATGCCCTTGCTCTGCATGCCGATCAGGGCCAGCGCGCCGAAGGACAGCGCCAGGCCGAGCACACCGCCAACCAGGCCGACCACGCCGGTCTCGATCAGGAACTGCTGGAACACGTCGCGGCGCGAAGCCCCGAGTGCGCGGCGCACGCCGATCTCGGATGCGCGCACCGAGAACTTTGCCAGCAGCAGGCCGACAGTGTTGACCAGGCACAGGATCAGGAAGCCGAAGGCCAGCCAGGCCGATAGCTTGCTGTCGTTGCCGACGACCTTCATGTGCTCCATCCATTCCATCACGTCGTACAGCTTGTTCGGCGCATTGCGCTTCAGGCGGCCCAGCTTGCGCTGCTCGCTCGCATAGTTGTCGAGCCAGGTCTGCAGTTCGGCGCGGTCGCTGCTGCTCCTGGTCTCGAACCAGGCTTGGATCCAGGTGCACTCCGAGGTCAGGAGGTTGGCGAAGCCCGGGTCGCGGTTGGCGCTGCAGTTCATGCTGCCGTTGTGGCCCATTTCGTGGCGCAGCGCGGTCGAGAAGGGGATGAAGAATTCTTCCGAGTTGCCGAAGCGGCTGCCGCCGATCAGCCGGTAGTAGCGCGGCAGCGGATTCCAGTTGTCCAGCACGCCGACCACCGTGTACGGGAAGCCGCCGATCCTGATCTGCTTGCCGACTGGACTGGCCTCGCCGAACAGCTTCTCGGCGGTCGCGCGGCCCAGCACCACCACGTCGGCGCCACGCGCATCGTCGCCTTCGGTCCAGGCCTGGCCGTGCAGGAAGGGCACATCGAACATCGCGAAGAAGTCGCGGGTCGGGGCCAGGCCGGAGGCGGTGAAGGCCGGGATGTCGGTGCGCGGCGGCTCGATCGGCTGGTAGACGCCGTACATGGCGGTGCGGCGCTCGCCCTGGCCGCTCTTGATGAAATTGGCGGCGTCGATGTAGCCCAGCTGGTTGTCGTTGGGACCGTCGCTCGGCGCCCAGCCCTCGACCGGGCCGTTGTCCACGTGCGGGACGAACAGGCGGTCGCTCTTCGCGGGGATCGGGTCGCCCGACATCATGTGCAGGATGGTGAGCGTGGACACGCTGGCGGCCACCCCGATGGCCAGGGTCAGCACCATCAGGGCGGTCAGGGCGGGGTTGCGGCGCAGGCTGCGCACGCCCAGCTTGAAGTAGTAGGAGAACATGGTCTGGTCGTCCTTATGCGGTCACGGCGGCCTTGTCGACCAGGGTCGGGCCCTTGCGCACCAGGTCCGAGACCTGGCCGTCGATGATGTGCACGTTGCGGTGGGTGCGCACCGCCAGCTCCGGATCGTGGGTCACCATCAGGATGGTGGTGCCGGCCGCGTTGATCTCTTCCAGCAGTTCCATCACGCCGCGCGCCATCTGGGTGTCCAGGTTGCCGGTCGGTTCGTCGGCCAGCAGCAGCTTGGGCGAACCGGCCAGCGCGCGCGCGATCGCCACGCGCTGCTGCTGGCCGCCGGACAGCTCGGCCGGGAAGTGCTTCATGCGCGAGGCCAGGCCGACCTTGGCCAGCGCGTCCTCGATGCGTTCCTTGCGCTCGGTCTTGTTGAAGCCGCGGTAGCGCAGCGGTACGTCGACGTTGTCGAACAGGTTCAGGTCGGGGATCAGGTTGAAGCCCTGGAAGATGAAGCCCAGCTTCTCGTTGCGCAGGCGCGAGCGGGCGCTGTCGTCCAGGCCCTTCACGTTGACGCCGTCGAGGATGTATTCGCCCGAGGTGAATTCTTCCAGCAGGCCGGCGATGTTCAGGAAGCTGGTCTTGCCCGAACCGGAGGGGCCGGTCACGGTGACGAATTCGCCCTGCTTGACTTCGATCTCGAAACCGCGCAGCGCGTGGGTCTCGATCATGTGGGTGCGGTACACCTTGCTCAGGTTGGTCATGCGCAGCATGGGATTCTCCTAGTTTGTGTTGGTCTTGTTCAGCGGTTGATCGAGACGCGGGCGGCGTTGTTGAAGGTATCGGTGCCGGCGACGACGACCTTGTCGCCGGGCTTCAGGCCCGACAGGATCTCGACGGCGGAAATGCTGGTGGCACCCAATTGGATCGGGGTACGCACGGCGATCCCGTCCCGCACCACATAGGCATGGCGTCCGCCTTCGCTCTCCACGAAGGGGCCGCGCGGCAGCATCAGCACATTGGGGCGCTCCTCGATCAGCAATCTGGCGGTCACGCGCTGGCTCTGGCGCAGGCCTTTCGGCTGCTCGCCGTCGAAGCGCACGCGCGCCAGCACCTGGTTTTTCACCACTTCCGGCGACAGCGCGGACAGCTTGCCGGTGGCCTTGCCCGAGGGCAGGGTGATCTCGGCGTTCATGCCCAGGCCGATGTCGGCCACATAGGTTTCCGGCACCTCGACCTCGACTTCGAGCTTCGACAGGTCGACCAGGGTCATCAGCGGCGAGTTGGCGGCCACCACCATGCGGTTCTGGACGTTGAGGGTGCCGATGAAGCCGTCCACCGGTGCGCGCACGGTCAGCTCGTCAACGCGGCGCTGGGCATTGGCCAGCGACAGGCGCTGGCGTTCCAGTTCGTTGATCTTGGTCTTCAGGGCCAGCTGGACGTCGTCGCCTTCCAGCGCGGCGGCCTGGGAGGCGTGGTTGGCGCGGATCTCGGCCGAGTTCAGGGCATCCTTGGCCTTCTGGTAGTCGATCTTGGCGATGATGCCGACCTGGGCCACGCTCTCGTAGCGCTCCAGGGTGCGCTGGGCCGACAGGCGATCGATCTCGGCGGTGTCGGCTTCGCGCTTGGCCAGCAGCTTCTGCTTGCGCGCCAGGATCTGCTGGCGCGCCACCTCGGCCTTGAGCTGCTCGTAGCTCGAGGTCTCGCGCTTGAGTTCATCGGTCAGGTCCGGGGACTCCAGCACCGCCAGCACGTCGCCCTTCCTGACGGTGTCGCCGGCGGCGACCTTCAGGTTGACGGTGGATGGGGCGGTCGAATACAGGGTGGGGCTGACGGCGGCCACGATGCGGCCATTCACCGACGCATCGCGCACCAGGGTGCCGCGGGTGACTTCGGCGATGCGCAGGCGGGCTTCGCTGACGGAGTGTTCGCTGCTGGTCCAGGCGCCCAGCACGGCGACGCTGACGGCAAGGAGGGCACAAGCGCCGCCCACCCACAGCGCACGGCGCTTGAGCTTGTGGACCGGGGCCGGGGTAAGGACAGCGTCTTGTTCTGATGTATCGCGGATCATGGCATCTCGGGTGACAACGTTGGATGGCGTCGTCAATGCACGATCCGTGCCAGTCAAGCAAGTGCTTGATTTTGCAGGGAATGTTGCTGCCGGGTCCGGTGTCCGCGGTGTCCGTCATTACAGGGTGCGGACAGCGTCCGGACACAGGAGCGTCCGATTCTGCAAAAGCGGACGGGCGCGAACCGACTGCATCCGCGCCCGTCCTGGGGGTGCTCCTTGGCTTGCTTCCTTACTTCTGCGGCTTCTGCTTCTGGGCGTAGGTGCCCATGACTTCGCCCTTGCCGATCACATGCCCCTGCATCGCCTGCAGCAACTGGTCGCGGTCGGCGCCGAAAGGCACATCCAGCATGGTATCGAGTGCGTACACCTGGAAATGGTAGTGGTGCGGCTTGTCGCCCACCGGCGGCTTCGGCCCGAAGTAACCCATCGAGCCGCGCGTGTTCCGGCCCTGCAGCACGCCTTCCGGATCGGTCAGGCGCGGCTGCTCCTGCAGGCCTTCCGGCAGGCTGGTGACGTTCGCCGGGATGTTCCAGGCCAGCCAGTGCACGAAGGGCGCGACCGGCTTGGCGTCCGGGTCTTCCATGATGATGGCGTAGGATTTCGCATTCGGCACCGCCTTCCACGACAGGGCCGGCGACACGCCGTCGGCGTATTCGCTGTATTTCTGGTCCATCGCGCCGCCGGCCTTGAAGCTCGGCGAGCTGACCGACAGCATACCCTTCGACTGGGTCTCGGGCCGCTTGTTCGCGAGCGGCACGCCATTGCCCTTGTTGGCCTGGTCGCGCATCGGGCCGCTTGGGGCCATGGCGGTCAGGTTGCCGGGTTTGCCGGCGCCGTGGGCGATGCGGTAGATGACGCCATTGGCGTCGTCCGCCATCAAGAGCGAACCATCCTTGGCCCAGGCCAGGCCGACCGGGCGCGCGATGTGGGTCTTGCCGCCGTCGGTCAGGAAGCCGGTGACGAAGGGTTCGACGGCGGTCGGCTGGCCGCCCGCGAAGCGCACCCGCACGATCTCGTAGCCCGAGGCCTGGGCGCGGTTCCAGGAGCCGCGCATGGTGACGAAGGCGTCGCCGGTGTATTCGGCCGGGAAGCCGCCGCGATGGCCGAACACCATCTGCATCGGCGCCGCATGGGCGGTGTAGCCCAGCACCATCGGGGTGCTGCGCGCCTTCCATTCCTGCTTGCTGATCTCGCCCACCGGGGTGCTCTGCGGGTAGATCTCGCCGCCGCCGTAGACGTGCGGCCAGCCGTACATCTTGCCCATCTCGATCTTGTTGATCTCTTCCTGCTGCTGCTCGTCGCCCAGGAAATCGATGCCGTGGTCGAAGGACCACAGCTCGCCGGTCTGCGGATGCCAGTCGAAGCCAATGGTGTTGCGCAGGCCGGAGGCGAAGATGCTGCGCTGCTGGCCGTCCGGCGAGACACGCAGGATGGTGGCGTTCTCGGGATTGCTCTCGTTGCAGGCATTGCAGGTGCTGCCCACGGTGATGTACAGCATGCCGTCCGGGCCGACCGCGATGGTGCGGTTCGGGTGCTGGCCGGAGTCCGGCAGGTCGCCCACCAGCAGCTTGAGCTCGCCCAGGCGGCCATCCGGCTTGATGTCGGCCTCGAACAGTTCCTTCACTGTCACCAGGTAGAACTTGTTGTCCTTGATGGCCATGCCATGGGCGCCGGCGCGGTTGGCCACCTCGACCGGTGCCCCGTCGGCCCGGCCGTCGCCATTCGCGTCCTTCAGTAGCAGCACGTCGCCCTGGTCGCGCCGGCTCACGTAGATGTCGCCATTCGGCGCCACCGTGATGATGCGGGCGTTCTTCAAGCCCGTCGCGAAGGGGGTGACGGTAAAGCCCTGCGGCGCCTTGATGCCGCGCATGCGCTCGGGAGTTGCCTCGACCTTGGCCGGCTTGAAGACGTTGGACGGGGCCGAGAAGCGGGTCCCGTCACCCTGTTGGGCACAGGCGGCGCCTGTCGCCATGCCGATTACCACCGCTGCTGTCACGCGTTTCATGCCCTGGTTCTCCCTCGTTACCGTGGTTGGATGTGATAAAAAATCGTGCCAGAATATCGACCGACGGTATGTGGGAGAACGTACGCAGGCTGTCGCGTTGGCGGGACAGCGCAGGACAACAGGCGGACAGGCACGCTAGGCAGCGGCGCGCAGGGTCTTCGCCGCCGCCACCATGTTTTCCAGCGCCGGCAGCACCTCGTCCCAGCTGCGCGTCTTGAGGCCGCAGTCCGGATTCACCCACAGCTGCGCCGCGGGGATACGCTTCGCGGCCTTCTGCATCAGCGTGACGATCTGCTCGCGGCTAGGGACATTGGGCGAATGGATGTCGTAGACGCCGGGCCCGATGCCGTTCGGGTAGCGGAAGCCGTCGAAGGCGTCCAGCAGTTCGAGGCCCGAGCGCGAAGCTTCGATGGTGATCACGTCGGCGTCCATGTCCGCGATGGCCGCGATGATGTCGTTGAACTCCGAGTAGCACATGTGGGTGTGGATCTGGGTGGCGTCGTGCACGCCGTTGGCGGCGATGCGAAACGCGTCGACCGCCCAGGCGAGGTAGGCGTCCCGGCCGGCGCGGCGCAACGGCAGGCCTTCGCGTAGCGCGGCCTCGTCGATCTGGATGATGCGCACGCCGGCGCGCTCCAGGTCGAGCACCTCGTCGCGCACCGCCAGCGCCAGCTGGCGGCAGGTCTCGGCGCGCGGCTGGTCGTCGCGCACGAAGGACCAGTTCAACATCGTCACCGGACCGGTCAGCATGCCCTTCATCGGCTTGCCGGTCAGCGACTGGGCGTAGCGGGTCCATTCCACCGTCATCGGCCGTGGCCGGCGCACGTCGCCATACAGGATCGGCGGCTTGACGCAGCGCGAGCCGTAGGACTGCACCCAACCGTTGGCGCTGAAGGCGAAGCCGTCGAGCTGTTCGCCGAAATACTCGACCATGTCGTTGCGCTCGGCTTCGCCATGCACCAGCACATCCAGGCCCAGCGCTTCCTGCGCACGCACGCAGCGTGCGATCTCGGCCTGCATCGCCGCGCGGTACTGCGCTTCGTCCAGCTCGCCGCGCTTGCGCTGCAAGCGCGCCTGGCGGATGTCCGGCGTCTGCGGGAAGGAACCGATGGTGGTGGTTGGATAGCAGGGTAGGGGCAGCACGGCGGCCTGGGCTGCGTTGCGCTGCGCATGGGGACTGGCGCGCCGACCTGCTTGCGGCGCAAGCGCGGCCAGCGCCGCGGCGACCCGAGGATCATGGACGCGTGCCGAGGCGCGGCGGCGGTCGATGGCGGCGGCGTTGGCGATCAGCGCATCCTGCACCTGCACGCGGCCGTGGTCGAGCGCACGCGCCAGCAGCTGCAGTTCGTCCAGCTTCTGCACCGCGAAGGCCAGCCACGACCTGACTTCGGCGTCCAGGCCGCCTTCATCCTCGCCCGCCAGGTCGACCGGCACGTGCAGCAGGGAGCAGGATGGCGCGATCCACAGGCGTTCGCCCAGCCGGCGATGCACCGGTTCCAGCCAGGCCAGGGTCGCATGGAGGTCAGTCTTCCAGACGTTGCGCCCGTCGACCACGCCCAGCGACAGCACCTGCTGTGGAGTCAGCAGCGCGATCGCGGCATCGACCTCCCCGCCCCCGTGCACGGCGTCCAGGTGCAGGCCGTCCACCGGCAGGCCGCAGGCCAACGGGAGATTGTCTTCCAGGGCGCCGAAATAGGTGGCCAGCAGCAGTTTCGGGCCATGGCCGCGCAGTGCGGCATAGGCATCCTCGTAGGCCTGGCGCCAGCGCGCATCGAGGTCGGTGACGAGCGCGGGCTCGTCGATCTGCACCCATTCGGCGCCTTCGCCGGCCAGCCAGTCGAGCAGTTCGGCATACACCGGCAGCAGGGCAGGCAGCAGGGCCAGCCGGTCGGCGCCATCGCTGGACTTGCCGAGCCAGAGGTAGGTGAGCGGACCGATGATGACGGGCTTGGCGCGCACCCCGGCTTCGCGCGCTTCCTGCAGCTGTTCGCGCAGGCGGGCAGTGTCGAGCGCGAAGCGGGTAGCTGCCGTAAACTCGGGCACGATGTAGTGGTAGTTGGTGTCGAACCACTTGGTCATTTCGCCGGCATGCACGCAGCCACAGGCCGCGTCCGCCGCGCCCGCCCGGCCACGCGCGACGCGAAAGTACTGGTCCAGCAGATCGCCGCCGTGTGCACGCGCCCGCGCCGGGACGTTCCCGAGCGTGAAGCTCATGTCCAGCACCTGGTCGTACAACGAGAAATCGCCCAGTGGAGCGAAATCGAGGGCGGCCTGGCAGGCCCAGTGGCGGGCACGCAGCTGCGCCCCTTCCGCCTGCAGGTCGGCGGCGCTGCTGTCGCCGCGCCAGTAGCGCTCCAGCGCGAATTTCAGTTCGCGCCGGGCGCCGATGCGGGGAAAGCCGAGGTTGTGGGTAATGGTCATGGTGTCGTCCCTGTCGAATGGATGAGTACATCATAGACATGACAATCCATGAATAAAATTGATATGATTTCATATATCAAGTAATTTTATTCATGGATCATGATCGAACGCATACACCTGGCCATCCTGCGCGAGGTCGCACGCCGCGGTTCCCTGACAGCCGCAGCCGAGACCCTGTTCCTGACCCAATCGGCGCTGAGCCACGCGATCCGCAAGCTGGAAGGGCAGCTCGGCGTCGACGTCTGGACCCGTGACGGCCGCAGCCTGCGCCTGACCCAGGCCGGCGCCTACCTGCTCGACATGGCGAACCGCCTGCTGCCCCAGCTGGAGCACGCCGAGCGCCTGATGGGGCAGTACGCACAGGGCCAGCGTGGCACCCTGCGCATCGGCATGGAGTGCGCGCCCTGCTACCAGTGGCTGCTGAAGGTGGTGGCGCCGTACCTGGCGCAATGGCCGGATGTCGACGTCGACGTCAAGCAGCGTTTCCAGTTCGGCGGCCTGCAGGCGCTGGAGGGCTGGGAAATCGACCTGCTCGTGACGCCCGATCCGCTGCACAAGCCCGGCCTGCGCTTCGTCCCGGTGTTCGACTACGAGCAGGTGCTGGTGGTCGCCAATGACCATCGGCTGGCAGGCAAGCCCTGGGCCGAACCCTGCGACCTGACCGACGAAGTATTGATCACCTATCCGGTCGACATCGACCGCCTCGACATCTACAACTACTTCCTGCTGCCGGCCGGCTGCGCGCCGCGCCAGCGCAAGACCATCGAGACCACCGACATCCTGCTGCAGATGGTCGCCGGCGGCCGCGGCGTGGCGGCACTGCCGCGCTGGCTGGTGGCGGAATACGCGCAAAAGCTGCCGGTGACGCCGGTGCGGCTTGGCCCGAACGGCATCCCGAAGCAGATCTTCCTCGGCATCCGCGAGGAAGATGCCGGGGCCGACTACCTGGACGCCTTCGTCCGGCTGGCGGCGGCGATCGGGTGACAATGCTTGAGAATCCGGGGCCGGCGAGCTGCTAGCATTGTCCGATGAGCCAAACCATGTTGCATCGGCTACTGCAGCCCATCCTCGGCCTGTTCGGTCCCGCCGCGAACGCCGAACCGCCGTCGCCATACTTCACTCCTGACGAGATCGGGCGCCTGTACCGCGCGCAAGGCGATCACCGCAGCGCGCTCGACGACCAGACCTGGCACGACCTGCTGCTCGAATCCTGGGAAGAGCGGCTAGCGCAGGACACCAGCATCTTCGGGCGCCAGCTGCTGCACCGCCGCCTGCGCGCCGGCCTGCAGGACGCCGACTGCGCGGCCCTGACGGAGCGCCTGCGCGGCCTGCTCGACGATCCGGCGCGGCTCGATGCGCTCACCGGCGCCCTGCGGCCGCTGCGGTTTGCCGAAACCGAGGTCGCCGGCCTGCTGTTCGGAGGACCTGGCGACGACATGCCGCAGCCACCCTGGTGGAGCCGCCTGCTCTGGACGCTGCCGCTGGTCCTGCTGCTATCGCTTGGCTTGCTGGCTACCCAGCCGCTGGGCTGGATGGCGACGCTGGCCGCGGTGGCGCCGCTGATGGCGCTGCAGATCAGCTACCACCGCCGCCTCGAGCTGTGGAAGAACACGCTGGACAGCCTGAACGCGCTGCTGGCCGGCAGCCAGACGCTGGCGCAACTCGGCGGCCCGCTGCTGGAGCCTTTCGTCGCCGAGCGCGCCACGGCGGCACGCCTCCACGGGCGCCTCGGGCGCCCGCTGCTGCTGCGCATGATCCCAGGCGGGGAGGCATACATGAGCTGGTTCGCCGCCTACAACATCAGCCGCTACTGGAAGACCATCCGCATCGTGTACGGGGCGCGCGACTTCCTGCGCGCCTGCTACCTGCGCAGCGCCGAGCTCGAGGCCGACGTCGCGCTGGCCCGCCACCTGCGCCGCCAGGAGCACTGGTGCTGGGCCGAACGCAGCGCCGCGCGCACGCTGGACCTGCAGGGCGGTGTGCACCCGCTGATGGAAATGCCGGTCCCGCTGTCCGTCGGCCTGGACGGGCAGGGCGCCTTCATCACGGGGCAGAATGCCTCGGGAAAAAGCACCTTCCTGCGCATGGTGGGCCTGAACCTGGTGGCGGCGCGCGCCTTCGGCTTCTGCTACGCGCAGGAGGCGCGCCTGCCGGCCGTGCCGGTGCGCGCCAGCATGCAGAACGAGGATTCGCTGCTGGGTGGAGAGAGTCTCTATATGTCGGAGCTGCGCCGGGCGCGCGAACTGCTGGATGCGAGCGGGGAGCCGGCCGGCATCTGCCTGGTCGACGAGGTCTTCCGCGGCACCAACCACCTGGAATCGGTGTCGGCGGCAGCCGCGGTGCTGGAAAGCCTGTGCGAGCGCGACCTGGTGCTGGTGTCCTCGCACAACCTGGTGCTGGCGCGCATCCTCGCCAGCAAGCTGGAACCGTTCCGCATCGATACCGCCAGTGGCCGGCCGGTCCTGTTGCCGGGCGTGCTGCGCAACCCGAACGGCATCGCGCTGCTGGCCACGCAGGGTTTCGGGGAGCGGATCGAAGGCCGGGCCGGCGAGGTGGCGCGCTGGCTCAGCGCGCACCTGGCCGAGTCCGAGGAAAAGCAGCCGCCCGCCCTCAGTTGCGCTTGAGCGGCTTGCCGTTCGCAATCACCTCGCGGCAGTCGCCGCGCATGGTGGCGTCGTCGTAGTCGGTCCAGCCGTAGCTGTCGACGTAGCGCTTGTGGCGCTTGAGGGCCGGACTGACGAAACTCCGTTCCAGGCTTTCCCCGGGGTAGCGGATGTCGGCCATGTCGAGCACCGTGTGGAACATGTTCTCGGTCGAGAGCCGGGCCTTGCGGTGGCGGCGCAGCTGCTCGACCTTGCCGGGGAAGCGCTCGGCGTAGCTGCCCGAATACCAGACGAAGGCCGGCACGTGGAATTCGTACTGCGTGTTATGGCCGTGGAAGGCGATCTTGCACGACTTGTCGTACAGGGTCTGGCCATGGTCGGCCACGTACAGCAGCGAGGCGGGCAGGCCGGTTTCCTTCAGCACCCCGATCACGTTCGACAGGAACCAGTCGGTATACAGGATGGCGCTGTCGTAGCTGTTGTTCATCTGCGGCTCGATGCGCGGATTGGTGTAGTCGGGCTTCGCGATCGACTTCAGCGAGGGCTGCCAGCGGTCGAACTCCTGCGGGTAGCGGTGCGCGTAGTTCCAGTGGCTGCCCAGTGTGTGCAGCACCACCAGCACCTTCTGCGCCGGGTCGTCGATGGCGCGCCGCAAGGGCTCGAGCAGTACCGCGTCGTGGTTGGAGGCGTCGGACACGCTGCCCAGGTTCAGGAACTGGACGTCGTCCGCTTCTTTCGCGAACACCGACACTGGCGTGTCGAACTTGCCGAACGAGACCTGGTTGGAGATCCAGAAGGTCTTGAAGCCGGCCTCCTTGAAGGCCGACAGGAAGGATTTTTCGGAGAAGCCATCCTTCAGGCTCTGCATCGCCGGTTTACGCGAAATGATCACCGGGATCGACAGGCGGGTAGCCGACACCGGCGTGATCACGTCCTTCAGCATGACCAGGTTCTCTTCCTGCGCCAGCAAGGGATTGGTCTCGCGTGCATAGCCGTTCAGGCTCCAGCGGTCGTAGCGCGAGGATTCGCCCAGCACCACGACAAGTACCTGCGGCCCGTGCTCGCCGCCCGCCTGCCTGGCATGAAAGCGGAAAGCCGCGCTGCGCCGGTTCAGTTCCGCCAGGTAGACCCGCTCTTTATAGAAGTCGAGGCCGCGCGCGCTCAGGCCAAAGGGCCAGGATTGGGCGAACAGCGCCAGGTCGACCGGCGGCCTGGTCCAGGCGGGCAGTGGGGGCCAGCTTCCCGCGGTAGCGGCAGCGTGCTTCCCGTCGGCCTGGGCGAAGCCGGATTTCTGCCCGTAGGCCAGCACCGCGGCGCCGGCGCCCAGCACTGCCAGCACGATCCAGCGCGAGCGGTCGTTCCAGTCCAGGTCGCGGGTACGCCAGGCGGCCGCCCAGGTCGAGCCGAACCATAGCAGCACGCCGATGATCACCGCGCCCAGCAGCCAGGCTTTCCCGCCCAGGAACTCGAGTGCCTCGCTGGGGCTGGTCTCGGCGATGATGCCCAGGTGGTGCGTCGAGATCCCCTGTCCATAATAGACAAGAAGATAGAGCTCGGTCGGCAGGGCCAGGAAGGCCGGCAGCAGGGCCCAGTGGAACCAGGCCGGGCGCTTGCACAGGGCCCAGGCCGCGATCCAGGCGAACACGCCGGCGCCCAGCAGCTGCCAGGGGTCGCTGCCGCCCTGCGCGCCCGGCAGGTCCAGCAGCTTCGCCGCAAAAGGCATGCTCGACAGCAGGGCGTAGCTCAGCAGCAGGTACAGGTTGGCGGGACGAAGCAGGCGGGACATCGGGCAGGAAGAGGGCGAAATCGGCTATTATCCTGTCTTTATAGCCGGAAATACACTATCTTTGCCGCAAGCTTGAAAGCGGCGCTGTAGCAGGCTTGCCACATCCATCACGGTAAACCCCGGGTTTACCCCGCCGCCGGGTCGACCGGCCGGCAAAGCGGTTGACCCACTTGCGCATCGGGTCTATACTCGCGAGTTCTCGATTTATTCTGCACATGGTATACGCATTCGCAGCCGCTCCTTCGGTGAGTGGCTTTCGTCGCCTCTGCTGTGAGCACGAATCCGGGACTAGGTTTCAGTCCCCGGACAAGCGCAACAAGGGTCCGGGTCATCAACGTAGTAACTTTGTTGGATTTTTGAACGATGCCAACCATCAATCAACTGATTCGCAAGCCGCGTGAAGCCGCGGTTGTGAAGAGCAAGTCCCCGGCACTGGAAAACTGCCCGCAGAAGCGCGGCGTTTGCACCCGTGTCTACACCACGACCCCGAAGAAGCCGAACTCGGCACTGCGTAAGGTCGCTAAAGTTCGCCTGACCAACGGTTTCGAAGTCATTTCGTACATCGGCGGTGAAGGCCACAACCTGCAAGAGCACAGCGTCGTCCTGATCCGTGGCGGCCGTGTGAAAGACTTGCCGGGTGTGCGTTACCACATGGTCCGCGGCGCACTGGATACCCAGGGCGTGAAAGACCGTAAGCAGGCTCGCTCGAAGTACGGTGCGAAGCGCGCCAAGGCCGGCGCCAAGAAGTAATTCTTCGCGTAGCCCTGCGGACCCTGTCACGTACAGGTCACATTAAAAAGTTAAGTTGAGCCGGCCGGAAGGCCGAGTAAGTGAAAGATCATGAGGGTCTTTCGCGAGTGCGGACACCGCACTCAACTGAAGATAGGAAGGAATTGAAATGCCACGTCGTCGTGAAGTACCCAAGCGCGAAATCCTGCCGGATCCAAAATTCGGCAACACCGATGTCGCCAAGTTCGTCAATGTTCTGATGCTGTCCGGTAAGAAATCGGTCGCTGAAAACATCATCTACGGTGCGTTCGAGCACATCCAGCAAAAATCGGGCAAGGACCCGCTGGAAGTGTTCACGACCGCGATCAACAACTGCAAGCCGATGGTCGAGGTGAAATCCCGCCGTGTCGGCGGCGCCAACTACCAGGTGCCAGTGGAAGTTCGTCCGGTTCGTCGTATGGCGCTGTCCATGCGTTGGTTGCGCGAAGCCGCAAACAAGCGCAGCGAAAAATCCATGCCGCAACGCCTGGGTGGTGAACTGATGGAAGCGGCTGAAATGCGCGGTGGCGCAATGAAGCGCCGTGACGAAGTGCACCGCATGGCAGAAGCGAACAAGGCGTTCTCGCACTTCCGCTTCTAAGCACATGGCCAAACCCTTCAGGGGGCGCGGCCAACGCAGTATTCGTTGTTCAGGCCGGGCACATTTTGACTCCAAGATGCCGCCCGGTTTTGTCCATTCAAAGATTTAGGAAAAATTATGGCACGCAAGACCCCCATTGAGCGCTACCGCAATATCGGTATTTCCGCTCACATCGATGCTGGTAAGACCACCACCACCGAACGCGTCCTGTTCTACACGGGCGTGAACCACAAGCTGGGCGAAGTGCACGACGGCGCCGCCACCATGGACTGGATGGAGCAGGAGCAGGAACGCGGCATTACCATTACCTCGGCAGCGACGACCTGCTACTGGAGCGGTATGGCCAAGAACTTCCAGCCTCACCACATCAACATCATCGACACCCCGGGCCACGTTGACTTCACCATTGAAGTCGAGCGTTCGATGCGCGTGCTCGACGGCGCTTGCATGGTTTACTGTGCAGTCGGTGGCGTGCAGCCACAGTCGGAAACCGTGTGGCGTCAGGCTAACAAGTACAAAGTCCCACGTCTGGCATTCGTCAACAAGATGGACCGTACCGGTGCGAACTTCTTCAAAGTGTACGAGCAGATGCGCGCACGCCTGAAGGCGAACCCAATCCCGGTCGTGATCCCAATCGGCGCGGAAGACAACTTCCAAGGCGTGGTCGATCTGGTCAAGATGAAAGCAATCATCTGGGACGAGGCTTCGCAAGGCATGAAATTCGAATACGCCGACATCCCGGAGCACCTGGTTGAGCTGGCGAACGAATGGCGTGAAAAACTGGTCGAGACCGCTGCTGAAGCGAACGAAGACCTGATGAACAAGTACCTGGAAGAAGGCGATCTGTCGGAAGAAGAGATCAAGACCGCCCTGCGCCAGCGCACCATCGCATCGGAAATCGTGCCGATGTTGTGCGGTACCGCGTTCAAGAACAAGGGCGTGCAAGCCATGCTCGACGCCGTGATCGAATACCTGCCATCGCCAGTCGACATCCCGCCAGTGGCAGGTACCGACGAAGACGACCAGCCGGTCACCCGTAAGGCTGACGATAACGAGAAGTTCTCGGCACTGGCATTCAAGATCATGACCGACCCGTTCGTCGGCCAGCTGATCTTCTTCCGCGTCTACTCGGGCATGATCAATTCGGGCGACACCGTCTACAACCCGGTCAAGGGCAAGAAGGAACGCCTGGGTCGTATCCTGCAGATGCACGCCAACCAGCGCGAAGAAATCAAGGAAGTCCGCGCCGGCGACATCGCCGCTGCAGTCGGCCTGAAAGAAGCGACCACGGGCGAAACCCTGTGCGATCCTTCGGCTGTCATCACTCTGGAAAAGATGGTGTTCCCGGAGCCGGTCATTCAGCAGGCTGTCGAGCCGAAGACCAAGGCCGACCAGGAAAAAATGGGCCTGGCGCTGAACCGCCTGGCACAGGAAGATCCGTCGTTCCGCGTGCGTACCGACGAAGAATCGGGCCAGACCATCATCGGTGGTATGGGCGAGCTGCACCTGGAGATTATCGTTGACCGCATGAAGCGCGAGTTTGGCGTGGAAGCAACCGTCGGCAAGCCGCAGGTTGCGTACCGCGAAACCATCCGCAAGGCAGTCACCGACGTCGAAGGCAAGTTCGTCAAGCAGTCGGGCGGCCGCGGCCAGTACGGTCACGCAGTCCTGACCATCGAACCGCAAGAGCCGGGCAAGGGCTTCGAATTCGTCGACGCCATCAAGGGCGGTGTCATTCCTCGCGAATACATCCCGGCAGTCGAAAAGGGTGTGCGCGAGACCCTGACCAGCGGCGTGCTGGCTGGCTACCCGGTCGTTGACGTCAAAGTCACCGTGACCTTCGGTTCGTACCACGACGTCGACTCGAACGAGAACGCGTTCCGTATGGCCGGTTCGATGGCATTCAAGGACGGCTGCCGCAAGGCATCGCCGGTCATCCTCGAGCCGATGATGGCCGTGGAAGTGGAAACGCCGGAAGACTACGCCGGTTCCGTGATGGGCGACCTGTCGTCCCGCCGCGGCATGGTGCAGGGCATGGACGAAATCCCGGGCGGCGGCGGCAAGATCATCAAGGCCGAAGTCCCGCTGTCGGAAATGTTCGGTTACTCGACCTCGCTGCGTTCGGCAACCCAGGGCCGTGCGACCTACACGATGGAGTTCAAGCACTATTCGGAAGCTCCGAAGCACGTGATCGACGCGATCGTGACCGCAAAAGCCAAGTAATAAAAAAACCGGGGACGGGTTTCACGAGAACCTGTCCCCAACAACAGCTAAAAAACAATACGTTTCTTTTAAAGGAAGATAGGAAATGGCAAAGGAAAAATTCGAACGGACCAAGCCGCACGTCAACGTCGGCACCATCGGTCACGTTGACCACGGCAAAACCACCCTGACGGCTGCAATCGCAACCGTTCTGTCGAAGAAGTTC
>PJTQ01000163.1_pt1 | contig 88023 bp, 79 predicted proteins | sample 1512231 | NCBI WGS metagenome assembly PJTQ01 (sample SAMN08177688, study PRJNA422409) | Soil metagenome, whole genome shotgun sequencing project. | isolation source: Soil (3) enriched on wood chips | place: USA: Madison | collected 2015-01-15 | reverse complement strand
CCACGCTTCCTCTCCACGCTCGGTCGCCCTCACGCAGTTGCGCTTCGCTTCGCTCGCTGTGGTCAGCTCACGGCGGGACTTGCACCCGCAAGAGTGCGCCCATGCTGGGCGCACAATGAAAAACGGCCCCTCGGGGCCGTTCGATCAACTTGCTGAGTATTTATTCCGACAGCGCCGCAAAGGCTGCGTCGCGTACCTGCTCGACCGGGCCGACGCCCGAAATCTTGCGGTACTTCGGCGCGCCCGGCAGGCCCGACTGGGCCCACTTGTTGTAGTAGCCGAGCAGCACTTCGGTCTGGTTGTGGTACACGGCCAGGCGCTTCTGCACGGTTTCTTCCTTGTCGTCGTCGCGCTGCACCAGCGGCTCGCCGGTGACGTCGTCGACGCCGTCGACCTTCGGCGGGTTGAACTTGGTGTGGTACACGCGGCCCGATGCCTGGTGGGTGCGGCGGCCCGACATGCGCTCGACGATCAGTTCGTCAGGCACGTCGATTTCCAGCACGTAGTCGATCTGTACGCCACTGTCCTTCATGGCGTCGGCCTGCGCGATGGTGCGCGGGAAGCCGTCGAACAGGTAGCCGTTAGCGCAATCGGTCTCCTTCAGGCGCTCCTTCACCAGGCCGATGATGATGTCGTCCGACACCAGCTGGCCAGCATCCATCACCTTCTTGGCAGCCATGCCCAGTTCGGTTCCGGCCTTGATCGCGGCACGCAGCATGTCGCCGGTGGAAATCTGCGGAATGTTGAACTTTTCCTTGATGAAGTTGGCCTGGGTGCCTTTGCCGGCGCCGGGTGCTCCTAACAGAATGAGACGCATGAGTTTCCTAGATTCTTAGAGGATGTTGATAATTTTTATGTTGGCAGACGATTGTGTTTGATGCATATCTGGCTACTTGACACGAAAGTTACCACAAAAGTCAGCTTTAACGCCAATCCCCGGGGCCTCCGCCAGCTCGTTTTGACATAGCGCAGACAACGTAAAACTGGCGTAAGAAAGTTCAGGCAGCGTAGTGGCGGCGCACGCGCTCCAGGTCGTCCGGGGTATCGACGCCGGCGGGCGGCGCGCTGTCCGTGATGTGCACGGCGATCGGGTAGCCGTGCCACAGCACGCGCAGCTGTTCCAGCGCCTCGATGGTTTCGAGCGGGGAACTCTCCAGCGCCGGATAGGCCTGGAGGAAGGCGTTGCTGTAGGCATAGAGGCCGACGTGGCGCAGCGGCGCGTAGCCGGCCGGCAGCGCATCCTTCGAGGCCGCGAAAGCGTCGCGGTCCCAGGGAATGGTGGCGCGCGAGAAGTACAGCGCCTTGCCGGCCTTGTCGAGCACGACCTTGACCACGTTCGGGTTGAACACCTCGGCCACGTCGACGATCGGGTGGGCCACGGTGGCCATCGGCACGCCGTCGACGATGCGCGCGGCGCAGGCGGCCAGCAGGCTCGGGTCGATCAGCGGCTCGTCGCCCTGCAGGTTGACCACCACCTCGCCTGGCGCCAGGCCCAGCTTGTGCGCAACTTCGGCGATGCGGTCGGTGCCGGAAGGATGGTCGGCGCGGGTCATGCAGGCTTCGATGCCGTGCGCTTCGCAAGCCGCCAGGATGTCCGGGTGATCGGTGGCGACGATGATGCGGCTCGCTCCAGATTCGCGCGCGCGTTCGGCCACGCGCACCACCATCGGCTTGCCGCCGAGGTCGGCCAGCGGCTTGTTCGGCAGGCGGGTCGAGGCCAGGCGGGCCGGGATGATGACGGTAAAGCCCATCGACTTACACCGGTTCGATCTTGCGCGCCTGGTCAGCCCACATGATCGGGATACCATCGCGGATCGGGTATGCCAGGCGGTCCGGGCGGCAGGTCAGTTCCTGCGCTTTCTTATCGTATTCAAGTGGGCCCTTGCACAGCGGGCAGACCAGGATATCAAGCAGTCGAGCGTCCACGACATTTCTCCACGATTTGTTCGGCCAGCGCGGGGTCGATCCGCGCCGTCACGGGCACGACCCACAAGCGCGGGTCGTCCTTCAGGTTATCAAGTTGCCGACATTTTACTGCATCCTTCTCCGTGATCAGGATGACATCGGCGTCGAGCCCGTCGAAAGGACGGTCGAGGAAGTCGTGGTGGTCGGGCAGCGGCAGTTCCTGGAAGCTCAGGCCGGCGCCGCGCAGCATGGCGAAGAAGCGGCCCGGATTGCCGATGCCGGCAGCCGCCACGATGCGCCTGCCCTTCAGGCGCGCGAGCGGCAGGCAGTCTTCCGGGCGCATCAGGGGCTCGGCGAAGTCGCCTGCCAGCTGCATCCGGAAAGGCTGGCCGCCGACGGCGCGCGCCAGCTGCGGAGTGATCTGGGGCGCGTTCACCACCGTGAAATCGCGGCGCCGCGAAGGCGGCTCGCGCAGCGGACCGGCCGGCAGCAGCCAGCCATTGCCGACGCCGCGGCCGTCGAACAGGACGATCTCGACGTCGCGCGCCAGCGCGTAGTGCTGCAGGCCATCGTCGGTGATCAGGACGTCCACTTCCGGGTGGCTAGCGAGCAGCGCCCTGCCCGCCTGCGCCCGTTGGCGTCCCACCACCACCGGGCAGCCGGCGCGCGCCGCGATCAGGAGCGGCTCGTCGCCCACTTCACGGGGATCGGATTGCGGCGTCACCTCGCGCGGCACGTCGGCCGCACCACCGTGGCCGCGCGAAATCACGCCCGGGCGCAGGCCGGCGCCGCGCAGGCTGTCCGCCAGCCAGATCGTGAGCGGCGTCTTGCCGGTCCCGCCGATGAAGATATTGCCGACCACGATGACCGGTACCGGCAGGCGCTCGCTCTTCTTCAGCCCGAGGCGATACAGCAGCGTGCGTACCCCGGCGAGGACGCGGAACAGCAGCGCGAGCGGCAGCAAGGCCAGCGCCAGCGGGCCGCGGCGCAGCCACGCACGGGTAAGAGTCGATTCGAGCTTGGAAGCCATGGAGGAGCGGACGCCGGGGCGTCCGCGTTGTTATTTCCGGGTGCCGGTCTGGGCGGCGAAGGTCAGCTTGTCGTAGCCGGCCACGCGCGCCGCTTCCAGCACGTTGATGACCATCTGGTGCATCGCGAACTGGTCGGCGTTGACGATGACCACCGGGTCGACCGCTGATTGACCGCTTGGGGCATTGCGGGCCGCAGTTTTTAAGTCTTCTGCGAGGCCGGCCACGCTGTGGAAGGACACCGGCACATTGTTCACCGTGTAGTTGCCCTTTGCGTCGATGGTGACGTTGATCTCGAAGGGACGCTCCTGCACCTTCTCGGCGTCGGCCGTGGGCAGCGTGATCTGCAGCTCGGTGAACTTGCTGTAGGTGGTCGAGACCATCAGGAAGATGAGGACGACCAGCAGCACGTCGATGAACGGAATCAGGTTGATCTCCGGTTCCTCGCGCTGGCGGCCGCGGCGGAAGTTCATCATTTGCGGGTCCCGTGCACGACGTCGACGAATTTCACGGCCTGCAATTCCATCTCGACGATGAAGCTGTCGACCGAGGAGCGGAAGTGGCGGTAGAACACCAGGGCCGGCATGGCGATGGCCAGGCCGAAGCCGGTGTTGTACAGCGCCACCGAGATGCCGTGCGCCAGCTGGGCCGGGTTGTTGCCGGTCGGGCTTTGCGCGCCGAAGATCTCGATCATGCCGACCACCGTGCCGAACAGGCCCAGCAGCGGAGCCAGCGAGGCGATGGTGCCGAGGGTGGTGAGGAAGCGTTCCAGGCCGTGGGCGACACCGCGGCCGGCTTCCTCGATGGATTCCTTCATGACGTCGCGCGGCGCGTCGACGTTGCGCAGCGCGGCGGCCAGCACGGTGCCGAGCGGCGAATTGTGTTCGAGCTTGTCGACCACGTCGGGCGTAACCTTGCCGGCGCGATAGACGCGGATCACTTCATCCAGCAATGCCTTCGGGAGGATCTTCTCGCGGCGCAGGTAGATCAGGCGTTCCACGATCAAGGCGACGGCAATGATCGAGGCAATCAGCAAGAACCAGATGGGCCAGCCTGCAGCTTGAAAAATGGCGAGCAAAAGAAACTCCTAGTGGGAAAGAAAATCAGTTCAGCAATGTAACAAGTTGCCAGCAGTGCGGCAAGTGTGGTTCTGCACAGCTTCTGTGGATAAAAATGTGTGCAAGGCCCTCTTCCGGATCAAAGAGCCTTGATTGCAAAGGACATTCTGCGGATGCGCAAGAAAACAGCACGTTTCAGATGAGCATGCTTCCGGCTCAGGCGTCTTGTTGGGGATGATGTTGATCTAGCGCAACCGTTTGCACTTACGAACAAATTCTGTGGACAAAATTGTGCGCAATGGCGCCTGACTGCAGCTAAGCCATTGTTTCGATTCGAGAAATTTCCGGAGCGCAAAAAATAGGCAGTGTCGTAGCTTGTCCTCAAGCCCCCGGTTCTGTGCGGTTCCTCACATTTTTTGTGGACAAAAGTGTGAGCAAGGGCCGATTTCGGATGCTAAGTGCTTGATCTAACACAAGAAAACATAACTGCATAAAATTTCATCACTCAGCAGTAATGCGGTGGATTGTGTGCAACTCTGCCCTTTCATGCATGACTTATTCTGTGCTGCAGACTCTGCGGCTAAGAAAATTCACATCTGCACATTTTTTGTGGATAAGGATGTGATGAATGATGTATGCGGCAAGCTAAGCCATTGATTCATAAGGAATCGGATGGGACTGCCTGCGAAACATGCAAATGCTGGCAAATGCCGGAAAAGCCGTGTTCCAAGCCGCCGGGCGGACTGATCCAGCGCTTCAGCGCGCGCAAACCGCCCCGGCTGACCACGGCAAGCGCCCTTGTGCACACTTTGTGTGGACAAAATTGTGTGCAAGGCGCCCTTCGCTAGCTTAAGTCGTTGATCTAAAACAATAAACTTTCCTAGCGTCATTTTTAGGCAGGCGCATCGCGCTTCTGCCTAGTCTTCAAGCCTGGGTCGTCAAAACTACGATATGCACATATTTTGTGGACAACAATGTGTCCAAGCCAGGCATAGGGCTGCTAAGTGCTTGACGCATAAGGGAGGCGAGCTCCACGCTCCATTCTTGAGCAGGCGCCTGTCTTATGGATGAGTTGCCCACAGATTTTGTGGATAAAGTCGCGTTAAAACCTGAAGACACCTCTGCAAGCCATTGATTTCAAAGACTTTCAATAGAATGCATTGAAAACTGGCAACAACGCTTCATGCCGGACAAGCATCCGCGCCGCTGCGCACGGCTGCCGCCAAGCCTTGTCGTTTTCCCCAAGATATGACATAAGCATCAGCTTTACCAAAGCAGCCAAGCAGCCTCCATGGAATATCAAAGCGACGCCGATCCCGCCTACACCGCGCCACCCGTCATGACCGTGACGTCCCTGAACCAGCAGGTCGCCCGCCTGCTCGAACGGAGTTTTCCACTGGTCTGGATCGGCGGCGAGATCTCGAACTTCACGCGCGCCAGTTCCGGCCACTGGTATTTCACGCTGAAGGACGATGCCGCCCAGGTGCGCGCCGTGATGTTCCGCAGCCGCGCGCAATATGCCGGGTTCATTCCGCGCGAAGGCGACAAGGTCGAGGTGCGCGCCCTGGTCACCCTGTACGGCGCGCGCGGCGACTACCAGATCAATGTCGAGACCATCCGCCGCGCCGGCGTCGGCCAGCTCTACGAAGCCTTCCTGAGGCTCAAGGAAAAGCTCCAGGCCCAGGGCCTGTTCGATCAAGAGCGCAAGCGAGCGCTGCCGCTGTTCCCGCGCACCATCGGCATCGTGACCAGCCCCCAGGCCGCGGCCCTGCGCGACGTGCTCACCGCCCTGCGCCGCCGCGCGCCGCACGTGCGCGTGATCCTCTACCCGGCCCCGGTTCAGGGCCAGTTTGCTGCCGACAAGATCGCCGAAGCCATCATGACGGCGTCCCGCCGGCAGGAAGCCGACGTGCTGCTGGTGTGCCGCGGCGGCGGCTCGATCGAAGACCTGTGGAGCTTCAACGAGGAATGCGTGGCGCGCGCCATCGACGCATGCCAGGTCCCGGTGATCTCGGGCGTGGGCCACGAGACCGACGTCACCATCGCCGACTTCGCCGCCGACGTGCGCGCCGCCACCCCGACCGCCGCCGCCGAGCTGGCCGTCACCCCGCGCGCCGACTGGCTGGCCTCCCTGTCGGGCGACGCCCAGGACCTGCGCCGCGCCATGCGCCGCACGCTGTCGGAAGCCAGCCAGGGCCTGGACAGCTACAGCCGGCGCCTGCTCAGCCCCTCGGCCCAGATCCGCCACCAGCGCGTGAAACTGCTGTCGATGGCGGCCGCCCTGACCCATGCGGTGCGCACCCCGGTGAACCGCCAGAACCTGGTGCTGGCCCAGCTGCAGCAGCGCTGGATGCGCCACCGTCCCGACATGCGCGCCATGCGCGCGCAATTGCTGGCTGACGGGCGCCACCTGAACACCAGCCTGTGCAACGCCGTCAAACGGCGGCGCGACGCCCTCGATGCCCTGGCGGCGCAGCTGGAATTGCTGAACCCGCAACGCACGCTCGAGCGCGGCTATGCCATCGTCCGCAACGTCAAGGGCGAGGTGCTGCGCGACCCGGCGCAGGTCAAGGCACGCAACAAGCTGAGCGTGCGGCTGGCCGGCGGCACGGCCGACATCGTCGTGTCCAGCGTGCAGGCCGCGCTGGGTGATCCGAATGACTAGCCAAGCATGCAACATCGCGCTATCCGGTTTAGAATAGCGCGGTTTTGGAACAAAACCCGTCCAACCAACGCACAAGGAATTGAACATGGAACATACCCTGCCGCCACTGCCGTACGCCAAGGATGCCCTGCAGCCGCACATCTCGGCCGAGACCCTGGAATACCACCACGGCAAGCACCACCAGACCTATGTCACCAACCTGAACAACATGATCAAGGGGACCGAGTACGAAAACATGTCCCTGGAAGAGATCATCCAGAAGTCGACCGGTGGTGTGTTCAACAACTCGGCCCAGGTGTGGAACCACACCTTCTTCTGGAACTGCATGACCCCGAACGGCGGCGGCGCACCGACCGGCAAGGTCGCCGACGCGATCAACGCCAAGTGGGGCTCGTTCGACAAGTTCAAGGAAGAGTTCAACAAGTCGGCACTGGGCAACTTCGGCTCGGGCTGGACCTGGCTGGTGCAGAAGACCGACGGCAGCGTCGACATCGTCAACACCTCGAACGCCGGCACCCCGCTGACCACCTCGGACAAGCCGCTGCTGACCGCCGACGTCTGGGAGCACGCCTACTACATCGACTACCGCAATGCGCGCGCCAAGTTCCTGGACGCGTTCTGGAATGTCGTGAACTGGGACTTCGTGAACCAGAACGCGGCCTAAGCCGTTCTCTGTTTCGTCATAATTAAGTCCGGAACACTTAATAAAGATCGGAACAGTTGCCTCTGCGCTTAGAACCCGGATGTAAAAAAGTTCGGAACAAAACAGACTCGAGCCCGCTTCCAAGCGGGCCGTTTCTTTTCGTGCTCATCAGACGCACCAGATCGCAGAAGACGTTTGCGTATTAGAAGGCTGAAACAATATTGAGGCGCTTCGCTATCTTCTTTGTAAGAAAGCTAGCCAGAATTTCATAGAAAATAGACTAGATTGAAGTAACCGTGGCATGCAGCCTTAAATCATTCGCACACTTAATTGCTATAATTTGCGGCAAAATATCTAGGCGCGCTAATGATGAGCATTGATCCTAACGCACGAGGTTCCCTCAGCGAACCTCGCATTGCACTCCGGGCCGAGGTAACAGACGCTATCGAAGCGTATGTGCGTGTTCCTCGAAAGGAAAAATTGCTAACCACATGGTATGCGATGTGCATATCCGGACAGCCGGCAGTCGCCTTTTTCAGAGGACCACGGAATAACACATTTCATCGAGTGACTGCATGCGACCTTGCAGCTAGTGCTTATCTCGATCTAAGCGCGCAAAAAGAAGTAGAAATCATCAGCCCGTCCTTCGTTCTTAAAGTACGAGAGCACGCTTCATTGATGCACCGCTTGTTACCCGAGCCGCAGCATCTGCCTGCTCCGGCTGACACTCAGGAGTTCCGCACGGGGCTTGAGTCACTGACCCGATGGAGGGTGCCCGTCACAGCCCCAACAAGCCGTTCAGGCGACCCATCGATACGTGCCGTAACCTTGGGCCTTGCTCGACGGTTTGCTGATGCGTTTGTCGACATTCCAGTGGAATTTATTCATTCCCTTGTGTTGATCGGTTGGCCGGCACGTAGCCAAAGTGCCACGCGACGGGTACTTACATCAGGAGTGACGAGTCGCATTAAGTTCGAGTCTCATGAAGCCCTAAAACGAGAACAGCTGGCACACGGGGCCACGGCTGTTGCTCTTCACGTGGCATCATCTAAGGCTGCAAGAGGTGCGGCATTAAGTGAAGCTGATCAGCGGATCATTGAAGGTTTAGAGAGCGAAGTTGCAAGAATCAGGCAGGGTAGCCGGCGCTTCCCTAATGACGCAGCTCGACTTCGTGCCGTTCTGGACATCGCTCACACCTTCGATGATCCGAACCTTGCTGACGATCTCAGCCGATTTATAGCCCAGGCACTTCAGGAGTTCGAACCTTGAGTGCTCTAGCGCAAATCCCTCAGCAGACACGGATTTGCGCTAGGGCGCAAATTCGCTGAATGATCAAATACCGCGCCACTGGGCTGTCCGCCCACGCCAGTCTGTTCTACGCTCTCCCTTATCAGGTTTCAAGGGGAAGCAAGAATGGCAGACGACATTGTAGCTCTGGGCGCAGTCCAAAGAACGTCTAAGAAAGATATACGCCCAGCGCGCATAACTAGTAAATGGGAGGTCTTGCGCCGGCTGACGAAAATCCTAACGATCTGGGCGTACAACAATGGGCATCTCTCATTCGGTACAACCGAAAGAATATTTGCTCAATTTGACCTACGCGATATATGACTTAGCTCCTTTACTCCGGCTGGCCAACCCTGCATCATGTGCCCCATCACGGCGATCATAGGCAGGTACAGCACATCCAGGGTAGATGAAAAATTGGCGAAAAACCGGCCGGTGCGGTCGAGTCAGTCCAACATCGGAGTCTGCCGGCGCTTGAACTGCATGCTGGAGAGGAGTAGCACGAAAACCAGGCTGAACAGGATACTGGGAATAGCCTTCCGGTGTGACGTCAATGTCGCCTATGACGCGGATGACGACCGCAGTGGCAACAAGCAAGAACAGCAAGGTCCAGCGCAGGACCGAACCCGCCTTATCTTCACCCGCGGAAACGCAACGCCCAGCAGCCGAAGTGATGAGGCCGCCTTCGTTTGATCCCCGAGCGAATGCACGGCCAACTACGCATAATCAGCCCCACTTGCGCTGAGAGCAACACGCCTCGTACACTAGACCTCAGCAACCTCTGCTATGACGAATAGCAGCCGGCGGTCCTTGAAATTTTTTTCTTTAAGGTATGAATGTGCTGACCTTTGCGGAAGCTATGGAGTGTGTCGAAGAGGGCGGAAAGCCTTCTCTACTATTAGGGAACGGCTTTTCACGGGCATGGAATAACGACATTTTCCGCTATGCCAGCCTTCTCGAGGCAGCAGATTTCGGTGACAGGGATCGGGAGATCAGGGACCTGTTTGCACGTATGGGGACAGCAGATTTTGAATCAGTTATGCGCGCAATGGTCAGCGCACGCATGGTCTTAAATGCATACGGCGACCAAGAGGTGCTTGTCGCCCAAGTTGAGCGCGACGAGCAACAACTGAAAGATTCTCTGATTGAGGTGCTGTCGCGCACGCATCCCGAGAGGCCTGGGGAAGTCACTGATATACAGTACGTAGCCGTGCGCACTTTTCTCTCCCATTTCGAGCAGGTGTTCACAGTGAACTTTGACCTGTTGTACTACTGGGCGCGGAACATGCAGTTGGCGCCAGCGGGCTACCGGGGCGACGATGGCTTCAGGGAAGGTGCAACTTGGCAGGGTCACGGAACGAAGCAGAACGCACATTTCCTGCACGGCGGTTTACACTTGTTCGATGATGGATCTTCCATTAGGAAACATACATTTCGTGCGAATGGAAACCCGATTATCGACCAAGTGCAGGCAAATCTAAACATAGGAAAATTCCCACTCTTTGTCGCCGAGCCAAGCAGCGACAAGAAACTGCAGCGGATTCGGCACAACCCGTATCTCAATTTTTGTTACCATCAGCTCACCACGGTCACTGGTACCGTCTTTATCCACGGTCATTCGATTGACGCGAACGATCAACATATCTTCGATGCGCTAAAGCGCAGCCCCGCCAAACAGTTCTTCATCAGTATCTTTGGCAACGAGGACACAGAGGATAACCGCCGCGCAAAAGCCAACGCCCGTACTTATCTCGAAAGCGCAGGGCGGACCGTTGACTTTTTCGACGCGACAAGCGCACCTATCTGGCACCAAGAGCAGTAGATTAAAAGCGGGGATGAGTTTGGCACTGGCTGAAATACAAAAGGGCGTGAACACGCTTCTTCAAAACGACTGGGTCAAAGTTCTGGGCCTTCCGATCCTTGGCGGGCTGTACATGTTTTTTAAGTACTTGCTTGAGCGAAAGATAGAAGGAAAGCCGGATATTGAGCAGATTGCGCAACTAAGTCAGCTTGCCGACCTAAAGGCTAAGCTGGACAAGGACGGAACGACATTAGAGGAACTCCAGAGCTTTCGTGCTAAGGCCTTAGGTATGTCCGCTAGTATTGCTATCGTTACCGCGCAGCAATACACAGATGCTGCTGCACAATTAGTTGGTGACGCAGAGAGTGCTGAGCATGACCCAGATTGGGAAAAGCCTCTGACCCAGACAGACATGAATTTGCTGTCAATGAAAAAAGCAGCACAGGCAGATGACGAACTGGCAGCCGTGGTTAATAGCAAGATTAGTGAACTTAACGACGAGGAACGTCTTTTACTTCAACAGTCGCAGTCTGCATGGGAGAGCTTCCGTGAAACGGAAACGAAGCGAGAATCTCGGCGCTGGGAAGGCGGCACTATCAAGCCGCTTATGGTTAATTTAAGATATGAAGCGATTACGCGAGAGCGGATTGCGAGCCTGTCGGCTGAAGGAAAAATGGAAAACGCCGGGGACTTGGTGGTAAAAGTCGCTACGACACCAAGGAACCTACTTCAACATATTGTACCGGGAGTACCAAAAAAGCGCGTGCAAGATATCTTGGGAACACCTAGTTTTATTTCATCAAATCGTTGGTGTTATCGGTATGAGGAGACTCAGGTAGAGATCTCGTTTAACGATAATGATGCCACTCTGGACGTCGTAGTTGCTTTAATTCATGACCAAGTTTATCTAGGCTCTTCGCCGGCCTATTTAACCGATATACCTCTTGGCAAGTTAACATTAGCGGACGTTTTAGCATGTGACGACCAGTTGACGGTTGAGTTTCGAAGCGGCCTGCGGGCACAAGAACTCTATGTATCTGGTAGGAGCGGACCTCCTGGAGCATGGACATATTTCTGTTTTGGAGCGCTATCGGTGTACAGCGGCGTAGGTCTCTTGCAAGACACACAGTTCGAGTGGGATAGAGAAGCCAACTGCCTGAAGACAGATCCGAAAAATGTATTGATTAATTGGATGGCGCTCCCCGGTTCGAGTCTTGAAGCACCATCTTTTGACTGGTTTATCAAGTGAAACGCTAACATTCGCGAATGAATACGGCGCGCTGTTGTGAACTGAACCCCAAAAGTTGGTATCCAACTTTTGGGGTTCAGTTCAGTTGCGGGCCGTTTGCTTTTCAGAATGGGCAGAAGCGATAGGCTTAACCGCGCGCCTCCGCATCGATCCGCGAATTCGCCGCGGTATCCCGCATGAACCAGCACACCACCAAGGTGCAGGCAATCACGCCCGTCGCATACCAGTAGAACCCGCTCTCCAGGTTGATCGACTTGAACCACAGCGCCAGGTACTCGGCCGTCCCGCCGAACACCGACACCGCGAAGGCGTACGGCACCCCGACGCCGGTGGCGCGGATGGTGGCCGGGAACAGCTCGGCCTTCACCAGCGCGTTGATCGAGGTGTAGCCGGACACGATGATCCAGGCGCAGGCGATCAGGGCGAAGGCTTCCCACGGGCCTGACGCATTGCGGATGGCCGTGAGCAGCGGCACCGTGAACAGGGTGCCGAGCAGTGCGAAGCCGACCAGCAGCGGGCGGCGGCCGATGCGGTCGGACAGCGCGCCGTACAGCGGCTGCAGGCACATGGCGAACAACAGCGAGGCCGCCGAGACGGCCGTGGTCTGGGCGTCGGTGAGGCCGACCGACAGGCGCAGGAATTTCTGCATGTAGGTGGTGTAGACGTAGAAGGCCAGCGTGCCGCCCATGGTCAGGCCGATCACCAGGAGGACCTCGCGCGGGTGCTGCATCAGCTGCTGCAGGCCGCCCATCTTCTTGGCCTTCTTGCGCGCCGCCTCGAAGGAGTCGGTCTCGGGCATGTTGTGGCGCATGGTCAGGGCCAGCACGGCCAGGGTTGCGCCGATGAAGAAGGGAATGCGCCAGCCCCAGGCGCGCAGCTGCTCGTCCGAGAGCAGGTAGCGCTGCAGCACCAGCAGCAGCAGCAGCGCCAGCAACTGGCCGCCGATCAGGGTCACGTACTGGAAGCTGGCATAGAAGCCGCGGTGCTTGGAATCCGCCATTTCCGACAGGTAGGTGGCGCTGGCGCCGTACTCGCCGCCCAGGCTCAGGCCCTGCAGCAGGCGCGCCAGCAGCAGGATGCAGGGCGACAGGATGCCGGCGGTGGCGTAGGTCGGCGCGCAGGCGATCAGGAGCGAGCCGAAGCACATCAGCAGGACCGAGGCCATCAGGGCCGTCCTGCGGCCCCGCCGGTCGGCCAGGCGGCCGAACAGGATGCCGCCGATCGGGCGCACGAAGAAGCCGAGGGCGAAGATGCCGGCCGTGGACATCATCTGCGCGGTCGGGTCCTGGGCCGGAAAGAAGGAACTCGCGAAGTACAGCGCGAACGCCGAATAGCAGTAGAAATCGAACCACTCGACCAGGTTGCCGGACGAGCCGACGAAGATGGCGCGCAAGCGTTTGCCGGAAATCCGTTCTCCGGCCTGGGCGCGGCCCTCGACGGCCGGCCGCGTTGTGACTGCAGTCATGTTGTCTCCTGTGATGCACGGGAGATCGACGCGTCTCCCGTTTCCAGGCCCTTACTATCCCGCGCGGCCGTACGGCGCGCATCCGGGATGTCGGCGCGAGCGCCTCCGTAAAACTACGCAGAAGCATTCCAAAGCGCCGGCGCAACTGCTATCGTCTCGTGATCTGATCCTGAGGAAACCGAATGGCCCGCCCGTTCATCGCCCGTTACTGGCGCGGGCTCCTTGCCGCCGTGGGCGCGCTGGTCCTGATCGCGGCCGCGGGACACTGGGCCGAGCAGCGCGAACTGCAGGCCAAGACCCAGGCCCTGCAGCAGGCCGCCGCCGCGCAGGCGCTGGGCCTGCGCGGCCTGGTCGAGAAGCACGACTTCCTGCCGCATGCCGTGGCGCGCCACCCGGGCGTGCAGGACTTGCTGCGCGCCCCGCAGGATGCCTCCCTGCGGGCGCGCGCCAACGATTACTTTGCCGACCTGCAGGCGACCACCGGCGCCGCCGCGCTCTACCTGGTCGACCGCGATGGCTTGACGCTGGCGGCCAGCAACTGGAACACGCCCTCGAGCTTCGTCGGTCAGAACTACCGGCAGCGGGCCTACTTCGAGGACGCCGTGCAGGGCCGCCGCGGATTGTTCTATGGCCTCGGGCTCACCACCGGCCAGTCCGGCCTGTTCATCGCGGAACCCGTGCGCGTGGACGGCGCCATCCTCGGCGTGGCCGTGGTCAAGATCAGCCTGGAGGCGCTGCAGGCCACCTGGATGGGTGGGCTCGAACCGGTCGTGCTCAGGGACAGCCGCGGCATCGTCTTCCTGAGCGGCGTGCCCGAATGGCTGTACCAGGCTATCCGGCCGGTGTCCGCGCAAGACGCCCGCTGGATCGCCGAGCACGGCCAGTACGGCAAGCGCACGCGCTTCGAGGTCCTGCCGTGGAAGATCGAGGCGCGCCCCGACGGCGCCGGCTTCGTCCTGCGCACCGGGGTGCAGGGACAACGAAGAACCCTGCTCGCGCTCGACACTCCGCTGCCGGAACTGGGCTGGACCCTCACCGTCACCTCGGATATGAAGGAAGTGGTGCAGGCACGCCGCTCCGCGCTCGCGCTCACGGCGCTGGCCGTGGCGCTGCTGCTGCTTGGCACGCTGTACTGGCGGCTGCGCGAGCGGCGCTTCGTCGAACAGCGCACGGCGCGCCTCGAACTGGAACGCCGGGTCGACGAGCGCACCCGCGACCTGGAAGAAGCGCACGCCTTCCGCAAGGCCATGGAAGATTCCCTGCTGGTCGGCATGCGCGCCCGCGATCCGGACGGGAAGATCATCTACGTCAACCCGGCGCTGTGCGCCATGGTCGGCTACAGCGCCGAGGAACTGCTCGGCTGCCGGCCGCCCTATCCCTACTGGCACCCGGACGACCTGGAAAAGCAGGCGCGCGAAAGCGACGAGGCCCTGCAGGGCCGCGCCGCGCCGCACGGCTTCGAATCGCGCATCCGCCACAAGGACGGGCACGACGTCATCACGATGGTCTACGCCGCCCCGCTGGTCGACGCCCAGGGCGTGCACCGGGGCTGGATGAGCTCGGTGGTGGACATCACCGCGCAGAAGCAGGCCGAAGCCCGCCAGCGCGACCAGGAACTGCGCCTGCAGCGCAGCGCGCGCCTGGCCAGCGTGGGCGAGATGGCCTCGACGCTGGCGCACGAACTCAACCAGCCGCTGATGGCCCTGTCCAATTTTGCCGTGGCGGCGCGCGCGTTGGCCGCGCAGGGGCCGTCCGACCTGCTGCCGGGTGCGCTCGACGAGATCGTCGGCCAGTCGCAGCGCGCCAGCGAGATCGTCAAGCGGGTGCGCGCCTTCATCAACCCGCAACGGGGCCAGTACGAAATCCTGGCGATGGTGGACGTGCTCACCCATGCGCACGCCCTGCTCGAGCCCGAGCTGAAAGCCCAGGGCGCCACCCTGCGCCTGCGGCTCGAGGACGCCGGCGCCCGGGTGCGCGGCGACCGGGTCCTGCTCGAGCAGGTCCTCGTCAACCTGGTCCATAATGCGCTGCAGGCCATGCAGGACCAGCCGCGTCACCGCCGCATGATCGAACTGGCCTGCCGCCGCAGCGAGGGAGGCCTGCGCATCGGCGTGGCCGATCAGGGACCGGGGATTCCGGCCGAGCAGCTCGACCAGGTGTTCTCCCCCTTCTTCACCACCAAGCCCGATGGCCTCGGGCTGGGCCTGAACATCTGCCGCAGCATCGTCGAGGCCCACGGCGGCGCCATCGGCGTCGAGAACCGGCCGGGCGGCGGCGCCACCTTCTCGTTCACGCTGCCCATCGTTGCATGAAAGAGCCATGAAAGAGTCATGAAAGAAGCGCCACTGACCCTGTACGTCGTCGACGACGACGAAGCCCTGCGCCGTTCCCTGCTCCTGTTGCTGTTCTCGCAGGGAATGGCGGTGCAGGCCTTTGACTCCGGAGAGGCCTTCCTCGACACCGTCGACCTGCGCCAGCCGGGCTGCGTGATCCTCGACCTGCGCATGGGCGGCATGAGCGGCCTGGAAGTGTTCGACCGCCTCTTGGCCGCGCACAGCCCGCTGGTGACCCTGTTCCTGTCGGCGCACGGCGACATCCCGACCGCCCTGGAAGCGGTGCGGCGCGGCGCCTACGACTGGGTGGAAAAGCCGGACACCCAGCGGCTGCTCGACAAGCTGCCCGCCGCCACCGCCCTGGCCCGCGCCCGCGCCCAGGCGCTGCGCATGTGGGCCGAGCTGACGCCGCGCGAGCGCGAGGTGGCGCGGCTGGTCGGGCTGGGCCAGCCCAACAAGGAGATAGCCCGCATGCTGGTGCCGCCCTGCAGCCACCGCTCGGTGGAGACGCACCGCGCCAACATCTTCAGCAAACTGGAGTGTGCCAACGACAACGAGCTTGGGCGCTGGCTGGCGGCCCATCCCTGGCTGGACTGAGTACGTCTTGTTGCTTCTGCGTTTTTGAGCAATTGACCATCATCAATCAACCTGGAATTCGCCGCGCACCCTCCTCCGGCAAGCGTTAAATGAAGCGCAGTGCCTTTACCGAGGAGCCTACGTGGACAAGAAACGATTACTGATGGCCTTGTGCATCGGCGTGAGCGCCTATGCATTGAGCGGCTGCGCAGCACCGAGGAAGGTCGTGCTCAGGAGCGACCAGATCTACCCGCCGATCGGGCCCTACTCCCAGATGATCGGCTACGGCAACCACATCTATTTCTCGGGCATCATCGCCCTGAACCGGGCCGGCACCGCACTCGAGGGCGCCACGATCGAAGAGCAAACCAAACACGTGCTCGACTACATCGGCGCGGGCCTGGCCTCGCAGGGCCTGAGCTACGAGGACGTCCTGTCGAGCACGGTGTACATGCAGGACCTGAACGAGTTCGCCGGCATGAACGCCGTCTACGCCCAGTATTTCACGAAGGACCCGCCGGCCCGCGCCACGATCCAGGTGGCGCGCCTGCCGCGCGACGCCAAGATCGAGATCGCGGTCATCGCAGGGCGCCGCTAGCCCGCTTCAGCGGAGCAGCACTTCGTTGCGGAAGCGCCAGGCATAGGTCTGGCCGACCTTCAGCTGCGCCGGATGCTCGCGCAGCTCGACCACGAAGCTGCCCAGCTCGTCCCGGCGGATGCGCGCGATGGCGCGGGCGCACACCAGGGTGCCGCGCCGGATCTGCCAGAACTGGTCGGGGTCCAGGCCCGCGGCCAGGTCCTTGATCGGCATCCGGATCAGGCCTTCATCCAGGGCGGTGACCACCCGCGTGTAGCGCGTGTCCGATTCGAAGAACAGGATCTCGTCGATCGGGAACAGCTTGATGACGTTGCCCGCCGTGCAGCTGATCCAGCGGATCCGCTCCTGGGCGGCGTTCGGCCGCAGGCGCTGGTCGAGTTCCATCCAGCTCCTGGCGCGCTCGGCCTCGCCCTTGCCCGCCGCGAGCTGGGTCCGCACGCGCTGCAAGGCCTGTTCCAGCCTGGCCGCGTTGACCGGCTTGAGCAGGTAGTCGACGGCGCCGAGGTCGAAGGCGTCGATCGCATGGCTGTCGTAGGCGGTCGTGAAGACGACGCAGGCTTTGCCCGCGCTGGCGCGCGCGACCTCGAGCCCGCTGATGCCGGGCATGCGGATGTCGAGGAAGGCCACGCTTGGTTCCAGCTCGGCGATCGCGGCCAGCGCTTCGCTGCCGTCTTCCACGGAGGCGATGATCTCGAGCTCCGGCCAGGCAAGCAGGAGCAGGCGTTGCAGCTCGGCGCGCTGCAGGTCCTCGTCGTCGGCGATGATCGCGGTCGGCATTCTCAATCTTCCTCCATGGTCTCGACCAGCGGCAGCACGATGCTGGCCACCACGCCGCATTCCTCGCCGGTGCGCAGTTCGAGCGCGGCGGCGCCGCCGTACAGGTGCTTCAGGCGCTCGCGGATATTCGCCAGGCCAATGCCGCTGCCGCTCGAAGCGGAGAAGCCGACGCCGTCGTCGATCACGCTCAGCTCCAGCATCCTGACGCCATTCACCTCGCGAGAGGCGGCCGTCACCCCGATCCGCGCCGGCCCTTTCCTGGGCTCGATGCCATGCTTGACCGCGTTCTCCACCAGCGAGATCAGCATCAGGGGCGGAATCAGGGCGGCGCGCAGCTCCGGCGCACAGCTCACCTCGGTGCGCAGGCGCGGCATGCGCGCCGCGATCACGCCCAGGTAGGCCCGCACCGAATCGCATTGCGAGCCGAGGGTGACGAAGGTGCTGGCGCGGTCGGCGCGCAGTTGCGGGATGGTCGAGCGCAGGTAGTCGATCAGGTGGTCGATCATGACGATGCCGCGGTCCGGATCGGAGAGCATGGCGGCGCGCACGCCCGACAGCGTATTGAACAGGAAGTGCGGCTCGACCTGGCTGGCCAGCACCGCCAGCTTCACCTCGACTTCGTTGCGCTGGTGCTTGTAACGCTCCGCCTCCGCCTGCAGGGCGGCCTCGCGCAGCAGCCTGCGCTGGCGGAAGTAGGCGGCCAGGTCGAAGGGGCCGGCCAGCCAGACCAGCACCGGGAACCAGATCACCAGGTTGACCAGGCGGTTGTCGCGCGCCTGTTCGGCCTGCAGTTCGGCGGACGCCTGCCCTTGCGTCGGCTGGCCGCCGGTCCTCACGAAAGGGGTCAGCGACCAGGCCAGCAGCACGCCCAGCAGCAATGCGCACACGATGCCGGCCGCTTCGCGCCGCGGACGCCAGCCGCGCGCGCGCACCAGCACCGCCAGGCCGCGTCCCAGCGCCAGGGCGGTGGCCACCACCAGCCAGATGGCCGGGAAGGTGAACCAGAAGGACAGCGGGTCGACTTCCGGCGGCGGCTTGGGAACCAGCGCAGCCAGCACGGCCAGGACCAGCGCGAACAGGATCATCGGCGCGCGGAAGGAGCGCATGCGGTAGCCGTACCAGGTCTTGCCGAACACCGGATACTGCTGGGCGCGATGCGACCATCCTCCCAGCCGGGTGGCGAGGCTGGACGGGAGCGGCGACTCGTGGTCGGCTGGCGCAATTTTTTCCATATGGCTATTTTAAGCTGTTGCGCGGCTATTTAACCGTTGCCAGGATCCAGTCGCTGACGGTATCGAGCGCGAGCGGCGCGACGCTTTCCTCGATCTCGGCGTATTCGGTTCCAGCCCCGGTGCGCGCGGTCTGGAACAGATGGTTCAGCGCCGGCAATTCCTTCACCACGGCGCGCGAATTGTTCTTGAGCGCGCTGCGGATCGCCGTGAGGTTCATCGCGGCCGGCACCTGCAGGTCGCGCTCGCCGTTCAGCACCAGGATGGGCTGGCGCACGGACTGCAGGACCGGGCCTGGTTCGTGCCGCAGGAAGGCATGGAACCAGGGCGAGGTGAATTCCCTGGCGCGCGCCGCGGCCGTCCCGGCCGGCAGGATCCCCTTGCGTTCGGCCTCCTCCATCATCCGGCGCGCCTTGTCGCCGGCCTGCTCGGGGCGCGGCTCGGCCACGATGGCCGCGAATACCGCGCGGTTCAGCTCACGCTCCCTGGCCACCGCTTCCTCCGGCATCCCCGCGGCTTTCGTGCCAAGCGCGATCTGTTCGACCATCAGCAGTTCGCCGCGCACCCCGGGGCCCGCCAGCATCACGACGAAGGCCAGGCCCGGGTCGCGCGCCGCCACCATCGGCGCGATCATGCCGCCTTCCGAGTGGCCGACCATGCCGATCCGTTTCGCATCGACCTCGGGACGGCCACGCAGGAAGGCGAGCGCGGCCTCGGCATCGGTGGCGAAGTCGTGGGTGGTCGCGTCCTTGTACACGCCGCCCGACTTGCCAACGCCACGCTTGTCGTAGCGCAGGACCGCGATACCCTGGCGGCTCAGGTGGTCGGCCAGCACCAGGAAGGGCTTGTGCTCGCGGATGGTCTCGTCGCGATCGACCGCACCGGAACCATGCACCAGCACGACCGCCGGGAATGGCCCCTTGCCCTGGGGGACGGTCAGGGTGCCGGCGAGAACGTGGCCGCCCGCCGGATTGGCGAAGCCGACCTCGACACTGGCATAGCTCGGCTGGCGCGCGGCGATCGCTTCCAACTGCGGACGTTTCGGCTTGAGCGCCGCGGCATCGGTGCGCTCCAGGCGCAGCGGCAGGGCCTGGCCGTTCTGGCTCCAGGTGCCGATCCAGGCCTGGTCCTGCTCGCTCCAGCGCGCGGTAAAGCCGGCGTTCAGTAGGGGCAGCCTGAATCCGAGCTGTTCCTCTTCGACGCTCAGCTGCTCCACCTTGGTCTTGAAGCCCTGCTGGGGCACCGCCAGCCTGCCTTCCCACTTGCCGTCGGCGGTCTTGGCAAACTCCAGGTGCAGGTTCAGGGAATCCGCGATGCGGCCTTTCCAGTGGCCGGTGGCGTCGATGGCGTAGGCGGGGCCGGCGGCCAGGGCGAGGCTGGCCAGGAGGCCGAGCAGGGTCGATTTCATGCGCTGTCTCTTTCTTCAGGTTCGGGAAGTCCACTGTAGCCGGGCCCGCGTTCCGGCTCAGCGGAATGCGGCGAACCCCGGTTTTGATGACATGGACGCTGCCTGCCCCGACATGAACGCGGCTACACGCTGTTCTCGTCCTGCCCCTTGGCCCGGTCGAACACCTGCCCGGTCAGGGAATGGCGGTTGCGCTCGCGCTGCTGCGCGGCCTGCTCGTCGTAGAAGAAAGGCAGGAATGCATAGCGCGTCCCTGCCACCACCGGCGTTGCCTCGTGCAGCAGGGAACAGGAAAAGACGACGGCGCCGCCGGTCGGCGCGCGGTAGCAGCGCGGGCCGAACTCCGGAAAGCGCAGGTCGCCGCCCCCGTACTCGCCGGCGTTCAGGTTGATCGTGCAGGCGAAGCGCCGGTGCGCGGTGCCGAGCGTGGTGTTGTCCTTGTGGGGACGGAAGAATCCGCCCTCGCTGGCATCGTAGCGCGCCACCAGGTGCCGTTCGATCCGGGTGATGTTGAACTGGAAGGCGCGCCGGACTTCCGGCAGCAGGCGGCGCTGCAGGCGGGCGTGGATTGCCTGCCTCAGGGCCGCGAATTCCGGGCGCGAATCGAACTCGACATCCTTGCGCTGCTTGAAGCTGCGCTCCTTGACCTCCACGGTCTTGCCGTTCACCTCGCGCATGAAGCCGGATTCGACCCCGCCATGGCGCTCGTACAGCGCGATGAGCTCCCGGCACAGGTCTTCCTCGAACACCCGCGGCAGGATCAGCACGGGGGCATGCAGTTCGGTACCGGCATGTTGGGCGACCGGCGGCAGGCGGCCGATCGTGTCCTCGAGCGCGGCATTGTGCTGCTCGGCGGACAGGAGCGGGATATGGGCGAGCACGCGCAGCATCGGATCGAGCACCAGCGTGAAAGGCCGGTACCCGTCACCGATCGCGCCGAACCGGCTGCTGAGCTTTCGGTCGAAGTCCCTGAAATAACGAATGCCGGGCAGGATCGTGCGCACCCGCTCGCAGGCCTCGTCGTCCGGATCGACCGAAACGCCGAAGAAGCACAGCTGCTCGTCGTCGAACAGGGCGCGGCGCCGCTCGACGTAGGCGACGACCTCGCGCACAGCCACGTTGCCGGCACTGCCGAGGAAACTCAGGACGACGTAGCGGCCCCCGGTCGTATAGAAGGTATAGCGCGGATTCTGCGCCGTGCTGGCCACGAATTCAGGTATCGGGTCTCCGGGTAGCCACACAATATGTCCTGGATGAGTTGACAAGGTTGAGACAGGCATCTTAGCGAAGCGCGTCGCCCGCGCCAAGCCGGGCGCTCGGTTGCCCCAGGTGCCGGCGCAGGAAGTCCACGCAGACGCGCACCCTGCCCGATCCGGCAAGGCGCTGCGGATAGACCGCCCACACGTTGGCCGGCTGGGTGTAGTCCGGCAGCACCTGCACCAGCGCGCCACTGTCCAGGTAGCCCCGCGCATCCCACAGCGAGCGCAGCACGATGCCGGCCCCTTCCACCGCCCAGCGCAGCGCGATCTCGCCGTGGTTGGTCGACAGTGCGCCGGACACCCGCACCGTCTCCTCGCCGCCTTTGCCGCGCAGGCGCCAGGTGCCGAACGGATGGTCGCGCTCCTTGATCGCCAGGCACTGGTGGCTGGCGAGTTCCTTCAGCGACTTCGGCATGCCGTGCCGCGCGATATAACTTGGTGCGGCGCACAGGATGCGGTGGTTGTCCATCAGCTTGCGCGCCACCAGCTGCGGCGGCAGGTTGTCGCCGATGCGCACGTCCAGGTCGAAGCCTTCCGCCACCGTATCGACCAGGCGGTCGAACACCTCGAGGCGGATCTGCAGCTTGGGGTGGCTGGCGGCCAGCCTGGCAATCACCGGCGCCACCACATTGCGCCCGAAGCCGAAGCTGCTGCAGATGCGCAGCCGCCCGGCCGGCTCCTGGCGCCGCTCCGAGACGTCGTCGAGCATGTCGTCGAGCTGTTCCAGGATCAGCAGAGCCCTGGCATAGACCTGCTCGCCCTCTTCCGTGATGAGCACGCGCCGCGTGGAGCGCTCGAACAGCCGCACCCCGAGCTGCGCCTCCAGCACGCCGATGCGCTTGCTGACAAAGGCCGCGGACATGCCCAAGCTTTCCGCCGCGCCGCTGAAGCTGCCCCTGCGCACCACCTCGACGAACACCCGCAGGTCGCCGTTCTCGATTTGATTATTCACGATTCGTGTTCTAAAAGGCCACACTAACGGGGATTATAAACGCAGCGTTTTCTTGCTAAGCTGAGGCCCGACATGCAAACAGCACAGGAGCGCGCAATGAAGAAGCACAGGATCGCCGTGATCGCCGGCGACGGCATCGGCAAGGAAGTCATGCCCGAGGGCCTGCGCGCCGTCGAGGCGGCGGCGCAGCGGTTCAACATCCCGCTGGAGTTCGTCAGCTTCGAGTGGGCCAGCTGCGACTACTACCTCCAGCACGGCAAGATGATGCCGGACGACTGGAAGCAGCAGCTTGACGGTGTCGACGCCATCTTCTTCGGCGCGGTCGGCTGGCCCGACACGGTGCCCGACCACATCTCGCTGTGGGGTTCGCTGCTGAAGTTCCGCCGCGAGTTCGACCAGTACGTCAACCTGCGCCCGGTGCGCCTGATGCCGGGCGTGCCCTGCCCGCTCGCCAACAAGAAGCCGGGCGACATCGACTTCTACGTGGTGAGGGAAAATACCGAAGGCGAATACTCGGCGGTGGGCGGGCGCATGTTCGAAGGCACCGAGCGCGAACTGGTGCTGCAGGAAGCCATCTTCACCCGCAAGGGCACCGACCGCATCCTCAAGTACGCCTTCGACCTGGCGCAGCGCCGTCCGAAGAAGCACCTGACCGCCGCCACCAAGTCGAACGGCATCGCGATCTCGATGCCCTACTGGGACGAGCGGGTGGCGGCGATGAGCGAGGCGTATCCGGACGTCCGCTGGGACAAGTACCACGTCGACATCCTGGCGGCGCGCTTCGTGCTGTCGCCGGAGCGCTTCGACGTGGTGGTGGCCTCGAACCTGTTCGGCGACATCCTGTCGGACCTGGGGCCGGCCTGCACCGGCACGATCGGCATCGCCCCGTCGGCCAACCTGAATCCCGAGCGGAGCTTCCCCTCGCTGTTCGAGCCGGTGCACGGTTCGGCGCCGGACATCTACGGCAAGAACATCGCGAACCCGATCGCCATGATCTGGTCGGGGGCGATGATGCTGGACTTCCTGGGCTACACCGAGGCGCACGATGCGCTGGTGCGGGCGATGGAGCATTGCCTGGTGAACGGGCCGCGCACGCCGGACATGGGCGGGACGGCGAATACGACCGAGGTGGGCAAGGCCATCAGCAGCTACCTTGCCAAGATCTAACGTAGGGTGGACGGCTTCGCCGTCCGCGCGTTCAAACTTGGCTTGAGCAGACGCGACCTCTGTTCAAACGAAAGTTGAACGCGCGGACGGGAGACCCGCCCACCCTACGAAACCGCGGTCTATTTCAGTAAGTAGGTATTGAAGAAATCGATCGTCGAATAGAACAGGTAATCGGCATTCGCCTTCTTGCCGAAGCCGTGTCCCTCGTCGTTCGCCGTCATGTACCACACCGGCGTGCCGTTCTTCTTCACCGTGGCGACGATCTGGTCGGCCTCCTGCCAAGGCACGCGCGGGTCGTTCTTGCCCTGCACCACGAACAGCGGCTTCTTGATTTTCGAAGCATTGTTGGCCGGCGCCGTCGCTTCCATCCACTTGCGCATTTCCGGATCGCGCTCGTCGCCATACTCCACGCGGCGCAGGTCGCGGCGGTAGCTTTCGGTGCGCTCGAGGAAGGTGACGAAGTTCGAGATGCCGACGATGTCGATCGCCGCGGCAATGCGCTCCGGGTACATGGTCGATACGGCCAGGCTCATGTAACCGCCATAGGAGCCGCCCACCACCGCCACCCGCGACGCGTCCATGTCGGGCTGGGTCGCGATCCAGTCGAGCAGCGCGCCGATGTCCTTCACCGAGTCTTCCCGCAGCTTGCCGTTGTCCAGCTTCAGGAAGCTCTTGCCGTAGCCGGTCGAGCCGCGCACGTTCGGGTAGATCACCGTCAGGCCCATCTCGTCGGTGTAGTAGTTGTTGCGTCCCAAGAAGCCCGGCGTCGACTGCCCTTCCGGACCGCCGTGGATGTTGATCACCACCGGGCGCTTGCCGGGGAAGCGGGCCGCATCCGGACGGTAGACGAAGCCCGAGATCTCGCGGCCGTCGAAGGACTTCCAGCGCACCAGCGAGGGTTCGACGAACTTGTTCATGTCGACCTCCATCTTCTCGTGCCGGGTCCAGCGCGTCACCGCGGCAGTCTTCGCGTCGATGCTGTAGACCTCCGACGGGCTGCGCGCCGAGGACAGCGACAGCGCCAGGTTGCGGCTGTTGTTGTGCCACTCGATGCGGCCGATGACGCCCATCGGCAGCTTCGGCTGCGCCACCAGCTTGCGGTCACGGGTTGACATCATGCGCAGCACGCTGCTGCCGTCTTCATTCGCCACGAAAGCCAGCAGCTTGCCGTCGTCGGTCAGGTCGAAGCTGTCGATGTCCCAGTTGATGTCGGGCGTCAGCACGCTCTCCTTGCCGCTGGCAAGGTCGATGTAGACCAGGCGCTGGAATTCCGAGCCGCGGTCGCTGGTCGTGTAGATGCCCTTGCCGTCGCGCGAGAATTTGGCATTGCCGTAGGCGACCTTCTCCTCACCCTTTTCGGTCAGGCGGCGGCTCTTGCCGCTGGCGACGTCCATCACCCACAGGTAGGACTCGTTGGCCGACACGTACTCGCTGTACACCAGCTGCTTGTCGTCGTGCGAGAACTCGAAGGAGCCCCAGCCGCCGCCCGGCAGTTCGGCCAGTACGCGCGCCTGCTCAGGCTGCGTCGGGTCGACGATGCTGACGGTGGAGTTGACATGGTCGTTCGAGCCCTGCCGGCCCACCGGCACCGTCACGTACAGCAGCCGGCCGCTCTTCTTCGCCCAGGCGGTGTCCTGCACCCGGCGGTTGTCGGGCGTAACGGGAATCGCGTCCGTCTTGCCGACGTCGCGGCGGTAGGCGCGGAACACCTCGTTGCCACCGGTATCGCGGCCGAACACGTAGAACTTGCCGTGGCGCGGCTCGTACTGGGCCGTGCGCACCGGCTCGGCGTAATCGGTCATCAATTCGAGCGGGGCGCCGGGCTTGGCCACACGGAACAGCTGCGGCGTGTTGTTGTGGCGGCGCGAGACGATCATCTCGAGCCTGGTCGGGTGCCAGGATGCAAAGGAGGTCGGCTTGAAGTCGTTGTACTTCGCCACCTGACTGGCCAGGCTGGCGCGTACCGGCGGCACGTTTTCCAGCACCATCGCGGCCGGGGGTGCGACGGCGGTCTCCTGGGCCGCTTGTTGGGCCGATGCGGCGCCGGCGGCGAGAAGCAGGGTAGCGATCAGGGTCAGCCCGAGCGGGCGGCGGTCAAGTCTCATCCGGTGTTCTCCGATGCATGGGTTGTTGGTGTTGTTGCTCCTAAACTTTACACGATGGTGGACCGGGCGCATCATTGTCACCGAACTGTAAGCAAATGTCCCCCCTTTGTAGGGGCTGTGCTGTCGGACAACTAGTTCTATACAATCTCGGACCAAGGAGAAACAAGCATGTACCGAGTGATGTTGGTGGAAGACGATGCACGCCTGGCGGAGCTCGTCACCGAATACCTGTCCGGCTATGAATTCGCGGTCGACCTGGTCACCCGCGGCGACCAGGCGCTGGAGCGTTTCAAGACGCTCTCGCCCGACGTCGTCGTGCTCGACCTGATGCTGCCGGGCCTTGACGGCATGGTGGTGTGCCGCCAGATCCGCGAGCTGTCCGAAGTGCCGATCCTGATCCTGACCGCGCGCGAGGACTCCTACGACGAAGTCTCGGGCCTGGAACAGGGCGCCGACGATTTCGTCAACAAGCCGGTGCAGCCGCGCGTGCTGCTGGCGCGCCTGCGCGCCCTGATGCGGCGCACGGCCCAGGCCAAGGGCGGCGCAGATGCCCGCGTGCTGCAGTTCGGCGCGCTGCGCATCGTCACGACCGACCGCAGCGTGGTCTGGCGCGGCGAGCCCTGCGTGCTGTCGAATACGGAATACAAACTGCTGCTGGTGCTGGCCGAAGCCGCCGGCCGCGTGCTCTCGCGCGACGCCCTGCTCAAGAAGATGCGCGGGATCGAATTCGACGGGCTGGACCGCAGCATCGACAACTGTATCTCCAAGCTGCGCCGCAAGTTCGAGGATACCGATTCGGAAAAGATCAAGACGGTGTGGGGCGAAGGCTATCTGTTCTCGCCGTCGGCCTGGAACTGATGTTCGTAGGGTGGGCGGCTTTGCCGCCCACGCGGTGATCGTTAGCGGCAAGATCATCCGACACGAAAGCGAAGACGATAGCAATCACCGCGTGGGCGGGAGACCCGCCCACCCTACGAAACCCATTATTCGAATAACGGCACGATCGCCAGCGGCGCGCTATAGGTAATCACCTGCGCCCGTTCGGCACCGAAGCGGTAGTTCACTGCCGGGAAGTCGGCATCGAGGTCGCCGCCGAAGGCCGCGCCGGGCGTGAGCGGCAGCGCCTGCTCGCCTTCCGGACGGCGCAGCTTGACCGAGGCCTCCACGCCCTTCTTCGGGAACACCATGCGCACGCCCACGCACTGGCGCGAGCGCGCCGAGGCATCGACGTGGCGGGCATAGGCCAGCGCCTGGGCGCAGGCGGCGCGCAGCTCGTCGGTGTCATAGACGTTGTCCGCCCGCGGCGCGATCGTCACCCGCGCGCGCAGGCTGAAAGGGCCAATCTTGCGGTTCGGCGCCAGCACGGCGTTTTCGTCGTAGGCGGCTTTTACCAGCGGCAGGACGCCGCGGCCGAGGGCGTCGAGCGCCAGGCTGGTCTGCACGGTCTTGCCCGTCAGGATTAGCTGCAGGCCCTCACCCAGGACGCCCTTCTCGCGCGGCAGCAGCTGCAGGTGGTTCTGCAGCAGGCTCTTGGCGCCGCCGTATTTTTCGAACACGACCAGGCTGCGGTAGGCGTCGCGGTAGCTCGCCCACTCCGACGCGGGCGCGAGCGCCTGCGCCGCGGCCAGGCTGGCCGAGCTCAGGAGCAGTACGCATGCGGTGGCATGTGCGAATCGCATCATCAGAACCGGTAGGCGAAGGCGGTCGAAACCGTCACGTTGTTGGGCCGCTCGACGAGCGGGCTGCGGCGGGCGTCGCCCATCAGGCGCGTTCCCTGCACGCTTGATGTCAGCATCCAGGAAGGCGACAGCGCCCAGTTCCAGCGCGCGCCGATGCGCAGGTCCTTCACGCCGCCGTCCGGGCGATAGAAGCGGTTGCCGCTGCTCATGGCCTGTTCGGCGCTGACGCCGAAGTAGCTCTGCTGGTAGGCGCGGTTGGCCACACTCAGGCCAGCCGACAGCGACAGCGTGTGGTGGGGGGCCAGCTGCATTGCCAGGCGCTGGATGCCGAACTCGCCGCGCACGCCATTGCGGTCATTGCCGGCGCCGGCCAGCACGCTGCTGGTCAGGCGCCATTGCGGCGACAGGTAAACATTGAAGAAAGCGCCCGCTTCAGGACGCGCCTTGACCTCGTCCATGCCGGCGAGCGGACTGGCGCTTCTCATCGCGCGCTCCGTCGACGGCAGCATCGTGGCGAAGGCCTCGACGCCGCCAATGCCGCTGCCGGTGCCCGATTCCGTGCGGCGCGGATGGATGGCCAGCAGCGGGCCGTACTCGACGACCGGGCTGGCGGACAGGTGCATCCCCGCGCTCATGCCGGAAATGAAGATGCCGTTGCTCCATTGAACCTGAAGCAGCGGCAATGCCCTGACCTTCCTGCTGTCCGCCCCCTCGTACCGCGGCGCCGACACGACGCCCAGCCCCGCATACATGTCGCGGCTGCCGTCGGGCATCGGGTTGGTGGTCGGCGTCTGTGCGCTTGCGGCGCTGCCCGAGACTGCCAGAACCAGGGCGAAAAGCTTGTTCATGTCTTTCACAATCGGGAGAGTTCGGCAATCCAACATTTTACGTCGGGCAAGCCGAACTCTCACGCATTGTTACTGGTTGGTACGAGTTTCTGTCACGAATTCCACGGGGGCCTCGCTGCGCTTCACGATGACCAGGTGCGCCGGGTGGACGATCATCATGCCGCAGAAGACGCCGGGGCCTGGGACGCTGTCGACCACGCCGACCTGCAGCTTGCCGCCCTGGAAGGAGACGCTTCCGACGCCGCCGCCGTGGCAGGTGCTCGGCTTGGGACCGCGGAACACGCCGATCACCATCTGCTCCTTGAAATCGACCTTCGGCAAGGCGTGCTCGCTGCCGGCATGTTCGGCCCACAGGCTGGCCCAGGCCGCCTCGTCGCGCACCACGACATTGCGCTGCTCATGGATGGCGGTGCGCACTTGCGGCTCGACCGTGGTGAAGTTGACGTAGTCGTTGACGATCTTGCGGAACTCGACCCGGGCGTCGACCTTCGGCACCGCGACCACGCGCATCGGCTGGGTCACGGCGGCCAGGCACAGCATGACCGGCGACATGTCGCGGATCTCGTACTCGACCAGCAACTTGCCGTCCTTCGAACCGACGTGCACCACGTCGAAAGTGCCACAACCCGGGTTGCCGCTGCCCTGGAACACGGCCACCAGCATGTTGCGCGAGAAGTCGACTTCCGGCGCCGCGATGCGGGTCTTGCTGTGTTCGGCCCACAGTGCCGACCAGGCGGCCGCGTCCTTGATCACGACTTCGCGCGCCGTCTCGATGTTCGAGAAGTTCTCGCTGACGATGGTCTTGAAGGCAACCGGGGTGCCCGACTTGGGCAGGAAGCCGACCGGCTCGACCTTGTGGCCTGCGCCCAGGCCCAGGTCGGCCTTGTCGAGGTTCTTCAGCATGGTGTCGAACAGGGCACGCACGCTCTCGTCCTTGCAGCTGGTGCGCGGGTCGGCAATCGTGTCGCCGGAGGTGCACAGCACGGCTTGCGGATTGGCGCCCATCAGGGTCTGGCCATACGAATTGTCGGCGCAGTTGCCGGCACGGTCCCACAGCACGTACTTGCTGTCGACGACATACAGCTGGTTGCGGGTCGATGCGCAGGATGCTTCCTGGGCCATCTTGATGTACTCGGAAACGACCGGAACGCCGCCATTCGGCTCGCCGACGGCAATGCCCTGCCCCGCCGTCTGGTTCCTCATGACGGCAGTGCTTCCACCGCCGCCGCCACAGGCTGCCAAAGCCACGCCCATGCCCAGAACGGCGGCGGCGTTGATCAGAGTGCGTCCCAACTCCCTCATTTTCTTCTTCTCCACCGATCGTTTCCACAGGAAGCACTGATTGATTCAAGGCGGCGGCCTCAGCCACGAGAAAATGCGCCCTGCAGCGTTGCAAATCCTCGCGATACCACGCGGTATCGCTCCGGTTTGCGCCTTGCCGGACACATTTTTCGTGACTGATTCCTGCGCGCCAGAACCAATCAGTGCTTCCTTGAATAAAAAAACCCGCCGACACTCGCATATCAGGCGGGCAAACGGAAAACCAGATAATCCTTGACCTGATGTTGAGCATCATAGGCATCCCCGGCCTGGCATTCCCCCTCGAACTGTCGAGGAATTGTCTGCAATTTGTAAGCTTGCGCAGCGCCAGCGGGGAGATTCCTAAGAGACGTTTGCTCCTATACAATGCTGCCAAGGAGATACTATGTGTTTGGCAGCAGTCCGTAACAATCAGTTATGCAGGATGGGCATGTGAACCGGATATTCTTCCGTTTCTTCGTGCTGGTCATGCTGTCGATCACGGCGGCCACCTTCGTGATTTACTTCGCCTTCAGCCGGCTGTTCGGGGATCCGCTCGAGGACATCGCACGCCGCCAGGCGGCTGCCCAGATCTTCCTGCTCGAACAATATATCGACCAGGCCCCAAGCGACGAATGGCTGGCGCGCCTCAACAACGTGCGCATCGTGTCGGACGTGCGCTATGACCTGATTCCGCTGACGCAGGCGCGCAGCGCCCTGCCCGCCGGCCGGCGCGCGCTGCTCGACCGCGGCGAACTGGTGCTCGATCCCACCAATCGCAGCTTCTACCGCCGCGTCGACCTCGACGGCGAACGCTACATCGGCAGCCACGAGGAAGTGCTGCATGCGCAGGACCTGCCGGTGGACATCGGGCAGGCGCTCAAGATGGAAGCGCTGCGCTACGTGATCGTGGCGATCGCGCTCTTGGTGCCGATCGCGCTCTGGTCGCGTTCGCACTGGCAGGGCTTGCAGTCGCTGTCGCGCATGGCGGACGAGTTCGGCAGCGGCAAGCTGACCGCGCGTTCGCAGATGAAGCCCTCGGCCTCGATCTATCCGCTGGCCGAGCGCATCAACCACATGGCCGACCGCATCGAAGACCTGCTGGAAGCGCAGAAAAGCCTGCTGCACTCGGTGTCGCACGAACTGCGCACGCCGATCGCGCGGCTCGAATTCGGGCTCGAACTGCTGGACGCGCGCGCCAGGGACCCCGACCTGAGCAAGCGCGTCAGGGCGATGGAGGGCGACTTGCGCGAACTGAATTCCCTGGTGAACGAACTGCTCGACATGAGCAAGCTCGACAGCACACGCAAGCTGCAGATCGAGCCGGTCCGGCTGGACGCGCTGCTGCGCGAGTGCCTCGAGATGCTGCCGCCTTCGCCGCATACGCTCGACTGTGTGCTCCCCGAGGACCTGGGCGAGCTAGCGCTCGACCGCCGCCTGCTGGCGCGCGCCGTCTGCAACCTGCTGCGCAACGCCCAGAAATATGCGGCTGATCGCATCCTGCTGTCGGCGGCGCGCACCGCGGGCGGCGTCGAGATCACGGTCGACGACGACGGGCCCGGCATCCCGGTCGAGGAACGCGAGAAGGTGTTCGACCCCTTCTACCGGCTCGACCGCAGCCGCGACCGCGCGACCGGCGGCTTCGGCCTCGGCCTGTCGATCGCGCGCAAGGCGGTGGCGCTGCACGGCGGCAGCCTGCATGCGGACAGCGCGCCGCTGGGCGGGGCGCGCTTCGTGATCAAGCTGCCCGCCTGACGCGGGAACAGGACAACAACACACGGGACACGCCATGAAACGATGCATTCTTCCCGCCCTGCTGCTGCTTGCAGCGGGCCAGGCGGCGGCCGAAAAGGCCGATGCCTACAAGCCGACGCAGATCAAGTGCCGCTCCTGCGATGCCAACAGCCTGACCGGCACGTTCACGCTGGCGGGTGGGGTGGAAGTCAATCGTGGCACCTTGACGATCAGTGCCGACGGCGGGCGCTTCGAGGAGTCGCCGGGTGGCTACCAGCGCATCCTGCTGCAGGCGCAACCCGGCAACAAGGTGCGCTTTCGGCAAAAGGCGGACGGCCCTGGCGAGCGCTGGATGGAAGGCGAAGCCGAGCGCGTCGAGTACGACGATCGCTCGGCCATGGTGAAACTGATGTCGAAGGCGAAGGTGCGGCGCACGCTGGATGGCGTCCAGACCGAAGAGGCCGAGGGGGAATTCATCTCCTACGACAGCCGCACCGAGCAGTTTACTCTGCGCAATACGAGCACGGGCGAGGACCGTCCGGGCGGCGGGCGCAACACCATCGTCCTGCAGTCGAAACGCAAGGCGCCGCCGGCGCCGGCGCTTGCCACCATGGACAAACCATGATAACTGTTCGGCATGACACGATGATTGTCCAGGGAGGCCCGATATGAGGCTCGCACTACGCTGCCGCTGCGGCAAGCTGCGCGGCCAGGTCGACGCAGGGCGCGTGGCCGCGCGCGCCGTCTGCTACTGCAAGGACTGCCAGGCCTATGGCCGCTTCCTGGCTACCCCCGTGCTCGATCCGCTCGGCGGCACCGAGGTGGCCGCCGCCCTGCCCGCCGCCGTGCGCTTCGACGAAGGCCTGGAGCACCTGGCCTGCATGTCGCTCGGTCCCAAGGGGCTGTACCGCTGGTATGCCGGCTGCTGCCGCACCCCGATCGGCAACACGCCGCGCGACCCGCGCACTTCCTACCTGGGCCTGGTGCGGGCCTGCCTGGATGCGCCGGATGCGGAACTCGATCGGCTGCTCGGGCCGCTGCGCTGCCGGGTCGAAACCAAGTCGGCCAAGGGGCCCGTGAAGTCGAGCGTCCTGGGCACGGCCTGGGCGGTGTGCAAGATCGGGACGATGCTGATGAAGGCGCGCCTGGGCGGCGGCTACCGGGAGAATCCCTTCTTCCGGGCGGGCACGAGCGAGCCGCTGAAGCCGCCGCACGTGCTGTCGCTGGAAGAAAGAAAGGCGCTGACCCCCTAGGAGTCAGCGCTCGGTCGTGCGCCGGGAGGGATAACGCGAGACGTGCTCGTCGTACTGTCCGCTCAGGTGCGTGGCGCCATACCACAGGTGCTCCCACCAGTGGTCGCGCGAACGCACGGTCACGAGACACGCCTTGTCGATGCCGCCCTTGAAGAGCGGATCGGGGCATTTGTTGGTCATCAGGGCGTAACGCTGGTTTTCGGCATTGACGAGGGCAATGCCGAGCCAGATGGCGATGCCCGTGCAGAGCACCGCCACCGACCACGCGATGTGGTTCACATAGCTGGTTTCAAACAGGTCGTCCTCGTTGGGCCGGGACCCATCGTACATCTTGAGGACTTCGCGTTCGACGTCATTGCTCATTTGGATTTGGCTGCCCTTGCAACGAGTGCGTCCATGACCTGGGTGGTCGCCTGCATCAGCTGGTTGACGTCCTGGATCTTGTTCGCTTCCTGGATCTGGCCGGGCGACACCACGTACTTGCCGTCGATGATGATGGTCGGGGTGCCGGTCACCTTGTAGGCGCTCGACATCTGGCTCAGGCGGCGCAGCTTGGTGGTCACGCCGAAGGAGTTCCAGGTTTCCATGAACTTGGCCTTGTCGAGGCCGTTCTTGACCGCCCACTCGATGATCTGGTCATCCTTCGTCAGGCGCTGGCGCTGCACGTGCACGGCCTGGAACACGCGGTGGTGGTACTGGTCGAGCTTGCCCATCGCTTCGAGGGTCAGGAACAGGCGTGCTTCCGGATCAGTCGGGCCCTGGAAAGGCAGCGGGATACGGCGCGCGACGATGTTGTCGCCCTGCTTCTTGATCCACTGGTTGAACGTCGGTTCCAGCATGTTACAGGCCGGGCAATGGTACGCGAAGAATTCGATGACCTCGACCTTCTTGCCCGTCGCCTGCACCGGTTGCGGCGCGGCCAGGGTCTGGTAGTCGACACCGTTCTTCGGGTCGGCTGGCGACGCGATCGCGGTGCTGGCGACCATGGTGGCGGCGATGAGGGCAAAACGCAGAGAACGCATAGGTTTCCTTCCACAATAGATTGAGCAAACGCCGGGAGATTACCACTTTTTCGGCCCGCCATTCTGAGGAAGGGCTGAATTTTGCATTTGCTTACGGAATTAACGTGAGCGAAACGGAGGAATGATTTACTTCGGCCGGCGCTGCCGCACCGCCTCCAGCGCCTCGCACAGCCGGGCCGCGCCGTCGACCACGCGCGGCCCCGGCCGCGTCAGCAATTCGCCATCCACGGTGAGCAGGTTGCCCCGCTTTACCGCCGTCATGCTCTTGTACGGCTCCCACAGCTTGAGGCCAGGATTGGCAGGATCATGACGCTTGCCGGCCATGATCGCCTCCGGATCCGCCTGCAGCACCGCCTCGATGCCGACCTCCGGCGCCACCGCCTTCAGCGCGCCGAACACGTTGCGCCCGCCGCAGACCCGGATCGCGTCGCTGGCGATCTGGGCATCGTTGAGGGTGTACAGCGGCTGGTCCCAGATCTGGTAGAACACCGTCACGGGCGGGCGCCGGGCGTAGCGCGCTTCCAGCCCCGCCAGGCGGGCGCGCAAGGCCCCGGCCGCACTCGTGGCAGCCGCGTCGGTGCCCAGCAGCCGACCCAGGCGCTCGATGTTGCCGGCCACCTGCCCCAGTGTGCGCGGCTCGCTGTGGAAGACCGGCACGCCCAGCGATTCGAGCTGGGCGATCTGGCGCGCCGTGTTCCCGCTATGCCAGACCACGATCAGCTCGGGTTTGAGGGCCAGCACCCGCTCCATGTCGATCACGCTGTTGCTGCCGACCAGCGGGATCTTCTTCGCGGCTTCCGGATAATCGCTGTAGTTCATCGCCCCGACCACGCGCGCGCCGCCGCCGGCCGCGAACAGCAGCTCGGTGGCATGCGGCGCCATCGAGATGACGCGCCGGGCCGGCTGCTGCACGGTGACGCGGCGGCCGGCATCGTCGACCACGCTCAGCGCGGCCTGCGCACCGCCCACCGCCCCGAAGAGCAGCGCAGCGATCAAGAGTCGGGGCGCGCGCATCAGAAGTCGTAGCGCAGCGACAGCTTCAGCTGGCGGCCGTCGCTCGGATAGATGCCCGAGCGGCAGCCGAAGGCATTGCTGTAGTACTGGCGGTCGGCCAGGTTGAGCGCGCTGACGGCCGCTTCCCAGCCCTGGATGCGGTAGGAGTAGCGTGCGTCGACGGTGGTGTACGACGGGATGCGGGCGCCGCAGCTGTTGGTGAAGTCGCTGCCGTAGCGCTGGCTGTCGACCCACTGGGCGCCGATGTCGGCGCTGTGGCCACTCAGCTGGGTCCAGGCGGCGCGCACGGTGACCACGTTCTTCGGTACCAGCACCATCTCGCGGCCGGCATTCGGCCCACCGGTGAACTCGGCGTCCACGCGCTGCCACTTGGCGGAGAGGCGCAGGTCCTGGGTCAGGGCCTGCTGGGCTTCAAGCTCGAAGCCCTGGCGGCGGGTCGGATCCAGGTTGGTGTTGGCGCCCCAGCCGATGGTCGGGTCGTAGAAGATCTCGTCCTTCAGGCGGTGGCGGAACAGGCGCGCAGTCAGTTGGCGCGCCGGGCCGCCGGCGGTCACGCCCAGCTCCAGGTCGCGCGAGGTCTGCGGCGCCAGCACCTCAAGGCCCGAACGCAGGCTGTTCTCGTCCACGTTGGCGATGCGGTAGCTGCGGCCAAGCTTGGCGAACACGGTCAGCTGCGGCATCGGGTCGACGCTGCCTTCCAGCGACCAGGCGTTGATCGACTGCCTGCGGTGCTCACCCAGCACCGGCGGGAAGGCCAGCGGGTCGGAATAGTCCTTGGTGAAGCGTTCGTGGCGGCCGCCGATCGCCAGGCGGGCATTGTGTGGGGAATTCCACAGGACTTCGTTGCGCAGGTAGATGGCCTTCGAATCCTGCTCGGCGTCGCCGCGCGAGAAATCGGACTCGGTCTGGCGCTCCCAGCGCACCAGGTCGATGCCGACCACCAGCTCGTTGCGCTTGTCGCCCAGGCTGGCCGTGTGGCGCAGGCGCGGCGAGAACTGGGTCTGGCTGGCGTCATAGGCGACGCGGGTGCCGCCGCCGGGGTAGAAGTAACTGGCTGCGACCTCGCGCTCGCGGTGCGAAAGCTCGGCGGCCAGCTCGAGGCTGCCGATACGGTGCTCGACGAAAGCGCTGACGCGGTCGGTGTCCAGGATGCCGAAATCGTCCGGCGTGAGGCTCTGGCGCGGATTGGCCAGGTACTGGGCCTCGGTGAGCGAACCCGGGAAGCGCGCGTCCTGCTCCGAATGTTCGAAGCGCAGGCCGGCGCGGCCCGCGCCGTAGGCGTACTGGACGCCGCCGCTGGCGGTCTTCTGCTTGAACTCGCTGTTGGCGCGGTAGTTGTCGGTGCCGCGGTCGGCCAGCGCCACATCAAAAGAAAGCGGGCCGGCGCCATGGGTGAGCGAGGCGCGCAGGTCGTGGGCGTCGAAGCGCCCTGCTTCGGCGAAGACCGAACCGTGGGTGCCGTTCGCGCCGGCGCGGCGCGTGATGATGTTGATCACGCCGCCGGTCGCGCCTTCGCCGTACAGCACGCTGCTGCCGCCGCGCTGGATCTCGATGCGCTCGACGGTATCGACCGGGATGCTCGACAGCACCGCATTGGTCAGCTCGTTCTCGTTCAGGCGCACGCCGTCCACCAGGATCACCAGGTTCTGGGCGCTGTTCGAACCGAAGCCGCGCAGGTCGAGCGCGAAGTCCGGCGAGGCGTCCAGGCTCTGGCGTCCGTAGACGCCGCCGACCTTGCGGATCGCCGCATTGACGTCGGCGGCGCCGGAACGGCGGATGTCATCAAGCGTGATCACGGTGGCGCCGATCGGCGCGCTGGCAGGCTGCGCCGGGAAGCGCGCGCCGGTGATGACGATCGAAGGCAGGCTGTCCTGGGCGGCGGCCTTGGCGGCAAGGATGGACAGGGACAGGGCGCAAGCCAGCGCGAGCGGCTTCACCGCCGGCGCGCTGCGTGGTACGACAGCAAATTTCATGTTCGGATGTTCTCGGTAATGGCACCGGCCTGCGTCCCCGCACACCGGAGTTGAACGGAAGGCGCCGCCATGCTGCTCGCATGCGCTCGCTTCCACCTGTCTGGCCGGTATCCGGGCTTGCAAGACGGACTGCCCCACCTTCCTATGCCTGTCGGCACAGTGGTAATCGGAGCAGCCTACCGCTTCGCGTATGCGAAGCGGTGCTTGTTGACCGTTGCGGGGGCAGCACATCTTGGTTCAGGCGCGCAGCGCCTTTGCCTTGTGTTTCCCGTTTAACTGCACATGCGGAGCGCATGCGCGGGCACCAGAACGGCGAGATTATAACCTGACAAGCTTTCCTGCATTTCGTTGTCGTATTTTGTGCTTCCATTCCCTGCGCATGGCAATTCGCCGATGTTCTGGATATAGTCGCGCTCATATAAATACAACATCGACAACAGGGAGTCCTGCATGCAGATCCAAAGAAAGCGACAAGGCCTGCGCGCGCTGGCATGCGCCGCACTGCTGGCCTTCGGCGGCGCCGGCGCCTGGCTGGCCCAGGCCGACGCGCCCCCGCCCGCGCCCGCGCCTTCGCTCGACGGCATCGCGCTGGCCGCGCCGAACGCCGCCGCCGTCACGACGCCGAGCAGCCCGGATGCCTGGGGCGGCATCCGCAGCGGCGACCACGCGACCCTGTCCGAGCGCGTCGCCAGCTACCGCATCAGCGCCACGCTCGATCCGGACAAGCACGTGATCGCCGGCCAGCAGCAGCTCACCTGGCGCAACCGCAGCGCGGTACCGGTGCGCAGCGTCTACATCCACCTCTACATGAACGCCTTCGAAGGCGAAGGCAGCAGCTTCTTCACCGAGCAGCGCCAGCGCGGCGAAGCTTTTCGCAGCGGCGCCGAGATCGGCGACGGCGAATGGGGCCACATCGCGCTGCGCAGCGTGAGCCAGGGCGGCGCCACCGTGCCCTGGCGCTTCGTCCAGCCGGACGGGGGTCCGTCCACCGACCACACGGTGGCACGCCTCGACCTGCCCGAGGCGGTCGCCCCCGGCGCCTCGACCACGCTCGACATGGCCTTCACCACCCAGCTGCCGCGCGTGATCGCGCGCACCGGCTACTACGGCAGCTTCCACCTGGTGGCCCAGTGGTTCCCGAAGATCGCGGTGCTCGAACTGCCGGGCGAGCGCGGCGCCACCGCGCCACGCTGGAATGCGCACGAATTCCACATGGAGTCCGAGTTCTACGCCGATTTCGGCAGCTACGACGTGAGCCTCACCGTGCCGAAAGGCTATACGGTGGGCGCGACCGGAGCGCTGCAGGGGGCGCCCGTCGAGAAGAACGGCTTGCTGACGCACCGCTACGTGCAGCACGACGTGCACGACTTCGCCTGGACCGCGGACAAGCGCAGCGGCCGCCCGCTGGTGGAGACCTGGACCGGTCCCGGCAGCCCGATCGTGACGGTGCAGGTGCTGTACCCGCAGGAATACGAGGCCAGCGCCAGGCCGGTCATGAAGGCGGCCAAGGATTCGCTGGCCTACTTCTCGCGCAAGCTCGGCCCCTACCCCTACCGCACGCTGACCGTCGTGATCCCACCCTACAACGCGCAGGAAGCCGGCGGCATGGAGTATCCGACCTTCATCACCGCGTCCGGCTATGCCGCGGTTCCGCCCAGATCGCTGCAGGAATATGAACTGGATGCCGTGACGATCCACGAACTCGGCCACAACTTCTTCCAGGGCATCCTGGCCAGCAACGAGTTCGAGGAGCCGATGCTCGACGAAGGCCTGACCGCCTACTGGGAAAACCGCGCGATGCGCGACCGCGGACAGCAGGTCTACCCCGCCCCCGGCTTCCTGAAGCGGATCGGCTTCGATCCGGGATTCGAAGGCTTCGACGTCATGCGCCTGTTCGCCCCGCGTGATCGTCCGCTAGATGCGCCCGGCCAGAACGCCTGGCAGCGCCTGCAGGGCCTCGATCCGGTGTACACCCGCAGCGCCACCGTGATGCGCGACCTGGAGCAGCGCATCGGCAGCGAGGCCATGGAGCGCGGCTTCAAGGAATACTACCGGCGCTGGAAGTTCCGCCATCCGAGCATTGCCGACCTGCGCGAGGCGCTGGCGGACGGCAGCGGCGAGCGCGCCGCGGTCGAAGAGGTCTTTGCGCAGCAGGTCTTTGCAGCCGCGCGGATCGATGACAAGGTGGCCAGGCTGTCGAGCGAAGAAGAGCTGCCGCTGGCCGGCACTCGCGTGGTGGACGGCAAGCGCATCGAAGAGAGCCAGGCGGCGGTGGACGAGCGTATCACCAGGCTGCGCGCGGACTGGGCCAAGGCCAATCCGAAGGCCCGGCAGGGCGGCCCCTTCCCCTGGCGTACCCGGGTGACCGTGCGCCGCGACGGCGCCAGCGTGCCGCAGACCCTGGTGGTGCGCTTCGCCGACGGCAGCAGCGAGACCGTGGCCTGGAACGCCGCCTCGCCGGACGAGAAATGGCGTACCTTTACCTGGGTCAGGCCGGTGCGCGCCGTGTCGGCCGAGCTCGACCCGCGCCGCAGCCACTACCTCGACGTCAACAAGCTCGACGACAGCCGCACGATCGACCCCAAGCGCAGCGCATCGACCCGCTGGACGAGCGACGCGGCGGCCTTCTTCCAACTCATCCTGTCCTTCATCGCCACCGTATGACGACCACCACCGCTTCCCTGGCGCCCGCGCAGGCGCCGCACACTTCCGCGTCACGCGGCCATGCCGGCTTGCGTGCAGTGGGCGCCGCCCTGCGTCCGGCCCTGCAATGGCGCCTCCTGCTGCTCTGGCTGCTGGCCCTGCTGCTGCCCACGCTGGTTGCCGCCCTGCCCCTCTGGACCATGCTGGGCGCCGCCTTCGACCGCTCGGTGCACGCCACGGCCCTGGCCCAGCGCCTCGACGGGGTGGCCATTGCGGACCTGGTGGGCCTGCACAGCCAGCACGCCTCGGCCCTCGGTGCGGGCGGCATCGTGGCCCTCGTGATGACGCTGCTGCTGTCGCCCTTCCTGACCGGCGCGGCCATCAGCGCCGCGCGCGCGCCGGCGCCGCTCGCCTTCGCGGCGCTGGCCGCCGGCGGCGTGCGCGAGTACGGGCGCCTGCTGCGCATGCTGCTGTGGGCTATCGTGCCGCTCGGCGCGGCGGTTTTCCTGGGTGGCATGGCGGCCTCGGTCGCCGAGCAGCCCGGCGCCGTGCTCGAGTCCACGGCAAGCAATGCGGCCCTGGCGGCCTCGCTGATCGTCGCCCTGCTCCTGCTGCTGGCCCATGCGACGCTCGACGCCGGCCGCGCGGTGCTGGCGCTGGACCGCCGCCGCAGCTCGGCGGTGCTGGCCTGGTGCGACGGGCTGGGCCTGATCGCGGGCCGCCCGTTTGCCGTTGTCGGCCTGTATGCCGCGATCACGGTGCTTGGGCTGCTGCTCGCCGGCGCGCTGGCGGTGGCGCGCCTGAACGTCCCGGCGCTGGGCGCGGGCAGCTTCCTCGGCGGGCTGCTGCTGGCCCAGCTGGCGGTGCTGGCGCTGGCCTGGATGCGCTGCGCGCGCCTGTTCGGGCTGATGGAGCTGGCCAGGGGCGCCGGCGCACGCTAGCGTCCCTGCGACGCATCGTTGCGTCGAACGCGTGTGCGGCAGAGCCGCACACCCTACGAAAGTCCTCAGGTCCCGCGCTTGCCGCGCATCGCCTCTTCCGCCTTCAGCGCCGCTTTTTCCTCGGCGATGCGGGCCTTCTCCGCCATCTCCTCGGCATGGCGCACCAGCGCCGCGGCGCGGGTTTCCGGGGTCTCCAGGCTGATGCGCCCCAGCGCCCCGGTGCGGTAGTCGTGCAGCAGCACGTGCGCCGCCTTCTCGTAGTCGAACTCGCCGCCGCGCATGCGGAATCCGCGGCGCTGGGCCACGCCCTCGATCACCGCGATGCCGTCCAGCCCCTCGGTCTTGAAACCGTACCGGGCCGTGAGCAGCTGCGGGTAGCGCTCGAGCAGCAGGTTGGCCAGGAACTCCGCCACCTCTTCCTCGATCAGCGCGTTCGAGCCGACCGCATGGCTCGCGGCCAGCATCAGGCCGTCGCTCGCCAGCGCGATCTTCGGCCACAGCATGCCCGGGGTATCGACCAGCACGATGTGCTTGCCGAGGTAGAGCTTCTGCTGGGTCTTGGTGACGGCCGGCTCGTCGCCCACCTTGGCCACCCGCTTCTTGAGCAACGCGTTCATCAGGGTCGACTTGCCGACGTTCGGGATCCCCATGATCATGATGCGCAGCGGCTTGGTCGGTACGCCGCGGTGCGGCGCCAGCGACTGGCAGATGTCGGGGATGCGGGCGACGTCGGCCGGCTTCTTGGTCGTCATCGGATAGGCGGTCACGCCTTCCTGGGCATCGTAATAGGCTTTCCAGGCCGCCGTGGCCGCCGGATCGGCCAGGTCGATCTTGTTCAAGATCTTGAGGCAAGGACGCTGGCGGAACTTGCGCAGTTCCTCCACCAGCGGGTTGCAGCTCGCCTCGGGCAGGCGGGCGTCGAGGACTTCGATCACCAGGTCGGTGTTCTCCATCTGCTCGGCGGCTTCCTTCTTGGCCGCATTCATGTGGCCCGGGAACCATTGTATCGACATGCTCTACTTTCCAAATCTTCAGTCAGGACGCTATTTTACGCTGGCGGCCGGTCTGTGAAAAAACAGCACACCTGACTGAACAATCCATTGATCCCTAGCAATGCAATTGCCGGGGTCCGGCGCACACTCCAGTTTCCGCCCGCTGGGCCGCATTCTGGAGACCATCATGCGTCATATGCCAAAGTCTTCGCCACCGCGCTGGGCCGCGATCGAGCTTCCACCGAAAAAATCGCTGGGGCGCTGGTTCGCTTTCGGCATCCTGTGCGGCATGGTCGGCGTCGCCTGCTTCATCGACCGCTTCCCCCTGCTGATGGGTTAAGCCGGCGCCGGGCGGAAGAACACGTCCAGCGTCGGGAAACGCGCCCTGGCCTCGATGCAGTCCCACAGGTAAATCGCGAGTCCGAGGTCGCCCGTCCATAGCGAATGGCGCAACTGCCCGTACTCGCGCGCATCGCGCTCGCACTGCAGCAGCGCGTGCATGGCAAAGGCGCGCGCCCGCTCCAGCCAGACCGGATCCCCGCTGCGCTGGTACAGGACCAGGAAGGCATAGCCGTTCCCCGCAGTGCCGTGGCACAGGTTCGCGCCCTTGTTCAAAGGACCGGCGGCCCAGGTGGTCTCGCCGGCCGCGAGCAGGAGATCGTCGAGTTCGTCGCCAGGAAAGCCGGCCAGGCTGATCACGAAGCCGGGCGCACCGTGGCAGAACTGCAGCAGCTTCTTGGCGTTTTCCCGCTCCGTGCCGCTCAGCTGCGGGTGCCAGTTCACCTGCCCTCCTTCGCATACCGCGGTGCGGCGAATGGTAGCAGCAATGCAGTCGCGCCACCCCTGCCAGGCCGCGCCGTCCAGCAGGTGGCGCCCCTTGAGCAGCGCGCCGGCGGTCGCGACGAAGCCGTGCACCGCATCCAGGTAGCTGCTGGTGCGCCCATACAGCTCCTGGGTCCAGTAGGCGCACTGGCGCTCGTCCGACCACAGGAGCTGGGTCCACAAACCGTCCGCGGTCTGCCGGAACAGCTCGGCCCAGCGTTCTTCGCCGGTATGCGTGTGCAGGAACAGCGCGGCAAGCAGGGTCCCGGGGGCGCCCCACATCAGTTCGCGCGCCGGGTGCCGGCGGTTGGCGTCCAGCAGCCGCGCCAGCTCGTCCGGCAGGCCCGGATGGCGCCCCAGGGCCATCATCAGGATCGGCGTATCGCCCATCAGCCAGGACGCATGCTCGCAAGGGGCGTTCGCCGCCAGCCACTCGCGGTTGGCGACCAGCAGCGCCTGCCAGCCGTCCAGGTAGTCGCGCGCGAGCCGCGCCGCGCCGCAGTCCTGCAGGTAGTGCAGCGCCCAGATCACTCCGGCGGCGCCGTGGTACAGGGGCGTCTCGACCGGATCCGGCTCCTCTCCTTCAAGGTCCAGCGGATGGACCGGCCAGTAGCGCCCCTCCCGGTACGCTGCCTCGGCCTGCGCCACGATGCGGCCGATCGCGGCGCGCGCCTTCTCCTCGTTCCAGGGATGCGGCTGCAGCGGCTCGTGGCGCGCGGGGTCGTACAGCATGGTCGTGGCTCTCGGGCAGGATGGGTACAGGCCCGCCAGTGTCGCACATCCTCAGCGCGCCGGGACACAGCCACTTGACGGCAGCGGCGCTGTCGGATCGAAGGCGGCCAGCTGTTCCCGGGCGGCGTTGCGGTCCTTGGCATACTCAAGCAGGTAGCGCGAGCGCTCCTCGCTTTGCCACTCGGCGTCCGACACGCCCTTCATGGTCTGGGTGCGGCTGGCGAACACCTGCCCTTCCAGGCGCGGCAGCAGGAGGCGGTCGGGGTCGACGTTTTCGCGCAGCAGGTAGCCGTCGACGTCGCGCAGCCGCAGGGGCAACGCGGGCCGCTCGTCCGTCATCAGCTTGCCGAACACGGTCAGCTTGACTTCGCGCGCGCCCACGCCGAGCACCTCGTTGAAGCTCGCCAGGGCGAAGGGATTGCCGCGCGCATCGTCGACGCGGCCGGACACGATGTAGCGGCCCGGCTGGCGCACGTCGAGGCCGAGGTAGAAGCTGAGCGAGCCGTTCTCGACCGCTTCGCGCACCTGGCCGGTCCAGGTGGCCGGCAGCACCGGCGTGTAGATCACGTCGAACAGGGCAAAACCGTTGCGCCCGCCGGCGGTGTAGCGGACCTCGGTGCGGATGGTGCCGTGGAAGCCTGCCAGGCCGGTCTGGCCAGGCGCCAGGATGCCCGCGTAGGCATTGTCGCCGGCCACCGGGTCGGCGCCGCCGCCATCGTCGACGAAGGACAGCGCCACCTGGGGCGTCGGACGGCTGCCGCCATAGGTCATGCCCTGGGCCAGCGCGCGCGTGATCACGATCGGCACGGTGGCGCCCTGCGCATCCACGGCGCGCAGCGAAAAGGCGGCCGCTTCGCCGGCGGCCAGGTAGACGCGCGACTGCGAGGTCTGCAGGAACACGCCGGCGCTGTTGCCGCCGCCTTCGTGGCGCATCGGGTGCACCTCGGTGACGGGCTGGTTCGGGTGCAGCTGGTCCGGGTTCTGCGCGGCCGGGCGCGAATCCGTCGGGTACTGGCTGCCCTCCAGGTAGCTGCAATAGGTGTGGTCGGTCAGCTGCACATGCTCGACCAGCTGGCGGCGGCGCTCGGCGCGCTCGTTGGGGACCGGCAGGCCGCTTTCCGGCACCGGGCTGAAGAACTGGCGGCCGACAGGCGGCTGCGCGCTGGCGGCGACCGCCGGCGCCGCCGCCTGCTCGCCGCGCCCGAACCAGAGGGCGAGCGCAAGCGCGAACACAAGCGCAAGCGCCACGCCCAGCCCGATCAGCCGTTTTGTCGGTCTAGAGGGCACTGTTCACCACGGCGCTGCGCACAACGCCCACGATGCCGCCCCAGTTGCCGTTGGCGTAGTGGTTGTAGGCTTCGCTGTCGTCACGGAAGACCACCGAATGGTAGCTCCACTTGGCGCTGCCGCCCTCGTTGGCCGCGGTGCCGAGCGTCAGGTCGTTGCAGAACCAGTCGCTCGGATTGCAGTAGGAACCGCCGGAACTGCCGGCCACGCCGCCAGTGCTGTGGTAGGCGACGGCTTCGTCGTCCTGGCCCGGCAGGATGCCCGAGTAGGCGGTGCCCTTGGCGGCCGCGTACATGTAGAACCAGACGTTGCGGGTCGTGTTGTGGTTGTACATGGCGCGCGCGGTGGTGGTCTTGAGGTCCTGCACCAGCGGTTCCGAGGTGGTCCAGGAACCGGCGTCCGACAGCTCCGAGCCGCCGGCCGCGCCGGAAGCGGCGCGTACCCACTTGATGTTCCAGCCGGTCTGCGTGCTGCCGTCGCTGTTGCCGCACACGCCGTTGCTGGCAGGGCTGGCGTTCTTCTTGAGGCGCGCCGAGCCGCCGTAGTTGGCCAGCGTGTAGCCCATCATCAGGTCGCCGGCGCTGTGGGTGACGACGTAGCACCAGTTGGCGCCGGTGCAGAAGCAGTCGAGCGCATTGCGCACCGTGCCGCTCTGGGAAGCGATGCTGCTGCGGCCGTCCCAGTTGACGGCCTTCTTGTTGATGCCGGCGGAGGTAGAGGACGGGCCCCAGTAGGTGAAATCGTTGTAGTTGCCGATCGCCCCGCCACCGGTACGGCCGTTGATCCAGAGGGTGTAGTTCGCGGCGGACGCCCAGCTTGTTACCAACATCAGGCACAGCGCGCACAACATGCGTATTTGTCTCACTGTCTTCTCCTTTATGGTAGTTGTGGCCGTATGCGCTACGGCTGAGTTCGACAGTACGCTTGACATACAGACGTGTCAATTTGCACGATTGCGAGTGTTGCGGGCAGGTCGGGAAGCGAATTTTCCGCAGGAAATATGCGCGCGCGCAGGGTCAATGCCGATCGCATCGACCCAGGCCCGCGCTACCGCAACACGCTACTGCGCCGTGTTCACCACGGCGTTGCGCACGACGCTTACCACGCCGCCCCAGTTGCCGTCCATGTAGTGGTTGTAGTCCTCGCCGTCGTCGCGGAGCAGCACCGAGTGGTAACTCCACTTGGCGCTGCCGCCCTGGTTGTTGGCGGTGCCGAGCGTGAGGTCGTTGCAGAACCAGTCGCCCGGATTGCACAGGGAGCGGCCCGAACTGCCGGCCACGCCGCCGCTGCTGTGGTAGGCGATGACCTCGTCGTCCTGGCCCGGCAGCAGGCCCGAATAGAGCGTGCCCCTCGCGCCCGCGTACATGTAGAACCAGATGTTGCGCGTGTCGTTGTGGTTGTACATGGCGCGCGCGGTGGCGGTCTTGAGGTCCTGCACCAGCGGCTCCGAGGTGGTCCAGGAACCGGCGTCGGACAGCTCCGAGCCGCCGGCCGCGCCCGCCGCGGCGCGTACCCAGCGGATGTTCCAGCCGGTCTGCATGCCGCCGTCGCTGTTGCCGCATACTCCGCTTGCGTTCGGGCTGGCGTTCTTCTTGTAGCGCGGCGTGCCGCCGTAGTTCGCCAGCGTGTAGCCCATCATCAGGTCGCCGGCGCTGTAGGTGACGATGTAGCACCAGTTGCTGCCGGTGCAGAAGCAGTCGAGCGCGTTGCGTACCGTGCCGCTCTGCGAAGCGATGCTGCTGCGGCCGTCCCAGTTGACGGCCTTCTTGTTGACGCCGGCCGGGGTGGTGGCCGGGCCCCAGTAGCTGAAGTCGTTGTAGTTGCCGATGGCGCCCACGGCGCCGCCGGCGCGGCCGTTGATCCAGAGCGTGTAGTTGGCCGCGGCGGCCATGCCTGATGCAAAAAACAGCAACAGCGCGCAGAAGGTACGGATCGGTCTCATCTTCTTCTCCTTGTCGTTCGCTTCGCGCATGGGTGGCGAAGTCGTGGAGGTTTAGATGTGCGGACCGGGAAGGACGTTCCGCGCCGAGCTTGCAAGCCGCCTTTGGAGCGCCTAACAGAACCTTCAGGGCAAGGCGCACCGTCGAAGACAGTACGCCTGTACGGCGAGACGGTGCAACGCAGCCATGGAGGTTCTGTTAGGCGCTCAATCGAGCTCGGCGAGCACCTTCAGGTGGGCCACCACACTCCGTCCCAGGGCCGAGAGCGCGTATCCGCCCTCGAGGCAGCTGACGATGCGCCCGCGCGCGTACTGCTTCGCAATGGCCATCACCTGGCGCGTGATCCAGGCATAGTCGGCTTCCACCAGGCCGATGCCGCCCATGTCGTCCTCGCGGTGGCCGTCGAAGCCGGCCGACACGAAGATCATCTGCGGCCGGAAGCGGTGCAGCGCCGGAAGCCAGTAGTCCTGCACCAGCTTGCGCACCGTGTCGCCGTCGCTGAGCGCCGGCACCGGGATGTTGACGCTGGTGGCCGTGATCGGTTCCGGTTCGCAGTAGGGATAGAACGGATGCTGGAACAGGCTCACCATCAGCACCCGCGGATCCTTGCGGAAGGCCTCGACGGTGCCGTTGCCGTGGTGGACGTCGAAGTCGACGATGGCCACGCGCTCCAGCCCGTGCACCTCCATCGCATGGCGCGCCGCGATGGCGACGTTATTGAAGAAGCAAAACCCCATCGGCTCGCTCGGCGTCGCATGGTGCCCCGGCGGGCGCACCGAGCAGAAGGCATTGTCCACTTCGCCCGCGATCACGGCATCGGTCGCGGCCACCGCGGCGCCGGCCGCGCGCAACGCCGCCTGGTAGCTGTGGTGGCACAGGATGGTGTCGCCGTCGAGCGGATAGTGGTCGCCCTCGGCCGGCACGTTGTCGCGCACCAGCGCCACCGCGCCCGGCGTGTGGTTGCGCAGGACGTCCTTGATGTCGGCCAGCGGCGCGCTGCGCTGCTCGATCAGTCCGTCCAGGCGGGCCAGGATCAACTGGTCGTCGATCGCCTGCAGCCGCGCCGGCGCTTCGGGGTGCCAGTCGCCCATGTCGTGCCGCAGGCAGTCGGGGTGGCTGTAGATTGCTGTGCTCATCGTGGGGAATGCTCATCCATAGCGCACCTTTGCGGCCGGTTTCGCATAGAATCGACCCAAAGGCTTGTTGCCGACGGAGTATGAAGGTTGCCAATGGCGCTAATCTACCATGCAAGCGTCCTGCTCCGCACTTCCAAGCAGATCACCGGAACCCAAGCATGTTCAATCAATTACACTCGGCGGCGCGCCAGGTCGGCCAGGTCGTGGTCGGCAAGGACCAGCAGGTGCGCCTGGCCCTGACCTGCCTGCTGGCCGGCGGCCACCTGCTGCTCGAAGATTTGCCCGGCGTCGGCAAGACCACGCTGGCGCATGCGCTGGCGATCTCGCTCGGCCTGAAGTTCAACCGCGTCCAGTTCACCAGCGACCTGCTGCCCGCCGACGTGGCCGGCATCTCGGTGTACGAGCGCGAGAAGAACGATTTCGTGTTCCACCCCGGTCCGATCTTCACCCAGGTGCTGCTGGCCGACGAGATCAATCGCGCCACGCCCAAGACCCAGTCCGGCCTGCTCGAAGCCATGGAAGAGCGCCAGGTCAGCGCCGACGGCGTCACCCGCGCCCTGCCCGAGCCCTTCTTCGTGATCGCCACCCAGAACCCGGCCAACCAGGTCGGCACCTTCCCCCTGCCCGAATCGCAGCTCGACCGCTTCCTGATGTGCCTTTCGCTGGGCTATCCGGACGCCGCTGCCGAGCGCGCCCTGCTCATGGGCGAAGACCGGCGCGCCATGCTGCGCGCCTTGCAGCCGGCGATGCAGCCGGAGCAGCTGGCCCAGGCCCAGCGCGCCCTGAAGGAGATCCATGCCTCGCCGGCGCTGGTCACCTACGTGCAGGCGCTGGCCCAGGCTTCGCGCCAGAACGGCCTGTTCGCCGAGGGCCTGTCGCCGCGCGCCGCCATCGCCCTGCTGCAGGCCGGCCGCGCCTGGGCCGCGCTCGAAGGACGCGACCACGTGATCCCCGAAGACATCCAGGCCGTGCTGGTGCCGGTCTGCGCGCACCGCCTGCGCCCTTTGAGGTCGGCACACGGCCAGGCGCTGGCCAGCCGCGACCTCGTGCTGCAGCTGCAGAAATCGGTTCCGGTGTAGATGGAAGTCGCAGCAGGAGGCCTGCGCGGCTGGATGCGGCGCACCACCGGCAAATGGCTGCCGCGCCGCGGCACGCTGGATGCCGGCGAGGTGGTGCTGAGCCAGCGCCGCGTGTTCATCCTGCCGACCCGCGCCGGCATCGGCTTCGCCGTCCTGCTGCTGGTGCTCCTGATCGGCTCGATCAACTACACCCTCGGCCTGGGCTTCGCGCTGACCTTCCTGGCCTTGTCCTGCGCGCTGGTGGACATGATCTTCACCTACCGTAACCTGGCCCACCTGGCCCTGCAGCAGGGCCGCGTGCCCGCCGTCTTCGCCGGCCAGGAAGCCCGCTTCGAACTGCACGTCGCCAACCGCACGGGGCTGGCGCGCTACGGCGTCTGGATCGATTTCTCCGATGCCTCCAAAAAGGGCGAAGCGCGCCACGTCACCGACATCGCCGCCCACGGCAGCGCCAGCGTGATGCTGGGCGTTCCGACGGGCGCGCGCGGCTGGCTGCAGCCGGCGCGCGTGGTGCTCTCCACGCGCTTCCCGCTCGGCCTGTTCCGCGCCTGGAGCTACTGGCGTCCCGCCGCCCGCGCCCTGGTCTACCCGCGCCCGGAAGAAGGCGCGCCGCCGCTGCCGGTGAGCGGCAATGCGGTCGGCAGCGGCCGCGCGGGCGGCAACGACGACTTCGCCGGCGTGCGCAGCTACCAGGCCGGCGACTCGCCGCGCCAGCTGGCCTGGCGCCAGATCGCCCGGCTCGACCCGGCGCTCGGCGGCCAGCTGGTCACCAAGCACTTCGAAGGCGGCGTGGGCGATGAGCTGCTGCTCGACTTCGCGCAGCTGCCGCCCCAGCTCGACCTCGAACTGCGCCTGTCGCGCATGACGCGCTGGGTGCTGGACGCCGAACAGCGCGCCCTGCCCTACGCCTTCCGGCTCGGCGCCATCCACTACGACGCCGGCAACGGCGCCGCCCACCAGGCGGCCTGCCTGCGTGCGCTGGCGCTGTACGGCAGCCAGGAGGCGGCATGAAGGCCCTGGCAGCCCTGCCGCGCGACAAAGCCGATACCCTGCTGCTGCTGGGCAGCGCGCTCCTGGTGCTGGCGCCGCATGCGGCGCACCTGCCGCTGTGGGTGTCGCTGCTGTGCGCGGCCACGCTGGCCTGGCGCGGCGCGATCACGCTGCGCGGCAAGCGCATGCCCTCGGCCATGCTGCTCCTGCCGATCGCCGTCGGCGCAATGGCCGGCATCCAGTTCAGCTACAAGACCCTGCTCGGGCGCGACGCCGGCGTGGCCATGCTGGTGCTGCTGGTCGCCTTCAAGATGCTCGAGATGCACGCGCGCCGCGACCTGTACGTCGTGATCTTCCTGTGCTTCTTCCTGGTGCTGACCAACTTCTTCTATGCCCAGGGCATCGGCACCGCGCTCTTGATGGTGGCGGCGGTGCTGGCCCTGCTCACCACCCAGCTCTCGTTCCAGTTCACGGGCAGCGTGCCGAAGTTGGGTACGCGGCTGGCGATGGGGGCGAAGATGCTGCTGTTCGCGGCGCCGATCGCGGTGCTGCTGTTCTTCGTGTTCCCGCGCCTGGGCGGCCCGCTATGGAGCATGCCGGGCGGCAGCGGCAACGGCAGCGCCCAGTCGGGCCTGTCCGAACGCATGGCGCCGGGGCAGATGTCGAACCTGGCGATGTCGGACGAACCGGCCTTCCGGGTGCGCTTCGAAGGCGCGGTGCCGCCCAAGGCCCAGCTGTACTGGCGCGGCCTGGTGCTGGACGCCTTCGACGGCACCGCCTGGACCCGCGGCGGCTCGATCGCCACCCGCTCCGGCAACTCGCTGCGCGTGCGCGGCCAGGCGCAGCGCTACGAAGTGACGCTGGAGCCGTCCGACACGCGCTGGCTGTTCACGCTCGAGATGGCCGGCCACATGCCGGAAGTGCCGGGCTACCAGACCCAGGTCTCGCACCAGCTCGAACTGAGCACGGACCGGCCGCTGGCCGGGCGGGTGCGCTATCCGATGATCTCCTACCCGGACTATGCGCTGGACGGACGCGATACGCTCGACGACCCCAACCAGTGGCTGCTGCTCCCCTACGGCTACAACCCGAAGGCGCTGGCCGCGGGCATCGCATTGCGCAAGGAAGCGGAGCCGGCGCGCCGCGTCGAGCAGGTGCTGCGGCGCTTTCGCGAGCAGCCCTACAGCTACACGCTGGAGCCGCCGCTGCTGGGCCGCCATTCGGTGGACGAGTTCCTGTACGGGACCCGCGCCGGCTTTTGCGAACATTATTCCGGCGCCTTCGTGTTCCTGATGCGCGCGGCCGGCATCCCGGCGCGCGTGGTCACCGGCTACCAGGGCGGCGAACTCAATCCGATCGACGGCTACGTGACGGTGCGCCAGTCCGATGCCCACGCCTGGGCCGAGGTCTGGCTGCGCGGGCGCGGCTGGGTGCGGGTGGACCCGACCGCCGCCGTGGCGCCGGAACGGGTGCGGCGCAACCTCGCGGCCGCAGTTACCCCGCCGCCGCCCTTCGGCATCGACGCGCTGCGCGGGCTGTCGATGTTCAGCGCCAACGGCGACTCGCTGCTGGGGCGCCTGCGCAACGCGCTGGGCGCCGTCAACAACGGCTGGAACCAGTGGGTGCTGAACTACACCCCGGAACGCCAGCGCGGCTTGCTGCAAAGCGTGGGCGAAAGCCTGGCCGGCTGGCGTGTTGCCGGCTTGATCATGCTAGGGGCTGCAGTGTTGCTGTTGGGAAGAATTTTGTACCTCCGCAGGGAACACAATCCGGTCGAGGCGGTATACTCTTCCCTATGCAAGCGCCTCGCCCACCTGGGCCTGGCACGTGCAGCGGACGAAGGGCCCACCGCCTACGCGGCCCGGATCGCGGCCTCGCAGCAGCTGGCGCCGCCATCACTGCACGCCGCCGCCGAATTCTTGCGCCGCTATAGCGCCTGGCGCTATGCGCCGCCCCAGCCTGCGCCTGACCGCCAGCTGGCCGCTACCTTGAAGAGATTACTGTCGCAAGTCAGATGAAATCGATCGTTCCCCTGTTTGCCGCGCTGGCAATCGCCTTTGCCCCGACCGGGCAGGCGCAAGCTGGCGCGAAGGATCCGCAGGTCCAGACCAAGGCCGCCAAGGCCAAGGCCGCCAAAGCAAAAGCCGCCAAGGCCAAGAGCAAGAAAGACAAGGCTGCCGGCAAGCGCGTCTCCGCCCGTTCCAGCAAGGTGCTGAAGGCCGCCCCGGCCGCCGCCATGATCGACTACGACGGCGAGCACCACAACTTCCTGGAATGGCAGGTGGTGCGCGAGTTCATGGACGAGATGGCGACCCAGCACGGCTTCGAGCGCGCCTACCTCGAATCGCTGTTCGGCCAAGCGCGCTTCATCGATTCGGCGGTACAGCTGGTCAAGCCCGCCCCGCCGGGCAAGCCGAAGAACTGGCAGGCCTACCGCGACCGCTTCATCGAGCCGATCCGCATCGCCGCCGGGGTGCGCTTCTGGAACGAGAATGCCGAGACGCTGGCGCGGGCCGAAGCGGCCTATGGCGTGCCGGCCGAGATCATCGTCGGCATCATCGGCGTCGAGACCATCTACGGCCGCGACACCGGCAAGTTCCGCGTGCTCGACACCCTTGCGACGCTCGCCTTTGCCTATCCGGAAACGCCGAACCGCGCCGCGCGCATGGCCTTCTTCCGCAGCGAGCTGGCGAACACCCTGTTATTCGCGCGCGAGCACCGGGTGGAGCCGTTCTCGCTGCTGGGTTCGTTTGCCGGCGCGGTCGGCATGCCGCAGTTTATGCCGGGGAGTATCCTGAAATACGGCGTGGACTTCAACAAGGACGGCCAGATCGACCTGCGCCAGTCGTCGGACGATGCGATCGGCAGCGTGGCCAATTTCCTGATCCAGCATGGCTGGAACCCGGAACACCGTAACAGCCCGGTGACCCCGGCCGACGTGTCGCCGAACCATGCCTGGGAGCCGCTGCTGGAGCGTGGCCTGAAGGCCACCCTGCGTCCCGAAGAATTGCGCATCGTCGGCGTCACCACCGCGACGCCCCTGTCCGCCGAGCGTCTGTATGGCCTGGTCGACCTGCAGAACGGCGCCGAGGCAACCGAATACTGGGTGGCCGACGATAACTTCTTTGCCATTACCAAGTACAACCGCAGTTATTTCTATGCCATGTCGGTGATCGAACTTGGCCGTGCCGTTCGCGCTTCGCGCGGCGGTTGAGCATTGCTCGGCGGGAAACTTTGTATCGATTTGTAACGGGCTTCCCGCCTTTTCTGCCCGCCTGAACAGCCCTCCTGCCCCTATACTCCCCGGGGGTATGCGATCGTTTGCTGCAGATTCTCTGCAGAAACTCCCCTCCTCTTGTCATACTCCCGCTTTTCTTAGCACTCTGTCAGTATTTTTCATACCGTGCGGCATTAACGCCCCGTTGGCTATACACTGGGGATTAATCAAAAAACAATTATTATTTCCGTGAGTTTGTGAGAGAATTGCATTGCGGCTATTGTTGCGATGAGACAACAATACTGAATAAATCGATCTGATCGTTATTGCTACTGAGTATCAGATTAGAAATTAGTTGTACAATTGAATAGAAAATTACGAAATACCGTAGCCTGGAGCCGAGCGCCGCATGGGGCTCCGTCCAACCCAAAATAGGATATTGAATCATGACAAACCAAGTCGGCATTGATATGAATAGCGATTCGGAGTCCGATGAGCTCCTGCAGTACAACCCGAACCGACTGCTCGACACCCTGATCGAGAACCTGCGCCTGAAGAACGACGCCGCCCTGTCGCGCGCGCTGGAAGTTGCACCGCCTGTGATCTCGAAGATCCGCCACCACCGCCTGCCGGTCGGCGCTTCGCTCCTGATCCGCATGCATGAAGTAAGCGACCTGTCGATCCGCGACCTGCGCTATCTCATGGGCGACCGCCGCGCCAAGTTCCGCATCAGCGACAAGCAGTTCAAGCCGAAAGAAGGCGCTCCGAAAGAGGCGTAAGCGCGCTGCGGCGTCGTGGCAGGCCCTGCCTGTCGCCCGACGCTGGCGCGGGCCCTTGCCGGACGACTGCGAACGCGGGAGCGCTGCGGGCGAGCCATCCGGACGTGCAAGAAGTTGCTGAAAATAAAAAGCCATCCGTCAGGATGGCTTTTTCATTGATGGGCAGCCGGGTTCAGGCCGGGAACACGCCCGTCGACAGATAGCGGTCGCCCCGGTCGCACACGACGAACACGATGGTCGCGTTTTCCACCGTCTGGGAGATGCGCAGCGCCACTTCGCAGGCGCCCGCTGCCGAAATGCCGCAGAAGATGCCCTCTTCCGCCGCCAGCCGGCGCGCCATCTGCTCGGCCGCGGCCTGGCTCACCGACTCGACCTGGTCGATGCGCGCCTTGTCGTAGATTTTTGGCAGGTAGGCTTCCGGCCACTTGCGGATGCCCGGGATCGACGAGCCTTCTTCCGGCTGGGCGCCGATGATGCGCACCGCCTGGTTCTGTTCCTTCAGGTAACGCGACACGCCCATGATGGTGCCGGTGGTGCCCATGGCGCTGACGAAATGGGTGACGCGGCCCTCGGTGTCGCGCCAGATTTCCGGGCCGGTGGTGTCGTAGTGGGCGCGCGGATTGTCCTGGTTGCCGAACTGGTCGAGGATAATGCCCTCGCCGTTCTTCTGCATCTGCTCGGCCATGTCGCGCGCGTATTCCATGCCGCCCGACTTCGGCGTGAGGATGATCCTGGCGCCATAGGCGGCCATGCTCTGGCGGCGCTCGATCGACAGGTTGTCCGGCATCAGGAGCACCATCTTGTAGCCGCGAATGGCGGCCGCCATGGCCAGCGCGATGCCGGTGTTGCCGCTGGTCGCTTCGATCAGGGTATCGCCCGGCTTGATCTGGCCGCGCTCTTCGGCGCCGCGCAGCATGGACATGGCGGCGCGGTCCTTCACGGAGCCGGCCGGGTTGTTGCCTTCGAGCTTGCCGAGGATGATGTTGTTGCGGGCAGCCGCGTCCGCGCCGGGCAGGCGCACCAGCTGTACCAGCGGGGTATTGCCGATCGTGTCTTCGATGGTCTTGTAAGCCATTCCTTGCTCTCTCGCGATTTCCTAAACCGCTATTTTAATCCGGACGGCAAGGTGGCGTATTGGGCCGCCCCGGACCGGCCAAGGAGGGCCGGCCCCTTGCTGCAAACCGCGCCGAATCAGCGCTGCGGCAGCGGATAGGTAGCGACGCTCACGTTGCCGTCCTTGTCGACTGCCTGCACGCCGAAGAACACGTTGTCCTTCGACAGGTCGACGGTCGCTTCAAGCACGTTGCCGACCCACTTCGACCCCTGCCACTCGCTGGCGGTGGTGTCGCGCCAGACGATGCGGTAGCCCGCCAGGTCCGGTTCGGCATTCGCCTGCCACACCAGGGTCGAGTCGTTGGTCAGCTTGTCGGTGCGCAGCTTGACGTTCTGCGGCGCGGCCGGGGCCAGCGCCAGCGAGGCCAGCGCCGCGGCGTTCACCTTGGTCACCTTGGCGATGTAGTCGTAGTCATTAAACTCGATCAGGTCGCCGTAGACCTTGCCGTTTTCGGTACGCAGGTCCTGGTGCTGGTGCGCGAAGTCCTCGGCCGGCTCGGTGAAGCGCAGCGCGGCGTAGCCCTGCTCCAGGAAAGGCATGTGGTCGCCGCCGCGCAGGTAGCGGTCGGCGCGGTGGATCAGCGACACCTTGAAGCCCTTCACGTAGCGCTCGCCCATCTCCTTGGTGTGGCGGCCCAGCTGGCGCGAGAGCGAATCGCTGTCGCCGCCGGTGGCCACCAGCTGGCGCACGGTCTCGCTCATTTCCTTGGTGGCCGGGATGCTCTGCGAGAACAGGCGCACCTGCTTGTTGTCGACCTTGCCATTGTCGGCGCGCGAGCTGCCGATGATGTCGTTGGTGTACATGCCGGCGATGTTCAGGTTCTTCTGGCGCGCCTGGGTGGCCCAGTGGCGCGCACCCAGCAGGCCCTGCTCTTCGGCGGCCACCGCCATGAAGACGATGGTGGCGTCGAACTTGTGCTTGGCCATCACGCAGGCCAGTTCCATGGTCGCCGCGGTGCCGGAAGCGTCGTCGTTGGCGCCCGGGGCATCGGCGGTGTAGTTCATCACGTCGCTGACGCGCGAATCGTAGTGGCCGCTGACCACGTAGATGCGGTCCTTCGAGGCTTCCTGGGTACCCGGCAGCGTGGCGACCACGTTGACGATTTCGGTCGGGCGCGAGATGCGTGCCGACACCGGGGCGATGTGGCTGTCGAAAGACACCTGTAGCGGCGTGCCGGCGCCGCAGCGCTCGAGTTCCGCCTTGATCCAGCGGCGGGCGGCGCCGATGCCGCGCGTGTCGGATTCCGTTTCCGACATCGTGTGGCGGGTCCCGAAGCTGACCAGCTTGGCGACGTAGCCTTCCATGCGCTTGGGCGAGATCTCGGCGAGGATCTTGTTGATCTGGGGCTGCTGGCGCTTGACGTCAGGCGCTGCCGGAGTGGCCGGTGCGGCGCTTGCTGCACCGGCGCCAAGGGCGAGCAGTGCGGCCAGCAGGGAGGAAGAGATGCGGGCGTGAGGCATGAGTACCTTTCTGGTTTATGAAGTGCAAATCACATGTACATCTTCTCATGCGGATTGATCGGTGTCAGTCAATACATCTGACACGCGCGCTAGTCACTTGTCGATCAACGCCCGGCGATCGCCAGCCGCGCAGGCGCCGCGAGCGCGCCGTCGTTGGCCGCTTCCAGCCGGAACACGCTCACCACCTGTGCCAGCCGCTCCGCCTCTTCTTCCAGCGCCGCAGCCGCCGCCGTCGCCTGCTGCACCAGCGCCGCGTTCTGGCGGGTGGCCTCGTCCATCTGGCCGATGGCTTCGTTGACCTGGCCGATGCCGGCGCTCTGCTCGGCGCTGGCGCGGCTGATCTCGGCCATGATGTCGGTCACGCGGCGCACCGAGGCCACGATGTCGTTCATCGTGCTGCCCGCTTCGTCCACCAGGCGGGCACCCGCATCGACACGCTCGACCGAGCTGCCGATCAGACCCTTGATCTCCCTGGCGGCGCTCGCCGAGCGCTGCGCCAGGTTGCGCACTTCGGTCGCCACCACGGCAAAGCCGCGCCCCTGCTCCCCGGCTCGCGCCGCTTCCACGGCGGCGTTCAGCGCCAGGATATTGGTCTGGAAGGCGATGCCGTCGATGACGCCGATGATGTCGACGATCCGCTTCGACGAATCGTTGATCGAGGCCATGGTCTCGACCACCTGGGACACCACCATGCCGCCGCGCAGGGCGACTTCCGACGCCGATTCGGCCAGCGCATTGGCCTGGCGTGCGTTGTCGGCGTTCTGGCGCACGGTGGCGGTGAGCTGCTCGACCGAGGCGGTGGTCGCTTCCAGCGTGCCGGCCTGGCGCTCGGTGCGGTGCGACAGGTCGCGGTTGCCGTCGGCGATCTCGGTCGAGACGCTGGCCATGTTCAGGGTGCCGTGCCGCACCTGGCCGACGATGGCGACCAGGCTGTCGCGCATGCCCTTCATGGCGAACAGCAGGCTTCTGCTGTCGCCGGGGGCGGTCTCGATCTTCACGCCCAGGTCACCGGCGGCGATGGCCCTGACGATCGATGCCGCGTAGTCGGGCTGGCCGCCGAGCTGGCGCAGCAGGCCGCGCGTGATGATCCAGGCGCCCGTTGCGCCGACGGCGATCGCGCCCAGGCACAGCAGGGTCATCCAGCCGAAGAAGCCCGATGCCATCTTGCGGGCGCCCGATGCTTCCAGGTTGTTCTGCTTTTCCTGCATGTCGATGAAGGCGTTGATGCTGGCCAGCCAATCCACGAAGGCGGGCGCAGCCCCCTGCGACAGCAGCGCGGCGGCTTCCCGCGCCTGGCCGGCGGCATGCAGCGCGATCACGCGTTCGATCAGCGGCCTGGTGCGGCGCTCCTGTTCTTTGATCGCCTCCAGTGCCGCCGTTTCGGCTGGCTGAATATCCTTCAGCTCCCGGAACAACTTGTCCATCGGTTCGGCCGAACGGGTATAGTTTTCGTCCAGCACCTGGATCAGCTTGACCGGCGCCGCGGCCGCGGCCGGGTCGGCTGCCAGCACCACGTCGCGCAGGGCGATGGCGCGGTCATGGACGCTGCCGCGGAAGTTGATCGCGTAGCGCTGCTTGACGTTGTTGACCTCGTTGATATGGTTGAGGATGCTGTCGATGTGGCCGACGCGGCTGATGGCGAGCGCGGTCAGGACGATCATCAGGAAGAACACGGCGCCATAGCCCACAGCCAGGCGAGTACCAATGGTAAGGGACTTCTTTTTCATGGATGAATCTCAGTGTCGCAAGCGAAAAACTAACAAGAAAACAACGTTCATTTCCTAAGGGAAACAACTATAGCATGAGCGTGTTTTAAATGCTCAAATTCGTCATTTATTTTGTGTGAAAATGCGGGTCAATCCCGTATGGGACACAGCACCATGCCTGAACATCGCATTTTCGGGACGCCTTTCGCCAAGGTGTATCCGATCTACGTCCAGAAGGCGGCAAGGAAGAACCGGTCCGGGGAAGAAGTCGACCAGCTTGTCTGCTGACGGGCTACGATGAGGCCGGGCTGCAGCGGCAGATCGAAGCGCAGAAGAGTGTTGCGGACATTTTCGCCGAGAGATCCTGCGCCGTCCGCCCTCCTGAGCCTGGCCATCGGCCTTGTAACATCCGATAACACAGTCGTAGCGGAACACCTGCCGGGCTCGTCTAGTATGGACACATACAGATAAGGAGTTCCATCATGAAGAAACCGGCCATGTCACTGTTATTGCTTGCGCTTGCATCGGTATCGTCTGCCGCGATGGCAGACTCGTGGAAACATGAAAACGGCAAAGGCCGTCATGGCCGCGAATACAAGCAGGTGTATTGGGACGGACACTGCAAGGTCGAGCAAAAGTGGAAGAAAGGCGAATACAAGGAGAAGCGCAAGTGCAAACGCCCGGAGCGCCACTATGCCGACCGCCGCTACGATGAGCGCTACCATGGCCGTCCGGTCGTACAGCAACACTACTATCCCGCCAGCTCGAACTATTACCCGGACTACGGCCGCCATGACCGCCGCAACCCGCAGGTGAACATCGACATTCGCATCCGCCAGTAAGCAGGCATCCTGGCTGCGATAAAAAAAAACCCGCGTCACCGCGGGTTTTCTTTCTTACATTGCTGCCTTCTGCTCGGCCGGCTTGTCCTTGCCTGCCGCCTTGGCCGAGGTCTTCTCGGCCTTGGCCGGCTTGCCGGCGCCGGCTTCCATCTGCTTGCCGTTGACGGTCAGCCCGGCCTCGGACAGCTTCATGGCCTTCTTGTCGCCCACGCCCTTGACGCGCTGCTGGAAGTCCGCCCAGTCCTTGAACTCGCCCTTGGCGCGCTCATCGAGGATCATCTTCGACATGCTCGGACCCACGCCCTTGATGCCGTCCAGCGCGGCCGCATCGGCCTTGTTGACGTCGACCTGGGCGAAGGCGATACCGGTCGAAGCGACCAGCGCGGCAATAGCGAATACCAGTTTCTTGATCATTGAATGTTCTCCGTAAGTTCTCGTACGATGGACGGCGGCGCCATCCATCCACGCACTAACGGAGCTGCCGGTCCGGCGTTGACGGCCCGGCCTTGAGCGAACTCAAGCGGTGAACAGTTCCTCGCGGGTGACGGTGGCCGTACCCAGCTTGCCGACCACGATGCCGCCGGCGCGGTTGGCGGTGGCCAGGGCTTCGTCCAGCTGCGCGCCCGCGCCCAGCATCGCGGCGAGCGTCGCGATGACGGTGTCGCCCGCGCCCGAGACGTCGAACACTTCGCGCGCGTCGGCGTGCACGTGCAGCACCTCGTTCTCGCTGTACAGGCTCATACCCTCTTCGGAACGGGTCACCAGCAATGCCGTCAGGCCCAGTTCGGCGCGCAGGCGCTGCGCCTTCTCGGTCAATTGCTCTTCGGTCTTCCAGGCGCCCACCACGCGCTGCAGTTCCGAACGGTTCGGGGTCAGGATGGTCGCGCCCCGGTAAGGAGTGAAATCGTCGCCCTTCGGGTCGACCAGCACGATCTTGCCGGCCGTACGCGCCTCGCGCACCATGTCGGCCACGTTCACCAGCGCGCCCTTGTTGTAGTCGGACAGGATCACCACGTCGTAGTCGGGCAGCAGCGCGCGGAACTGGTCGAGCTTGTCACGCAGCACGGTCTCGGTCGGCGCGTCCTCGAAGTCGATGCGCACCATCTGCTGCTGGCGGCCGATGACGCGCAGCTTGATGATGGTCGAGATGGCGTCGTCGCGCTTCATGTAGCTATGGATCGATGCTTCACGCAGCAGCTTCTCGACTTCTTCTCCCGCTTCGTCCTTGCCGGTAATGCCGAGCAGGCCCGTATGCGCGCCCAGTGCGGCGGCATTGCGCGCCACGTTGGCGGCGCCGCCCAGGCGCTCCTCGCGGCGCTCGATGCGCACCACCGGCACCGGCGCTTCCGGCGAGATGCGCGAAACGTCGCCGAACCAGTAGCGGTCGAGCATGACGTCGCCCACCACGAGCAGGCGCACGCTGGAGAGTTCGGGGGCCGCCTCGCGGCGGAAGCTGTCTGCCGCCAGCAGGCGGTTCGGAATCGGATGCGTCATAGATAAGGCTGCGTCAGTTCATCACATTGAGTTCTTCGGTGCGGCGCGGCGGATAGGTTTCCCAGCGGCTGCAGCCCGGGCACTGCCAGTAGAACTGGCGCGCCTTGAAGCCGCAGTGGCTGCACTGGTAGCGCGCCAGCTTCTGGGTGTAGCGCTGCACCAGGTTCTTGACCATCGACAGCTCTTCCCATACTTCGGTGCGGGCATCCATCAGGTGCGCCTCGAGCAGTTTATCCAGGCCCAGCAGGGTCGGGTTGCGGCGCAGTTCCTCGACCACCAGCTGTTTGGCAGCTTCCACGCCGTCGAGTTCGATCACGGCCTTGAACACCACCTCGATCAGGTCGATCGAGGACGCTTCGGCCAGGTAGGAACGCAGCAGGTTGACGCCTTCCTGTGGTCGTCCGACCTTGCGGTAGCCGTCCATCAGGCGGTGCGCCACCAGGGCCACGTGCGGCACGCTCTGCTGCTCGACGCGGCGCCAGGTGACCAGGGCCGCCTCGGTATCGCCCTGGGCCAGCTGGGCGTCGCCGATCAGGATGGTGGCGCGCACGCTGGAGCGGTCGGCCAGCAAGGCCTTGTCGAGCAGCTGCATGGCATCGCTCGGCTGCAGGTGCACCAGGGCATCCTGGGCCAGCTCGCAGTAGAACTGCGCGATTTCCTTCTGGCGCGCGCCGGCGCCGGACTCCTGCAGGCCGTTGGCGACGTCGATCGCGCGGCGCCATTCCTTTTCGCGCTGGTAGATTTCCAGAAGCGCGCGCCGCGCCTGCACCTCGAAGGGGGTGTCGACCAGCAAGTTGAAGGTTTCCTCGGCGCGGTCGAGCAGGCCGGCCTTCAGGTAGTCCATGCCGAGTTCGTACTGGGCATGGGCCTTCTGCTCGCCCGGCAGGTCCGGACGCGCCAGCAGGTTCTGGTGGACGCGGATGGCGCGCTCGGTCTCGCCGCGGCGGCGGAACAGGTTGCCGAGGGCAAAGTGCATGTCGGCCGATTCGGGGTCGAGCCTGACGATCTCGATGAAGGAATCGATGGCCTTGTCCGGCTGGTCGTTGAGCAGGTGGTTCAGGCCCTTGAAGTAGCCGCGCGGCAGGGTGCGCGATTCGAAGACCAGCGAATTGATGTCGACACGGGCGGCGATCCAGCCGAGGCCGAAGAAGAATGGGATGCAGAGCAGCATCCAGAGTTCGAATTCCATGTGTTCTTGTTCTGTGTTGGCGCCTGGACGGCTTATTGGGCCAGCTTCTGCGCCGGTTTCACGGCATCCGGGGTCGGCTGGGCGTTGCCGGTGCCGGCGGCGCTCTGCAGGGCCTGGATGGTGTTCTTGTGCTGCGAGGTCTGGCGGCGCTGGCGGAACACGGTCGGGGTCAGCGCCAGGATGCCGAGGGCGGCGCCGGCAACGAAGAAGGCCAGCAGCATCAGCACGAGGGGGCCGCGCAGTTCATAGTTGAGGAAGAAATGCAGGTCGACTTCCTGCGTGTTCTTTAGGGCGAAGCCGAAGAACAGGACGAACAGGATGACGCCAACAATGGAGGAGACAAATTTCATCAGCAGTGCCCGCTGGGTGAGTGCGCAATTGGGTGCACAAAGGCGAAGTGTCGCATATCCAACATGATATTTCAAAAGCCGAGCTGGCGCTGCCCCGGCAAGCAGCCGGCAAGGCACGAAAAAAAACGGCATCCCGAAGGACGCCGTTCTTGTCTGCCAGACAGCAGACGACTTCAGGGAGACTCAATCCTCGATGATCGGTTGCCCGACCATCGCGTCCACCCGCTCGCGCAACTGCTTGCCCGGCTTGAAGTGGGGCACCCGTTTTTCGGGCACCATCACCTTGTCGCCGGACTTCGGGTTGCGGCCGATGCGCGGGGGCCGGCTGTTCAGCGCAAAGCTGCCGAAACCACGGATCTCGATGCGTTGCCCGGTCGCCAGGGCGTTGGTCATCGCATCGAGGATGGTCTTGACGGCAAACTCGGCATCTTTCGCCACCAGCTGAGAATAGCGCTCAGCCAGGCGGTTGATCAGCTCGGACTTGGTCATCTGGTCGCCTCGAAAAGGAATTAACCTTTGTTGTCGAACTTGGCCTTCAGCAGTGCGCCCAGGCTGGTGGTGCCCGATGCTGCGCTGTTGTCCGAAGCCAGCTTGTTCATTGCTTCCTGGGTGTCAGCGCTGTCTTTCGCCTTGATCGACAGCTGGATGCTGCGAGCCTTGCGATCGATGTTGATGACCAGGGCTTCGACCTTGTCGCCCACTTTCAGGTGGGTGCCGGCGTCTTCCACGCGGTCACGCGAGATTTCCGAAGCGCGCAGGTAGCCTTCGACTTCTTCGTTCAGCGCGATCACGGCGCCTTTCGGCTCAACCGATTTCACGGTGCCGGTGACCAGGGTGCCCTTGTCGTTCAGCGAAGCGAAGTTGTTGAACGGGTCGCCTTCCAGCTGCTTGACGCCCAGCGAGACACGCTCGCGCTCGACGTCGATTGCCAGCACGACTGCTTCCAGCTCGTCGCCCTTCTTGAACTTGCGCACGGCTTCTTCGCCGGCTTCGGTCCAGGACAGGTCCGACAGGTGCACCAGGCCGTCGATGCCGCCGGGCAGGCCGACGAACACGCCGAAGTCGGTGATCGACTTGATCGCCCCGTGGACCTTGTCGCCGCGCTTGAAGTTGGCCGCGAAATCCTCCCAGGGATTCGGGCGGCATTGCTTCATGCCCAGCGAGATGCGGCGGCGATCCTCGTCGATCTCGAGGACCATGACCTCGACTTCCTCGCCCAGGGTCACGACCTTGCGCGGATCGACGTTCTTGTTGGTCCAGTCCATTTCCGAGACGTGCACCAGGCCTTCGATGCCCTGCTCGACTTCCACGAACGCGCCGTAGTCGGTCAGGTTGGTGACCTTGCCGAACAGACGGGTGCCCTGCGGGTAGCGACGCGACAGACCGGTCCACGGATCGTCGCCCAGCTGCTTGACGCCCAGCGAGACGCGGTTCTTTTCCTGGTCGTACTTGAGGACCTTGGCGGTGATTTCCTGGCCAACCGACAGCACTTCCGACGGGTGACGCACGCGACGCCATGCCAGGTCGGTGATGTGCAGCAGGCCGTCGATGCCGCCCAGGTCGACGAACGCACCGTAGTCGGTGATGTTCTTGACGACGCCGGTGACCACGGTGCCTTCTTTCAGGGTTTCCATCAGCTTGGCGCGCTCTTCGCCCATCGATGCTTCGATGACGGCGCGACGCGACAGGACGACGTTGTTACGCTTGCGGTCCAGCTTGATGACCTTGAATTCCAGGGTCTTGCCTTCGAACGGGGTGGTGTCCTTGACCGGACGGGTGTCGACCAGCGAACCCGGCAGGAATGCGCGGATGCCGTTGGTCAGGACGGTCAGGCCGCCCTTGACTTTACCGTTGACGGTGCCGGTGACGATCTCGCCCGACTCCATTGCTTTTTCCAGAGCCAGCCACGATGCCAGGCGCTTGGCCTTGTCGCGCGACAGGATGGTATCGCCGAAACCGTTCTCCAGCGATTCGATGGCCACGGAAACGAAGTCGCCGATCTGGACTTCCAGTTCGCCCTGGTCATTCTTGAATTCTTCGACCGGAATGAAGGCTTCCGACTTCAGGCCGGCGTTGACGATCACGAAGTTGTGATCCAGGCGCACGACTTCAGCCGAGATGACTTCGCCCGAACGCATGTCTTGACGCGACAGCGATTCTTCGAAAAGGGCGGCGAAGCTTTCCATGCCGGTATCTTGATTGGTTGCAGTAGACATAAAGGTTATTACTCGAGTTAGCCCAGCAGGCCGGCGATGGTGCGGACTGAACTGGGGTTAGGTTGAAACACACCTGCGATGGCGGAATTGCCGCCGCAGGCACCCTACAAGATGACGGTCCTGGGACCCTCACCACCACGAAGCAGAACCGGGTTTCGCAGCGCAGCCATCTGGCGATGACTCAAGCCGACGATGATGCACAGAACTCGGATCCGCCTGCGCGGAAAGTCCTCGCTGCCACTGGCAACGAAGACAATTCAAACACTAAAACTCATGCATGCGCATACCAGGCCAACACCTGATCGACCGCTTCCGCGGCCGACATGTTCGAGGTATCGAGCAGGTGCGCATCCGCTGCCGGGACCAGGGGAGCGATGGCGCGCTTGGTGTCGCGCTCGTCTCGTTCCTTCAAATCCTTCAGCAGATCGTCCATATTAGCAGAAAATCCTTTGTCAATCAATTGCTTATACCGGCGTTGCGCACGTGCCTCGACGCTTGCGGTCAAGAACACTTTTAATTTCGCGCCGGGAAAGATCACCGTGCCCATATCGCGTCCGTCGGCCACCAGGCCGGGCGTCTCGCGAAAGCCCAATTGCAGGCCATACAGGGCATGGCGCACGGTCGGCAGCGCGGCGATCTTCGATGCCATGTTGCCAACCTCTTCCGCCCGGATCGCCCCGGTGACGTTCTCGTTGTTCAGGAAGATGTCGCCGCCGACGAAGCGCGCCGGCAGGTGTTCGGCCAGCTTGGCGATGCCGTGCTCGTCGCGCAGCTCGAGGCCGCGGCGGATCGCCTGCAGCGCCGTCAGGCGGTACAGGGCGCCCGAGTCGAGCAGGTGGAAGCCGAGACGCTCGGCGACCTTGGCGGCAACGGTGCCCTTGCCGGAAGCGGTCGGGCCGTCGATGGCGATGACGGGAATGGGATTATTTGGCATGTGATGCTCGCGGGGGTAAAACGGTCCAGTTGGCTATTCTACTGGGTCCCCCGCGCGACCGTGTTCAAAACAGTTCGTTCTTCGCAATGCCGGCGAAGGCCTCGAAGTATTCCGGGAAGGTCTTGGCGACGCATTTCGGGTCGTTGATGCGCATTGCATTCCCCCTGCGTGCCGCGCCGTCCAGCGAGGCCAGCGAGAAGCACATCGCCATCCGGTGGTCGTCGTAGGTGTCGATGGTGGCGGGTTTGAGCTGCTCCGGCGGGGTGATGCGGATGTAGTCCGGCCCCTCCTCCACCTCGGCGCCCACCTTGCGCAACTCCGTCGCCATCGCGGCCAGGCGGTCGGTTTCCTTCACGCGCCAGCTGGCGATGTTGCGCAGGGTGCTCGGGCCGTCCGCGTACAGCGCGGCCACGGCGATGGTCATGGCGGCATCCGGGATATGGTTGAAGTCGGCGTCGATCGCTTTCAACACGCCGTTCGAGCGCGCTTCGATCCAGTTCTCGCCGCGCGTAATGATGGCGCCCATGCGCTCGAGCGCGTCGGCGAAGCGCACGTCGCCCTGGATGCTGTTCTCGCCCACACCTTCGACCCGCACCGGGCCGCCGGCGATGGCGCCGGCCGCCAGGAAGTAGGAGGCCGAGGAGGCATCGCCCTCGACGTGGATGCTGCCGGGCGACTGGTAACGCTGGCCCGGGTGCACGGTGAACGAGGCCCAGCCATTCTGCTCGACCGTCACGCCGAAGCGGCGCATCAGGTTCAGGGTGATCTCGATGTAGGGCTTGGAGATCAGCTCGCCGACCACGTCGATCGACACCGCATGGGTGGTCGCCATCAGGGGCGCGGCCATCAGGAGCGCGGTCAGGAACTGGCTCGACACGTTGCCGCGCACCGCCATGCGGTTGGCCGCAATGCGGCCGCGCTTGATGCGCAGTGGCGGGAAGCCCTGCTCGCCCGTGTACTCGATTTGGGCGCCGACCTCGTTCAGCGCATCGACCAGGTCGCCGATCGGGCGCTCGTGCATGCGCGAGACGCCGTGCAGGGTGTAGTCGCCGCCGATCACGGCCAGCGCGGCCGTCAGCGGACGGATCGCGGTGCCGGCATTGCCCATGAAGAGATCGGCCTCGTGGACCGGCAGCACGCCGGCCTGGCCGTGCACGACCACGGTGCGCTCGTCGACTTCGTCCCACTGGATGCCCAGCGAGCGCAGCGCGCCCAGCATCACCATGGTGTCATCCGAGGCCAGCAGGTCGTGAATTAGGGTGGTGCCCTCGGACAGTGCCGCCAGCAGCAGCGTGCGGTTCGAGATGCTCTTGGAACCCGGCAGGCGCACCGCCCCTTCCACGTGGATCACGGGTTCGAGGTCGATGTGCTGCGGGTAGTGTTTAGACTGCGTCATTCTATGTCCTGGTTCTGCGGGCACGGCGGCGAGCCGGCCTCGATCGCCTCGATCCATTCGCGCCGCGCGCGCCGCGCGTTGGCGAAGACGGTTTCGAGGCCTCGTCCGTCGGCGGCGGCGAGCGTCGCCCGCAATGAAGTCAATTGTGCCAGATATGCATCGAGCTCGGTGAGCAAGGCCTCGCGGTTGGCCAGGCTGATGTCGCGCCACATCTCGGGCGAGGAGCCGGCGATCCGGGTGAAGTCGCGAAAGCCACTGGCGGCGTATTGGAACAGCAGGCTGGCGTGCGGCTTGGCGGCGATGTCGTCCACCAGCGCATAAGCCAGCAGGTGCGGCAGGTGGCTGACGGCGGCGAACACGCGGTCGTGGTCCTGGGGGCTCAGGGTATGGATGAGCGCACCGCAGTGGCGCCAGGCGCTGGCCACGCGCTCGACATCGCCTGGAGCGTTTTCCGGCAGCGGCGTGAGCACGGTCTTCTTGCCGCGGTAGAGCTCCGCGCGCGCCGCATCCGGACCGTTCGATTCGCTGCCCGCGATCGGGTGGCCGGGCACGAACTGCCTGATGCGCTCGCCCAGCGCCGCACGTGCGCTGGCCACCACGTCGCACTTGGTGCTGCCGGCATCGGTGACGACGGTGTGCGGCTCCAGATACGGCAGCAGCGAAGCGAGGATCGCCCCGGTCTGCCCGACCGGCGCGGCCAGCAGCACCAGGTCGGCGCCGCGCATCGCCTGCGCCGGGGTCTCGCAGACCTCGTCGACGATGCCCAGCGCAAGCGCACGCGCCATCGCTGCCGGCTCACGGCCCAGCCCGGCCACGCTGCGCACCACACCGGCCTGCTTGAGCGCCAGCGCGAAGGAACCGCCGATCAGGCCGACGCCGACGACGACGAGCCGGTCGATTTTCAAGCGAGCACTTTCTTTAGCGCTGAAATGAAGGCGGCGTTCTCTTCCGGCAGGCCGATCGAGATGCGCAGCCACTGGGGCAGGCCATAGTTGCCGACCGGGCGCACGATCACACCCTGCTTGAGCAGCGCCAGGTTGACGCGGGCGCCGGCCTGGTCGTCGTCACCGACCTTCACCAGCACGAAGTTGCCGAACGAGGGCACGTACTGCAGGCCGAGTTCATCGAAAGCGGCGGTCAGCTGCCGGTAACCTTCCGCGTTATTGCGCGCGCCCTGCTCCAGGAATTCCTTGTCGTTCAGCGCGGCGATCGCCGCAGCCTGCGCCAGCGAGTTGACGTTGAAGGGCTGGCGGATGCGGTTCATCAGGTCGGTCACCGTCGGCTGGGCGATGGCGAAGCCGACGCGCAGGCCGGCCAGGCCGTAGGCCTTGGAGAAGGTGCGCGAGACGATCAGGTTCGGGTACTTGCGCACCCACTGGCTCGATTCGAACTGGTGCTCGGGCGCCAGGTATTCGTTGTAGGCCTCGTCCAGCACCACGACCACATTACTCGGCACTTTCTGCAGGAAGGCTTCGATCTCGGCTGCCGGGATGAAGGTGCCGGTCGGGTTGTTCGGGTTGGCCACAAAGACCAGGCGGGTATCAGGCTCGATGGCGGCCGCCATCGCGTCGAGGTCGTGCCCGTAGTCCTTGGCCGCGACCACGATCGCGCGCCCGCCCACGCCTTGCGTGGCCAGCGCGTACACGGCGAACGAGTACTGCGCATACACGACCGATTCGCCCTTCTGCACGAAGGCGTGCGCGGCGATCTCCAGGATGTCGTTGCTGCCGTTGCCCAGGGTGATCCAGTCGGCCGGGACATCGTAGCGTGCGGACAAGGCAGATTTGAGCTCGAAGCCGTTGGCGTCCGGGTAGCGGCCGAGGTCGGCGGCCGCCCGCGCCATCGCGGCGCGGCTCGATTCCGGGATGCCGAAGGGATTCTCGTTGGAGGCGAGCTTGACGATCTTGGCTTCGTCGAGGCCGAACTCGCGGGCGACTTCAGCGATGGGTTTGCCGGCCTGATAAGGGGCGATGGCGCGGACGTAATCTGGACCGAATTGCGACATGTTAGTTCTCAATAAAAATTAAAAATCAGGGGAGCGCTCAAAGACTTTGCGGATAGGAGCCGAGCACCTTGAAGAAGGCGGCGTTGTCCTTCAGCTCGTCGAGGGCGCGGGCGACGGCGGCGTCGCGCACGTGGCCCTCGATGTCGACATAGAAGTAGTACTCCCAGGTGCCGATGCGCGCCGGGCGCGATTCAAAACGCGTCATCGACACGCCATGCTTGGCGAGCGGGGCCAGCAGGTTGTAGACGGCACCCGCCTTGTTCGGCACGGCCAGCACGATGGCGGTATGGTCGCGGCCGGACGGGCCGGTTTCCAGGCTGCCGATCACGGCAAAGCGGGTGCGGTTGTGCGGATCGTCCTGGATGTGGGCCTGCACGACGCCGAGCTGGTACTGCTCGCCCGCCATCTCGCTGGCGATCGCCGCCACGGTCGGGTCCTGGCTGGCCAGGATCGCCGCTTCCGCGTTGGACGCCACGGCGCGCCGCTCGATGCCGGGATGGTGCAGGTTGAGCCACACCTGGCACTGGGCCAGGGCCTGCGAATGGGCGCACACGACGGTGACGCCGTCCATGGAACCGGTTTTGGTCATCAGGCTGTGGTGGACCGGGATCGAGATCTCGCCGCTGATGACGGTGGTGGTGGCCAGCATCAGGTCGAGGGTGCGGTTGATCGCGCCCTCGGACGAGTTCTCGACCGGCACCACGCCGAAGTCGGCGGTGCCGGCCTCGGTGGCGCGGAATACCTCGTCGATCGACACGCAGGGCAGCGTCTCGATGGCGCTGCCGAACTGCTGGTACACGGCCTGCTCGCTGAAGGTGCCCGCGGGGCCGAGGTAGGCCACCGTCACGCGCTTTTCGAGCGCGCGGCAGGACGACATGATCTCGCGGAAGATGGTCTGGACGTCGCGGTCCTTCAGCGGGCCGGGATTGCGCTCGGCCACGCCGCGCAGCACCTGGGCTTCGCGTTCGGGACGGAACACCGGGGCGTTGGTTTCGGCCTTCACGTGGCCGACTTCCTGGGCGATCTTGCCGCGCCGGCTCAGGAGTTCCAGGATTTGCGCGTCGATCGCGTCGATCTGCTCGCGCAGGGGGAAGAGTTTGTCATTCATCGTAAGCTCGTTATTTCAATCCGCATGGCAATCCACGGGCGCATGCGTCCGTGGATTGCCATGCGGCGGTCGCGTGTTACCGCCCCGCGAATTCGTTCAAATAATCGACGAGGGCCTGCACACCCTCGAGCGGCATCGCGTTGTAGATCGATGCCCGCATGCCGCCGACGGACTTGTGGCCCTTCAGTTGCAGCAGCCCGCGCGCCTTCGCGCCGGCCAGGAATTTGTCGTTCAGGGATTCGTCGCGCAGGTAGAACGGTACATTCATGCGCGAGCGGTATTCGGGCGCGACGCGATTCTGGTAGAAGTCGTCGGCGTCCAGCGCCTCGTACAGCAGGCGCGCTTTCTCGATATTACGCTGTTCCATCGCCGCGACGCCACCCTGCTGCTTGAGGTGGGCGAACACCAGGCCCGCGATGTAGATCGCGTAGGTCGGCGGCGTGTTGAACATGGAGTCGTGCTCGGCCACGGTGCGCCAGTGGAAGGCCGAGGGGCAGATCGGCAGCGCGTCGTCCAGCAGGTCGTCGCGCACGATCACCAGGGTCAGGCCGGCCGGGCCGATGTTCTTCTGGGCGCCGGCGAAGATCACGCCGTACTTCGACACGTCGACCTGGCGCGACAGGATGTGCGAGGACATGTCGGCCACGATCGGCACCTTCGGCATGGAGTCGGGCACGAAGTTGTACTCGACGCCGTCGATAGTCTCGTTGGTGCAGATGTGCAGGTAGGCCGCGTGCGAGGTGAGGTTCCAGGTGTCCTGCGGCGGCACGCCGGTGAAGCCGTCCGCCTCGCTCGAGGCGGCGATGTTGACGTGGGCGTAGCGCTTGGCTTCCTTGATCGACTTGCCCGACCAGGAGCCGGTATGGATGAAATCGATCGTCGCCGGCTGCGGGCAGCAGCCGACCATGTTGAGCGGGATGATGGCGTTCTGGGCCAGCCCCCCGCCCTGCATGAACAGGATCTTGTAGTTGGCCGGCACCGCCAGCAGCTCGCGCAGGTCGCTTTCCGCCTGCTTGTAGATGGAGATGAATTCCGGACCGCGGTGGCTCATCTCCATCACCGACATGCCGCTGCCGTGCCAGTCGAGCATCTCGCTCGCTGCCTGCTGCAGCACTTCCTTCGGGAGGACGGCCGGGCCGGCCGAAAAATTGAATACCTGCTTGTGTTGCTCCATCCGGCGGTCCTTTCTATGCGCTTACGGTTTCTGTACGTCCTGGGCCATGTCCTGCATCAGCTTGGCGACGCGCGGCATCATTACGCGCTGCGCGGCCGCCATGCCCTCGGTCGCCAGCTTCGGCGTGAGCGTCATCATCTTGCGGCCCACCGGGCTCTGGTAGAACGCGGTCAGTTGCTTGATCTCGGCGACCGTGTAGTTGTTGGCGTACAGCGGCACCATTTCGTCGATCATCGCATCGACCAGGGCCGGATCGTTGAAGATCTTCGCCAGCGACTGGGTCATGTGCGGGAGCGACCGTTCGACCTTGGCCATGGCTTCCTGCTTCTGCTGCGCGTCGAGCTTGGGGTCGGCCTGGATCATGCCGCCCAGCTGCTGGCGCATCATCGCCGGCATGGCCTGCTGCATCTGCGCGTACATGGCGTTCATGTTCTTGCGCATCTCCATGGCATTGAACATGGCCTTGACGGCGGTGGTCGCCTGCGGATCGACGCCTGGCGCAGCCAGCGCGAACGAGGGAAAGGCCGCGAACGTGGCGGCAGCGGACAGGGCAAGGACGAATTTTTTCATTGTTGTAGGTGTCTCGGGTTGCGGCGCCGGCCAGCCCGGCGCGAAAAAAAGGGCCGCGTCAACGCGGCCCTTCGGCTTATTCCGGCGCCTGTTCGAGCTCGACCTCTTCGAGGTCGGTTTCGACGACGCGCTGCAGGCCGGACAGCTTGGTGCCGTCCTCGACCGCGATCAGGGTCACGCCCTGGGTGGCGCGGCCCATTTCGCGGATCTCGGCCACGCGGGTGCGGATCAGGACGCCGCCGGTCGTGATCAGCATGATCTCGTCGTTGGCGTCGACCAGGGTCGCCGCCACCACCTTGCCGTTACGTTCGGACTGCTGGATCGCGATCATGCCCTTGGTGCCGCGGCCATGGCGGGTGTACTCCGTGATCGGGGTACGCTTGCCGTAGCCGTTCTCGGTGGCCGTGAGCACCGACTGCTGCTCGTTCTCGGCCACCAGCAGGGCGATCACGTTCTGGCCCTCTTCCAGGTTCATGCCGCGCACGCCGCGCGCGGTGCGGCCCATCGGACGCACGTCGTTCTCGTCGAAGCGCACCGCCTTGCCGCCGTCCGAGAACAGCATCACGTCGTGCTGGCCGTCGGTGAGCGCCGCGCCCACCAGCACGTCGCCGTCGTCGAGGTCGACCGCGATGATGCCGGCCTTGCGCGGGTTGCTGAAGTCCTTCAGCGGAGTCTTCTTGACGGTACCCAGCGAGGTCGCCATGAACACGTAGTGGTCTTCCGGGAAGGTCCGGTTCTCGCCCGACAGCGGCAGGATCACGGTGATCTTCTCGCCGTCCTGCAGCGGGAACATGTTGACGATCGGCTTGCCGCGCGAGTTGCGCGAGCCCTGCGGCACTTCCCACACCTTCAGCCAATACATGCGGCCGCGGTTCGAGAAGCACAGCATGTAGTCGTGGGTGTTGGCGATGAACAGCTGGTCGATCCAGTCCTCGTCCTTGGTCGCCATCGCCTGCTTGCCGCGGCCGCCACGCTTCTGGGCGCGGTACTCGCCGATCGGCTGCGACTTCATGTAGCCGGTGTGCGACAGCGTGACCACCATGTCCTGCGGGGTGATCAGGTCTTCGGTTTCCAGGTCGCTGGCATTGTGTTCGATGACCGAGCGGCGGGTGTCCTTGCCGTTGTCGGCGTAGTCGCTCTTGATCTGCACCATCTCGTCGCTGATGATGGTGGTGACGCGTTCCGGCTTGGCCAGGATGTCGAGCAGGTCGGCGATGTGGTCCATCACTTCCTTGTACTCGTTGATGATCTTGTCCTGCTCCAGGCCGGTCAGGCGCTGCAGGCGCATCTGCAGGATTTCCTGGGCCTGCTCGTCGGACAGCTTGTACAGGCCGTCCTGCTGCATGCCGTAGTGCTTCGGCAGGTGTTCCGGGCGGAAGGCCTCGATGCCGCCGGACGCGCCCAGCTCGGTGCGGCCCAGCATTTCGCGCACCAGGGACGAATCCCAGGCCTTGCCCATCAGCTCGACCTTCGCGATCGGCGGCGTCGGCGCGGCCTTGATGATGGCGATGAAGTCGTCGATGTTCGCCAGCGCCACCGCCAGGCCTTCCAGCATGTGGCCGCGCTCGCGCGCCTTGCGCAGTTCGAACACGGTGCGGCGGGTGACCACTTCGCGGCGGTGCGACAGGAAGCACTCGAGCATCTGCTTGAGGTTCAGCAGCTTCGGCTGGCCGTTGACCAGCGCCACCATGTTCATGCCGAAGGTGTCCTGCAACTGGGTCTGCTTGTACAGGTTGTTCAGCACCACTTCCGGCACTTCGCCGCGCTTCAGCTCGATGACCACGCGCATGCCCGACTTGTCGGACTCGTCGCGGATGTCGCTGATGCCTTCCAGCTTCTTGTCGCGCACGTTCTCGGCGATGCGCTCCAGCAGCGACTTTTTGTTCACCTGGTAGGGCAGCTCGTCGATGATGATCGCGACGCGGCCGCCGTCCTTGCCGTATTCCTCGAAGTGGGTCTTGGCGCGCATCACCACGCGGCCGCGACCGGTGCGATAACCGTCGCGCACACCCGAGACGCCGTAGATGATGCCGGCGGTCGGGAAGTCCGGCGCCGGGATCAGCTCGATCAGCTCGTCGATGCTGCAATCCGGGTTCTTCAGCAGGTGCTGGGCGCCGTTGATGACTTCCGACAGGTTGTGCGGCGGGATGTTGGTGGCCATGCCCACCGCGATGCCCGAGGAACCGTTGATGAGCAGGTTCGGGATCTTGGTCGGCAGGACGGTCGGCTCTTTTTCCTTGCCGTCGTAGTTCGGCTGGTAGTCGACGGTGTCCTTGTCGATGTCGGCCAGCAGTTCGCTGGCAATCTTGTCGAGGCGGCACTCGGTGTAACGCATTGCCGCGGCGGAGTCGCCGTCGATCGAGCCGAAGTTGCCCTGGCCGTCGACCAGGGTGTAGCGCAGCGAGAAGTCCTGCGCCATGCGCACCAGCGTGTCATAGATCGACGCGTCGCCGTGCGGGTGGTACTTACCCATGGTGTCGCCGACCACGCGCGCGCATTTCACGTACGGACGGTTGTGCGCGTAATTACTCTCGTGCATGGAGTACAGCACGCGGCGGTGCACCGGCTTGAGGCCGTCGCGCACGTCCGGCAGAGCACGGCCCACGATCACGCTCATCGCGTAATCGAGGTAGCTCTTGCGCATTTCTTCTTCTAGGGAAATGGGAACTGTTTCTTTTGCGAATTGATCCATTGGGCGGGTCGACTGCTTTCAGGCTAATGGTTATTGACTGCAACGGATGATTCTACCATGCGAGGGTTAGCGTCAGCACAATTCCGTTTTCCCGCCATGACAGTTCAACGATTGTCGAGGCCAGCCCAGCACGCTTGACCAAATGTTGCGCTTAAACAACGTTGGTAAAAATATGCATCAAGTTTGATTTAGGTGCAGTCGTGCGTTTTTGGTGCATGTGGCAAAATGGACAGGAAATTAATTGATTGTTTCATAATGCGAAACTGGCCCCTTCCCCGGACGTGTTAGTATCTTGACCATAACGCCCCGCTGAGTTTCGCAAGGCATTTATCCCCGAAAGGAAAAAGAACATGAATAAACTGGCAACCCTCATGCTCGCTGCTTCGGCTGCGATCGCGGGCAATGTTTACGCCCAAAGCGATGCGCCGTATGCACCGCTGACCACGGACATCCAGGCGCGTACCCCGTACAGCGCCTATGTGCAGGACAGCCGCGGCGTGATCGCCCGCAATCCTTTCGGCCTGTGCTGGCGCACCGGTTACTGGACCCCGGCAGACGCGGTCCCGGGCTGCGACGCGCCGCTGTGCGTGCCGCCAGAGAAGCTGGAAAACGGCAAGTGCGTCGCTCCTCCGCCACCGCCCCCGCCAGTGGTCGAGGCACCTGCCCCGGCACCGACGCCGGCGCCGGTTCCGGTCCCGACCTCGGAAAAAGTGTCCTACTCGGCTGACGCCTTCTTCGACTTCGACAAGGCCGTCCTGAAGCCGGCCGGCAAGGCATCGCTCGACGAGCTGGTCTCGAAGCTGGGCGACATGAACCTGGAAGTCATCATCGCCGTCGGCCACACCGACTCGATCGGCACCGATGCCTACAACCAGAAGCTGTCGATCCGCCGCGCCGAAGCCGTCAAGGCCTACCTGAAGGGCAAGGGCGTGGAAGAGAACCGCATCTACACCGAAGGCAAGGGCGAGAGCCAGCCTGAAGCCGACAACAAGACGTCGAGCGGCCGCGCCAAGAACCGCCGCGTGGAAATCGAAGTCGTCGGTACCCGTACCGTCAACAAGTAATCCCTGGCGATTGCTTCAGGAAGACCCCGCCCAGGCGGGGTTTTTTTTCGTTTTTGGCAAACACGTGGCAGCGGCGTGAAAACCGCCCGTACATATTTTCCGTGCGGCACCCCGTGAGCTTCACCATTTCCAGTATTATCCCGAGTATGAACACGAACGCAGACCCCTTAGAAATCCAGAAATTCAGCGAACTGGCCCACCGCTGGTGGGACCCTACGTCCGAATTCCGTCCGCTGCACGAAATCAATCCGCTGCGCCTCGAGTGGATCAATGCCCGCGCCCCGCTGCTGGGCAAGAAGGTGATCGACATCGGCTGCGGCGGCGGCGTGCTGTCCGAAGCCATGGCGCGCAAGGGCGCCAAGGTGACCGGCATCGACCTGTCGAAGAAGGCGCTGAAGGTCGCCGACCTGCACAGCCTGGAATCGGGCGTGGAAGTGCGCTACAAGCACATCTCCGCAGAAGAAATGGCAGCCGAGGAAGCCGGCCAGTTCGACGTGGTCACCTGCATGGAAATGCTCGAGCACGTGCCGGACCCGGCCTCGATCGTGCAGGCAGCCAGCACCCTGGTGAAACCGGGCGGCCACGTGTTCTTCTCGACGCTCAACCGCAACCCGAAGTCCTACCTGTTCGCGGTCATCGGCGCGGAATACATCCTGCGCATGCTGCCGCGCGGCACCCACGACTACGCCAAGTTCATCACGCCGGCCGAACTGTCGCAGTTCGCACGGCTGGCGGGCCTGCAGGTCGACGGCCTGAAAGGCCTGACCTACAATCCGCTCACCAAGATCTACTCGCTCAACAACGACACCGATGTGAACTACATGGTGGCGTGCAGCAAACCGCTCTGATTCTTTCCATGACTCTCCCGACCGTCCTGCCGGCACCGCGTGCCATTCTGTTCGACCTCGATGGCACGCTCGCCGACACCGCGCCCGACCTCGCGGCCGCCGTCAACTGGCTGCGCACCGAACGCGGCCTGCCGCCGACCCCGTATTCGGTGCTGCGTCCTACCGCATCGGCCGGCGCGCGTGGCATGATCGGCGCCGCCTTCGGCCTGGCGCCTGGCGACGAGGGTTACGAGGAACTGCGCCTGCAGTGGTTCGACCGCTACCAGGAAACCATGGCCGTGCACAGCTCGCTGTTCGGCGGCGTGACCGAACTGCTGGTCGGGATCGAGGGGGCGGGCATGACCTGGGGCATCGTCACCAACAAGCCGGCACGCTTCACCGATCCCCTGCTTCCGCAGATCGGCCTGTCGCACGCCGGCTGCGTGGTGTCGGGCGACACCACCGGCTTCCCGAAGCCCCACCCTGCCCCGCTGCTCGAAGGCGCCCGCCGCCTCGGCGTGGATCCGGAGCAGTGCTGGTACGTCGGCGACGACAAGCGCGACGTCGAAGCTGGCCGCGCGGCCGGCATGGTCACGGTAGCATGCAACTGGGGCTATTGCGGCGCCATCGAACCTTCTACCTGGGGCGCCGACTACCTGCTCGACACCCCGACCGACCTGCTGCAGACCCTGCGCACCGTGGTGGAAACCGCACGCGCGGCCACGTCGGCGGCCTGATCGCTGGAGCGGGCTGGCTCAGGCCGCTTACAAGTCTTTACGATTGATACAGGCTTCTGTCTAGTTCTGTACCGGCCTCACCGGTAATCTACTCCCATACGACAACAACGTCTTTTACGGAGCAGAACATGGAAACCACCCGCCAGAATGTCATCACCTCGCGCATTCATCCCCTGATGGCCGCTGCCGCCGTGTCGGTCGTGATTGTCAGCCTGACCGGCGCCGCCGCGATCACCGGCCTGCTGCCGAATTCGAACAGCGCACCCGACGTCCCGGCAAACCAGCTGGCAGCCGCTGCGCCCTACGGCGCACAGGCGCCGATGCAGCAGCCGGGCATGGTTCCGGTGACCACCGCCCAAGGCCAGGTCGTGATGGTGCCGGCCGCAGCGGTCCAGGGCCAGGTCGCCGCGCCGCTGTCGGCCACTCCGGTGACGCCGCAGCTGGCAACCCAGCTGGCAGCCGGCCCGGCCCCGCAGATGGCGATGCCAGTCGCGGCCCAGCCGATCGCTTACGCACAGCCAGTCGCCCAGCCGGCCCCGGCACCAGAACGCGTGATCGTCAAGGAAGTGATTCGTGAAAAGCCGGTGGTGAAGGTGGTCGAGAAGACCCGTGTGGTCCACGCCAAGCCGAGCGAGCCGCGCTACTACCCGCAGCAGGCGCCCGCCCCTGCCCCGGCCCAGCCGAACTACGTCGGCATCGGCACCGGCGCCGTGATCGGCGGCCTGATCGGCAACCAGATCGGCGGCGGCAACGGCAAGAAGCTGGCCACCGTGGCCGGTATCATCGGCGGCGGCATGATCGGTAACGAAGTCGCCAACCGTAACCGCTAAGCAGTCTTCCTCTTGAAAAGCCGCAGGCAATCAGCCTGCGGTTTTTTTTCGGAAAATGCAGACGATGATGTCGCTCGGGAAGGCGCGCAGCACGGGAATCGCGCCCATGACGGCGATGTACTGCAGCCAGAGCGATAGTGGGTGCACCTTGCCGGCATAGCTCAGGCGCTCGCGCAGGCCCCTGGCGCGTAGCGCCGGCAGCTCGGCGCAGTCGACCAGCTCGAAGCCCTGGCCCGCCACCAGTTTCTCCAGATTGCCTGCGCTGAAGTAGTGCACGTGCGGCGACGGCATGTCCTTCTGCCATAGCCGCTCGAAGGGCATGCGCCATCCCAGGCGGGCAACCAGTTTCGAGAAGCGGTAGAAGAAGCCGCGGCTGCTGGGCAGGTTGAGGATCAGGATGCCCTCATGGTTCAGGTGCTGCCGGCAGGCATCCAGGGCGCTGCGGATATCCGGAATATGCTCGATGACGTCGTTGAACACGATGGCGTCGAAACGCTCGGTATCCTTCAACACGTCTGGAAAGAAACCGGCACGCACCGGCAGGCCGCGGGCGGCGGCGCGCTCACCGACCGCCGCATCGGGCTCGATGCCGAGCACCTCGAAATGCTCGCGCGCCGCCTCCAGGAACCAGCCGTGGGCACTGCCCACGTCGAGCAGGCTGCGCCTACCCTGCCGGACATGCCGCTTGGCGTACTGGACAATGGCATGGAAATTCTCCAGGCGGATCGCCTTGAGCGCGGCCTCACGCTCGGCTTCGTTGATCCGCACGTCGGTAGGCTTGTTGATGGCGACGGACAGGGCAGCACTCTCGTAGTGGCATGCCGGGCAGGTCGCATGCCACGGCGCGAGGCCAGCCGTTTGGGTGTTGCCACAGACGATGCAGACCATTTCCATTTCCTTGTCGAAACGTGAAGCAGCAGACGGCTTAAGAAGCGATGTTATTGCACTTTCGTCATGGTATGCACATATTTTTTGGCCTACTTGACGTTAAGCGAGGTCTAAGCTACCAAGCTGCACGTAGTGACGAATTGGAGTACAATGAAGCTTCTCTCGTTGGGGGCGACCTGGTTTCGACGTGGGTTGCAAAGCAGCGCAGGGCATACCGAGGACTGGTTACCTCGTAAATACATCCAGAAATCAATAACTGCAAACGATAACTCGTACGCACTCGCAGCTTAATTGCTGCTAGGTCCACAACACCTCGCCCCTGGGGTGTGCCGCAAGGTTCGTGGACTCATTTACAGGGGCTCGCAGTAGGCCGGGTCACTTGGTCGACTGTTAAATAATAGGTGACTCGCTTGTCCAAAGGGTGCACATCCCCGTTGTCCAGGTTAAATTAATTGATAGTGCTAAGTATGTAGAACTGTCTGTAGAGTGCTTGCGGACGCGGGTTCGATTCCCGCCGCCTCCACCAACCTCTTCCAAAAAGCCGCTGATTCGTCAGCGGCTTTTTTATTTCTGCTCATCGATCAGGGTCAGAAGTACAGGTGCAGCCTGGATATCCCGGCATCCCGGCGTCAAATCACGCTTTGTGTCGACGTCGAGCATTGATCACGCCAAGCGCCCCAATCACCATCAGGGCCATACTCGCAGGTTCCGGCACCTGGACAAAGCTTGGAACTAGCCTCGGCAGGTACAGCTGGTTCTCGAGCATCTCATCAAGCCCTGCGGCCAGGAAGGGCGACAGTGCCACTTCGACGGCGGTACCCGTGGTCGTGAAATCGCGTCGCGGATGCATGTCCGGATAAGGCGCTTGCGGACCAGGCAGGCTGACGAGGCGCATGCTGTAGTCAAAGGTTTTCGGTCCGTTCCCTCTGGAGAAAGTCAGCCACATGAAGTTCGTATGCTCTTCCTGCATGACGTCGCTCATGTACATGTTGGTGGGCCCAAGCCCTCGGAAGCTGGTGGTCGCCTCGATGAGATGATTCTGATGGTAGTACTCACCGCGATCATGCGGAGAGAAACGACCGATCTGGGTAAAAATCGAAAAGAACGCCACCGATTTGTCCTCCTCCCGGAGGACCAGGATACTGGGATCCGATCCCGTGAGCCCTGGGCCGCTCAAGTTGTACTGGATGTAGCCTGCCGATGCATCGAGGGACAGGCTCACGGCGGCGGCGAAGGTCAGCAAGTGTTTGATCATGATGGTTCAAAGTAGTGGAAGGGGAAAAGCAAGCAGTCCATTGCAATTCCCGTACCACCCGCCTTACCAGCATGAATTCAAGCACTTAACAGAAAGTCATGCATCACAAGCGAATATCTGTAAGTATTCTCGACATCGCATGACGAGCCTGGTCAACGCTACGACGTCGGCCCCGGATCCATCCCCGCCTGCTGAATCACCATCAACTCCTTCATCAGCGCCTCATTGAACGCCGGAATATCATCCGGCGTGCGGCTCGTGATCAGCTTGCCGTCCACCACCACCTCGTCATCCGTCCACTCCGCCCCCGCAGCCTTCAGGTCGTCCTGGATCGCCGGATAGCTGGTCAGGTGCTTCGACTCCGCAATCCCCGCATCGATCAGCGGCCACGGCCCATGGCAGATCGCCGCGATCGGCTTGTCCGCGTCGTCGAAAGCCTTGATGAAGGCAATCGCCTCCGGCATCTGGCGCAGCTTCTTCGGATTTTCTTCCCCGCCCGGCAGCAGCAGCGCATCGAAGTCCGCTTCCCTGGCCTGCGCCAGGCTCAGTTCCACCTTGAACTTGTCGCCCGGCTGGTCGTGGTTCATGCCCTGCACTTCCTCGCCCGCGCCCTTGGGCGAAACGAGGGTCACGCGTACGCCCTTCCCCTCCAGGTACGTACGCGGCCCCGTGTATTCGACCTGTTCGACGCCATCGGTCATCAGGACCGCCACGCCCCTGCCGACCAGGTCCTTCTCGCTCACCAGGTCCAGGTGATCGCCTGCATTCACAATATTTTCCATATGCCCTCCTGTCTGGTTGGTTCGCTAGTCGAGACGATTGTAGGACGCCACCATGGCAGGCGTCGCGCGAATGATGGACCTAAGTCAGGAGATAACAGACGTCGTCGCGATCGCGCCGGTCCGGAGGCGTGCACAGGAAACCGTCCAGCCCGAGCCGGGCCGTGCCGTCCAGGCTGGCGCCATCGACCTCCTCGCCGCGAAGGATGACCTGCAGCTCGCGGTAGGGCACCTCGATCGCGAAACGGTCGAGCAGTGCGGCCAGCGCCCGGGCCCCGCTCGCGCCCGGCAAGAAACGTTCGAACATCCGGGACGACACCGGCCCCACCTTGATGCGGATGCCGAGTTGCGGGCGCAGCAGGCGCTCGCCGAGGGTCGCGCCGAGGCCGACGTCGCAGTTGTTTTCACCCAGCCGGCTGCGGTCGCCCATGCCGAGCGGATCCCACTTGCCGGCGAACTGCTCGACCGTGACCGGCACCTGCAGGTAGTCGGACAGCACGCCCGCGATCAGGTGCGCCGGCACCGCCCGGCTGCGCAGCTGGGCGGCGAAGCAGGCCAGGTTCTCAAAAGCCAGGCCGCCCCCGGGCTGGTCCTGCCCCGGTGCCTGCCAGCCCGCGCCGGCCAGCGCCACGAGCTGGGCCAGGAAGCGGTCGCGGTTGTGCTCGTCCGCGCCGCCGCGCACCCGGTACTTGCGCCAGGCGCGGTAGAACAGCGCCACCTGGCGGCTGGAGAATGCATCGTAGAAGGCGCGCGGCCCTTCGTCGCGCGTGGCGTGCTCCCAGGCGGCGATGCGCTCGGTGTAGTGCAGCGGCAGCGCACCGTTCAGGCCGAGCAGGCCCATCACCGCCGTGCGCACCCGCAGGCGCATCGCGTTCGCGCCGCCCGGGCCCTGTCCCTGCTCGAGCTGCAGCGCATCGATGTCGCTCGCCGGGAAGGCCAGAGACAGGTTGTTCTCGAAGCGGATCGCGGTCTCCGGCGCGACGCCGTAGCGGCGCAGCCAGCGCGACAGCAGGCGGATGGCCTGGAAGAATTCGTAGCGCCAGGGTTCGGCCAGCAGCTCAGTGATCACAGCGCGGTCACACCAGCGTCAGGTTGCCGTTGCGTGGTTCGCATCGCAGGAGCTCCCTGTCGGTCTGTGCCGAGCGCAGCACCAGCCGCGTGAAACTGTTGATGTGCACGTACAGGCCGAAGAACCGGTTCACCACTTCCGCGAACACATACAGGCTGCTGCCGGCGAAGGCCTCTTCGTCCACCGTCATGCGCACTTCCAGCCCGTGGACCAGGGTGGCGCCGCTCTTGTTGCGCATCCAGGCCGTGGACGGCAAGGTCTCCATGGCCGTGATGCCGGCGATCTGGCGCTGGGTCGCCGCCGAGCGCGACACGTCGTACAGGGTCAGCACCTCGCGGAAGGCGTCGAGGTCTCCGAGCGAGCGGTGGTTGAGCGCGAGCTGGGCCACCAGGCGCCAGTGCGCGCCGCCCGAGGAGGGAAAGCGGTGCGGCAGCGTCGGGCGGCGCAGCAGGTGGATCGGCAGGCCGTTTGTGGCGGTTTCGCTGGTCAGGTCGCCCTCCGGGGCCCCAAAGCCAGTGCCGGCGGCGTGCGCGCCGTTGGTGCAGGTCAGGTCGATCGAGGCCACGCACTGCTCGTCGGCCGCCAGGGTGAAGCCGGCATCGGTGAAGCCGATCTTCATGCGCTGCCGGTGCATGCCGCGGTCGTCGCGGCGGGCGAACCAGTAGCGCTCGCGCAGCTCGCCGCCTTCGCCATGGCGCAGCCCGTAGTAGGGACGGTAGGCGATCGACTGCACCCTGCCCTCCGCCGTGCGCAGCACGTTGACGGTGTCGATGCTGTAGACCTCCACGTCTTCTTCATGGCGTCCCGGCACCACGTCGTACATGGCCGTGCGGTGCGTGATCCGTACCGGCATGGCGGCCTGGTGGAACAGGTTGACCACCGGCACGCAGCCGGGCACCAGGTGGGCCGCCTCCAGCGTCCCGAGCAGGCGCGCGGCGCCGCTGTCGCCGTGCAGGCCATTGACGATCAGGTGCAGGGTGAAACGGTGCGCGGCCGCCGGCAGCATCGGCGCCAGCTTGCCCAGGTCGATGTCGATGAAATGGAATTTGTCGGGGAAGGCGAAGTATTCGCTCAGCAGCCGGTAGGCGGCGTGCTCGCTGGGACGCAGCGGCACCAGCGCATCGTCGTCGCCGAAGCCGCCCAGCGCCAGCGGCATGCGCTCGAGCGGGCGCCATGGTCCGCCGTCGCCGATCTCCAGGTAGCTGGCGCCGACGTGCATGAACAGGGTGTCGATCAGGCTTGCTGCCAGCAGCGGGTCGGCATCGACGTAGAGACGCAGGCGCGGCAGGCCGAGCTGGCGCAGCAGGCGCGCCGGCGCGGCGCTCTCGATCGTGACCGCCACCTGCCCGGTGGCGCGCGCCGGCAGCCGCACATGGGCCGGCGCATGCACCACGGGCTCGTAGCGCGCCCGCGCCACGCCGACCGGCGCCAGCATCAGGGAACTGGCGGTGCGGAAGCGGCAGACCGTGCCCTTGGCGTGCAGCGCACTCATCTCGGTCCCGCGCGGCACCGCCTGCACCTGCTCGACCTTGCCTGGAACCTGCGGCCCGGCGCCGCTGCCGATACGCGCAATCGAGCAGGAGGGAATACCCTGCAGGAAATAGGGATAGAGGCTGCCCAGCAGGGCTTCGGTGAACTCGGGATAGTCGTCGTCGAGCTTGCGGGCGGTGCGCGCATTGAGCAGGGCGCAGGCCTGGATCAGGCGGCGGATGTGCGGGTCTTCGAGGCCTTCGGTGCCAAGGCCCAGTTCGCTCGCCAGCCGCGGATACTGGTGCGCCAGCTCGCGCCCGACCGTGTTCAGGTAGACCAGTTCACGCTCGTAGTACGGCAACAGTTCTTCCATGGCCCTCTCCTCTCAAGCGTTAAAGGTCGTGCAGTTTTGCGCGCGAGACCTTGCGACGGCTCAAGAACGGATGAGCAGTATCTATTCAGCACGCATCGGATGAGACCAGTGCGAGTGCGTGTAGCTCAGTTGACGGCTTAGTCAGTAAAATGGAGGGCTTTCCAGCATCGCCAGACCGACATGACCAGCACCACCTCCCCATCCAGCACCGCGTCGCCCGTGCGCGCCGAGATTTCCACCCTGTGGCGCCTGTCCTGGCCGATGCTGGTCGGCCAGCTCGCTACCGTGGGCATGGGAGTGGCCGACGTGGCGATGACCGGCCACGTCAGCGCCGAGGAACTGGCCGCCGTGTCGCTCGCCACCTCGGTGTGGTCGATCGTGCTGGTCACCGTGATGGGCACCATGATGGCGATCAATACCGTCGTCGCCCACGAGATCGGCGCCGCCCGCTACGACCGGATCCCGCACTCGGTGCGCCAGTCGCTGTGGAAGGGCCTGCTGGTGGGCCTGGTGGCCATGCTGTTTGCCAACCTGTGCACCCTGCTCTTCGACCATGTCGGGCTGGACCAGCACGTGGCCGATCGCGCCGCGCTGTTCCTGCACGTGATCAGCCTCGGCATGCCGGCCTTTGCCTGCTATCGCGCGCTGTACGGCTACACCACCAGCATCAACCAGACCAAGCCCATCATGTGGATCGCCATCTTCGGGCTGGTCTTCAACGTGGCCTCGAACTGGCTGCTGGTATACGGCAACTGGGGCTTCCCGCGGCTGGGCGGAGTGGGCTGCGCGGTATCGACGGCGATCGCGATGTGGCTGATGCTGGGCGCCATGGTCGTGTGGGTCAGGTATGCGCCGGCCTACCGCACCAGCTATCCGTTCACCGGCTGGGAAGGCCCGGACTGGAAAGCCATCGGTTCCATGCTGCGCCTCGGCCTGCCGATCGGCGTCACCTATTTCGCCGAGGTCAGCGCTTTCGGCCTGATCAGCCTGCTCGTGGCGCGCTTCGGCGTGGTGGCGGTGTCCGCGCACCAGGTCGCGCTGAATTTCTCCTCGTTGGTGTTCATGGTGCCGCTGAGCTTCGCGATCGGCATGATGACCCGCGTCGGTCAGGCCATGGGCGAAGGCAATCCGGAGCGCGCCCGCTTCGTCGGCTGGGTCGGCGTCGGCATGTCGGTGAGCTTCGGCGCCCTGTCGGCGCTGGGCATCGCCATCTTCCGCTGGGAGATCGCGGCCGCGTATACCTCCGATCCGGCGGTGCAGGCCGCCTGCGCCCACCTGCTGCTGTTCGCGGCCCTGTTCCAGCTGTCCGATGCGACCCAGGTCGCCACCGCCTCGGCGATCCGCGGCTACCAGGTCACGCGCCCGCCGATGATCATCCAGCTGCTGGCCTTCTGGGGCGTGTCGCTGCCGCTCGGCTGCATCCTGGGCCTCGCGCCCGGCTGGTTCCCATGGACGCCGGCCGCACCGATGTCGACCACCGGTTTCTGGATCGGCCTGGTGGTCGCGCTGACGGTGGCTGCCGTGCTGCTGACATGGTCCTTCGAGAAGCTGGCGCGCCAGCGCATCCGGGAAGGGGCAAAACAGCCTTTGGCCGCTATGTAATTACAGCTTTTGAAGGCCGACTCTGGTATCGTTCCGCAGTTGTCGCAAATTAACTTATACCAGAGACATTTACATGCGCCCTCTCCTGCTCCTTATGGCCGCTCTCGCGGCCGCTCCCGCTTCGGCTGAACGCCTGACGCTGGACCGCATCTACGGCGATCCGGCCCTGGCCGGCGCCAGCGTGAAGACCCTGCGCGTCTCGCCGGACGGCGAACGCGTGACCTTCCTGCGCGGCCGTGCCGACAACCAGTACCAGCAGGACCTCTGGGAATACAACATGAAGACCAAGAGCACCCAGCGCCTGGTCGATTCCAAGCGCCTGGTGCCGAACGAGGAGCTCTCGCTCGAGGAAAAGGCACGCCGCGAGCGCGCCCGTACCGCGGGCCTGTCGGGCATCATCAATTATTACTGGTCGCCGGACGGCAAGCAGCTGCTGGTGCCGATCGGCGGCGACCTGTTCCTGATCGACGCCGCCAAGCCTGACGCGCCGCGCAAGGTCGCATCGGGCAACGTCACCGATCCGAAGATCTCGCCAAAGGGCCGCTACGTCTCCTTCGTGCGCAACCAGAACCTGGTCGTGATCGACCTGCAGACCGGCGCCGAGCGCCAGCTGACCACCGACGGCAAGGGCAGCATCCATAACGGCGAAGCCGAGTTCGTCGCGCAGGAAGAGATGGACCAGCACACCGGCTACTACTGGGCGCCGGACGATTCCGCGATCGCCTACCGCCGCTACGACGAAGCGCCGGTGCCGGTGGCGCGCCGCTTCGAGATCTTCGCCGACCGCACCGAAGTGATCGACCAGCACTACCCTGCTGCGGGCGACCCGAACGTGCTGATCGAGCTGATGATCGTCAACCCGGCCACCGGCCAGCAGCGCAAGGTGGACCTGGGTGCCGAGAAGGACATCTACCTGGTGCGCGCCGACTTCAGCGCCGATGCCAAGACCCTGGTCTACCAGCGCCAGACGCGCGACCAGAAGCGCCTCGACCTGATCGCCGTCGACGTCGACACCCTGGCCCAGCGCCCGCTGCTCACCGAGACCTCGAAAACCTGGGTCGAAATCCACAACGACCTGCGTTTCCTGAAGAACAAGAAAGCCTTCATCTGGGCGTCCGAGCGCAGCGGCCGCAAGCACCTCTACCTGTACGGCCTGGACGGCAAGCTGCAGGTCCCGCTGTCGAAAGGCGAATGGGGCGTGGACAGCGTCCTGGCGGTCGACGAGGCCGGCGGTCGCGTCTACATCTCGTCGAGCAAGGACGCGATGATCGACAAGCAGACCTACGCGCTCAAGCTGGACGGCAGCAATGCCGCCAACCCGGTGCGGATCACCGCCGGCGACGGCTGGCATGAGGCTGCGTTCGCAGGCAACGGCAAGATCTTCGTCGATACCTACTCGAACCCGACCACGCCGCCACAGGTGTCGATCCGCCGCGCCGACGGCACGATGGTGGAATGGCTGGAAAAGAACGAGCTGAACGCGAACCACCCGTACGCCAAGTACATGCCGGACCACCTGCCGACCGAGTACGGCACGATGAAGGCCAAGGACGGCCAGACCCTGCACTACTCGATCATCAAGCCGGCCGGCTTCGACCCAGCCAAGCGCTACCCGGTGTTCCTGTTCACCTACGGCGGCCCGCACTCGCAGCGCGTGACCCGCGCCTGGGGCAATTATTTTGACCAGTACATGGCGCAGCAGGGCTTCGTGGTGTTCCGCCTGGATAACCGCGGCTCGGGCCGCCGCGAGCGCGTCTTCACCGACGCCCTCTACGGCAATCTCGGCTCGGTCGAAGTGGAAGACCAGGTGACCGGCATCGACTGGCTGGCCCAGCAAAGCTTCGTCGATCCGAAGCGCATCGGCGTGTTCGGCTGGAGCTACGGCGGCTTCATGACGCTGCGCCTGCTGTCGGCGGCATCGGACAAGATCGCGATGGGCGTGTCGGTGGCCCCGGTGACCGACTGGGCGCTGTACGACACCCACTACACCGAGCGTTATGTGGGCGGCACCCCGAAGTCGGATCCGAAGGCCTACGAGCGCAGCGGTGTGTTCGCGCACCTGGACGGCATGAAGTCGCCCCTGCTCCTGATCCACGGCATGGCCGACGATAACGTGCTGTTCACCAACACCACGCGCCTGATCGACGAGCTGGTGAAGCGTAACGTGCAGTTCGACCTGATGACCTATCCGGGCGCCAAGCACGGCATTTCGGGCAAGGTCAACCAGCGTCACGTGTATGGGATGATCGAAGCCTTCTTCAAGAAGAACCTGGGTGGGACGGCGGCGAAGTAAGCTGCTCGTTCTGCCAAGTGAAAGCAGCCGCCTTTGAGCGGCTGTTTTTTTTTCGCCACGTAAACGACAACAGCCGCCCTCGGGCGGCCGTTCACGAAGCGTAAAAGCGGATTAGTGCGGGCGGCGTGCGGCGTCGTCCAGCTTCTCTTCCACGTGCTCCTGGGTATCGCCGGCGGCCTTCTGGACCTTGCCTTCGACCTTGGTCGCCTTGCCCTTGGCTTCCTGCGTTGGGCTGTCGATTGCATCACCGAATTCTTCTTGGATCTTGCCACCGATTTCTTTCAGTTTGCCTTCAACTTGGTTCTTGTTGATCATGGTCTTCTCCTTGAGTTGACATGTCCGGATGGCCATGCATGGGTACAGAATACGGCAGCGTGAGCACCGCTTCTGTTCGCGTCCGCACATTGCACAAATGTCAGCATTTGCGCGACGTCAAGACACTGGCAATGCTAATCTTTTGTCAACACGACCATCCCGCTGAAAGGCTGATGCCATGACCGAACAACACCAAGAACATGCTTCCGACCCGCCGCAAACCCAGCGCCGCCTTGCCAAGCGCGTGACGATCATCAATGGCCTGGCCATCCTGTTCATCGCGCTTGCCGCCGCCATCGTGCTAGCCGCCGATGCCCTGCTGCTGGTCTTCGCCTGCATCCTGTGCGCCATCCTGCTCTACAAGCTGAGCGAGATCATGGCGCGCCGCTTGCACATGAAGCGCAAGTGGGCGCTCGGCATCGTGGTGCTGTTGTTGGTGGCGATCGTCGGCATCGGCGGCTGGGCCATGGCGCCGCAGATTTCCGAACAGTCCACCAAGTTGGCCGAGGAAATTCCTGCCGCCGCCGAACGCCTGAAGGCGGAGGTCCAGCAGCATCCGCTGCTGAAGCGCGTTGTCGCAGAATTGCCGCCGCCCGAGCAGATCGTCAAGCAGATGGGCAATCTGGTGCCGAACGCCGGCCTGTTCTTCGGCGGTGTCATCGGCGCACTGGGCAATGTAGTCATCATCCTGTTCGTCGGCATCTATTTCGCTGCCAGTCCCCATACCTACACGACCGGCTTCATCCGCCTTGTTCCGAAAAGCAAGCGTAGCCGGGCGCGCGAAGTGCAACAGGAACTGGGAGACACCCTGGCCAGCTGGCTGCTCGGCAAGGGCGCCTCGATGCTGATCGTCGGCGTCGCCACGGCGATTGGCCTGAGCTTGCTGGGCGTACCGTTGGCGCTGATCCTCGGCATCATCGCCGGCCTGCTCGATTTCATTCCCTACCTCGGCCCGATCATGGCCGGCGTGCCCGCCGTGCTGCTGGCGCTGTCGATCAGTCCCGACCTGGCGCTGTACACGGTGCTGCTGTTCGTCGGCATCCAGCTGATCGAAGGCTATGGCCTGCAACCCCTGATCGAGGCAAAGGCGGCCGACTTGCCTCCGGCACTCGTGATCGTGATGCAGTTGATTTTCGGCACACTGTTCGGCTTCGCCGGAGTGGCACTGGCGACGCCGCTGGCGGCCGGGCTGGCGGTGCTGGTCAAGATGCTCTATATCGAGGACGTGCTGGGCGACCGGCCGGCCCAGAAGCGAAGTTAAATGCTTGACTAGTCCTAGAATAGATTGACAGTTGTAAGTAGCAAGAAGAGTTCGTTCTTGCTGTCCTCAGAACGCCCGGTGAATCTCATCAGGCGTTTTGTATTTCAGGGCCTGATGCGGCCGTTCGT
>PJTQ01000153.1_pt1 | contig 91694 bp, 87 predicted proteins | sample 1512231 | NCBI WGS metagenome assembly PJTQ01 (sample SAMN08177688, study PRJNA422409) | Soil metagenome, whole genome shotgun sequencing project. | isolation source: Soil (3) enriched on wood chips | place: USA: Madison | collected 2015-01-15 | reverse complement strand
CACCACGCCACCGCAGCCGACGAACTCCGCCGAGTCACCACCGGCACAAACCTGCGCTAGCGTTACCCCGCGACCTGAGGATCTTCGATGATCAACTCTGGGGAAATTCGCTGAGCGCCGTCATCGACCCGTGGTCGGCGTGATGGACGAGGTCATCGAGCGGACCGGTTGCGTTGAACGCGGCCATGTTCAGCGCCTGCAGCGGCAACACGTCGGCTTTCAGGGTCGACGCGACATTCCAGCCGACGATCCTGCGAGTGAACACATCGACAACGAACGCGACATACGCGAACCCCGCCCAGGTCGCGACATACGTGATGTCCGCGACCCACAGCCGCCGCGGGGCGGGAGCGGTGAACACGCGTTTGACGAGGTCCTTCGGCTGCTCGATCGTCGGATCGCTCTTGGTGGTGAAGACCTTCTTCGACCGCTTCACGCCACGCACCCCGGCCAAGCGCATCAGCCGGGCGGTCTGGTCGCGGCCCACGTCCCAGCCCTGACGTTGCAGCAGGGCATGCATCTTCCGGACCCCGTAGACACCGTAGTTCTCGGCGTGCAGCCGCACCACTTCCGGGATCAGCAGTTCGTCCCTCAGCTGCCGCGCGGAGGCGGGCCGCGTCTTGGCGGCGCGATACCCGCGGGAGGTGAGGAACCCTCGCACCGCGCCCTGGAGGACGCGGCAGATGAGCTCGACCCCGAACTGATCTCGGTACATGTCGATGAACCGGATCATCTCGTCGAGGGGCGGTCGAGCTCCTTCGCGAAAAACACACTCGCAGCCCGCAGGATCTCGTTCGCCCGCTTCAGCTCGGCGTTCTCCCGCTGGAGCCGCTTGTTCTCCTCGACGATGTCGGTCGGAACCCCCGGGCGCTGCCCGGAATCGACCTCGCGACGACGATGCCACACGCGCAGCGTCTCCGCGCTCATGCCGAGCAGGCCGGCGACATGCCGCACCGCCGTCATCAGATTCGGGTGGTCGGGCTTGGCCTCTTCGAGCATCCGCAGCGCGCGGTCACGCATCTCGGGCGAGTACTTCTGATTCATCAGGTTCCATCCTTACTTCAAGAACGGAACGAAACCCAGGGCGATTCAGAGCTTTCGCGGCTGACGAGCGAGCGCGACCGTCTCGATGACGAGCGAATGAAGCTGTTGCAAGCCCACTACGCGGGGGCGGTTCCGATCGACCTGTTGAAGCAGGAACAAGATCGCATCTCGAACCAGATCGGTGACATTCAGCACCGGCTTGAGGCACATCACGACGAGTATGCATCAGCCCGATCGAACCTCGATGACTCGCTCGGGTTGCTCGCCAACATCGTCAGTGTGTACCAACGCGCCGATGACGCGAACCGGCGGCTGTGTAACCAGGCGTTTTTCCATCGGATCTTCATCGAGGAAGACGGGGATGTGCGGGTCGAGTACGAGCGGCCCTTCGGTTCACTCTGCGACACGGAGGAGCAGATGAACGCCCTGAACTGGGCGGCTGAAGCGAAAAAGGAGGGAGAGGTTCAACCCGGACAAAGAGTGGTGACTCTTGTCGAGGGTTTGAACCTCTCCCATTTGGGGTGAGTAACGGGACTTGAACCCGCGACCCCCTGGACCACAACCAGGTGCTCTACCAACTGAGCTATACCCACCGCGGGCCCCTGGCGGGGCAACCACACAAGTGTATTACAGCCGGGAGGCGAACGAGGACACTGCGGTCGCGGCGGCCTGTCGCGCTTCATCGCTGGTGGGGCCGGGCTCGGTGACGAAGACCGCTCGGCGATAGTAGGCCAGCTCCCGGATCGACTCGAGGATGTCGGCATGTGCGCGGTGGCCGCCGTTCTTCGCCGGGGCGTGGAAGTACGCGCGGGGGTACCAGCGTCGGGCGAGCTCCTTGATGCTGGACACATCCACGTTGCGGTAGTGGAGCCAACGGTCCACCCGCGGCATGTACTTGGCGAGGAACATGCGGTCGGTGCCGATCGTGTTGCCCGCCAAAGGCGCCTTGCCCTCGGGGACGAACCGCTGGATGTACTCGAGGACCTGGTGCTGTGCCTCCTCGAGGCTGACACCGAGGGGGAGCTCATCGAGGAGACCGGACTTCTCGTGCATCGCGGTGACGAACGCGTTCATGTTCGCCAGCGCCGAATCGTGCGGACGGATCACGATCTGGAATCCCGCGTCGATGACGCGCAGATCGAAATCGGTGACGACGACCGCGACTTCGATCAGTTCGTCCACGGCGAGGTCGAGGCCGGTCATCTCGCAGTCGATCCAGACGAGTCGGTCGTTCTCTGCGGCAGTCACCATGGCGACAATCTTAGAGGCGGCCGGGGACACGACCGCGGGTGTGCCCCTCCAGGAGTGTCTGAGTTCACGACATAGGCGACAGTTGATAGGCGACACGTGAGTCGCGTCATAGGCGACACTCGTGGATGGCGAAGCATCGGGTAGTTGTGTTGAAGATCGTCGCCGGCGAGTTGTCGGTGACTGAGGCCGCAGCGCGGTACGGGATGAGTCGGCAGTACCTGCACAAGCTCCTCACCCGCTATCGGGAAGAAGGTCTCGAGGGGCTCGAGCCGCGCTCCCGGGCGCCGTTGACGTCCCCGCAGCGGGTCACCGACCGGGTCCGGGAACGGACCATCGCGTTGCGGCGGGCGCTGGCGGCGGAAGGGTTGGACGCGGGTCCGATCAGCATCGGCTGGCAGCTGCGAAGCGAGGGGCTGCATCCCCCGTCGACATCCACGATCCGCCGGATTCTGCACGACGCGGGGCTGATCATCCCGGAACCATCCAAACGGCCAAGATCGTCGTACATCCGGTTCGAAGCGGCCCAACCCAACGAGACCTGGCAGTCCGACTTCACCCACTGGCGGTTGGTCGACGGCACCGACGTGGAGATCCTGAACTGGCTCGACGACCACGCCCGGCACCTGTTGTCGTGCACCTGCCACACCCCGGTCACCGGGCAGGATGTCGTGGACACCTTCCTGGCCTGCGTCGACACCTACGGGCCACCCGCCTCCACCCTCACCGACAACGGCCGCGTCTACACCGCCCGGCACGGCGGCGGCCGCAACGCGTTCGAATACATCCTGGCCACGCTGAACATCATCCAGAAGAACGGCGCCCCGAACCACCCGCAGACCCAGGGGAAGATCGAGCGCTTCCACCAGACCCTGAAACGCTGGCTGGCAGCCCGCCCCCGCGCCACAACCGTCACCGAGCTGCAGGCTCAACTCGACCAGTTCCACGACCACTACAACACCCGCCGACCGCACCGCGCCCTCGACGGGAACACCCCCGCGGCCGTCTACACCGCCTCACCCAAAGCTGCCCCCACCGGCACCCGCCCCGACACCGGCCACTACCGCGTCCGCTACGACCACGTCGGCAGCAACGGGAAGATCAGCTTCCGCAGAGCCGGCCGCATGCACCACCTCGGCATCGGCGCCACCCACCGCGGCAAACGCGTCCTCATCCTCGCCGACGAACACACCACCACCGTCGTCCACCTCGACACCGGCGAAATCATCGCGACAAACACCATCGACCCCCACCACACCTACTGGCGCAACCAACAACGAGAGCCCGGCCGATGGCCGAGCTCTCGTTCATGACAGTCGCCTATGTCCCGACTCACATGTCGCCTATGTCGCGACTCATCACAGTGCCCCTCCAGGAGGATTCGAACCCCCGACCTTGCGGGTAGAAACCGCTCGCTCTGTCCACTGAGCTATGGAGGGAAAGGTGCCTCCATCAGCGTACCGGGAGTGACCGCTCGGACGCGAAGCGACGACGCCCCTACCGCTTCATGGCACGTCGGCGTAGCGTACGGAACAACGGAAGGAGTGGACATGAGCACCACCTCGCCCGCCTCCACACTGTGGGTCGCGTACGGCTCCGAGGGGCGTGTCGTCGGAACGATCCGTCGCGATGACGACGGGTACACCGTCACGTTGGCCGGAGCCGATGCCGCTCTGGGCACCTACCCGTCTATGGAGGTCGCCAAGAGCGCGCTGCACGGTCACCTCGCCCCGGGCACGGACTGGCCCAGATTCCGCGAGCACTGACAGTCAGGGCACTGGCGTCGACGCGATCGTGCGGCGCCCGGCACGGCGCTCTGCGCGCCGCCGATGGTCGAACACCGGCAGCGCGATGTGCACGAGCGGGCCGATGAGCACGGCGAACAGCACGGTGCCGACGCCGACGGTGCCGCCGAGCAGCCAGCCGGCCGCGAGCACGGTGGCTTCGACCCCGAGCCGGGCGGCCCAGATGGGCCACCCGAAGCGCTCGTTGAGGCCGGTCATGAGACCGTCGCGCGGGCCCGGCCCGAATCGCGCGCCGATGTAGAGGCCCGATGCCAGCGCCACCAGCGCGACACCTCCGAGGAACACCGCCGTCTGCGCGACCCAGCCGTCGAAGCGCGGCAGGATCTCGAGTGTCGCCTGCATGCTGGTGCCCACGAGCAGGATGTTTGCGACGGTGCCGATGCCGGGCTTCTGCCGCAGCGGAAGCCACGCCAGCAGCACCAGGAAGCCGACGATGTTCACGATCCAGCCGATCCCGATCCCGGTCTGCACGCTCAGCCCCTCGGCGAACACCGTCCACGGATCCAGGCCGATCCCCGCTCGGACCATCACCGCGCAGCCGGCGCCGAACAGGACGAGACCGACGAACAACTGGAGGAGGCGAAGCATCATGCGAACATCCAAGCGCAGAATTGGACCTGATGCGGGTGGCCAATTGACATAGAGTGGCCTGTGTGGACTCCCGCATCACCGCACGTGCGCTCGCACAGGCTCTCGGCGGGTGGCGCACGCGCGAGCCGGCCTACGAGGCGCTGGCCGACGGCATCCGTCTGCTGTGTCTCGACAACCGTCTCGCACCGCGCACCGCATTGCCTGCCGAGCGAGAGCTCGCCCTCGCACTCCAGGTGAGCCGTACGACGGTGGCTGCGGCATACCGCAGCCTGCGAGAGACCGCACACATCCAGAGCCTGCGCGGCTCGGGGAGCGTGACCCTTCCGCTGGGCCGGCGTGACTCGGGGCAGGTGGCGGCGGAAGCGGATGCCATCGATCTGCAGCAGGCCAGTCCCGCGGCCTGGCCGGGGTTGGCCGGCGTCATCAGCGAAACCGCGCTCGAGGCCGCCTCGCTCGTCGCGCGCGCCGGGTACGACCTGATCGGGATCCCCGCGTTGCGCGACGCGATCGCGCAGCGCTACACCGGACAGGGCCTGGCGACGAACCCGGAACAGGTTCTCGTGACGACGGGTGCTCAGGCCGCGATCGATCTGCTCGGCGCCGTGCTGCTGCGTCGCGGTGACCGGGTCGTGATCGAGACACCCACGTATCCACACGCGGCCGAGTCGTTGCGGGGCGCCGGCGCGCGGCTGGTGGCCGTGCCGGTCACCGTCGATGCGGGCTGGGACCTCGACCGCGCGACGCAGGCCTTCGCGCGCGCCACCCCGGTGCTGGCCTATCTCATGCCGCGGTTCCAGAATCCCACCGGCCGATCGATGACGCAGACGGAAGCAGACGTGTTCGCGACGGCGGCGCTCCGCACCGGCACGACACTCCTTCTGGACGAGACCACCGGTGAGCTCGCGATCGAACCGCCGGAGGTGATCGCCCGACTGCACGGCGCGGACATCGTGCGCGTCGGGTCGCTCGGCAAGACGGTGTGGGGCGGGCTCCGACTGGGCTGGATCCGCGCCGAGGAGGACCTGATCCGTCGCCTGGTGGCGGCGCGGCCGCGACGAGACCTGGGCACGCCGGAATTCGAGCAGGCCGTCGGGGCGCGATTGCTTCCGCGCATGGACGGCATTCTCCAGCAGCGCGCGCAGCTGCTCGGCGCCGGGCGCGACGCACTCACCGCGGCATTGCGTGATCGGCTGCCCGCATGGCGCGTGCCCGATGTCGCCGGCGGCGTCTCGCTGTGGGTCGAGCTGGATGCGCCGTTGAGCACCGGGCTGGTGATGGCCGCGCGAGCGCAGGGACTGTATCTGTCCTCGGGGCCGCGCTTCGCGGTCGATGGGGGACACGATCGCTGGCTGCGGGTGCCGTTCACGGCTCCGGTGGACGATCTGCGACGCGCTGTCGATGTCCTCGCACGCGTGTGGCCGGCCGTTCGGGAGGGTGCTCCTGCGCACGCGCTGGACCTGCTGGCCCCGGTGGTGTGAGCCTCAGCGCAGGTAGCGAAGGCAGTCCACGGCCTCTTCGACCGTCCAGAACGCGCCCACATCGAGGAACGCACGGCTCGCGGCGTGGAATCGTCGCGCGTGAAACCGTGTGCCCTGCGCTTCGCAGCCCGCCTGTACATGACCGACGACGTGTCCGGACGGATCCGTGACGCGCCACAATCGCGCCCCGACCGGATGGAGCACGTATCCTCGGATAGTGACGGTCGGTCGCGTCCTGCGACCGATTGAGTGTGTGATCTCCACGTGTGCGCCTCCTGCCTTCGAACCCTCGGTGACATCGGTTCGCCGGCGAGTTCGAACATACGGACGACCTACGACATCACCGTGATACCTATGCGCGCAGAGGGCGCGGGAGGGGAGCCGAGATGCAGACGTTCGTTCTCGCGGGCGGGTGCTTCTGGTGCCTGGATGCCGCGTATCGCGCGCTCGAGGGCGTGATCGAGGTGGAGTCCGGTTACATCGGCGGGCACGTCCCGGCCCCGACCTATGAGCAGGTGTGCACCGGTACGACCGGTCATGCCGAAGCGGTGCGGGTCACGTTCGACCCGGACCGGATTCCCGCGGATGTCATCCTGGATGCGTTCTTCACGATGCACGACCCGCGGCAGCTCAATCGCCAGGGCAACGACGTCGGTACGCAGTACCGCTCCGCGATGTTCCCCGCCGACGACCGGCAGCGCGAGCTGTTCGCCAGGGCGGCCGAGCGCGCCGCGCACTGGTGGGACGGCGGCCTGGTCACGACCGTCGAGCCACTCACCGTCTTCCACCCCGCTGAGGACTACCACCAGGACTTCTTCGCGAAGAACCCCGGCCAGGGATACTGCGTCGCCGTCGCCGTTCCGAAGGTGAACAAAGTGCGGGCGCGGTTCGCGGACTACGCCCGGGGCTGAGCCTGCCGCCCGCACCTCGGCGGAGCCGGGGCAGCGGGGTGCGTGCATCTCCTCCTCCCCGCGCATCTCCTCCTCCCCAGGCGACGATCGTCGCGATCTCTCCACATTCGGGCCGCTCGCGCCTCTCGGGCTGCCCGATCCGAGGCACGCTGGTCCTGCTCCGGCGTCCTTCGGGCACGAGGGCGCCGGAGCAGCCCGAGGAACGTCCTCGGCATGCGAGAGAGGATCGCGCCATGTCCGACCACATCACCGTCATCGGCAACATCGCCACACATCCCGAACGCCGACGCACCGGCGCCGGCGACACCGTGATCTCATTTCGGCTCGCCACCAACCCCAGGTACGTCGACAGTCGCACCGGCGCGTGGGTGGACGGTCCGACGAACTTCTACAGCGTCTCGGCCTACCGGCGCCTGGCCGAGCACGCGCTCGAGTCACTGCACCGGGGCGAGCGTGTGATCGTCAGCGGCAAGCTGCGGCTGCGCGCGTGGGAGGCGGGCGAGAAGAAGGGCGTGGCGCCGGAGATCGACGCGGATGCGCTCGGTCACGACCTCAAGTGGGGCACCTCGGTGTTCCGCAGCGACGGCCGCGGCGAGGACCGTGACGTCGAACGGGGGGCGGTCGACCCGGCGGCCGACGCGGCGCACGACGACGAGGGCAATGCAGTTTCGGTGTCGCCGCATCCCGGTGAGGCTGCGGCGCTGGTGGGAGCGGGCCCCGGAGACGGGTGGGCGAACCCCGGCGCCTCGGGAGATCGACCGTTCTGAGCCCAACCCGGTGCCGCCCGGCGGCGGCGCCTAGAATCGCTGGGTGCGCAGATACGGAACCCGACAGCCCCGCCCCCTTGCCGCCGCCGCGCTCCTGGTTCCGATTCTGCTCGTCAGCGCGTGCACGGAGCCGGGGACGGTAGAGACGCCCACCCCGACGGGCACGACCGCCGCACCGACCGCGCCGAGCAGCCCTGCCCTGGTTCCCGAAGGCGATGCGGCGGACAACCTGCCGCTGTTCGCCGACGTCATCGCCGCCGTGTGGGAGGGCTCGGATCGCTACGCGGGGCGCGCCTACGTGGACGCGCTCGCGGCGGCGGGGTTCGACAAGGCGAGCATGGAGGTCACCCGCGATCGGACGACCGTGGGCAACCCCGCGGACTCGATTCAGGTCGCCGTCCTGTGGAGGGGGGACTGCCTCGTCGGCCAGACCGGACCGTCCACGCCGGCGCCGGTGGCGATCGTCGTCGACGCCCTGCCCGGCGACGGGTGCCTCGTCGGCGACACCCGGCCTATCGACTGGTGAGCCCGGCCCCGGCGTCACGGGTAGACTCGGGACGCTATGGCTGAATACATCTACCAGATGGTCCGCGCCCGTAAAGCTGTGGGCGAGAAGCTGATCCTCGATGACGTCACGATGGCGTTCCTCCCCGGCGCGAAGATCGGCATGGTGGGACCCAACGGCGCGGGAAAGTCGACGATCCTGAAGATCATGGCGGGACTCGACCACCCGTCCAACGGCGAGGCGAAGCTCTCGCCGGGCTTCAGCGTCGGCATCCTGATGCAGGAGCCGGTGCTCGATGAGACCAAGACCGTGCTGGAGAACATCCAGGACGGTGTCGCCATCAAGGCGAAGCTGGACCGGTTCAACGAGATCTCGGCGCTGATGGCCGACCCCGACGCAGACTTCGACGCCCTCCTCGCGGAGATGGGCGTGCTGCAGGAGGAGATCGACGCCGTCGACGGCTGGGACCTCGACTCGCAGCTCGAGCAGGCGATGGACGCGCTGCGCACCCCGCCCGGCGATGCCGCCGTCGGCCCGCTGTCCGGCGGCGAGCGCCGCCGCGTCGCACTTGCCAAGCTGCTGCTGCAGAAGCCCGACCTGCTGCTGCTGGACGAGCCCACGAACCACCTCGATGCCGAGAGCGTGCTCTGGCTCGAGCAGCACCTGCAGGCGTACAAGGGCGCGGTCATCGCGATCACGCACGATCGGTACTTCCTCGACCACGTTGCCGAGTGGATCGCCGAGGTCGACCGCGGTCGTCTGATCGGCTACGAGGGCAACTACTCGACCTACCTGGAGAAGAAGGCCGAGCGGCTGGACATCCAGGGCAAGAAGGACGCGAAGCTCGCCAAGCGCCTCAAGGACGAACTGGAGTGGGTGCGCAGCAGCGCGAAGGGCCGCCAGACCAAGTCGAAGGCGCGTCTGGCCCGCTACGAGGAGATGGCGACCGAGGCCGAGCGCACCCGGAAGCTCGACTTCGAGGAGATCCAGATCCCCGCCGGTCCGCGCCTGGGCAGCATCGTCATCGACGCCAAGAACCTGCAGAAGGGCTTCGGCGAGCGCACGCTCATCGACGGGCTGAGCTTCAGCCTCCCGCCCAACGGCATCGTCGGCGTCATCGGTCCCAACGGTGTCGGAAAGACGACGCTGTTCAAGACCATCGTCGGCCTCGAGCCGCTCGACGCCGGCACGCTGAAGATCGGCGAGACGGTCAAGATCAGCTATGTCGACCAGAGCCGCTCCAACATCGACCCGAACAAGACGCTGTGGGAGGTCGTCTCGGACGGCCTCGACATCATCACGGTCGGCAAGACGGAGATCCCCTCGCGCGCCTACGTCTCGAAGTTCGGCTTCAAGGGCCCGGACCAGCAGAAGAAGGCCGGCGTGCTCTCCGGCGGTGAGCGCAACCGCCTCAACCTCGCGCTGACCCTCAAGGAGGGCGGCAACCTGCTGCTGCTGGACGAGCCGACCAACGACCTCGACGTCGAGACCCTGTCGAGCCTCGAGAACGCGCTGCTCGAGTTCCCCGGCTGCGCCGTGGTCATCACGCACGACCGCTGGTTCCTCGACCGGATCGCGACGCACATCCTCGCCTACGAGGGCACCGACGACAACCCGGCCCAGTGGTACTGGTTCGAGGGGAACTTCGAGTCCTACGAGGCGAACAAGATCGAGCGGCTGGGACCGGACGCGGCCAAGCCTCACCGATCGACGCACCGCAAGCTCACCCGCGATTGAGCGGGGAGGCTCCCGGCGCACCGGGTGGTGCCGCACCCCCGACCGGCGGGCGGCGCATGCACGTGCCGATCCACCTGCGGTGGGGGGATCTCGACGCCTACAACCACGTGAACAACACGTCGATGCTCAAGCTCCTCGAAGAGGCCCGGGTGCGGGTGTTCTGGGTTCCCGAGCCGGGGGAGAGCGCACCTGATACCGCGGTGATCGATTCGAGCTTGGCCGGCGGTGTGCTGACGCTGATCGCGCGTCAGGAGATCGAGTATCTCGCGCCCGTGCCCTATCGCCGCGACCCGCTGGACGTGCAGCTGTGGTTCGGCAAGATCGGCGGCTCGAGCGTCGAGGTCTGCTACGAGGTCTTCAGCCCGCTCGGCAGCCGGCCGCGGCACCTGTACGCGCGTGCCGCATCGACCGTCGTGCAGGTGGATGCCGTGACCGGGCGTCCGATGCGACTGGCCGACTCGATGCGGCAGGCGTGGCTGCCGTACCTCGGCGAGCCGATCACGTTCGGGCACCGTCGCTAGGGCGACGGCACGCGCACCATGATCTCCTGTGCGACGGAGGCGATCAGCACTCCGTCGCGCGTGAAGATGCGACCGTGGGACAGGCCCCGCCCGCCTTGCGCGCTCGGCGACTCCTGCACGTAGAGCAGCCACTCGTCCACCCGGCCGGGGCGATGCCACCACATGGCGTGATCGAGGCTCGCGACCTTCAGGCCCGGCAGAGTCCACGGTACGCCATGGCGACGCAGGACGGACTCCTGGATGGTCAGGTCGCTCATGTACGCGAGAGCGGCCCGGTGCAGGCGCGGATCGTCGGGCATGGGTCCGCGCGTACGCATCCACACAGCCTGATGTGCGACGTGCCCTCCGTCCACTGTCGTGTAGATCGGCGCAGGGATGTGCCGCAGTTCGATGGGCCGTTCGGTGAAGTGACGCCTGGTCATCGGGTGCAGCCCGGTGAGCGTCGCCTCGACATCGCCGATCTCCTCCGGACCGGGCAGGCCGCCCGGCATGGTGGTGTGGTGTTCCAGTCCGGGGCTGTCGCTCTCGAACGAGGCGATCATCGAGAAGATCGGGACGCCCTCCTGGAACGCCTGGGTACGACGCGTCGAGAAGGAACGTCCGTCGTGGATGCGGTCCACCGAGAAGGTCAGCCCTCGGCTGGAGTCGCCCGGGCGCAGGAAGTACCCGTGCATCGAGTGCACGATGCGGTCGTCGGGCATCGTCCGCTCCGCTGCGACGATCGCCTGTGCGAGGACCTGACCGCCGAAGATCCGGCCGAGCGGCATGACCTGGGACACGCCGGTGAAGATGTCCTCGCTCGTCCGCGCGTCGCCGGACGACAGGTCGAGGACCGCGAGCATCGCCCCCACGGGGTCTGGTCCAACTGCCACGCTCGCTCCGATTCTGCCCGGTGCTTCCCGGACGCATCCCGCTTGGTAGTTTAGGGCGGATGCCGCCCCGTCTTCTGTTCCCCGATCCGACCACCGCCGCCGACGTCCTGACGTTCGCTCGTCGGGCGGCGCGCGTCGACGACGGCGCGATTCGCCTGCGCGCGGCAGCGGGCACGCTCGCGATGTCAGCGGCGGCGCTCGCCCCACGCGGTCTGCTCGAATCGGTGCCGACCATTCTCGGCATGCGCTTCCTGCCCATCGATCCCGAACTGGCGTGCGATCTCGTCGTGGATGCCGGTGCCCTCGGCGCCGACCCGGACCCGCACGCCGTCGCTTTGCCGGACAGCGCCGTCACCGCCACCTGGGCGGGCATGTCGCCACCGCGCACCGGCTGGCTGCAGGTCGGTCAGGTCACGACGTCGGTGCTCGCAGCGCGGGCGCAGTGGGGCATCGCCGCTGTCGCGGAGGCACTCCCGGCGGATCCGGGCGGAGATGTCGTGCGCGGCATCCGCGAGGTCGTCTGGGGCCCCGAGGATCCGGCCATGGGCGGGCTGGTCACAGGCGCGGCCTTCGCGGCGCACGCGTTCGGGTTCCTCGGCGATGGGGAGACCGCTGCGATCCTGCGCAGCGGAACCTGGACGCGGGTCACGCTGCGTCGCGGTCACGTGCTGATCCGCGCCGCAGGGCAGCCGTCGGGGCTGACGTCGGTCCGGCGTACCGGCGCCAACTGAGTCAGATCGCGGCCGCCGCGGCGCGTCCGGCGGTGCGGCCGGAGAAGAGGCAGCCGCCCAAGAACGTGCCCTCCAGCGCCCGGTAGCCGTGCACTCCGCCGCCGCCGAACCCTGCCGCCTCGCCGGCCGCGTACAGCCCGGGCACGGCAGTGCCGTCGTCTGCCAACGCGCGTCCGGACAGATCGGTGGAGATGCCGCCGAGGGTCTTGCGCGTCAGCACGTGCAGTTTCACGGCGATGAGCGGGCCGGAGGCCGGGTCGAGAATGCGATGCGGGGCGGCAGTGCGCACAAGCCGGTCCCCGCGATAGGCGCGCGCCGAGCGCAGCATCGCGATCTGGGCGTCCTTGGTGAAGTCGTTGTCCATCTCGCGGTCACGCGCCTCCACTTCAAGACGCACGCGGTCGGCGTCGAGGACGTCACCGCCCGGCAGCGCGCGCATGCCGGCGATCAGCGCGTCGAGGTCGGGGCGCACCACGAAGTCGGCACCGTGATCCAGGAAGTCCTGCACCGGGCCGGCCGCCCCCTTGCCGAGGCGCGACTTCACCAGCAGGGGCAGATCCCTCCCGGTCAGGTCGGGGTTCTGCTCACTGCCCGAGAGCGTGAACTCCTTCTCGACGATCGCCCGGGACAGTACGAACCAGGAGTGGTCGTGCCCCGTTGCCCGGAGATGCTCCAGAGTCCCGAGCGTGTCGAACCCGGGGAAGAGAGGCACGGGCAGCCGGCGCCCTGTCGCGTCGAGCCAGACCGAGGACGGACCGGGAAGGATCCGGATGCCGTGGCCGGGCCAGATGGGGTTCCAGTTCTGCAGCCCCTCGACGTAGTGCCACATCCGATCGCCGTTGATCAGTCGCGCGCCCGCGGCCGACGCGACCGGACGCATCGACCCGTCGACGTACGCCGGAACGCCGGTGACCATCGAGGCGGGCGCCGATCCGAGCCGCGCCGGCCACAGCTCCCGCACGAGGGTTTGATTGCCGCCGATGCCCCCTGACGAGACGACCGTCGCGCCGGCGGTTACCTCGAAGGCGCCGACGACGTCGCGGGTGCTCGCGACGCCCCGTGCCGCGCCGGACGGGGCGAGCACGTCGCCGGCCGCACCGACGACGGTGCCGTCGGATGTCGTCAGCGCGGTGACCCGGTGGCGCGGCAGCACCGTGACCAGCCCCGCGGCCTCGCCCTGCTCCACGACCGCGCGGAAAGTGTCGACCAGGGCCGGTCCGGTGCCCCACACGATGTGAAAGCGGGGGACGGAGTTTCCCGGACCGGTCGCTGTGTATCCGCCGCGCTCGGCCCACCCGACGACGGGGAAGAAGCCGACGCCCTTGTCGCGCAGCCACGCACGCTTCTCGCCGTGCGCGAAGTCCAGGTACGCTTCGGCCCAGCGGCGCGGCCAGGCGTCCTCTTCGCGGTCGAACCCGGCCGTGGCGAACCAGTCCTGACGGGCGAGGTCGAACGAGTCCTTGATGCCCATGCGCCGCTGCTCGGGCGAATCGATCAGGAACAGCCCGCCGAACGACCAGAACGCCTGGCCACCCAGGTTCGTGCGGGGCTCCTGGTCGACGATGACGACCTTCTTTCCGACCGTCACCGCCTCAGCGGCTGCCACGAGGCCGGCAAGACCCCAGCCGATGACCAGCACGTCGGCGGCATGGGTGTGGACGGACGCGGGCATTCACGACTCCTTCGTCGTATCCGGATGGAGGGGGAGGGAGCGGCCGGCAGCGGGGCGACGGGGACCGATGCCGGTCGGCTCGAACGTGTTCACCATCGCGTGGGCGGCCCGGTCGAGGTAGTCCCACAGCGTCGCCTCGTGCAGAGCCGAAAGTCCCAGCTCGTCGACGGCGGTGCGCATGTGCCGCAGCCAGCGATCGCGCGCATCCGGGTTCACGTGGAAGGGCACGTGACGCATGCGCAGACGCGGGTGCCCGCGCCGGTCGCTGTACGTCGAGGGGCCACCCCAGTACTGCACCAGGAAGAGGGTCAGCCGTTCGGCAGCCGGTCCCAGATCCTCTTCGGGGTACATCGGACGCAGGACGTCGTCGGCGGCGACCTCACGGTAGAACACGTCGACCAATCGGGCGAAGGTCGCGTACCCGCCGACCTCGTCGTAGAACGTCGCGGGTGCGGCATCGGCATCCGTCATGAAGATTCCTCTTCTCCTGCAGGCGCGTCCGAAGCAGCCGGCTTCGTGCGCGCGCCCTTCTTCGGACGCCACACGGGCCGCTCGGACACCCGCGCGACGGGCGTCGGCTTGGTCTTCGGCGGGTTCGCCCCCCTCACGCGCTGGGCGCCCTCCAGCCCGGTGAGCATGATCGTGTTCAGCTGCGGCAGGGTCAGCCCCATCGCATCGACGGCGCGCTTGAGGCGCATCCGCAGCTCGCGGGCGACGTCGTCCTTGGCGTTGGCGCGCGTCTTCATGACGAGCCGGATGACCAGCGCATCCCCGGCGATCGACTCCAGGCCCCAGACCTCCGGCTCCTCGAGGATGCGGGTGCGCCACTTGGGGTCCTTGGCCAGATCCTTCGCCGCCGCGAGCATGGCGTGCTCGACCTCGTCGATGTCCGCGTCGACCGGGACGGCGAGATCGATGATCACACGCGACCACCCCTGTGACATGTTGCCGATGCGGGTCACCTCGCCGTTGCGGACGTACCAGAGCGTGCCGTTGACATCGCGGACGTGCGTGATGCGAACGCTGACGTACTCGACGATCCCCGTCGCCAGTCCGAGATCCACGACGTCGCCGATCCCGATCTGATCCTCCGCGACGATGAAGATGCCGTTGAGGACGTCCTTGACGATGTTCTGCGCTCCGAAGCCGAGCCCGGCGCCGACCGCGGCCGACAGCAGCGCGAAGGAGCCCAGCACACTCTGATCGACGATGTTCACGACCAGCAGCAGCGCGACGATCACGATCACGACGTTGACGATGTTCTGCAGGATGGATCCGAGCGTCCGCGTGCGCTGAACGACCCGGATGGCCGCGAGAGGGGAGCGCTCCAGCGCCTGCGTGTCGTCGACGTTCGCCTTGCTCTTCGCGCCCGAGACGATGCGGTTGACGACGCGGCGGATGACGAAACGCAGCAGCCACGAGGCGAGCATGGCGCCCACGATGACGCCTGCGATCGCCAGCAGCTTCGTACCCGTCGCGAGCAGCAGCTGCAGCCACCACGGCCAGGACCACGGATCAGCCACCGCGGCGGCAAGAGGAATGATGATCATCGCCTCGATCCTAACGACGCTTCCCCGGCGGGCGGCTGTGCGCCGCCGTCACGGGTGGGCGTGCGCGGGGTCTCCGGGTTCGGGACGGACATGACCGAACCGGTGGGCGAGGATCACCGCATGGACGCGATCGCGCGCGCCCAGTGTGGCCAGCACCCTGCCGACGTGCGTCGTGACCGTCGACTCACCCCTGTGGACGGCACGGACCGCGGACGCCGATCGGCACGGGTCCGAGCCTAGGCATCGCGGGATCGCGGCATGGCCCACGAGGCGAGGAGCCCCGCGCGAGCTGGCGCACCCAGCGCACTCCCTCCGGATCGAGTCCGTTCACGGGCTCGTCGAGGATGAGCGTGCGCGGTCGCCAGCAGCGCGGCGGCGATGTCGAGCCGCTGGCCCATTCCGAGGAAGAACCTTCCGGCCCGCTTTCCCGCGACGGCGGTCAGTCCCGGCAGGACGCCACCTCCCTCTGTGGTGCCGATCAGACGAACCCGCCGTCCTCCCCGAGGATGAGCGGCGGGGAGGACGGCGGGGCGGGTGCGCGGTGGAGACTACTGCGCGTCGCGCGCCTGGACGCTGAGCGCCCGCTCGACGCCCGCGAGGTTCTCATGCACGAGCCGACGCAGGGCGGGCGGCGCGTCGGCGTGCTCGTCGAGCCACGCCTGCGTCGCGTCCCGCAGGGTCGTGTCGGCCAGGGGCGCGGGATACAGGCCGGTGATCAGATAGTTGGCGATCTGGTAGGTGCGGCTGTTCCAGATCGGCAGCAGCATCTCGAAGTAGGGGCCCACGAAGGCCTCGAGCGCCTCGAGGCCGGCCGGGTGCACGAAGCCGAGCGCGGCGGAGCGCACGACGGTGTTCGGCAGATCCGCGGTCTCGATGAGCGCGGACCAGCTCTCCTGCTTCGCCGCGACGGTCGGCAGCGCGGCCTTGGCCTGCGCGGCGAACTCGCCGCCCTTGGCGGTGTTGTCAGCGGCGAGGGCCGCGTCGATCTCGGCCGAGGCGACCACCCCGCCTGCAGCGAGGGAGACCAGCAACGTCCAGGACAGGTCGGCATCGATCTCGAGTCCGTCCAGGACGGTCTCACCGTCGCGCAGTGCGCGCACCTGCTCCCATTGGGCGGGCGTCGAGGCGGCGCTCGCGAACGCCGTGACGAACTGCAGCTGGCTGTCGCTCCCGGTCTCGGCGGCCTGGGCGAGGGCCCACAGCCCGTCCGCGACGCGCGTGCGCGCCTGGGAGCGTGTGGCGGGCGCGACGTACGCGTTCGCCGCCAGCTGCAGCTGCGCGAGGGTCGTGCGCACCGTGGTCGACTCCGTCTCCGCGCCGATGTTGCGCAGGACGAGGTCGACGTAGTCCGAAGCCGACGACTCGGCGTCGCGGGTCTGGTCCCAGGCGGCGCCCCAGACGAGCGAGCGCGCGAGCGGGTCGCTGATCTTGCCGAGGTGCGCGATCGCGGTCTGCAGCGAGCGCTCGTCGAGACGGATCTTCGCGTAGGCGAGGTCCTCGTCGTTGAGCAGGACGAGTGCCGGGCGGCGCCGCCCCTTGAGCTCGGGGACCTCGGTCAGATCGCCGTCCACATCGATCTCGATGTGGTGCGTGCGCACGAGCGCGTCGCCGTCGAGATCGTAGAAGCCGACGCCGAGACGGTGCGGCCGGATGGTGGGGTAGTCGGCCGGAGCCGTCTGCACGATCGCGAACCGGGTGATCGTGTCGTCCGCGTCCGTCTTGATCTCGGGCGAGAGGGTGTTGACGCCCGCCGTCTCGAGCCACTTCTTCGACCATGTGGTCAGCTCTCGGCCACTGGTGGCCTCGAGCTCGACGAGCAGGTCGCTCAGCTCGGTGTTGCCCCACGCGTGCTTCTGGAAGTACGCGGACACACCGGCGAAGAACGCCTCGATGCCGACCCACGCGGCCAGCTGCTTGAGGACCGAGCCGCCCTTGGCGTACGTGATGCCGTCGAAGTTGACCTGTACGTCTTCGAGGTCGTTGATCGTGGCCACGACGGGGTGGGTGGAGGGAAGCTGGTCCTGGCGGTACGCCCAGGTCTTCTCCATCGCGTTGAACGTGGTCCACGCCTCGGTCCACTCGGTGGCCTCGGCGGTCGCGATCGTCGAGGCCCACTCGGCGAACGACTCGTTCAGCCAGAGGTCGTTCCACCACTTCATCGTGACGAGGTCGCCGAACCACATGTGCGCCAGCTCGTGCAGGATCGTGACGACGCGGCGCTCCTTCACGGCGTCGGTGACCTTCGAGCGGAACACATAGGTCTCGGTGAACGTCACCGCACCCGCGTTCTCCATCGCCCCGGCGTTGAACTCCGGCACGAACAGCTGGTCGTACTTGGCGAACGGGTAGGCGACGCCGAATTTGCTCTCGAAGTACGCGAAGCCCTGCCGGGTCTTGTCGAAGATGTAGTCGGCGTCCAGGTGCTGCCACAGGCTCTTCCGGCCGTAGACGCCCAGGGGGATGATCCGGCCCGAAGCGCTGGTCAGCTCCGAGAAGGTCGCCTCGTACGGTCCGGCGACGAGCGCCGTGATGTAGGACGAGATGCGCGGTGTGGGCTCGAAGCGCCAGGTCGCCGTGCCGTCGCCGTGCTTCTGCGCTGCGGGAGTGGGGGAGTTGGAGACGACCTTCCACGGCTCCGGCGCGGTGACCGTGAACTGGAACGTCGCCTTCAGATCGGGCTGTTCGAAGACCGCGAACACGCGGCGGGAGTCCGGCACCTCGAACTGCGAGTACAGATAGACCTCGTCGTCGACGGGGTCGACGAAGCGGTGCAGGCCCTCACCGGTGTTCGTGTAGAGCGCGTCGGCGTCGACGACGAGCACGTTCTCCGCGGCGAGGCCGTCGAGCGCGATCCGTGCGTCCGCGAACGCGATCGCCGGATCGATCGTGCGGCCGTTGAGGGTGATCTCGTGGACGTCGCGGGCGATGAGATCGACGAAGGTCGAGGCACCGGCGGTGGCCGCGAAGCGCACGGTCGTGCGAGAGCCGAAGACCTCCGCGCCTCTCGTCAGGTCGAGCGCGATCTCGTAGGACTGCGTGTCGACGACGGCGCGACGCTCCTGCGCCTCGATGCGGGTGAGGTTCTCTCCAGGCACTGCGATTCTCCCGTGGGTGAGGATGGGATGCCGCGAGCAGGCGCTGCTGGCGCCGACGGCAACTGCACCAGCCTACGTCAGCGACCCGCCCACCGACACGACGGTCCACGTCCGATTCCCCCTCTACCCGGGGCCGCTACCCGGGGCCGCCGACCGTGTCGCGGCGGACATGATCGCGCGCGTGGGCCACGGCGTCGTCGAGGCTCGTGAACAGGTGCCGGTGGTGGCGCAGGGCGCCGAGGACGCCGACGGCCCGGAACAGCTCGACATGCCCCTCCTGCACGCCCTTGATGAGGACGGTCACGCCGCGACGTTCGAGCTGCTGCACGATCTCACCGAGGACATGGGCACCGGTCGCGTCGACGAGCTCGATCTGCGACATCCGCAGGATCACCACCGAGACGCCCTTCACAGCCGTCACCTCGGCAAGCACCCGGTCCGCTGCCGCGAAGAAGAGCGGGCCGTCGACGCGGATCACCGCGATCCTCTCGTCGCCCGGGCATGCATCACCGGCCAGCTCCTCCCGGGCCACGCCGGTCGCGCGGGACAGGTTCCGCAACGCGAACACCCCGGCGACGACCACGCCGATCATCACGGCGACGATGAGGTCGACGGACACCGTGACGATCGCCGTCACGACGTAGGCGGCCGCGTCCGCACGCGTCGACCGCAGGATCGACCGCGCCGTGGCCGTATGCACCATCCGGATCGCGGTCACCATGAGCACCGCCGACAGGGCGGCCAGCGGAATCGTCCCCACCGGTCCGGCGACGACCATGACGACCAGCAGCAGCACGAGCGCGTGCGTGAGCGAGGCGAGCCGGCTCCGGCCCCCGGAGCGGATGTTCACGGCGGTGCGCGCGATGGCGCCGGTGGCCGGCATCCCCCCGAAGAAGCCGGCCGCGATCGAGGCCAGTCCCTGCCCGACCAGTTCGCGGTCCGGGTCGTAGATGCCCGTGTCGGCCAGGGAGGCGGCGACGCGCGCCGACAGGAGCGATTCGATCGCCGCGAGGGCGGCGACGGTGACGGCCGGCAGGGCGAGGGTCACGAACAGCTGTCCGTCGATGAGGGGGAGGGTCGGCGCGGGCAGCGCGCCGGGCAGCGCGCCTATCACCGCCAGCGGCGTAGGCAGCAGCAGGGCGAGGACGGTGACCACGATGATCCCCACCAGGGATCCGGGGATGCCGGGGTGCACCCGCGGCAGCAGGACCATGCACGCCGCGATGATCGCGACGGCGCCGAGCGCCCACAGGAGGTATGCGGCGTCGGCCGCAGCCAGTGCCTCGATCGCGGTGAGGACGACGTTGCCGTGTGCACCTCCGGCGTTGTCGGGGGCCGTCAGCGCCGGGACCTGCTGGAGGAAGATGATGACGGCGATGCCGAGGGTGAACCCTTCGATCACCGGCCAGGGGATGAACGACACGGCGCGGCCGAGGCGTGCCGCGCCCGCGATCAGGACGATGGCGCCCGCCATCACGCTCACGACGGCGACCGCACCCGCCCCGTGGACGGCGACGATCGGCGCGAGCACGACCACCATGGCCCCGGTGGGTCCCGACACCTGCACGTGCGAGCCGCCGAAGACCGCCGCGATCACGCCCGCGACGATCGCCGTGATCAGGCCCGCCTCGGCGCCCACGCCCGAGGAGATCCCGAACCCGAGGGCCAGCGGCAGCGCAACGATGCCGACGGTCAGCCCCGCGAGCAGGTCGCCGCGCCACGTGCGCCCGACGCCGTGGTAATCGGCGCGGGACGGGAGCAGGCTCCGCAGGTGCCCTCGGACGCGTCTCATGCGGGGACGGACGGCAGCGCCGGCAGTGCGCGTGCGTCCTCGAGACGCGCCCCGTCCGCCGCCAGCACATCGAGGAGGAAGATGCGGGCCGCCGCGAGCATCTCGGCCACCGCCGGATGCGCGAGCCGATAGTAGACGTGGCTGCCGCGCCGCTCGGACTCGACCAGCCGGTGGCGCCGCAGCACGGCGAGGTGCTGGGAGAGATGAGACGCCTCCAGCCCGAGCTGGTGCAGGAGATCGGCGACGCTGCGCTCCGGAGCCGCCGCGAGCAGCTCGAGCGTGCGGATGCGGAACGGATGGGCGAGCCCCTTGAACAGGTTCGACTTCACCTCGTAGAGCGGCCGGTCGGAACTGGTTAATGGCATGATGGATCCATCATATGGACTCGGATGGGCCCCGAGGTCTTCGTAGGATGGACCCATGCGCATCCACATCGCGACCGATCACGCCGGCCTCGAGTTCTCCACGCAGCTGCAGGCCCACCTGGCCGACCAGGGGCACGAGGTCGTCGATCACGGTCCGCTCGAGTACGACCCGCTGGACGACTACCCGGCCTTCTGCATCCGCGCCGCGCAGGCGGTCGTCCGCGATCAGACGGCGGGGGTCACGGCCCTCGGCGTCGTGTTCGGCGGGTCCGGCAACGGGGAGCAGATCGCTGCCAACAAGGTCACCGGTGTCCGCGCGGCCCTGGTCTGGAACCTGTCCACCGCCGAACTGGCACGGGAGCACAACGATGCGAACGTGATCTCGATCGGGGCGCGCCAGCACACGTTCGACGAGGCCGTCGCCTTCATCGACCGCTTCATCGCCACGCCGTTCACCGGCGAGGAGCGGCATGCCCGCCGTATCGGCCAGCTCGCCGCGTTCGAGACCGACGGCGCTCTCGCACCCGATCCGCGCGCGCGCTGATGCCCGAGGGTCACTCCGTCCACCGCATCGCGCGCCAGTTCGCCCGCAACTACGTCGACCGCGCGGTGGCCGCGTCGAGCCCGCAGGGCAGGTTCGTCGAGGGTGCCGCGGTCATCGACGGCAGGACCGCCACGGCCGTCCGCGCTGTGGGCAAGCAGATGTTCCTGGAGTTCGACGACGAGCTGTGGCTGCGGATCCATCTCGGCATGTACGGGGCATGGGACTTCTCGGGCGAGATCCTCGTCGACCCGACGATCGCCTCGGCGAACGGGCGGATGGGCCAGACCAATCAGCGAGGCACCGACCTGGCGCCCGTGTTCGACGCGGCGGGGGAGAACTCGCTGTCGTCGATCGGCGCTCCGCGTCGCTCCCGCGTTCACGTGCGCATGAGCGAACAGACGACCGGTCTCGCAGACGACGGCGACCAGTGGCCGCCGCCCGTGGTCGGACAGGTGCGCCTGCGTCTGATGACCGAGGTCACCTGTGCCGACCTGCGCGGCCCGACGGCGTGCGAGCTGCAGACGGCGGAGGACATGCTCGCCACACTCGCCAAGCTCGGTCCGGATCCGCTCGTGGGCGACCCTGCCGAGGGGGAGGAGCGGTTCACCGCGGTCGTGCGCCGCAAGCCGACCCCGATCGGGCTTCTCCTGATGGATCAGAGCGTCGTGAGCGGGATCGGCAACGTCTACCGTGCCGAGATGCTGTTCCGGGCACGACTGGACCCGCACACCCCCGGTCGGGACGTGCCGGAGGAACTGGTTCGCGAACTGTGGCGGGACTGGGTGCGCCTGCTGCCGATCGGCGTCGATACGGGACAGATGATGACGATGGACGATCTGGACCCCGACGCCCATCGCAGGGCGATGGCCCACCGCGATGACCGCCACTGGGTGTACCACCGCGCCGGGCTGCCGTGCCGGGTCTGCGGGACGGCGATCGTCCTCGAGGAGATGGGCGCCCGAAAGCTCTACTGGTGCCCGTCCTGCCAAGCGTGACCGGGGTCCCGCGCCGACTGCATTCCATTGCGGGACTCCTAGGCTGGGGCGCATGAGACAGAATCCCAGCTTCGCGATGACCGATGTCACCGAGCTGCGCCGTGTCATCGACGCGAACCCCTGGATGACGCTCGTCAGCGCCGGCCCCGACGGCCTCGTCGCCTCGCACTACGCGGTCCTGCTGGACGAGGATCGCGACGACCTCACGGTCGTGGGCCATGTCGGCAAGCCCGACGATGCGATCCACGGGCTCGGGGAGCGCGAGCTCCTGGTGGTCGTCCAGGGACCGCACGGCTATGTCTCCCCGGGCTGGTACCCGCCCGACCAGCCCAACGTGCCCACCTGGAACTTCGTCTCCGTGCATCTGTCGGGCGTGCCCGAGATCCTCAGCGCCGAGGAGAACCTGTCCGTGCTGGAGCGGCTCGTGGCACGGTTCGAGTCCGCCCTGCCGGCTCCCCGTCTCATGTGGGAGCCGCCGAACGATCCGGAGTACGTCCGGCGGCTCGAACGGGGCACGGTCGGCTTCCGGCTCACTCCGACCCGGGTGGTCGCCAAGCGCAAGCTCAGCCAGAATCGTCCCGACGAGACGGTCGACACGATCATCGCGGCACTGGATGCCGGGACGAGCCCCTACGCCGATCCGCGCCTGGCTGGGGAGATGCGCCGCGCGCACGACGCGATCCGCGGCGCGCGGGCGCAGCTCCTCCCCTCCGGTGTCGCCGATGCCGATTCGGACGGTTCTGAGGTCGGAGGAGCCCGATCTTGAGGAGTCATGCATCGCAGGGCGAGCGGGTCGACGTCATCGTCGGCGCGCGCCTGACCGGAGCCGACCGGCTCGATCCCTTCGGCGACGACCCCGTCGACGTGCACCTGCGTGACGGCCGCATCGCCGACATCGCGCCGGCGGGGGCGCTGCCGCGCCGCGGCGCCGTGGTCGACGCGCACGGCGGCTGGGTGATCCCCGGCCTGTGGGACCACCACGTCCACACCGTGCAGTGGGCCCTCGCCGCGCAGCGCGAGCCGCTCGGCGGCGCGGGCAGTGCCGCCGAGGCGGCGGCCATCATGGGAGCGGCCCCCGTGCGCGACGGCCGCCGTGTCGGCACCGGCTTCCGGGATGCACTCTGGCCCGACACACCGTCCCTCGAGCTCCTCGACGCGGCGACGGGCCGGATCCCGACCTACCTCATCAACGCCGACGTGCACAGCGTGTGGCTCAACTCCGCAGCGCTCCGCCTCGAGGGCTTTCCGGCGACCGACGAAGGCCTGTTGCGCGAGGAGCCTGCCTTCGAGATCTCCCGCCGCCTCAACGCCGCCGATCCGGCGACCGGCGACCGGCTGGTGGACGCCGCGCTGCGCGAGGCCGCCGCTCGGGGCATCGTCGGCATCGTCGACTTCGACATGGCCTGGAACGCCGAGGCGTGGGTGCGGCGACGGGATGCCGGGTTCGACACGACGCGCGTCTCGTTCGGCGTCTACCCGGCGCTGCTCGACCGTGCCATCGCCGAGGGGCTCGAGACCGGCGACGCGCTGGATGCCGCAGGGCTCGTGCGCATGGGACCGCTGAAGGTGATCACCGACGGGTCGCTGGGGACGCGTACCGCGGCCTGCTCGCACGCCTATCCAGACGATCCGCGCAACCACGGACTCCTGACCGTCCCGCCGGACCGGCTGCAGGAGCTCCTCACGGTCGCGACCGGAGCCGGGCTGGCCTCGGCCGTGCACGCGATCGGCGACCTCGCCAACACGCACGCCCTCGATGCGTTCGCCCTCACCGGAGCCCACGGCACGATCGAGCACGCCCAGCTGGTCGCCCATGCCGACATCGCCCGCTTCGCGCGGCTGGGCATCGGAGCGAGCGTGCAGCCGGAGCACGCGGTGGACGACCGGGACGTGACCGATATGGTGTGGGCGGATCAGACCGCGCTGGCCTACCCGCTGCGCGCGCTGGCCGATGCCGGTGCGAACCTGCTGTTCGGCTCCGACGCGCCGGTCGCGCCGCTGGACCCCTGGGCGGCGATGGCCGCCGGCGTGCACCGCACGCGCGACGGCCGCCCGGCGTGGCGCGCAGAGCAGGCGGTGGACGCCGCGACCGCCCTGGCGGCGTCGACCGCGGGCGGGTCGGTCACCGGCAGCGCCCTGTCGCCGGGCGACATCGCCGATCTGGCAGTCATCGACCGCGACCCGCTCACCGCAGGCGAGGCCGACCTGCGCGCCACGCGCGTCGCGGGCACGCTGCTGGCGGGCCGGCTCACGCACCTGCACTGACACGCAGAAGGCCCCGGGCAGTGCCCGGGGCCTTCTGCGGTCAGATGCGGGTTACTCCGCGATGTGCGCGAAGAGGAACCAGCGGTCCTTGTCGAGGCCGGCCTTGATGGCGATGGCCACGTCCTGGCTGGTCAGGTCGGTCTCGTCCAGACCGTCGATCGCGGCCTGCACGTCGGCCAGCACAGCATCCATGTCGGTGATGACGGCCTTGATCTCGTCGCGCCACTGCGCGAAGCCGGCCGGAACCGCGGTGCTCGTCTTCTCGGCGACCGCCGAGACGCGAGCGTCGATCGGCAGGCCGAGGGCGACGATCCGCTCTGCGGCGAGGTCGGCGAAGCCCTGCGCGTTGGCGACGAGGGTGTCGAGGAGCTCGTGAATGGCGATGAAGTTGCTGCCGCGGACGTTCCAGTGCGCCTGCTTGCCGTTGACGGCCAGTGCCTGCAGGCCGAGCACGACCGGCGTCAGCAGCTGGGCGGTGCTCGCTGCGGCCTCCGAGTCGGCGATGGTCGCGGGGATGGTCTGCGTCTTGGTCATGTCGTTTCGCCTCCGTAATCGCTGGGTGTCGCCCTGCTCTGAATCAAACGCTACTCACCGTGAGACATTCCGCAAGCAAGAGAAGGCTGGGCTTACCGCGTGTTTCCGCGGATGTCGGCCTGTGTAGGGTCGAGGTCATGACCGTCGCCGCCGATGCCTCCGTCCTGTCCGTCTCGGGGAAGGACCCCCAGCTCGACCCGTCGAGTTTCGTGGCCGCCGGTGCGCGCATCGTCGGCGACGTCACCCTCGCCGAGGGGGCCAGCGTCTGGTACAACGCGGTGGTCCGCGGCGACAGCGCGTCGATCACCCTCGGCGCCGGCAGCAACCTGCAGGACAACGTGTCGGTGCACGTCGACGCGGGGCATCCTGTCGTCATCGGCGCGAACGTGTCGGTCGGGCACAACGCGGTCGTGCACGGGTGCACGATCGGCGACGGTTCCCTCATCGGCATGGGCAGCGTCGTGCTCTCGGGAGCACAGATCGGCAGCGGATGCCTCATCGCCGGGGGAGCGGTCGTCCTGGAGGGCACCGTCGTCCCGGACGGCTCGCTCGTCGCAGGTGTGCCCGCGAAGGTCCGCCGCGAACTCAGCGACGACGAGCGCGCCGGCATCCTGCGCAACGCACAGATCTATCGTGAGCACTCGGCGCGCCATATGGCCGCGCAGCCGGGCCGCTGACTCGCAGATCTTCGGAGACCCTCGCGCCGTCGGACAGACCGCCGGCGCAGGCCCCGAGATTGCGCAGATCCCCGAAGTCGTGACGGCGGCTCCTGAGAGCTCCTGGAGGGGATGACGGGAATCGAACCCGCACCATCAGTTTGGAAGACTGAGGCTCTACCATTGAGCTACATCCCCGCAGCGGCGTGGCCGCGGTACTCGAAAGTCTACAGGCCGACGTCGGCTAGACTGACCAACGGCCGTTTTTCGGCGCTCGCCTGCGTGCGCGCCCGGGGCGTAGCTCAGCTTGGTAGAGCGCCCGCTTTGGGAGCGGGAGGCCGCAGGTTCAAATCCTGTCGCCCCGACCACGGCCCGTCACAGACCCAGAGACCCAGACCCCAGCGGACGTGCCTGTGCGCGGCCGGAAACAAGGAGAACGAACAGGTATGGTCACCAGCACCGTCGAGACGCTCAGCCCGACGCGCGTGAAGCTCCACATCACGGTCACCCCGGATGAGCTCAAGCCCAGCATCACGCACGCGTACGAGCACATCGCCCAGGACGTCCAGATCCCTGGATTCCGCAAGGGCAAGGTGCCGGCGCCGATCATCGACCAGCGCATCGGCCGCGGCGCCGTCCTGGAGCACGCGGTGAGCGAAGGGCTGGACACCTTCTACCGAGAGGCCGTCTCCGCCAACGAGGTGCGCATCGTCGGCCGTCCGTCGGCCGAGATCGTCGAGTGGCCCAGCGAGAAGGACTTCTCCGGTGATCTCAAGGTCGAGGTCGAGGTCGACGTGCGTCCCGAGATCGAGCTGCCGTCCTTCGCCGACATCACCCTCGAGGTCGACGCCGTCGAGACCGACGCCGCCGCCGTCGATGCCGAACTCGACCGCCTGCGCGGGCGCTTCGGCACGCTCGTGACCGTGGAGCGTCCGGCTTCCACCGGAGACTTCGTCGAGCTGAACCTGGTCGCCACGATCGACGGCGCCGAGATCGACCGTGCCGAGGGCGTGTCGTACGAGGTCGGCTCCGGCGAGCTGCTCGAGGGCATCGACGAGGCCGTCGACTCGCTCACGGCCGGCGAAGAGACCACCTTCCGTTCCACGCTCGTGGGCGGCGACCACGCGGGCGAAGAGGCCGAGGTCACGGTCACCGTGACGTCGGTGAAGGAGCGCGAGCTCCCCGAGGCGGACGACGACTTCGCGCAGATCGCCAGCGAGTTCGACACGATCGCCGAGCTGCGCGACAGCCTGGTCGAGCGCGTCAGCCAGCAGTCCGTGTACACGCAGGGCGCGGCGGCCCGCGACAAGCTGGTCGAGGCGCTGCTCGAGAAGATCGAGATCCCCGTTCCCGCGCAGATCGTCGAGGACGAGGTGCACGCGCACCTCGAGGGCGAGGGACGTCTCGAGGACGACGAGCACCGCGCTGAGGTGACCGAGGCGAGCGAGAAGCAGTTCCGCACGCAGGTCGTGCTCGACAAGCTCGCCGAGGTGCACCAGGTGCAGGTATCACAGGAGGAGCTCACCCAGTACCTGATCCAGTCTGCGGCGCAGTACGGCATGGCCCCGCAGGAGTTCGTCGATGCATTGCAGCAGGGCGGCCAGCTGCAGCTCATGGTCGGCGAGGTCGCGCGCAACAAGGCGCTCGCGCTCGCCCTGGGCAAGGTGACGGTGGTCGACACCAACGGCACGCCCGTCGACCTTACCGGCTTCGTCGCCGTCGAGGGCGAGGCGCCGGCCGAGGCTGAGGATGCCGGCGAGGCGGAGCCCGCGGAGAAGGCCCCCGCGAAGAAGGCTCCGGCCAAGAAGGCTCCCGCCAAGAAGGCCGACGCCGCCGAGGACGCCCCGGCCGCGAAGAAGGCCCCCGCGAAGAAGGCCCCCGCCAAGAAGGCCCCGGCCAGCAAGGCTGCCGCGGAGAAGGCCGACGCCGCCGAGGACGCCCCGGCAGCGAAGAAGGCCCCGGCCAGCAAGGCTGCCGCGGAGAAGGCCGACGCCGCCGGGGACGCCCCGGCAGCGAAGGCTCCGGCCAAGAAGGCCCCCGCCAAGCGGACGACCAAGAAGGCCGCGGACACCGACGCCGAGTGATCGGCTGAGCCGTACGAAGGCGGTGGCACCCCTGGGGGCGTCCACCGCCTTCGCCATCGAGAGGAGCGTCGCCGTGGTCGACTGGCAGGATCGGGTGGATGCCGTCTGGTCGGACGCTGCGCTGACCGATGCCGCGCGCATCGCGGCGATCGACGCGCTGGCCTCGGAGCGACCCACGCACGACGCCCGGGCGCTGTTCGAACGCGCGGGGGCGCGTGATGCGGCCGGCGACGAGTGCGCCGCCGAATCGCTCTACCGCGCGGCGCTCGCCTCGGGGCTGACCGGCGCCGCGCGCACGCAGGCGCTCATCCAGCTCGCGAGCACGGTGCGCAATCTGGACCGTCCCGACGAGAGCCTCTCGCTGCTGCGCGAGGCCGCCGACGTCGACGACGGCACCCTCGCCGACGCGATCGACGCCTTCGCTGCGCTGGCCCACTTCTCCGCGGGGGAGCCCGCGGCGGCACTGGCCGTGGCGCTGCGCCGACTCGCGCCCACGCTCTCGATGTACGGCCATTCGATCGCCGCATACGCCGACGATGTGGCTCCGGCGTCGGACTGACCCGTATGCCGACGGCGAACACGGGCGGCGCGGGCCCGGCACGTCGGTAGATTCGATGCGAACGGTAACCCGGAATCAGGAGCACCCATGGCTGAACCCCTTGTCGCGACGAGCGTCTTCGACAGGCTGCTGAAAGACCGCATCATCTGGCTCGGGTCGGAGGTGCGCGATGAGAACGCCAACGAGATCTGCGCCAAGATCCTCCTCCTCGCGGCCGAGGACTCCGAGCGCGACATCTACCTGTACATCAACTCGCCCGGCGGATCGATCACCGCGGGCATGGCGATCTACGACACGATGCAGTTCGTGCCCAACGACATCGTCACCGTCGGCATCGGCATGGCCGCGTCGATGGGGCAGCTGCTGCTGACGGCGGGGACGAAGGGCAAGCGCTACATCACGCCGAACGCCCGCGTGCTCCTGCACCAGCCCCACGGTGGCTTCGGCGGGACCTCGAGCGACATCCAGACCCAGGCGCAGCTCATCCTCGACATGAAGAAGCGTCTCGCCGAGATCACGGCGGCGCAGACGGGGAAGACCGTCGAGCAGGTCAACGCCGACGGCGACCGCGACCGATGGTTCACCGCCGACGAGGCGCTCGAGTACGGCTTCGTCGACCACATCCGTGAATCCGCCTCCGATGTCATCGGCGGCGGCGGGACCGAGAACTGAGCACCGGAGGACACCCGAGAATGAACACCCCGACCTTCGGCATCCCCCAGGGACTGCAGATGCCTGCCAGCCGCTACATCCTCCCGCAGTTCGAGGAGCGCACGGCGTACGGCTACAAGCGGCAGGATCCCTACAACAAGCTGTTCGAGGACCGCGTCATCTTCCTGGGCGTCCAGGTCGACGACGCCTCGGCCGACGACGTCATGGCCCAGCTGCTCGTGCTCGAGTCGCAGGATCCCGACCGCGACATCATCATGTACATCAATTCGCCCGGCGGCTCGTTCACGGCGATGACGGCCATCTACGACACGATGCAGTACGTCTCGCCCGAGATCCAGACGGTCGTGCTCGGCCAGGCGGCCTCGGCCGCCTCGGTTCTGCTCGCGGCCGGTGCGCCGGGCAAGCGCCTCGCGCTGCCCAACGCCCGCATCCTGATGCACCAGCCCGCCGTCGGCGAGGCCGGTCACGGACAGGCGTCGGACATCGAGATCCAGGCAGCGGAGATCCTCCGCATGCGGACCTGGCTCGAAGAGACGATGGCGAAGCACACGAACAAGACCCAGGCCGAGGTCCACAAGGACATCGACCGCGACAAGATCCTGTCGGCCGCTGAGGCTCTCGAGTACGGGATCGTCGATCAGGTGCTCACCTCGCGCAAGCGCACACCCGCCGCGATCACCTCCTGATCATGCGCCGGATGCCCTGTCTCCTCGTGGACAGGGCATTCCGCGTTTCGCGGTGTTGTACAAAGCGCGTCGCAATCCGGCGTGATGTCGGCACCAGCGATTAGGCTCGAAGTCGGTCCTGAGTCATCTCCGGAGGAGGAGCAGCATGGCACGCATCGGTGAGAGCGCCGACCTGTTCAAATGCTCCTTCTGCGGCAAGAGCCAGAAGCAGGTGCAGCAGCTGATCGCCGGACCCGGCGTCTACATCTGCGACGAGTGCGTCGAGCTGTGCAACGAGATCATCGAAGAGCGCATGGCCGAGTCGGCCGACGGCACGGTCGCCGAGTTCGACCTGCCCAAGCCGCGGGAGATCTTCGCATTCCTCGAGGAGTACGTCGTCGGGCAGGATCCCGCCAAGCGCGCCCTCGCCGTCGCCGTCTACAACCACTACAAGCGCGTGCGAGCCCACGGCACGCTCCAGCCGGCCGAGCAGCGCGCCGACGAAGTCGAGATCGCCAAGAGCAACATCCTTCTGCTGGGCCCGACCGGCTGTGGCAAGACCTACCTCGCGCAGACGCTCGCGAAGCGCCTCAACGTCCCGTTCGCGGTGGCGGACGCCACGGCGCTCACCGAAGCGGGATACGTCGGAGAGGATGTCGAGAACATCCTGCTCAAGCTCCTCCAGGCCGCCGACTTCGACGTCAAGCGCGCCGAGACCGGGATCATCTACATCGACGAGGTCGACAAGATCGCGCGCAAGGCGGAGAACCCGTCGATCACGCGCGACGTTTCCGGTGAGGGCGTGCAGCAGGCACTGCTGAAGATCCTCGAGGGCACCGTCGCCTCGGTGCCGCCGCAGGGCGGACGCAAGCATCCGCACCAGGAGTTCATCCAGATCGACACGACGAACGTCCTGTTCATCGTGGCCGGCGCCTTCGCAGGACTCGAGGACATCATCTCCTCGCGCGTCGGCAAGCACGGTGTCGGGTTCGGTGCTCCGCTGCATGAGAAGGGCAAGGACCTCGACCTCTTCAGCGAGGTCCTTCCCGAAGACCTGCACAAGTTCGGTCTCATCCCGGAGTTCATCGGGCGTCTTCCGGTCGTGACCTCGGTGTCGCCGCTGGATCAGACCGCGCTCATCGAGATCCTGACCGGGCCGAAGAACGCGTTCGTCAAGCAGTACCAGCGGATGTTCCAGCTGGACGGCGTCGAGCTGGAGTTCGAGGATGAGGCGCTGCTGGCCATCGCCGACCTGGCTGTGGCCCGGAAGACAGGCGCCCGCGGACTTCGGGCGATCCTCGAGGATGTGCTCGGGCCGATCATGTTCGAGATCCCTTCCTCCGAAGACGTCGACAAGGTCATCGTGACGCGCGCCGCCGTCACCGACGGCGCCGCGCCGACCTTCGTGCTCCGGCAGAAGCGCAAGAGCGCCTGACCGGATGCCGGCGCCTCGATGTCCGGGGTCGGCCGTAGCGTGGACTCCATGACACGGATCGTCTTCGACACCGCGACCGCCCTCAACGGCTGGATCGCCGACGAGCAGAGCTCGCTGGACTGGTTGTTCGCCGTCGACGGGGGCACGACGCCCGACGCCGAGGTGCTCCCGACCGACGCCGGCGTCCTCGTCGAGGGGTCGACGACGTACGAGTGGGTCCTCGCCCACGAGGACATCCTGGCGCACCCGGAACGGTGGCAGAACTTCCACGGCGATCGACCGACCTTCGTCTTCACGACGCGTGACCTGCCGATCCCAGCCGGTGCGGATGTCACCCTGGTCTCGGGATCCGTCGAGGAGGTACTGCCGCGGTTGCGCACCGCCGCGGGGGAGACGGACATCTGGGTCGTCGGCGGGGGAGACCTGGCAGGTCAGTTCCTCGATGCCGGTGCACTCGATGAGATCGCCGTCTCTGTGGCCCCGGTCCTTCTCACCGGCGGCGCGCCCTTGCTCCCGCGCCGTATCGGCTCGGATCGACTGCGCCTGAAGTCGGCGAAGGCGGTCGGTCAGTTCGCCCGACTGGTCTACGAGGTCCTGCCCCCGCGGTGACCGCCTCCGGCCCTCACGAGGCGAGTCCGCGCCGCTGCAGCAGGGGTGCGATGTCAGCGTCCTTCCCGCGGAAGTCGCGGTACGCCGCCAGCGGATCCTTCGCGCCGCCGACACCGAGCAGTCGCTCGCGGAACCGATCACCGTTCGCGCGGGTCAGACCGCCGTTCTCCCGGAACCACTCGACCGTATCCGCGTCGAGCACTTCGCTCCAGATGTAGGAGTAGTAGCCGGCACTGTAGCCGCCGGCGAACACATGGGCGAAGTAGGTCGACGAGTAGCGGGTCGGCACCACGGGGTTCTCGAGTCCGATGTCAGCGAGCGCCGCCGCTTCGAAAGCGGCGACGTCGATGTCGGCGGCTGCGTCTGCGGCGCTGAGGGAGTGCCACGCCTGATCGAGCCAGGCCGCCGCCAGGTACTCGCTCGTCGCGAAGCCCTGGTTGAACGTCTCGGATGCCGCGAGCTTGTCGACCACGCTCTGGGGGAGCGGCTCCCCGGTGTCGGCATGCCGCGCGTAGCCCGCGAGGATCTCGGGCCAGTAGATCCACATCTCGTTGACCTGACTCGGGAACTCCACGAAATCGCGGAAGACGGCGGTGCCCGCGAAGTGCGGGTAGGTGACGGTGGCGAACAGTCCGTGGAGGGCATGGCCGAACTCGTGGAACAGGGTCGTGACCTCGTCGAGTGTGAGCAGGGTCGGCGCGCCCGGGGCGGGCTGAGGCACATTGAGGTTGTTCACCACGATCGGCTGGGTGCCGCGCAGGTGCGCCTGCGAGACGATCGAGTTCATCCACGCCCCGCCGCGCTTGGTGTCGCGCGTGTACAGGTCCAGCACGAACAGGCCGAGACCGCTGCCGTCGGCCTCGTGGAGTTCGAACACCCGCGCGTCCGGGTGATACGCAGGCAGATCGTCGCGTTCGGTGAAGGTCACACCGTACAGCGCGGTCGCCGCGCGGAACACGCCGTCCTGCAGGACGCGCTCGGCCTCGAACCACGGCCGCAGTGCGGTGCGGTCGAGATCGTACTCGGCGGCCCGGACCTTCTCGGTGTAGAACGCCCAGTCGTGCGCCTCGATCGCGAAGGGGTCCGGCTCGGCGTCGATGATCGCCTGGAGCGCCGCCTGTTCCCGCCGTGCATTCCGCGCGGCGGGAACGGCCAGGCGCCGCAACAGCGTGTGCACGGCCTCGGGCGAACCCGCCGTCTCGTCGCTCGTGATGTACGCGGCGTGGGAGGCATAGCCGAGCAGGGCCGCCCGTTCGGCGCGCAGCCGGACGATTTCGAGCAGCACCTCGCGATTGTCGTTGTCGTTGCCGCGCAGCCCTCGAGAGCGGGATGCCGCGAGCAGTCGTCGCCGGCTCTCGCGCCGCGTCAGGCTCGACAGGTAGGGGTGCCCGGTGAACAGTGTGAGCGTGACGACGTACTTGCCGTCGAGACCGCGGTCGGCCGCGTTGCGCGCCGCGGCCGACAGCTCTCCCTCGGTGAGTCCGTCGAGCTCCGCAGCGTCGTCGAAGACGACCGCGAGATCGTTGGTATCGGCGAGAAGGTTCTTCTCGAACGTCGTGGTCAACACGGACAGACGCTGGTTGAGATCGGTGAGCCGAGCCTTCTCGTCGTCGTCGAGCCCTGCGCCGGCATGCGTCATCTCGCGGTAGTGACGCTCGAGCAGGTAGCGGTCCTCGTCGGAGAGGGTCAGCTCGTCGCGCTGCTCGTGCAGCGTCTTGATCCGCCAGTACAGCTGGCCGTCGAGCTGGATGGCATCCTGATGCGCGGCCATGAGCGGCGCAAGCGTCTGCTCGATGGCCTGGATCGCGGGCGTCGCGTCCGCCGACGACACGGTGTAGAAAGTCCGCGCGACGGTCCCGAGGATCTCACCCGCGCGCTCGAGCGCGACGAGGGTGTTCTCGAACGTCGGCATCGAGCGCACGCGCGTGATGGCGGCGATCTCCTGCCGGTGTGCCGCGAACGCCGCCTCGAATGCCGGCAGATAGTGCTCGGGCCGGATCTCGCGGTAGTCCGGCAACCCGTAGGGGAGCAGGCTCGGCGAGAGCAGGGGATTCGAGGCCACGGCATCCGTCATGATCCCCAGCGTAGAGGACCGCATGCCGAGGATCGATTGCAAAGCAATGCTTGCAATAATTGCTCTGCAAAGGTATGTTTGCATTATGAGCGAGCGACAGGATGCCGACCAGCCGCAGGGTTCTGACGTGCGGGTGCTCGACAGTGGGGCGCTGAAGGCCCTGGCGCATCCGCTGCGCGTGCGGATCTACGACATCCTCTCGCAGTTCGGCCCCCAGACCGCGAGCAGTCTCGCCGAGCTCACCGGTGAGTCCTCCGGGTCGACGAGCTATCACCTGCGCGCCCTCGCCAAGCACGACCTCATCCGTGAGGTCGACGACCGCGGCACCGGCCGTGAGCGGTGGTGGGAACGCACCAAGGGGGGAATCTCGTTCGCGAACCCGGACGCGATGAAGACCCCGTCCGGACGGGCCGCGACTCAGGTCGTCATGAGCGAGTTCCTGAACCGACGGCACCAGCAGCTCATGCGCTATCTCACCGAGGTCATGCGCTCACCGGACACCCACGCAGACGAGGCGGCGCTGTCCACGGCGACGGCGAACATGACCGTCGAGCAGACGACCGCCCTCATCGAGGAGGTGCAGGCGGTGATCGATGCCGCGGTCGCGAAGTATCGCGATCAGACCGGCGACGGCGTGCGCCCGATCAGCATCCGCGCCGACATCTTCCCGATTCCCGAGGAAGGACACTGAAGTGACCACCCTCCCCGCACCACTGTCGTCCGCGGTGGCCACCGGCCCCGTCGCATTCGGCCGCATCTGCCCGACGAGGGGCGAACGACTGCTCCTGCGCGCGTCGCACGCGCTCGAAGCGTTCACCGTCCACCGGATGCTGCGCCGAGCGTGTGCGACACGCGCGCCCGCCGCGGACGCCGTCGAGCGGCGTCGCACCGCACTGGCCCTGGGCAGCGTCGGGATGCTCCCGCGCTGATCAGGCGAAGTCGTCCTCGTCGTCGTGGCGCACGGTCACGGTGCCGTCGCCGGTCGCCTCGACGATCACACCGGTGTCCAGCTCGGCGATCGGCCTGCCCTCCAGGAACGTCAGCGTCCACCGGGGCCGGGGCTGACCGAGGCTGTCACCGGGGACTGCCGTGTCCACCAGCCGGATCTGCTCGTGCAGCACCGCCGGCACGGCCGCCGGTATGGCGTCGCCGCTGGTCCATCGCGTACCGAGCTGCATGTCAGACCTCCTGCGGGACGAGGACGATGTCCGTGACAGCCAGGGCGTCGCCGGCCGCGTAGGCGATCGATGCGATGCGACCGACCGCCTGCAGGTCGCCCTCCGCGGACTTCAGTGCCGCGATCGCCGCGTCGGTGCCCGCGATCGTCAGCGACTCCACGGGCGTCTTCTGCGATGCCTTCGCCTCTGTCTTCGCGCGACGCACGCCGATCAGCGCTTCGCCGACGATACGGAGCACGGCAGGGTCGCCGTCGTGGCCGAGCGGCTCGGGCCAGGCGGCAGTGTGGATCGAGCCCTCCTCGAACCAGGACCAGGCCTCCTCCGCGGCGAACGCCAGTACCGGTGCGAGGAGGCGCAGCAGCGTCGACAGCGCGAGACGCAGGGCGAGGGCGGCCGAGGCCTGCCCGACGTCGCTCTGGTCGTAGGCACGCTCCTTGACCAGCTCGAGGTAGTCATCGCAGAACGTCCAGAAGAACGCCTCGGTGAGCTCGAGCGCCCGCGCGTGGTCGTACGCGTCGAACGCCTTGGTCGCGTCGCGGATCACCTGATCGAGGGTCGCGAGCATCGATGCGTCGAGGGCGTGCGTGATCTGCGCGCCCTCGGGCACGGGGAACGAGAGCACGAACTTGGCCGCGTTGAGCACCTTGATCGCCAGGCGCCGTCCGATCTTGACCTGCGTGGGATTCTGCGGGTCGAAGGCGGCATCGGCGCCCAGGCGGCTCGAGGCAGCCCAGTACCGCACGGCGTCCGAGCCGTGCGCGTCGAGGATGTCGGCGGGGGTGACGACGTTGCCCTTCGACTTGGACATCTTCTTGCGGTCCGGGTCGACGATGAAGCCCGAGATGGCGGCATCCGTCCACGGCGCACGGCCGTCCTCGAACGCGCTGCGGACCATCGTCGAGAACAGCCAGGTGCGGATGATGTCCTGCCCCTGGGGACGCACATCGAACGGGGCGACGAGGTTCCACAGCTCGTCGTCGCGCTGCCATCCGCCGGCCAGCTGCGGGGTGAGAGACGAGGTCGCCCACGTGTCGAAGATGTCCTTCTCGCCTTCGAAGCCGCCGGGCACGCCACGCTGGTCCTCGGAGTACCCGTCCGGCGCATCCGTCGTGGGGTCCACCGGCAGGCGCGACGCATCGGGCGTCAGCACACGCGTGTAGTCACGCTCGCCGTTCTCGTCGAGGGCGTACCAGACGGGGATGGGAACGCCGAAGAAGCGCTGACGCGAGACGAGCCAGTCGCCGGTGAGTCCGTTGGTCCAGTTCTCGTAGCGCACGCGCATGAAGTCCGGGTGCCACGACATGCCACGCCCGAGTCCGATCAGCGTCTCGCGGAACGCCTCGTCGCGGGCGCCGTTGCGCAGATACCACTGACGAGTCGAGACGATCTCGAGGGGGCGATCGCCCTTCTCGTAGAACTTGACGGCGTGTGCGAAGGGCTTGGAGACCTCGAGAAGCGCGCCCGATTCCTCCAGCAGCTCCACGACGCGCTTCTTGGCGCTGAACACCGTCTTGCCCGCGAGCTCCGCGAAGGCGGCCCTGCCGGCATCCGACACGATCGCGTCGGGCGCATCGGCCACGACGCGCCCGTCCTTGCCGAGGATCGTCCGGTTGGGCAGATCGAGCTCGCGCCACCACACGATGTCGGTGACGTCGCCGAAGGTGCAGATCATCGCGATACCCGTGCCCTTGTCCGGCTGGGCGAGCGGATGCGCGAGGATCGGCACCTCGACGTCGAACAGGGGAGTGCGCACCGTCTGGCCGAACAGCGGCTGGTAGCGCTCGTCTCCGGGGTTGGCCACGAGGGCGACGCACGCGGCCAACAGCTCCGGGCGCGTCGTCTCGATGTGGATGTCGCCGGACCCGTCGCTCTGGGGGAAGGCGATTCTGTGGAACGCGGCCTGCTGCTCACGGTCTTCGAGCTCGGCCTGCGCGATGGCGGAGCGGAAGTCGATGTCCCACAGCGTCGGCGCGAGGTCCTGGTAGGCCTCGCCGCGCTCGAGGTTGCGCAGGAAGGCGAGCTGGCTGGTGCGGATCGTGTCATCCGAGATCGTGCGGTACGTCTGCGTCCAGTCCACGCTCAGCCCCAGCTGGCGGAAGAGGTCCTCGAAGTGCTTCTCGTCCTCCTCGGTGAGCTTCTCGCACAGCTCGATGAAGTTGCGGCGGCTGATCGGCACCTGGTCCGCGGGTTTGAGGCTCTTCGCGTCGCCGGCGAACGGCGGCGTGAAGTCGGGGTCGTAGGGCAGCGACGTGTCGCAGCGCACCCCGTAGTAGTTCTGCACGCGGCGCTCGGTGGGCAGACCGTTGTCGTCCCAGCCCATCGGGTAGAACACGGTCTTGCCGCGCATCCGCTCGTAGCGCACCTTGACGTCCGTGTGCGTGTAGCTGAACACGTGCCCGATGTGGAGCGAACCGGATGCCGTCGGGGGCGGCGTGTCGACCGAGTAGACACCCGCGCGCCCCTGTGCCTTGGCGGCATCGCGGTCGAAGAGGTACGTGCCGCGCTCGGACCACGCGGCATCCCACTTCTGCTCGAGGCCTTCGAGTGCCGGCTTGTCGGGAATGTGCGCCATGGAGATCTCCTCGAGCGATATGTGCGGCACTGTGTGAGCGTGCCTGAGTGTGGGATGTGGCGCCAGTCTACCGGGGGTCGCGGGCTCCCGCCCTTCGGCTCCGGGTCGACGTTGCCGGGTGGTGCCGGGTGGTCGTCGTTGACGGGTGGCCCCCGGCATCCCGCCTCACCTCTCACCGTTCCCGGCGGGCGCTCGGCGCGGCTCCTCCGCTCGGGCCGGGCTCCTCCGGTCGGGCCGGCTCGTGCCCTCGGCCGGGTTCCTCCGGTCGGCGGAGGAGGATGTGCGTGCGGAGGACGAGATCGCCGCGCTTCCTCCTCCGCTCCGCGCTCCACCTCCGCTCCACCTCCGCACGACGGAGGTGCGACGGAGGTGCGACGGAAGGGCGACGGTGTACCGGCACCGCACCCGTCACCGCATCCTGCACAGCGCGCTGTCGGGGCGAGTTGTCCCCATTTGCCCTCCGGTGGCCGACAGCGTGCCGCGGAGCGCGCGATTCTGGGGCCATGGATGTCGAGGACGCCGTGCGCCGGACCGGGGGCGTCGTTCGCAGTGCAGCGCTGGTGCGGGACGGATTCAGACCCCACCTCATCGAGAAGGCCGTCGCGGGCGGGCGGTTGATACGGGTACGACGCCGCTGGGTGGCACTGCCCGATGCCGATCGGATGCTGGTGTGGGCGGCCGGGGCGGGCGTCGTCCTGTCGTGCGTCACACAGGCAGCCAGGCTGGGACTCTGGGTGCTCGACGCGGGCGCCGGGACGCATGTCGCGGCGAAGTCCCATGCCGGTCGTATCGCGCGGGCGAAGCACACAACAGTGCACTGGGCCCAGCCGCTGATTCCGCGGCATCCCGATGCGCTCGTCGACCCGGTAGAGAACGTCCTGGCGCTCGTTGCCACGTGCCAGCCGTACGAAACCGCCCTCGCCGTGTGGGAATCGGCTCTCCGGAAGGGACTCTACGCGCCGCTCGAACTCGGCCGTCTGCCGCTGAGCGGTGCGGGTCGGCGTTTGTTGCAGGCGGCGCAGCCGTACTCGGACTCAGGCTTGGAGACGCTCCTCATCGAGCGACTTCGCTGGCTGAAGGTGCGAATCGTGCCCCAGGCGTGGATCCTCGGACACCGAGTCGACTTCCTCATCGGCGAACGGCTCGTCCTCCAGGTCGACGGCGGCACGCACGTCGGCCGTCAGCGCACGGAGGACATCGCGCACGACGCGACCCTCATGCTGCACGGGTACCACGTCATCCGCGTCGGGTACGAGCAGATCGTGCACGACTGGCCGGGCGTGCAGTACGCGGTCATGCGCGCGATCGCGCAGGGATTGCACCGCGCCGCGTGAGGGATGCGGCGCCTCCGGCGAGCGGAGGACATCAGGGCTGCGGAGGAGCCCCGAAGCAGCCTCCGTCCTCCGCTCGCCGATTCGCCTCCGCCCACCGGAGGAGTGGCGGCAGTGTGGGACGGAATGCCAGGCACGGCGACCAGGCAGGGACGGAGATCGGGGACGCCAGAGGCGGGGGAGAGCGGGAGGCGGCAGCGCGCGGCTCAGGCGCGTTCCGCGGCGATCCGGATGCCGAGGGCGGCGGCGAAGGCGTCGGCATGCGACGCGGCCTGGCGGGGCGCCAGGGTCGCGCCGCGCAGGCCCGCCGGATCGGTGAAGGCGAGCACCTCGACCCCGCGCAGGTCGAAGTCGCGGGCGCGCACGCCGCGCGTGTCCATCTCGTCCACGCGACAGTCCGCGAAGGCGACCCGCTCGATGCGCGCGTCGGGCACGTCGATCGTGCCGATATCGCAGCCGGTGAAGCGCACGTCGGTCATCACCGCGGACGGCAGCGAAAGGTAGTCGATGCGCAGGCCCGTGAACCACACCCCGGCCAGCTCGCCCCGCATGAGGTCGAGCGTGCCGATCCGTCCGCCGGAGACCTCGACGCCGCGCCAGCGCCCTTCTCTGGCGACGATCTCCGTTGCGCGCGGGCCGGCGATCCGGACGTCCGAGAGCGAGGCTCCCGTCAGGTCGAGACGATCGATGGATGCCGGCTCCACGACGCTTTCGGCCAGCCGACCGTGGGCGGCATCGACCTCGCCGGACAGTCCCGCGAGGCGCGCACCGAGTACGTCGCCGTGGCGGGACAGCGACGATGCGCGCTCGAGGACGTCCGGGATGTCCGGCGCGATGCCGCGGGGCGGGAGCGGACCTTCGGTGCGACGTGCCATGATCCGACTCTAGATGCGCGCACCCTCGCCGTCCGGGCGCAGCGGCGCGCGCGTATGATGGGACGACCAGCGTCGATCCGGCCATCACCGGGGAGCTCTCGGAAGAAACCCTGCGGGGGACTAGAACCGAGCGGGGCAGGCCCGTCACAGCCGCGGTGAGAGTGGTCCCGGCTGCGGTCGGGGCACGCGGGGTGGTACCGCGGTCTACGGATCGTCCTCGCAGGAAGCGCTGCAACCTGCTGGAGAGACATGACCTACCCGAAGCCGTCCGCGTTCGGCCCCGCTGCCACGCCCACTCCGGCCAGCGCTCCCGCGTTGCCCGGAGCCGCTGGACGCGTGGCCGCCGTCGTCCCGAGCCCCCGGTTCCCCGAGATCGAGCGCGAGATCCTCGACTTCTGGCAGCGCGACGACACGTTCCGCGCGTCGATCGCGCAGCGGGAGGGCGCGCCGGAGTGGGTCTTCTACGACGGACCGCCGTTCGCCAACGGGCTGCCGCACTACGGACACCTCCTCACCGGGTACGCGAAGGATCTGTTCCCGCGCTTCCAGACGATGCGCGGCCACAAGGTGGACCGCGTCTTCGGCTGGGACACGCACGGCCTGCCGGCCGAGCTCGAAGCGATGAAGCAGCTGGGCATCACCGAGAAGAGCCAGATCGAGGAGATGGGCATCGGCGTCTTCAACGAGAAGGCGAAGTCGTCGGTCCTCGAGTACACGCGCGAGTGGGAGGACTACGTCACGCGCCAGGCCCGCTGGGTCGATTTCGAGCGCGGGTACAAGACCCTCGACGTCGGGTACATGGAGTCGGTGCTGTGGGCGTTCAAGTCCCTGTACGACAAGGACCTCGCCTATGAGGGGCACCGCGTGCTGCCGTACTGCTGGCGCGACGAGACGCCGCTGAGCAACCACGAGCTGCGCATGGACGACGACGTCTACAAGACGCGCCAGGACCCGTCGGTGACGGTCACCTTCCCCCTCGTGGGGGTGAAGGCCGAGACGCTCGGACTGACCGGCGTGCGCGCGCTCGCCTGGACGACGACCCCGTGGACGCTGCCCACGAACCTGGCCCTGGCCGTCGGACCCGACATCGCCTACGCCGTCGTCCCGGGCGGACCGCACGGTGCCGCGGACGTGCACGATGACCGTGCCGAGGGGCAGTCGCACCGCTATCTGATCGCCGCCGAGCTGCTGGGCGCCTACGCGAAGGACCTCGGCTATGACGACGCCGAGGCGGCGCGGGCGGCCGTCGAACGCACCCTCACCGGCGCCGAGCTCGCCGACGTCCACTACGACCGGCTGTTCGACTACTACGCGGACGCCGAGGCCTGGGGAACCGGCAGCGCGTGGCGCATCCTCGTCGACGACTATGTGACCATCAGCGACGGAACCGGGATCGTGCACCAGGCGCCGGCGTACGGCGAGGACGACCAGCGGATCACGGAGGCCGCCGGCATCCCTCTGATCATGAGTCTCGATGACAGCGGGCGTTTCCTGCCGCAGGTGACGGATGTCGCCGGCGAACTGTGGATGGATGCCAACCGACCCCTGATCCGGCTTCTGAAGGCGGCCGGCCGTCTCGTCCGCGAGGCCAGTTACGAGCACTCCTACCCGCACTGCTGGCGGTGCCGCAACCCGCTCATCTACAAGGCGGTGTCGAGCTGGTTCGTCCGCGTGACGGCGATCAAGGACGACCTGCTCGCCTCCAACGAGCAGATCACCTGGGCGCCCGACAACGTCAAGCACGGCCAGTTCGGCAAATGGCTCGAGGGCGCGCGCGACTGGTCGATCAGCCGCAACCGGTTCTGGGGGTCGCCCATACCGGTCTGGCGCAGCGATGACCCCGCCTACCCGCGCGTCGACGTGTATGGATCGCTCGCCGAGCTCGAGGCCGACTTCGGCGCCCTCCCCGTCAACGAGCAGGGCGAGGTCGACCTGCACCGGCCCTACATCGACGACCTGACCCGGCCGAACCCCGACGACCCGACCGGCCAGTCCACGATGCGCCGCATCGAGGATGTCTTCGACGTGTGGTTCGACTCCGGCTCGATGCCCTACGCCCAGGTGCACTACCCGTTCGAGAACCGGGAGTGGTTCGACTCGCACGCCCCTGCCGACTTCATCGTCGAGTACATCGGACAGACGCGCGGCTGGTTCTACGTCATGCACGTCCTCTCCGGTGCGCTGTTCGGGCGGCCGGCCTTCTCCGGCGTCGCCTGCCACGGGATCGTCCTCGGCAGTGACGGTCAGAAGATGTCGAAGTCGCTGCGGAACTACCCCGACGTCAACGAGGTGTTCGATCGCGACGGGTCCGACGCGATGCGCTGGTTCCTCATGGCCTCATCCGTCCTGCGCGGCGGCAACCTCGTCGTCACGGAGGAGGGGATCCGCGCGGGCGTGCGCGAGTTCCTGCTGCCGCTGTGGAACGCGTGGTACTTCTTCGCGACGTACGCGAACGCCTCCGATGGTTACGAGGCGCGGTGGCGGACCGACTCGACCGACGTGCTCGACCGCTACATCCTCGCGCTCACCGGCGACCTGGTGCGCGAGGTCGCCGCCGACCTCGAGTCACTCGACTCGACGCTGGCCGCCGCGAAGCTGCGCGACTTCGCCGAAGCGCTGACGAACTGGTACATCCGTCGCTCCCGTGATCGCTTCTGGGTCGGCGTGACGGACGATCCCCGTTCGACGGAGGCGTTCGACACGCTGTACACCGTGCTCGAGACGGTGACCCGCGTCGCGGCACCGCTGATCCCGCTTGTGTCCGAGCGCATCTGGCAGGGACTCACGGGGGGCCGCAGCGTCCACCTCCAGGACTGGCCCGACGCCGACGCGTTCGCCTCTGCCGCCGACATCCGCACGGCCATGGACACCGTCCGCGGTGTCTCCTCGGTCGCGAATGCCCTGCGCAAGAAGGAGGGCAAGCGCGTCCGCCTTCCGCTCGCGACGCTCACCGTCGCCGTGCCGGATGCCGACGCGCTCGCGCAGTTCGAGGACATCCTCCGCGAGGAGCTCAACGTCAAGCGCGTCGAGCTGCTGCCCCTGACCGACGGGCTGGCCGAGCGGTATGGCATCAGTCAGCGGTTGGCGGTCAACGCGCGCGCGGCGGGTCCACGGCTGGGCAAGCAGGTGCAGCACGTCATCGCCGGCGCGAAGGCGGGCCTGTGGACCGAGGAGGACGGCATCGTGGTCGTCGACGGCATCGCGCTGCAGGAGGGGGAGTACGAGCTCACCCTCGAAGCGGGCGGCGTCGCCGAGGGCACCGCGATCGCCCTGCTGCCGGGCGCAGGATTCGTCCTGCTCGACACCGTGACAACGCCGGAGCTGGAGGCCGAGGGGCTGGCCCGCGACGTCGTCCGCGCGGTGCAGGAGACCCGCAAGGCCGCCGGATTTGACGTGAGCGACCGCATTCGACTGCAGCTGCTGTTCGATCAGGCGAGCGACGCGGATGCCGTGGGCGCCGCGTTCGAGACGGCGGACGTCGCGGGGGAGACCCTCGCACTCGACTACGCGGTGCTCACCCCGGACGGCGTCGTTCTCGTCGGAGAGGGATCCGTGCTGGCCGCGGGGCAGACGGTGGACGCCGAGCACACCGCCGTCATCCCGGCCGGCACCTACGCGAACGCCGGCGACTTCACGGTCGCCGTCACCCGGATCGGAGCCTGATGAGCGACCGCAACCGCGCCGACGCCGTGTATGCGGCACTGCTCACGCGCCAGGGAGAACGCTGGGTGCAGCCGCGCATCGAGCGCACGCGCCGTGTGCTCGACCTGCTGGGCGACCCGCAGCACGCCTATCGCGTGGTGCACGTCACCGGCACCAACGGGAAGACCTCGACGAGCCGTCTCGTGGAGTCCATCGTGCGCGCGCACGGCCTGCGTACGGGGCTGTTCACGAGTCCGCATCTCGAACGGTTCACCGAGCGCATCATGATCGACGGCGAGCCCGTCGCAGACGCCGCGATCGCGGACGCCTGGGACGAACTGGCTCCCCTCGTCGATCTCGTCGACGCGGAGCTCGCTGCGATCGGTGACGCTCCGCTGACGTTCTTCGAACTGCTGACGGTGCTGGCGTTCGTGTGCTTCGCCGACGCGCCCGTCGACGTCGCGATCGTCGAGGTGGGCATGGGCGGCTCGTGGGACTCGACGAACACCGCTGATGGAGATGTCGCGGTCTTCGCGCCGATCGACATCGATCACGCCGATCGTCTCGGCAACACGATCGCGGAGATCGCGACGGTCAAGGCCGGCATCATCAAGCCGGGCGCCGCCGCCGTGTCCGCTGCACAGGATCCGGCGGCGACGGCCGTGCTGCGTGCGGCAGCCGCCGCGCGCGAGGCCACGCTGGCTCTGCAGGACGAGGCGTTCGGCCTGAGCGATCAGCGGCTCGCGGTGGGCGGTCAGCAGATCAGCGTCCGCGGCCTCGCCGGGACCTACGACGAGCTCTACCTGCCGCTGTACGGCGCCCACCAGGGACGTAACGCCGCTCTGGCGATCGCCGCCGTCGAAGCGCTCATCGGTGCCGGTACGCAGCCGATCGCACCGGAAGTGCTGGCCGACGGGCTCGCCCAGGTCACCTCGCCGGGGCGTCTGCAGCTCGTCGGCATCGGTCCGACGGTCCTCGTCGACAGCGCGCACAACCCGCACGGCGCACGCGCCCTCGTGAACGCTCTGGGCGAATCGTTCGACTTCGATGAGTGGGGGATCGTCCTCGGAGCCTTCGGCGACAAGGACGTGGCCGGAATCGCGACGACGCTCGCCCCGGTGGCGGCGCACGTGTTCGCGACCGCGCCCGACTCCGATCGGGCCGAGGCCCCCGACACCATCGCCGACCTCGTTGAGAGCACGGGCACGCCGGTCACCGTCCACCGCCATCTCGCCGATGCCGCCGACGCGGCCCGGGCATGGGCCGCCGAGTCGGGCAGGCGCGCCGTCGTCATCGCCGGTAGCGTCATCCTCGCCGGTGAGGCGCTGCAGCTGGCAGCAGACGGCGAGTGGAAGGCCGGTGGCGAGGCATGAACGCACGAGTGCGGCGGCGCCGCGGCGCGCAGGAGTCGCTCGGTGCCGTCGTCCTGGGCTTCGAGTCGCTGATCGTCTTCCTCGGCGGCTTGGCCGTCTTCGGCCTCGACAGCCTGCCCGAGCCCATCCCGTCGTGGTGGGGAATCGTCGCCGGCGTACTGCTGGCCGTGCTCATGATCGCCACGACGGCCGTCCTGCGGGACCGCTGGGGGATTGCCCTGGGCTGGCTGTGGCAGCTCATCGTGGCTCTCGGCGCATTCCTCGTCCCCGCCCTCGGTGTGGTCGCGCTCATTTTCGGTGCGATGTACGCATATGCGACGATCAAGGGCGGCGCATTGGACGCCCGCAACGCCTCGCTCGCCGCGCAGGCAGACGAAACGAACGGAGACTGACATGGCTACCGAAGAGACCCTCGTCCTCGTCAAGCCCGACGGCGTGGCCCGCGGCCTGACCGGCGCGATCCTCGCCCGCATCGAGGCGAAGGGCTACGCGCTCGTCGACCTGAGCCTGGTCGAGCCCGATCGCGAGCGGCTCGAGCGCCACTACGCCGAGCACGCGGGCAAGCCGTTCTACGAGCCGCTGCTCGAGTTCATGATGTCCGGACCCTCCGTGGCCATCCGTCTGGCGGGCAATCGCGTCATCGAGGGCTTCCGCTCGCTCGCCGGCACGACCGACCCGACGACGGCGGCACCCGGGACGATCCGCGGTGACTTCGGGCGCGACTGGGGTCTTGCTGTGCAGCAGAACCTCGTGCACGGCAGCGACAGCCCGGAGTCGGCTGCGCGCGAGCTCGCGATCTGGTTCTAGCCCGACCTGCGCGGACGGCGCGGTGTCAGAGCGTCCCGATCCAGTCGAGCTGCAGCTGCGCGATCAGCGCGATCGCCGCGTAGCTGACGACGGTGAGCAGGGGGACCCATCCCATGAGGGTCTCGGCTCCGGCCCGCACGGGGCTCGGCAGCGGGAGGATGCCGGCGCGCATCACGTGCAGGATCACGGCGTAGAACGTGGGGATCGTCACGATCCAGGTGACCATGCACCACGGGCACAGCGTCCCGAGCGCGAACAGACTCTGCGCGATCAGCCAGACGACGAAGACGAACGCGCCCGTCATGCCGAGGGCGAACAGCAGCCAGAACCAGCGGGCGAAGCGCGCGCGCGCCAACAGCGCCATGCCCACCACGATCGGCGCGACCCAGCCGACCAGCCCCACGATCGGATTCGGGAACCCGAACACCGAGCCCTGCGGCGCCTCGAGGTTGGCCGTGCACTGCACCAGCAGGCTGAAGTCGCACGAGGCGACCGCATCGGGATCGGCGAGCAGATGCAGGCGCTCCATGGTGAGCGAGAATGCCGCGAGCAGCCCCACCGCTCCGGCGATCACGAGCCAGACGGCGAGCACGGTCGGACGGGTGTGGGTCAGGCGCGTGGGCATGCCCGCGATTATCGCATTCGTGCCGGGGAAAGCGCCCGCGCCGGAGGCGCTGGGGCGTCGATCACGCACGATCGGCCGGAAGGTGCGATAATGGTGGCCGACGGTCCGCGGCCGCGCCGCAATCGCCGTCACCAGAAGACTTCGGGCGATGAACGCCCTATGCAGCGAGAGCCCCAGCCGCTTGAGCGGGACCCGCTGAGACCGAGTGAGTACGCGGCTCCTCCGCTACGGAGCGGCGCCGCCAGATTTTCGCCGGATGGCCCGCGGAGCCGTCCCGCAAGGAGTAAAGCCAGTGATGGCCGATGAGCACAACGACACAGCCCCTTCCGACCCCCGCAGCGATGCCCCGCTGACCGACGCCCCCGTGCAGGAGCTCGGCGACGTCGTCGCCTCCGTCGCGGTCGTCGAGGAGCACCAGGGAGCCGAGCCCGAGACGCCGACCGACGGGGAGACCGCCGCCACGGACGTGGTCGATGACGTCCCCGATGTCGACGCGGCGCCGGTGAAAGAGGTCTCCGATGACGCCGTGCCTGCGACAGAGGGCTCCGACGACGCCGGATCCGACGAGGCGGTCACCGCGACGATCGACGAGACGATCGACGAGTCCGGCCCGGCCACCGCGGACGGCGATGCGTCCGCCGACTCCGGCCCGGCGGCGGGCGCCGACGATGCCGTGCCTCCGCTGGAGCAGTCCATCCCCGAGCCCGAGCCGCTGACGGCGGTGTCGCTGGGGCTGCTGCCCGCCGAGTTCGTCTCCGCGGTATCGACCGCGCTCCACTTCTACGCGCCCGAGATCGTGCCGCTGCCGGCACCCGTCCGTGAGGACGACCGGGACGACGCCGCGGAGAACGCATCGAGTTCGCGTCGCCGCAATCGCCGCCGCAGCGGTGGCAGCGGCGCGGGTGACCCCGATGAGGCCCCCAGCGGACGGCGTCGCGCCGTCGAGCTGATCACCGAGCCGCAGCGCATCAAGGGTTCCACGCGACTCGAAGCCAAGAAGCAGCGTCGCCGCGACGGTCGCGAGGCCGGCCGTCGCCGTGCCGTCGTGACGGAGACCGAGTTCCTCGCGCGCCGCGAGTCCGTCGACCGCGTGATGGTCGTCCGTTCCAAGAACGCGCGCGTGCAGATCGCCGTGCTCGAGGACAACGTCCTCGTCGAGCACTATGTGGCCCGCAACCAGGACGCGTCGCTGATCGGCAACGTCTACCTCGGCCGCGTCCAGAACGTCCTGCCCAGCATGGAGGCCGCCTTCGTCGACATCGGGCGCGGCCGCAACGCGGTGTTGTACTCGGGCGAAGTCGACTGGGATGCGGTGGAGACCGGCAACCAGCCACGCCGGATCGAGCTCGCGCTCAAGAGCGGCGACAAGGTGCTCGTCCAGGTGACGAAGGATCCTGTCGGCCACAAGGGCGCGCGATTGACCAGCCAGATCTCGCTGCCCGGCCGCTATCTCGTGTACGTGCCCGGCGGTGCGATGAACGGCATCTCGCGCAAGCTCCCGGACACCGAGCGCGCGCGCCTGAAGAAGATCCTCAAGGAGGTGCTTCCCGAGTCCAGCGGCGTGATCGTGCGCACGGCGGCCGAAGGCGCCACCGAGGAGCAGCTCACCCGCGACGTGCAGCGTCTGACCGCGCAGTGGGAGCACATCAGTGCGCAGACCGCGAACGGCCAGGCGCCGGCGCTGCTGCACTCCGAGCCCGACCTGCTCGTGAAGATCGTCCGCGACGTGTTCAACGAAGACTTCTCGCGGATGCTGATCCAGGGCGAGGAAGCGCACGAGACGATCACGGGCTACCTGACCGGAGTGGCACCCGATCTGCTCGAGCGCATCGAGAAGTACGAGGGTGAGGTCGATCCGTTCGATCGCTTCCGCGTGACCGAGCAGATCGAGAAGGCTCTGGACCGGAAGGTCTGGCTCCCCTCCGGCGGCTCGCTGGTCATCGACCGCACCGAGGCCATGACCGTCGTCGACGTCAACACCGGCAAGTTCGTCGGATCGGGGGGCAACCTCGAAGAGACGGTCACCAAGAACAACCTCGAAGCCGCCGAGGAGATCGTCCGCCAGCTGCGTCTGCGCGACATCGGAGGCATCATCGTCGTCGACTTCATCGACATGGTGCTCGAGTCCAACCGCGACCTGGTGCTGCGCCGTCTCGTCGAATGCCTCAGCCGTGACCGCACGAAGCACCAGGTCGCCGAGGTCACCTCGCTCGGACTCGTGCAGATGACCCGCAAGAAGCTCGGGCTGGGGCTGCTCGAGACGTTCAGCGAGGCCTGTGAGGTCTGCGCCGGCCGCGGTGTCATCGTTCACCACGATCCCGTCGTGAAGCACCGTGCGTCCTCGCAGGGCGGCTCGTCACGACGCTCGCGTCAGAACGGCGCCCCCGCAGCTCCGGCCGGCGGCGGCACCCACGTGATCACGGAGGGCGCCAAGTCGGCGCTCGCGCAGATCGCGGCGTCGACGATCGTTCCCACGCTCGACGAGGCACCCGCTGCCGATGCGCCCGTCGCCGAGGCGCGCGCGGCGGAGCGTCCGAAGAAGTCGCGCCGGAAGAAGGCCGATACCCCCGCTTCGTCCTCGAAGTCGGAGAAGGAGATCCTGCTGGACTCCGTGCTCAGCGCGCTGCCCGAGCCGAAGGCGCCCGGGCAGGGCCGTGGGCGTCGGCGCGTGACGACCGCCGCCCTCACCGGCACGCCGATCGCCACCTCCGAGGACTGACACTGTTCACCGGCCGCGAGCGCGGCGCTCGCGCGCCGTCACGCGCAGTCCGGAGCGGATGAGACGGCGAACGAGCTCATGCCCGGACACCTTCTGGGCCCCGGCCGCCATCAGTCGGGGGACGGCATCGTCGGGGACGTCGTAGTGGTCCAGATCGAAGGCACGATGAGGGATGCCGTTGGCCGCGGCGAAGCGGTGCAGCTCGTCGAGATCGCTGTCGCTGACGAGGTGCGCCCAGAGGCGGCCGTGCGCGGGCCAGCGCGCGTCGTCGACAAGGATGGCCATCGGCCCGATCCTACGCCGACGCCGGCGCGCGACACGCGGTGGGGGTGCTTTTGCCCTCCCGCAGGGCATCCGGTAGACTCGACCCTTGGTGCGTTGAGCTCTGCTTCCGCACCGGGACTTCCCAGTCTTGCAAAGACAATCGGAGCCGAGCGCTCCACAGAAGAAACAGGTGTGAAGTGGTTTACGCAGTTGTGCGCGCCGGCGGCCGTCAGGAGAAGGTGCAGGTCGGCACCATCGTCGTGCTGGACCGCCAGCAGGCCAAGGTCGGCGACAAGATCCAGCTCCCCGCTGTGCTGTTCGTCGACGGCGACGCCGTCACGACCGACGCGGACAAGCTCGCGAAGGTCACCGTGACCGCCGAGGTTCTCGGCGAGGAGCGCGGCCCGAAGATCGTGATCCAGAAGTTCAAGAACAAGACCGGCTACAAGAAGCGCCAGGGGCACCGTCAGGACCTCACGCGCGTCAAGATCACCGGCATCAAGTAAGCACGGAAGAGACGCAGAGATGGCACACAAAAAGGGCGCAAGCTCCACCCGCAACGGTCGTGACTCCAACGCACAGCGCCTCGGCGTGAAGCGCTTCGGCGGCCAGGTCGTCAACGCCGGCGAGATCATCGTCCGTCAGCGCGGCACGCACTTCCACCCCGGCGCCAACGTCGGCCGCGGTGGCGACGACACGCTGTTCGCCCTCGCCGCCGGAGCGGTCGAGTTCGGCGCCAAGGGCGGCCGCAAGGTCGTCAACATCGTCGCCGCAGCCGAGTAATCCGGCGCGGTCTGAGACCACACTTCCTGGCGAGGGGCGGGCTTCGGCTCGCCCCTCGCCTATTCCCGTAGAAGGAGACCGACATGGTGACATTCGTCGACCAGGTGACGCTGCACCTGCGCGCCGGCAAGGGCGGCAATGGATGCGTGTCGGTCCGTCGCGAGAAGTTCAAGCCGCTGGCCGGACCCGACGGGGGCAACGGCGGCGACGGCGGCGAGATCGTACTCGTCGCCGACCCTCAGGTGACGACCCTGCTGTCGTACCACCACTCTCCGCACCGCTCCGCGGGCAACGGCGGATTCGGCATGGGCGACCACCGCTCCGGCGCGAACGGCGAGGACCTCGCCCTGACCGTCCCGGTCGGAACCGTCGTCAAGGACACCGACGAGAACGTGCTGATCGACCTCACCGAACCGGGCATGCGGTATGTGGTCGCTCCCGGCGGCCAGGGTGGTCTCGGCAACGCCGCGCTCTCCTCGCCCAAGCGCAAGGCGCCCGGTTTCGCACTGCTGGGCACCCCGGGGTGGGAGGGCGACGTCCTCCTCGAGCTGAAGACCGTCGCCGACGTCGCGCTCGTGGGCTACCCGTCGGCAGGCAAGTCCAGCCTGATCGCCGCCGTCTCGGCCGCGCGTCCCAAGATCGCCGACTACCCGTTCACGACGCTGCATCCCAACTTGGGCGTCGTGCAGGCTGGGGACGTCCGCTTCACCGTCGCCGATGTCCCCGGCCTCATCGAGGGCGCGAGCGAGGGGCGCGGCCTCGGCCTGGAGTTCCTGCGCCACGTCGAGCGCTGCACAGCCCTCGTGCACGTGCTCGACTGTGCGACGCTTGATCCGGGGCGCGATCCGCTCAGCGACCTCGAGGTGATCCTCGCGGAGCTGGCCGCGTATCCCGTGCCCGAGGGGCAGGTGCCCCTGCTCGAACGCCCTCAGGTCGTCGCGCTGAACAAGGTGGATGTGCCCGAGGCGAAGGATCTTGCCGACCTGGTGCGTCCCGAGCTCGAGGAGCGCGGGTACCGGGTCTTCGAGATCTCCACCGTCAGCCATGCGGGACTGCGTCCGCTCACCTTCGCGCTGGCCGACATCGTGACGCGCCATCGCGCCGAGCTGGCAGCGACCCCCGTTCCCGAGCGCGTCGTGATCCGTCCGCGCGGCGCGGACCGCGAGTTCTCGATCCGCATCGAGGGCGGCACCTACGGGAACGTCTACCGCATCCTCGGCGCCAAGCCGGTGCGCTGGGTCCAGCAGACCGACTTCCAGAACGAAGAGGCCGTCGGCTTCCTCGCCGACCGTCTCGAGAAGCTCGGTGTCGAGACCGAGCTGTACCGCGTCGGCGCGGTGCCCGGGTCGACCGTCGTCATCGGCGAGGGCGACGGCGTCGTGTTCGACTGGCACCCCACCCTCAGCTCTCCCGTCGAGCTCATGACGGCGCCGCGCGGCACCGACCCGCGTCTGGATCTGAACCCGCGCCGCACCACCTCCCAGCGCCGCGAGCGCTACCACGAGCGGATGGATGCGAAGGCCGAAGCGCGCGCCGAGCTCGAAGCCGAGCGGCGCGCCGCGGGCGGGGCCGCCGGAGCCGAGCAGTGACCCTGCGCGACCGCGCCGAGCTGAACGGCGCCCGCCGCGTCGTGGTGAAGGTCGGCTCGTCATCGATCAGCGGCGAGCACGCGCACAAGATCCAGCCCATCGTCGAAGCGCTCGCGGCGGCACACGCGCGTGGCACCGAGATCGTCCTGGTCTCGTCGGGCGCGATCGCGACCGGGATGCCGTTCCTCGCCCTCGATGAGCGTCCCACGGATCTCGCGACCCAGCAGGCTGCGGCCGCCGTCGGGCAGAACGAGCTCATCTATCGCTATCAGGCGGCGCTGCGGCCGTTCGCGATCGTCGCCGGACAGGTGCTGCTGACGGCGGGAGATCTGGAGAATCCGGCACACCGTTCCAATGCCCGACGTGCCATGGAGCGTCTGCTCGGACTGCGCATCCTGCCGATCGTCAACGAGAACGACACCGTCGCGACGCACGAGATCCGCTTCGGCGACAACGACCGACTCGCCGCGATGGTGGCGCAGCTGATCGGCGCGGACGGGCTGATCCTGCTCAGCGACATCGACTGTCTGTACACGCGTCCCCCCGGTGAGCCGGGTGCCGAGCCGATCCGGCACGTCGCCCACGACGAGGACCTGCAGCGGTTCGAGTTCGGCTCGGTCGTCGTCAACAGCGTCGGCACCGGGGGAGCGGCGACCAAGGCCTCCGCAGCCCGGCTCGCGGCCGCTGCGGGTGTGGGCGTGCTCGTCACGAGCGCGGATCTCGTGGATGAGGCGCTCAGCGGCGCGGATGTCGGCACGTGGTTCGCGCCCGATCCCGCCGTCACCCCCGTGTCGGCGACCGCACCGCTGCGCACCGTCTGACCCCGCCGACGACCGGCCGGAGCCACATCGCGGCTCGATAGACTGGCGGGATGAGCACGATCGCCGTCACCGCCCAGGAGCGCATGCTCCTCGCCAAGGACGCCGCCCGCCAGGTGGGCCTGCTGACCGATGCGCAGAAGGCCGAGGCGCTGCGGTCGATCGCCGCCGCGATCGATGCGCGCGTCGCGCGCGTCGTGGCCGCCAACGCCGAGGATCTCGAGCGTGGGCGCGCCGAGGGCCTGTCGGCGGGCCTGCTGGACCGACTGCGCCTGGACGAGGCGCGCGTGCACGCTCTTGCCGACGCGGTGCGCGACGTCGCCGCCCTGCCCGACCCCGTCGGCCGGGTGCTGGACGAGCGGACGCTGCCGGGCGGCATCCGGCTGCAGAAGGTATCTGTGCCGTTCGGCGTCGTCGGCGCCATCTACGAGGCCCGCCCCAACGTCACCGTCGACATCGCCGCACTGGCGCTGCGCTCGGGCAACACCGTGGTGCTGCGCGGCGGCACCGCAGCACTGTCTTCGAACGCGGCGCTCGTGGCCATCATGCGGGGGGCCCTCGCCGACGACGGCATCGATCCCGAGGCCATCCAGACCGTCGACGATTTCGGGCGCGACGGCGCCCGCGCGCTCATGCAGGCCCGTGGCGTCGTCGATGTGCTGGTGCCCCGTGGCAGTGCGCAGCTCATCGAGACCGTCGTGACCGAGTCGGCCGTCCCCGTCATCGAGACCGGCGCGGGCGTCGTGCACATCGTGCTCGACTCGACGGCGCCGCTCGAGTGGGCGACCGACATCGTCGTCAACGCCAAGGTGCAGCGGCCCAGCGTGTGCAACGCGGTCGAAACCGTGCTCGTCGTCGAAGACGCGGCGCCGCGTCTGGTCCCTCCGGTCGTGGAGGCGCTGCAGGCCGCGGGCGTCACTGTGCACGGGGACGCCGCCGTGGCCCACCTCGCCGCCGACATCGTCCCGGTCACCGAGGCCGACTGGGCGACCGAGCACATGAGCCTCGACCTCTCGATGCGCGTCGTCGCCTCCCTCGACGAGGCGCTCGCCCACATCCGGACCTACTCGACGCAGCACACCGAGGCCATCATCACGGCCGACGACGCCCACGCCGAGCGCTTCCTCGCGGAAGTCGATTCCGCCGTCGTGATGGCGAACGCCTCGACGCGCTTCACCGACGGCGGCCAGTTCGGCTTCGGCGCAGAAGTGGGAATCTCCACGCAGAAGCTGCACGCCCGGGGGCCGATGGGGCTGCCTGAGCTGACGAGTACGAAGTGGCTCGCCCGTGGCTCCGGGCAGATCCGTCCCTGACGGCCTAAACTGAACTCTGCGTGACCCGACCCCGAACGGAGCCCGAATGACCTTCGCGACCACCCTGATCGCCGCTGCGGAAGCCGAGCATCACGGCAACGTGATGGGCGAGACCTTCATCTTCGGCGTCATCGCCCTCGTGGTGTTCCTGCTCCTCGCGTTCGTGACGCTGTCGTACCGCAACGTCGCCAACCGCCACGCGCACAAGGCCGACGCGTACGCCGCCGCACACGCGACCGATCTACAGCAGGCGGGACACGGCCACCACTAGGCCGCACCCGATGCCCTCTACGCGCGCCCCGCGAATCGGGGTGATGGGCGGAACATTCGATCCGATCCACCACGGACACCTCGTCGCCGCGAGCGAAGTCGCGCAGTCGTTCGATCTCGATGAGGTCGTCTTCGTTCCCACCGGTCAGCCCTGGCAGAAGACGGAAGTCTCCCCGGGCGAACACCGTTACCTCATGACGGTGATCGCCACGGCATCCAATCCGCGCTTCACGGTGAGCCGGGTCGACATCGACCGGGACGGGCCGACCTACACGATCGACACCCTTCGCGACCTCAAGGCCGCTCGTCCCGATGCGGAGCTGTTCTTCATCACCGGCGCCGACGCCATCGCGCAGATCCTGAGCTGGCGCGATCACGCAGAGCTGTGGGAGCTCGCCCACTTCGTCGCGGTATCCCGCCCCGGGCACATCCTGAACGTCGCGGGACTTCCCACCGAGAACGTCAGCGACCTGGAGATCCCGGCGCTCTCGATCTCGTCGACGGACTGCCGGGACCGCGTCAGCAACGGACACCCCGTGTGGTACCTGGTTCCGGACGGCGTCGTCCAATACATTGCGAAGCACCACCTCTATCGGAGCAAGGCATGAGCACACCCGACCAGCCGAACACTCCTCTGACCCGGCGCCAGTTGCGTGAGCTGCGCAACACGGCAGCCACCCCCATCATCAGCGCGGACTCTCCGGTCGAACCTGACCCGCCCGTGGCCGCACCCCTGCCGCGCGCGGCCGAGCCCGCATCGGTGCCGCCCGCGCCGGAGCCCGACGCCTCCGTGGATCTCGAGGCGACGCCCACGACACGGCGGCAGGCACGCCTCCAGGAGCGCTTGCGGACGGCATCGGTCCCCGTCATCACCGACGAGATCATCGCCGCCCACCAGGCGGCCGCACAGGATGCCGCGGACGCCGAGTCCGCGGTCGATGCCGACGCCGGGGTCGTAGACGCGGAAGCGACGGCCGCGATCGACGGCGCCCCCGCCGAGGCCGCCGTCACCGTCGATAGCGACGTCACCGTCGATGTCGAGGCCGCCGAGGAGGTCGATCGGGAGCACGCCGAGGTCGAGACCGGCGGGGACGACCTCGCGAGCGACACTCACGTCGAGGCCGACCACGCCGACGAGGAGGACATCGCACCCGGTGCGACCGATGCACCGGTCGATCTCGTGGACGCCCCCGTGGTCGATGTCGAGCTGCCGCCGTCGTTCGACCACCTGCTGAGCCGGGGTTCGACCACGACGGGCTCGCTGGGGGCCGCGAACGCCCTGATCCTCTCGCAGACCCCCGAGACGGGCTCACTGGTCTCTCCGGTCACCTCGACGGGCGAGGTCCTCATCACCGGCACGTTCGCCCTGCCGGAGCACTACGGGTCGACCGGCACCGTGCCGGGCTCTGCCGACGGCAAGGACATCGACGCCGCGCTCGTGGACGGCGAGCTGCCCGCGGCCTCCTCGCCCATGCCCATCGCCGCCAGTTCGGCGATCAGCACGATCAAGAGCGCCGAAGACGTCATCCGTCCGCCCGCACCGGAGAAGGGGAGCCGTCTCATGATGGCGCTGGCGATCACCGCCGGCATCCTCGCGCTCGCTCTGGCCGGCGTGCTCATCCTCGCAATCGTGAACGGAGTCTTCTGATGGTGGCCAGCGCGCAGTCGCACCACATGGTCCAGCTCGCCGCGGAGGCCGCGGACGCCAAGGGAGGCGAAGACCTCGTCGCCCTCGACGTGTCCGGGCCGCTGCCGCTCGTCGACGCATTCCTGGTCGTGACGGGGAACAGCGAGCGCAACGTCGCCGCCATCGCCGACGAGATCGAGGAGCGGCTGCTCGCCGCCGGTCACAAGCGGATCCGTCGCGAAGGTCGGCAGGAGTCGCGCTGGGTGCTGCTCGACTTCGGCGATCTCGTGGTGCATGTCTTCCACGAGGAGGAGCGCGTCTACTACGGCCTGGAGCGGCTGTGGAAGGACTGCCCCATCATCCCGTTCGAGGTGCCGACGCATACTCCCCAGGAGTGACCGGATGCGCAGAGCACCCCTCGGCATGTAGTAGGCTTGAGGGGTTGCCGCGACGGCGACCAAGGGCCTGTGGCGCAGCTGGTAGCGCACCTGCATGGCATGCAGGGGGTCAGGGGTTCGAGTCCCCTCAGGTCCACTCCACGCACAAGGCTCGAACCCTTGCCAACGTCAATGTTGGTAGAGGTTCGAGCCTTGTCGGCATCTGCGGCCCAGGTCAGCGCGTTGGCGTTGACCTGGGGGTCGAGCAGCATTTCGAAGGGCCGGTTGTGCTCGACGCGCAGCTCGTTGTCCTCGTCGATGAAGACCTTGGTGAAGAAGGCCTGGTTGCAGAGCCGCCGGTTCGTGTCGTCGCAGCGGGCGTAGATGTCGGCGCAGTTCGCGAGGAGCCCGAGCGCGTCGTCGAGGTGTGCGCGGGCGTCGGCGTAGTCACCATAGTGGGCGTCGATGCGCCGGGTCACCTTGTCGAGCTCGCCCGTGATGCGGTCCTGCTCGCGTTTGAGGACGCTCAGCGGGATGGCGTCGGCGTAGTGGGCTTGCATGAGCCGGTCTTGCTCGCCTTCGAGCCGGTCGCGGTTCGCGGTGAGCCGTTCGAGTTCTGCGGTTTCGGCGGCCATGAGCCGGTCGAACTCGTGGTGCAGCATCCCGGCGAGCGCGTCCTGCTGGGCCGGGGTGATCTGGACTCGTTTGTAGTAGTCCTCGACGAGTCTCTCGACGTCCTCGATGAGCATGGCTTGGCGGGTGCAGTCGGTGCGCTTGGAGTGCCGACCGGAGCACACGAAGTAGCAGTAGACGTTGCCGTGGCGGTTCTTCGCGTTGGAGACGATGAGCCGCGAGCCGCACTGCCCGCAATGAACCGTGCCCTTGAGGTAGTGGCCATGCACCTGGGTCGCTTCGACGGCGCACTGGTGCGCGGTCAGCACCGACTGCACCTGGTACCAAACCTCGGCAGGGACCAGCGGCGGGTGGTTGCCCTTGTAGCGGGTGCCTCGATAGACCACGTCGCCCTTGTAGTACGGGTTCGTCAGGAGCCGGTGAACCGTCGACACTGCCAGCGGCTTGGCTGGGCGCTTCGGTGTCGGTAGGCTCCGCAGCCCCCGCGAGGTGAGTTCGTCGTGGAGTTGACTGACGCTCCAGTCCCCGGAGGCGTACGCCTTGAACGCCCACTCGATCATCGGTGCCCGCTCGGGGTCGAGTTCGATCGTGCGCAGCTCACGTCCCAGCTCGTCGCGCGTGCGGACGTTGAGGTAGCCGATGGGTGCCTTCCCGTTGGTGCCACCGCCGATGGCCTTCTGGTTCATGCCCTTGGCGACCTCGGTGGCCAGGTTGCGGGAGTAGAACTCGGCGATCGTTGACATGATGCCGTGCAGCAGCATCCCCGAGGGGGTCTCGTCGATGTTCTCCGTCGCGGAGACGAGCATGACCCCGCACTGTTGAAGGGCGAGGTGGATGCTCACGTCGTCGGCGCGGTTGCGGGCGAGCCGGTCGACCTTGTGGACGATGCAGTAGGAGACCTTGTTTGCCTTGACGTACTGGATCATCCGCATCAGCTCGGGCCGGTCCGAGGACTTGGCCGAGGCCCCGGCGTCGATGAACTCCTCGACGATGCCCGCCCCGAGCTGCTCTGCCTTGCGGCGGGTGGCTTCGCGTTGCGCGGGGATCGAGAACCCCTCGTCGGTGCCGCCCTTCTCCGCCTGTTCCCGGGTGGATACCCGCAGGTAGGACACGGCGACGGCCCCGCCGCGTGGTGGGTCGATCAGGCTGGCCGTTGGATCGTCGGCGACGGTGGTCATCGGGGGCTCACTCTCACACGGTTCGACCCTCGCGCTCCCCGTTGCCGTGGGAGGGGTGTTGATCGTGAGAGCAGCCGATGAAGGCTGTAGGGCGAGACCCGGATCAGGTCTCGGTGCGTGTTGCCCGTCGGATGACGAGGTTTGGGCCACAACACCCCGCATCGCGAGGCTTGTACGTTGATTCTACCTGGCGGCCTCGGACGCGGCCAGGGCAACCGAGTCCGCGCGGTAAGTGTCGGGTGCTCGGGCCGCCGCGCGGGCGGCTCTGCTTTCGCCGGTCTCCTGCAGCGTCAGCCGGATGAGGACTTCGGCGAGCTTGTGTAGGTCGGCGCGGTCGCGGTGAACGGCTCGGACGGAGAACGACCGCTCCTCGTACGGGCGGCGGTCGGTCTTCTTGGTGTATCGGCTCATCGGTCTATGGCGCTTCGTCATCCTCGCCGAGGGTCGCGTAGAACTCGTCCTCGGCTTCCTGGCGCTTGCGGACCTGGGCGATCACGAACTCGACGAACTCTGTGCCGCGGTCGTCGAACGTCACGTCCTCAATCGGGGCCTGTGGCTCTTCGCCGGGCCAGAACGCCTGACGGGTCGGGCGGTCTCGATCGCCGCGCGTGCCGCAGGCCGTGACCCAGTAACGGAGCCGTTCGCGCGCGTCGGCGAAGTCGCGGTGCCAGCCGAGCGGTGCTGACGCATCCTGCTCAGGGTCGTATGCGGCGAGCCAGTGCAGATGCAGCGCGGAGAGTTCCCACACGAGTTCTGGGTGGTGGTGCCAGAACGGCGGGACGACCGACGCCTGGAGGCCGTACGTGCGGCGAAGCCAGTCCACCCACCGGTTGAGTGCGAGCCATTCCTGCTCCAGCTCGTGAGCGGTCAGAAGGTTCCAGTTCACCGGATGCGGCGGCCCGGGCATGTCGGCGTTCGTGACGCGGGGCGGTCCATCGAATACGTCAGGTTCGTCGGCTTCGGGCCGGTCGATGCTCGGAGTGTCGGGGTGCTGTTCGCTCATCGTCGTCACCACCGATCACATGCTGACGGCAGAGGCCTGCGCCGTCGGCGTCGATCGCTGCGGCGGCTCGTAGGTGGTGGCCTCGCGAGCCATCGAGTTGCGGGGCGAGCGGTCCACTTCGTAGCGGGTGCGGGCCGCGTCGTGGCCGATCTTCTTGGCGACGAACTCCTCGGTCTCGACCGCCTGGCCGTTGCGCTCATAGTTGACTTCGCGTGTGTATCCCTCGGCGACGAAGTTGTCGCCCGGAACGAAGTTCGCGTGGGCGTGCTCGGCAGAGCGGCCGAACATCACAAGGTGGTGGTAGGTCGTCTCGGTCTGCGTGAACGAGCCGTCCTCTTCGCGACGGAAGTGCTCCTTCCCGATCCGGGCGAAGAACCGTGCGTCTCCCTTGGCGGTCTGCGTGAGCAGCGGGTCGGAAGCGATGAACCCCGAGAGGGACTCCTGAGTGCGAATGGCCATGAGCCTTTCCTCCTGATCTCAGGCGGCCAGCTCGTTGTGGCCGCTGTATCAGGCAGGTGCGCCCCAGCACCCAACCCCCGCATCAGGGTGCGGGGCGGCGTAGGAGGGCTTCGAGTTCGGTGCGGTCGCTGCGGAGCTGGGCAGCGTCGGGGCGGTCAGGCCAGGCACGAAGGTCGGTGACGATGGGCGGCGCGGAGCGCAGCAGGGTGATCCCGGTGCCGAACGGCAGTGTGCGGATGCGGTCGGGCGGCAGGATCGGGACGCGGCGCACGGAGCGCTGGTTCGAGCGGGTGCCGCGGTCGCCGAGGGTCACGCTGTCGGTGTACTCGTCACGTTCGCCGATCAGGGTGGAGAGGTCTTGGAGGTCGCGGCTGTTGGACGCGCCGCCGAGGATGATCTTGACGATGCTGGCGTCCCAGATCGCCCCGGCTTGGTGTTCGCTCCACCGGTCGCGGGCTTGAGCGAGGGACTGCAAGACAGGCATGGTCGTGATCCCGGTACCGCCGCCTTCGGCCATCAGCGTCGGCAGCGACGGGAGGGGTGCGAGGTTGCCGATCTCGTCGAGCGCCAGCAGCAGGGGTGGGTCGAGTCGGGCTCCGGGTGATCGGGCGGCGAGACGGCGGGCGGTTTCGATGAGGTCTTCGACGAACGCGGCGACGAGCGCGGCGGACGCGCCGGCGCCGGCTCCGGTGGCGAGCAGATAGAGGGTGCCTTGCTGGGTGAGGAAGGTCTCGGGGTCGAAGTGCTCGTTGGGTCCGGGTGTGACGGCATCGAGCACGCGGGGGTCGGCGAGGGCTCCGAGTGCGAGGGAGACGCCTTGCCAGATGCTGTCGCGGGTCTTGGGGTCGGCGTCGATCATCGCGCCGAGCGAGTCGCCCCACCCCATCGCCGCGTTCGGGTTCGAGTTCAGGATCGCGACGGCCTCGGCAGCAGCGCTGGGATCAAGGGTCCACCGGAACAACTCAGCAGGCGGCCTGCCGTCCAATGCGGCGGCGTGCAGCAGCGCTTGGAGGGCGGTGCGGGTCTTGCCTTCCCAGAACCCGCCCGATTCCACGCCCCCGGAGGACAGGCCGGTCGCGGCGGCGAGGCCGTTGGCGCGGATCATCGCGGTCAGCGGGTCCTCACACCCGCGCACGGGTGACCAGCGCAGACCAGCGGGGATGCCCTCGGCCAGGTGTTGCGGGTCGAACACCGCGACCGGCCCACCCTTCCGACGGCGAGCTCGCAAGGTGGCGGTGAGGTTGTCTGGTCTGGTGCTGGTGGTGACGACGGCTCCGGGGGCGTCGAGGATCGCGTTGATGACGACGTGCAGACCCTTGCCCGAGCGGGGCGGGCCGATCAACAGGATCGAGTCCTCCACCGACGCCCACACCCCCGTGCCACGACTGGCCCCGAGGAGGTAACCGACATCTGAAGGTGTCGGTGTATCCAGTGACGGCCGCAGGGTTCCGGCACGACGCAGGAGAGCCTTGGCCGAGGCCGTGGTCTTGACCTCGTGCGCGGTCGCGATCCCGGCGAGGCGATGCGGGTCCGTCTCGACTTTGCGGTTGTCGCGACGCAGCAGCATCCACACCCACGCGACCCCGACGACGAGCACCGTGAGCAGCAGGGTCGTGACGATCCAGTAGACGACCGGGCTGAGACCTTCCGCGTCGAGCGCCCTGGCGGGGTCGGTGGGGTTGAACAGCACACCGAGTCCCGACGCCGGTCCCGCTTGGGGTTGTGGTGTGCCGGAGAGGAACGCGGCGACCGACCCAGAGCCTCGGAGGATGAGCGCGAGGCCGAAGGTTCCGATCAGGGTGATGAGGGCGGCGTTGGTGAGTTCGTCGCCCATACTCCCGCCCTGTCTCGGGTTCATTGCAGCCGCCGGATCGCGGTAGTGCCCGAGATGCGCCCGAACAGGATCACCTCGCCCGTCGCACCTGTCGGGAGATCGTCGAGCTCGACCAGCGCCCGAGCGGCTCCGGTTCCGGTGGCGTCCGTGTGGCTCACGATGACCGCGACGGCGACATCCTCACCCGGCACGAACCCCTCGCCATCAACTTCCATGAGCCGCAGGGCTCGTGGCATGGCGGCGCGGCGACCTCGCCGCGTGCCCGGCACAGGTTCCTGCTCGGCGGCTCGGGCGCGTGGAGCTGGTTTGCGGGCGTGGATGATGTCGGTGAACACGCCGCCGTCGCACTCGCGGACCTCGACCCGCACCGAGACGGTACGGTCCTTGGTGATCTCGTCCATCAAGGGCCCGAACGTCGCCCGAGTCCACGCCCCCGCCGCAGGTTGCGGGTGGGCGATGCCATCGACGGCGGCGGTCAGGGTCCCGTCGGCGGCGACGGTGACGATCACATTGGGCAGATCGACGGGCACCTCGGGTTCGTGATGGCGGGCGTGGTGTGAGCGGGAGAGGTTCATCGGTGACCCCCAGCCGCCCGAGAGCTCGTATCGAACAGGGCGAGCTCGGCGGGGTGGAGCTGGTGCTGGGTCACGAAGCTCCTAGCCTTGATCCGCCAGAGCCCTTGACCGACACCCAGGTTCGGCAAGAGTTGCTGCTCGGTGCCGGTCAGGCCGAGGGCTGAGGCGGTGGGTCCGAGCTGGTCGGATTCCTGCCGGTACACGATCCGCGTCTCCGCGTTCGCCAGCAACGAGTTGGCGAGTGAGCGCATGGCGGAGCCTTGATCGCCGACGTTGTCGAGGTCGGTGAGCTTGTGGAAGATCAGCATGTTCGCGATCCCGTAGTGCCGAGCGAGCCGCCAGTGCGCATCCATCCGCCGTAGCAGGGCAGGGTGGGACATGAGCCGCCAGGCCTCGTCGTAGATCACCCACCGCTGCCCGCCATTCGGGTCCAGCAGGGCCGATTCCATCCACGCCGACGAGCACGTCATCAACACCGAGATCAAGGTGCTGTTCTCCGTGACCCGCGACAGGTCGAGGGAGATCATCGGCAGGCTGGGGTCGAACGTCACGGTGGAGGGGCCGTCGAACAGCCCGGCCAGGTCGCCGGCCACGAGACGTCGCAGTGCGTGGCCGACGAGGCGTCCGTCTTCGGCAAGGCGTCCATCAGGGTCGGTGCTGGGGTTGAGGATGCGGTCAACGACCATCGGCAGGATCGGCACCTCGTTCTCCCGCACCGTCTGCGTCAAGGCCAGGTCGATCGCGGTGTGCTCCAGCGGCGACAGCCCCCGTGCGAGCACGGTCTCAGCGAGCGCGCCGATCAGGTCGCGCCTGCGGGCGGCGACGGTGGAGGCCCACTGCTCGTCCGACAACCCGGACGGGCGGTGGCCCTCGTCGAGGGGGTTCAGGCGGGTGTTGAGGCCGTGGCCCAGGACGATGGCCCGGCCGCCGACGGCGTTGGCAACGACAGTGTGCTCGCCCTTCGGATCACCGGGGACGTAGACCCTGCGCCCGAACGGCAACGAGCGCGTGTAGAGGGACTTCGCGAGACTCGATTTGCCGGAGCCGACGATTCCGGCGAGCACAACGTTGGGGGCGGTGATGATGCCGCGCGCGTACAGCACCCACGGGTCGTACACGAAGGAGCCGCCGGAGTAGAGGTCTTGGCCGACGAACACTCCATCGGCACCGAGGCCGCCTTCGGCGACGAACGGGTAAGCCCCCGCCAATGTGGCGGAGGTGTCCTGATGGCGCGGGAGCCGGAACCGTCCCGACGTCCGAAGCTGCGCGGCGCCCGGCTCACCGCTCTTGGGCAGGTAGATCGTGGCGCGTCGCTCCGCTCGCTCCTCCTCGGCCCGTGCTTTCGCGGCGGCGAGTTCGGTCTTGCGTTGCTCGGCGTGGAGTCGGGCTTCGGCGTGGCGGCGTTGTTTGCGGAGCTTGCGGCGTTCCTTCGACGGCGCGACCAGCACGGCAGTGTGCAGCCGCTCTCGATCCTGGTTCACAGTCCCAGACCTCGCGACTCGCGGACGGCGGTGATCTTCGTGGGCTCGAACCGCGACCGCCCCTGCTTCGGCGACGGCACGTCACGTCGCTTCGGAGCCCCCGGTGAGGAGTACGAGACCAGCAGCTCCGGCCCGTCCCGTGTCGGCGACGGCTCATCGATCGCTTCGGCGCTCGCGTCGGGGTCGGGGTGACGGCGCAGCAGTGAGACGTACCCGACGTGCGGGTTGACGACCAGGGCGTAGTCGCCGGACATCACCACCCGGTCGTTCGTGCCCTCTCCGGGTTCGTCGTAGACGTACCCGTTCTCCAACGCCGCCTGCGTGGTCTCCTCGCCGTAGTCCCACTGGGCGAGGTAGTCCACCGCATCGACGTGACCCAGCTCGCCGAGGATGCGCAACGGCCGGTCGGCCTCGTCGCCTTGAAGGAACACCACGGTGATCCACCGCGACGGCACCGTCCCCTCGACGGCGGGTTCGGGATGCCACGCGATCCGCCCCGCCGCAACGAACCCTTCCGCGAGCCGGTCGTAGGCCTGATCCACCAGACGCGCAGACCGGCGCAGCTCCTCCGCCGTCGCGAGCGCATCCCGGACACCCGCGGCGTGGTCGCCGTCGTCGTTGAACGCATGCGCGACCTTCCTCTCGTGCACGTCAGTGAGCTGTTCCAGCACCTGGCGCAGCGACCGCATCCCAGAGGACAGGTCACCGATCACCCCGTACATCTGCGCGGGCTGGTCGAACGTGCGGCTTGCGTGCGCGAGACCCCGCAGAGCCTCGGATGCCTCCGCGGCGTCGGCGGCGGAATCGAAGAACGTGGGCATGGTCGGCCTCCTCGCAAAGTCGTGTGATGAGGAGGTGTGCTGCAATGCCCCGGGCGTTGTCGGAGGTGGCTGACATACTTGGTGGAGGCGTCGGAGGGAGGCACGAGGCAGTCACCGGCGAGAAGGAGAGCCCACATGGACGACGCGCGCGACGAGTCCGGCAGCGACGAGGCCATTGGTGGGCCAACCGACGAAGACGGTCAGATCAGGTCCGACGCGCTTGAACTCGCAGCGTCCACGACCCTCGTCGAGGTGACGCCCGGTGTCGCAGTCGTGTTCGGCGAAGTCCCCGACGGCCTTGAACTCATCAGCCTTGACATGGTGCCGTCATTCGATCGCGCGCAGCTCTCGACCGCTCTGGGTTCGCTCGGCAACGCAGGCACTATCGTCGGAAACGTCGCGGAGGCAGTGTCGAGCGCGCAAGGCCTCTTCCGGGTCAACGATGCGACTCTGTCTCTGCTGAAGAGCGGCGGGCAGATGGCGGCGAAGGACGGCGCCAAGCTCGGGGCGATCTTCAAGAACGGTGAATTGGTCGCCCAGGCACGTTTCATCCCCGCCTCTATGACAGCCGCGACGGCGATCGCAGCCATCGGCCCGGCTGTCGCAATGATCGCGCTCCAAATGCAGCTCGGCGAGATTTCCGGCCTCGTCCGCTCCAACATCCAGCTCACGACGCAAACGCTCAAGGCCATCCGAAACGAGCAATGGGCAGAGCTTGAAGGCCTGGCGGAGTCCGTCGATGAGGCGGTCAAGGAGACCCGCGAACTCGACGTCATCACAGACTCTGTCTGGGAGCCCATCGCTCCCAGTGGCCCCAACATCCGCAAGCAACTGAAGCTGTACCGCAAGAACGTGGCCGGCCACGTCCAGGAGCTCGGGAAGGTGGAGGGTCGCGCCCGCCGCCAGTACCTCGAATCCAACGCCGAGGCAATCGTCTTCGATACCTACGCGCTGCTCAGCTCGCTGAAGACCCACGCGGAGTACCAGGCTGTCCGGGCGGCCCTCGCCAGAACACGAAGCACCAATGACGAGAGCGAAGCGCAGCTCTTCGACCGGATCGCCAGGAACACGCCGGCCGAGATCGACGAGTCGCTCTCCGAAGTCCGATCGTTGACCGAGTCACTCGTGCGCGAGTTGCGCATCATCGCCGAGCTACCCGGTCGCGCCACCGTGCCGCTCACGAAGAAGCGGAAGGACGCGAAGGCGTCCCAGTTCACATGCAGACAGCTCCTCGAAGCCATCGAACCCTTGGCCAACATGCTCCAGCCAGCAGTCGAGATGCCAGCGGTCCCAGAGACCGTATGCGCGCCCGAGGGGCTTGAGCTCGATCTCTACCTGCACATCCTCCGGTGGTTTCTTGAGGACGGTGAGGCACTTCGCAGCGCGGCGTTCCCCTACGAGGTGGGAACTCACAACTTCGCCGGAGTCGTGCCAGCGATGCTCGCTAAACGAGTTGACGCGACCTGGGACGCGCTCACGCCGGGAAGAGCCAGTGCCATCGTTGAGAAGTTCGCGTCGAGTACCTTCGTAGCGGTAACCGATCGACGGATCATCACAGCCAACCCAGGGAACTTCCTAAGACGAGGCGAACTCGGCGCAATCTACTTGCTGGATGAGGTTCGTAACGTGCGCGGCCGCTCCGCGCGCGGAGCGGCCGTCCGACCGACCATCGACGTGACCACCGAGCAGCGGGACCTCCATTGGATGTTCCCTGACGCCGCTGCCCACGAGGACATCGACTGCCTGGCCGCGGTTCTCTCCGAGGGAACACCGCATGTGATCCCAGCCCCGGCAGCGATCGCACCGACCGCTCCACCAAGTGCCGCCATTGACTCCTAGACCTTCCGGCAGAGCGGCAACGCAGCAGCTGTGAACGCGGCGGTCTGCTGTCCTACGAGGAGCCGTGTCTCGCACGAGGCTTGGATCGCAGCCTGTTCGATCGCAGCCACGGCGGCGTCGAGCTCCTCCACGGTCGGGGCTGAAACGGCGATGAGGCCCGTGTAGCGGAGGATGCCGTGGCCTGCGGTCAGATCGGCTTCTTGTTGGAGCACATCGTGGTACTCAGCGGTCTGGGAGGCGTCCTCGATCTGCCCGATCTTCGCTCGTTGGGCTTGGTCGGAGATGTGCTCGACCTTCTTCTTGCGGATGTCGCGGGCGGCTTGGTCGGATCGCATCGGGGTACAGATCAGCGAGAACGACCGCTGGATACCGGTGGACAGCAGCACTGGTGACAAGAATCCCGGATACACCAGCGAGCGCGGCCATTCGCTGATCCACAGCACTGCGTGGTGGGCGGAGTCGGTGCGCAGCCTGCCCCAGGTTTCGGTGACCGCGACGGGTCCCGCGGTGGCCAGCGATTGGCCGAGTTGTCCGTGGCGTTCCAGGGTGGCGGCGATGGCGGGGTCGTAGGCGGAGCGCAGCATGACCGCGATCTGTCCTGGTGTGAGCCAGCCCGACGGTGCGAGGTCGGCGGAGCGGAGCGCAGCGACCAGCGTGTTCATCTCCTGACGCAGCACGTTCGCTGCCCCGCGAATGCCGCCACCGGCTGTTCTGATCTGCCTGACCGCCGCCTTCATATCCAGCGACAGCGAGAGCGTGGTGGCGTGGCGTTCGCCTGCGGGTCCGGCGCGTTCGATCAGCTCGGCGTAGGTGTCCGCGGCCCATGACCCGTCGGGGGTGCCGTGTGCGGCCCACCACTCGGCCAGTCCGGTGCCGGAGTCCGGCAGGGTGCGCTCCAGGACTTGCAGGGTGGCGACGCGGCCGGATCGGCACACGGTGGCAAGTACGCGGCCCCAGGAGGTAACGCGGCGTTCCTGCTCTCCGGGGTCGAGGAGCACGAACGCCGGGTGGGTGACCTCACAGACCACCGTCAGGGTCGCTTGGTGGGGGTCGTGGATCATCCCAGCTCCGGTGTCGGGGTCGTCGAACTCACGCAGCCGCGCCATGTCGCCGGGCAGCGCGAGCGTCCCAACCGGACGCGGTGTGACGATCCTTCGCCGGTACAAGAGCTGGCCGCCGGTGGTGCGCCATAGCCACCAGCACGTGACCGGCAGCCACTCGACGATGGGTCGGCCTGCAATCGGTATCCAGGTCAGCGCGGCCGAGAGCGCCCAGACCGGGGCGGTGTAGGCGAGCAGCATCCCGCCTCCGGCGTAGAACGCCACGATCAGCGTCGCGCCGCCGATGGCCAGGGTGATGAGCTGGGTCAGGGAGAGGCCGAGGAGGATGCCGCGGCGGGTGAGGCGGGAGAACTTCACCGGCATGAGATCGCCCGTGCTGCGATGGTTCTGGTTCGTGGTCACTGTCTACTACTCCTTCGGCGCTCGCGGCGCAGGCGGTGTGGGCTTCGGGGCCGGTGGCGGTGCGGGGTCGTTCCTCGGCGCTGGCGGTGCCGGACTCGGCGGCGGCGCGACCTGAGCAGGCGCAGCCGGGCTCTGAGTGGCAGGCGGTGGCGGCGGGGTCTGGGCGGCGGCATCCGCGGCACGCTCGCCTTGCGCACCGAGCGCGGTCCCTGCTTTCGGCCCGGCAATGGCGGCTCCCTTGGCGACCTGTGCCCCGACGACCACGGCAGCAGCGGGTCCAGCAGCCGCAGCACTACCGCCTGCGGCTGCGCCGCTACCGGACGCGGCCGCACCTCCACCTGACGCACCCGCCGCGCTTCCGGCCGAGGATGCAGGTGTGGGCTTCGGTGCGGGCGGCGCGCCGTCGCCACCGCCGCGGCCAGCGCCACCACCACTGGAGCCGCCGGTGTTGCTCGCACCGTCGAGTACCTTCTTCGGCTCCGTGCCGCCGCCTGCGCCGCGTCCGGGGACGGGGATGGGCCGGTTGAGGGCGTGTTTGGCGTCTTGTTCGGAGCCGATGGCGTGGTACATGTCGAAGCCGACGAACGCGATGAACTTGTACGTCAGGTACGGGGCGAAGGCGGCCATCGCCATGAGCACGATCCCGGCGATGGGGTCGCTGATCGAGGCGAGGTCGGCGTCGATGGGAGCCGAGACCTGGGTGATCGCGACCAGGAACATCACGACGAGCACGAGCTTGGAGCAGATCAGCGCGACGACGAACATCGCCCACTTCCCGATCCATCCCCGCGAGGCGTCCCACGACGCACCGCTGAACGCGAGGGGTGCGAACACGATCGCCACCAGCAGCAGGGCCTTCCGTACGAGCAGGGAGAGCCAGACGATGGCGGCGGCAGTGATCGCGAGGCCGGCCATGAAGATCGTGATGATCGCTCCGACACCGGGGGCGGCGATGTTGATCCCGACCAGTCCTGCCGCCATCAGGGCGATCTTGTCGCCCATCGACTCGGTGGTCTCGCCAGCGGCTTGGACGATGCCGAGACACAGCTGATCCACCACCTCCAAGAGGAGAGCGGTCAAGGTGATGACAACGAATGACCCGAGCACTGACTTGGCGAGGCCCAGGGCGGCTCGGGTGAGGGCGGTGGGGTCGCGGCGGATCAGGCCGGTGATGAGTTGGAGGCAGAAGAAGATCAGCATCACGAATACGGCGATGCCGAACAGCAGGTTGTAGACGGTCAGGTACTCGGGTCGGGTGACGTCCACGAGTGTGGTGGTGTCGAATACCGACCAGACTGCCTCGAACAACCAGCCCGCAGCGGCTCCCATGGCCTGGGCGAGCCAGTCGAAAGGGGCCGCGACCAGAGTTGCGGCCCCTTCGCCGACGGCATCGCAGACCGAGGAGATCACCGGGATGTCGCACACGCTCATCACGAACCACCAACCTTCTCGACGACGCCGGGTCAGACTTGCTGGCCGACGTTCCAGAAGAAGTTGATGAGCGTCACCGACGCGCCGCAGATCACCGCCGCACCGCAGGAGACGAGGACGCCGACCTTCCCCCGCGACGCGAGATGCGGATTGCTGGAGTTCGCGCCAAAGCCCCACACGATCGCCGAGACGATCAGCGCGAGCACAGACAGGATCAAGCCGATGGTCATCACCGCGCCGACGATGCTCCGCAGCTGGTTGATCCCCGGCAGCCCGTTGGTGTTGGGGTCGATGTTGATGTCCATCGGCACCAAGCCGACAGCGGGCAAAACGGTGGTAGTGAGCAGATCGAACACGGTGAATCTCCTTGACGCGGGCGGTCGGCCCGCCAGCGCGGATGCACAGACGGGGTACACGCCACAGGTGCGCTGGAACACCCGAACCGAGAGATAGCGATGCCCACGCCATGGCGGGCGCGGGCATCGTCGAGACGGCGAATCAGAGCTGTTGGCCGAGGTTGATGAGCCAGTTCATCCACGCCACCGTGGCACCGGCGAGGGCAGCGGCTCCAACCGAGACGAGGACGCCGACGCGGCCTTTGCTTGCGGTGGAGTAGTTGCCATGGGCGGAGGCGATAGCCCACACGATCGCTGAGACCATCAGCATGAGCACCGCCACGATGAGCACGAACGTGAGGAGCGCGCCGACGACGGCGCGGAGGTCTCCGATGCCGCCGAGGCCGTCGAAATCTGGGAAGATGCCCATTCCGATCACCCTGCTTTCACGGTGACGTGGAGGTGGTCCCAGTGGCCTCCGGTCACGTCGGTCGGATCGTGCATGCCACCGCCGTTGTAGGGTCGCCAGCCGTCGGCGTCGCGGCTGACGGACCAGATTTGGCCTTGCCAGATGAGGTATTCGACGCCGAGGATCGCCGCGTTGTCTTTCATCCAGTTCGTCACGGCCCATCCGGCGTCGAGCTGGGCGGGGTTGGGGCGTTGGCCGATCCGGTTGCGGAAGGTGATGTCGCACGCCCGCCCGAGGGGGTGCTCCGACTTGGTGCCGGGGCGCGGTGAGTAGCAGCCCCAGCCGGTGTCGGGGAACGCCGCGAGGGTCTGCTGGTAGAGGTGCAGCAGCCGGGCGGTGATCCTCCCGCCGCTCGTGGGATCGTCGACGAGTCGGTCAGGGTCGCCATCGACGCCGGTGGGCGGCCCGGCTGTTCCCGCCGTACGACAGGCGGCGGGCGATCCGCTGGTCGCTTCGGGGAGGTTTGCGGCGCCGTGCTGGTTGAGCCAGGCGGCGGGGTCGACAAAGTCACCGTTCGTGCCGCCTTGACGGACTTCGAAGTGCAGGTGCGCTCCAGTGGAGTAGCCCGAGGAGCCGACATCGCCGATGTGCTGCCCTGCGCGTACCTGGTCGCCGTTCTTGACGTGGATGCCGTGCTGCCACATGTGCGCGTACGCGGTGGCGATCTTGTGGCCGTCGATGGTGTGCTCGATGACGATGAGGCCGCCGTAGCCGCTGGTGAACTCGGCGACGGTCACGGTGCCGTCGGCTGCGGCGAGGATCGGGGTGCCGTCCGGTGCGGCGAAGTCCGCGCCGGTGTGCAGCTTGTACTCGCCGGTGATTGGATGCACGCGCATCCCGAACGGCGAGGTCGCCACCCAGGTCCCCTCCGGGAGTGGGAACACCACCCTCGACGACAACGATGCTGGGCCAGCGGCCCCCGCCGGTGTCGTGCTGGAGCGGCCTGTGGTGAGGGTGGTGAGGATGGTGTCGGCGACGGGTGCGTAGTTGCGGTAGCGGTCGGGGTAGGCGGAGACCTCGACGGCTTGGGCGGCTTCGCCGGGGTCCATTGTCTGCCAGCCGGGGATGTCGAGCAGGCCGCGCGGCGAGGGGTAGTTCGGGCCGGTCGGGCCACCGAAGAACGCTCGCGCTTGGTACGTGGGGTCCATGAGCTCCGCGACAGTGCCCCAACCCGACTGTGGGCGCATCTGGAACAGACCCAGGGAGTCATGGTCGGAGCCGTTGCCGTCGTTGGGGTAGTTCGCGGACTCGGGGTAGGTGCCGGTGTTCGACAGCATCCGCAGCTTGGACTCGGTGAGCGCGGCCATGAGCGCGATCTTGATTCCCGGCCGTCCCACGCCGTCGGTGCTGTTGCCGATGGTGATGATCGTGGCGGCGTGGGTGAGCTGCTGCCGGTTCAGCGTGAACGTCTCACCGTTCGCCGTCGTCACGGTGAGCGAGTCCGGCACAGGCCCAAGGTTGACCGCGCCTGTGGTGGTGGCGCAGTTGGCGGCGGCGGAGTTCATCAGTGCCCCGATCCCGAGCAGGAGGACGGACGGGGCGAGGAACATGAGCGCGAGGGCTGCGATGGCGGCTTTGCGGAACACGGCGGCACCTCAGCGCAGGGGGTTGTCGAGCTGGGACAGCCGCAGCAAGTGGCAGGTCGGGTACGTCGGGGCGCAGACCACGAACACGGTGAACGAGACGGGATGCTCGGAGGTGACGGGCTGTCCGTTCCAGATGCCGGAGCGGTGGCGGGTGCCCTCGATCGTGACCGCGGTCGTGCCGGGGGCGATCTGCCCGGGCTGCGCCTGCGCCACTGCGTCGGCCCACGCAGCGGGGACGAAGGCGGTGTCGATGACGAGGTGCTGGGTGGTGGCGTACTGGCGTAGTTCGGTCCAGGCGTCCCGGTTCGGCAGGTAGGTGGCGATGTCGGAGGCGAGGCCCGCTTGCTCATCCCCGGAGGGGTCACCGACGGCGAGGATCGCCGAGGTGTAGTCCAGTGGCCACAGCCCCAGCGCGGTATCCCACGCGAACAAGGTGGTGGCGACGCCTTCGACGAAGGCGACCGGATCGGTCGAACGTGGCACCGATGGAACCTTCGGCCGCGGCGGCGTTGACGGCCCCGGCGACGACGGCCGGCTGAGGGTCGGCGACGGCTCGGGGCGCGGATCGTCAGTGCTGGTGTTGCGGGGGCCGATGAGGAGTCCGTAGACGCCGACCCCGGCCAGGAGCAGCAGGACGATGCCAGCGGCGATGAGGGCAACGAGTCGGCGGCGAGTCTTGGGATCAGCGGATGCGGGGCTCATGCCTGGCAGGTACACACCTGCCACCGGCAGAGCGGTGAGACCTCAGAGTGCGCGCAGGGTCGGCTGTGCTGCGTGGGCGTCGCGTGTGGTGCGGAGGTCGTCGGCGAAGCGTGCGGTGGCTTCGGCGACTGTGAGGAAGTTCTCGTACTGGTCGTCGGTCAGTTCGATGGCGAGCACGTCGATGTCGTAGTGGGTCCACCAACTGGCGAGTTCGCCCCAGGTCTGAACGAACGCCCGCACCGGGTATTGCACCGGTGGTGCGTCGTCGGGCACGAGTGGTTTGGGGCGGGGCTTGGGCTTCTTGCCCTTCTTCATCGCGTTGGCGCGGGCGACGGCATCCTCGGCGAGGGCGTGCATCGTCGCCTCCCGCACCTCACGCGCAGCATCGGCGCTCTCATGGATCGCCTGGTAGAGGGGATGCACCGGGTCGCCTGCCTCGATCCGCTCCAACGCGGCGGCCGCTTCGGCGCGGAGCGTCTCGGGTTGGGCGGGGTTAGCGGCGATCTCTTCGATGTAGCCGACCTTCTCCAACGTCTTGTACGACGCCCCGCCGGGGATCATGGCCGCTGCCTGTTCCCGTGCCTTCCCGGTCGGGCCGTTCGACGGTGGTGGAAATTTTCCACCACCGTGATTTCCCGGCTGGTTCTCGGCGCTGAACTGGGTGGCGGACTTCCGGCGGGCGGCGTCTTCGGCCATGACTTGCTTGATCTCGCGGTAGAGGCCAGCGGCTTCGAGCTGGTTGTAGGGCTTGTGGAGCATGTTGTCGTCCTGCTCCGCCAGGAGTTTCCCGAGCCGGTCCGACAGGCCGCCGCGTACCCAGACGCTGACGGTGCGCCAGCCGAGCATCTTGATCGCCGCAAGGCGCCGTGCCCCGCAGACGAGCACACCGTCGATGGTGATCGTCAACGGCTGAAGCAGGCCGTCGCGGTCGATGGACGCGGCAAGGGTTTCGAGGTCTCCGAGGTCGGTGCGGTGGCGCTTGCCGACGATCAGGGAATCGACGGCCCGGTCGAGCTGGATACCGGTCTGCAGGGCGGTCATCGCGGCTCACCGCCCCGGGCTCTGGGGGCCGCAACGGCGAGGGCGAGGATCAGGTCGTCGTCGCGCAGCAGCAGTTCCAAGGTCTCTCCGAGGAGAAGCCGAAGCAGAATCCCGCGGCCCGTGCTGGTCGCCGTGTAGGCGGGGTGCGGGTTCCCGAGCAAAGCACGCAGCAGCGCGGTCCAGGCGCGGCGGGGCAGATCGAGCAGCACGCGGGCGTGCCGATCCCGCCGCAGTGCTTCGTAGGCGGACTGGCGGGTTCCGGCTTTGGTGAGGGCGCCGCAGACGTGCTCGACCGAGGCCCGCGCGGTGTCGGTCGGCCAGTCGAGCAGGCACAGCAGCGCGATCGCGTCCTCGGCCGCCGACGTGGCCGACATGCAGGCCTGTGCCGAACCCAGCAGATCATGCGAGTTGGGCTCGATGTCGCTGGGCAGATCGTCGGAGACATGGAAGGCGGGGTGGTAGTCGGACAGGGCGGTGTCTCGGTCGGAGAACCGTTCGGGGTCGTGGAACGCCGAGACGTGGGAGCGGCGGGCCTGGTGTACCGAGCAGAGGAGGCCTTGGGCTCGTTCTTCGTAGATGCAGGTGATCCGCACGGCGTGGGTGATGATCGCCCACGGATCGCGGGCTTCGAGGGTGGAGCGGTTCTGCATCGCGTCGAACGCCGCCGCGACCGCCTCCCAGGTATCGAGGCGGTGCTTGCGCGCCAGCGCCTTGTACTTCTCGGCGGCGAACTCCATCAGATCGCGCGCGACCGGATCATTGACCCAGGCATCCTCACCACCCGTGTAGAGCCGGTGCAGCAGAGCCCGCAGGCCCTCGCCGGTCGTGAAGTCCTCCCGCTCGTCGTCCTGGCCGTTATGGGGGTTGGTGGTTGTGGTCATGGTGTCGGCACCTCCTGGTAGGTAGGTGCGCGCCCGCTCCCACGAACGCGCCCCTCCTGCGGTGGTTGCCGTCTGGACCATGACCGGTCATCCCATCCCGACCCCAGGCCGCGTCGGGGCCGAGGTGGTGACGGTGCGCCGCCCGAACGCCGTGATCGGCGGCAAGCGACGTGCGCGGTCGCGTGCGGCCTGCATCCCGATCCGCAGGGGTGTGCGGGTGCGGCGGGCGAGTTCGGCTTGGAAGTCCAGGCCGCGTCCGGCGACGTTCGCCGAATGCCGCGCCATCAGGTCAGTAGGGCGCACCCACTCCACGCCCCGGCCATGAATCCCGGCGGCGTGCTGCTTCTCGGTACGGGCAACCTGTGCCGCACGCACCGCCTCCGGCGTCGTCGAGGCTTCAACGGCAGGATCACGGTGCTCGCGTGGCACCGAGAGTGCCTCGTCTGCTGGGGTCGGCACGATCCGCTGTGGGTCGTGACCGGGGCCGGTGCGCTGTGGGCTGTCGGTGGTGTTCATGGGGTGGTCTCCTCCCGCTCGTCGGCGGACTCGGTGATGTCAGTAGTGAGGTGTGCGGGGGCGAACCAGCGGCCCACGGTCGAGGGATGCACGCCGAGCTCGCGGGCGATCCGCTTGTTCGACCACCCCGCCTCACGCAGCTCCCACCCCAACGCGCGACGATCCGCCGGATCGAGCGACTCGACCTCGGCAGGCGCAGACGCCAGCTCGGCGATACCAACGGACGCGGGTGCCGCTTCCAGCTCGTCCGAAGCGGCAGCAAACACGGCGACCTCATGCCGGCCAGGTGTCTCCGATTCCGACGCGGTTAGCGGGGTGCGGGTGAGGATGACGGTGAGGTGGGTGATCGCGAGCAGTACGACGGGTGGTACGGCGGCGACGGAGGCGGCGAGGATGCCGGGCACGTCGGCGTCGGCGGCGACGACGGCGTGGATCGCGTTCGCGGTGACCGAGACGAGCGCGCCGCCGGTCAGAAGTGCCCAGGGGTACCAGGCGGAGCGTTGCCCGGCGAGCGCGACGACAGCGACGGTCGCGACGACGATGATGCCGTCCACGATCAGCGGCCACGCCCACGCCTGCCCCGCCCCGATCCCCGAACGTGCGGCGAGATCGGCGAGTGAGGTGAACGACAGCCAGAACGCCCCGGCGGCGATGAACACCGTCCCCGCCACCGCCGTCCCCACAGCCCACCGTCTCGGACTCGTCTCACGCATCACAGGCCTGCCCTCCCGGCTGAGGCCACCGGCGATGTTGCGGAGCGGCTGCACCAGCGATCCGCCCCACGCCGCGCACCAGCCGAGGGGCTGGTCTCGGGTGCGGGCTGGGTGGCGCGGTAGGCGGAACGCACGGTCGTGGCGATCTCACTCTCACTCAGTCCGGCCCGCGCAGCGGCAGGGCCGAGTGCATCAAGTGCGTCAGCGGGTGGGGCGCCGTTCTCGGCCAGGCGGCAGGCCGCCCAGAACAGGCACCGGTTCCGTTCACCCTCACCACGGCCCGCGACCCAAGAGGCGATCCGCTCGACATCCACCGTCGCGGGCGCGCCTTCACTTCGCGCTGGCGCAGCGGGCCGGGGATCGAGGAAATCACGGAGCCGTGCGGCATCGACGGGTCCGACGGAGTGCGCGGCGAGGTCGGCGATCTCGTAGCGCCTCACGGTGCCGTCGATGGTTCGGCGGGAGGGCGGAGCGATGATGTAGCCGCCGTCGCCCCGGAAATCGACCCCCGCACCTGCGGCCTGCCACGACCGCTGCTCAGTGCCCACTGTGGCCGGGAAGTAGGCATGCGCGCCACCGGTCGGGGTCCGCACCAACAGACCCGCCTCACCCACCAAACCGGCCTCCGAGGCACGACGCCAGGCAGCACGACCATCGACAGACCCGTGAACATCGACGTCCACCACGACGACACCCGACATCGCGCCAGTGGGGAGACCGATGTTCGCCTCCGGCGTGCGCGACCACCACGCCGCAATCTGCGCGAGGTCGCTGGTCGCGTCGAGGAACCCCCGCCGGGTCAGCGGACGCTTCCCATCCGGCTCGCACGGGAACACCGGAACCCCTGCCGCCGCGAGACTGCGCGCCGCCGCCGCAAGGTCCGGGGTGCGGTCCGCGTGGATGAGCGCGGCGAGAACGTCGAAGGGGTCGGGCATCACAGCCCCCGTCCCGCCAACACTGGCGCAGCATGCGGCCGATCCGGCTCAACCTGCCGAGCCGACGCGCGGGCAGGCTTCGCGGTCGTTGGGGTGTCTCGTTCCAGGCCGGGAGGGGTGCCGTCGCCGAGCTGTGGGATGTCGAGCTGGTCGAGGATCGCCAGCGCGATCTTCCGCACTCGCTCGCCGGTGGCCTGCACGATCTGGGCCGGTTCCTTGTCGTCGGCGCGGGCCGCCCAGGTCGAGACGTACGGGATCGTGTAGCCGTCAGTGGTCATGCCGTGCGCGGCCCCGATCATCAGCGCGACCGACTCGGCCTCGACCTCGCGGATGCCGCGATGCTGCCGCGCCTCCACGTCGTCGGGGTCGTGCATCATCACGTGCGCGAGCTCGTGCGCCAGCGTCTTTACTCGTGCCGCAGCAGGCATGTTCTCCCGCACCGACACCGTCCGGGCGTCGTAGTCGGTCATCCCGTTCGAGCCCATGATCGCCATCTCGTCCGCCACGGAGACGACCTCGAACCCCGCTGCTCGAATCTGCGCGGCGAGGCCGTCCCACAGGCCTGCGGGGGCTTCTCCTTCCAACAGCACCGGTGTGGGCGTGGCCGGGAGGGGTTCGCCGTCAGTCTGGGAGACATCCCAGACATAGGCCGGTCGGGCACCGACCATGCGGGAGCGCACCACCTCACCGGGCTTCGGCTTCTCCCGCGGGCCGAGCCGCCGCCACGAGCCAGAATCCGACGGCGTGGCCGTGGCGAACCTGCCCGTGACCGGAGCGAAGATCATGTAGCCCGGCTGGCCCTTCATCACCTGCCGCCCCAACGCCTGCCACTGCCGATACCCCGCGACGAGCGTGGGGAACGGTTCAGGCACACGTTCGGCCTCGAAACCGGCCTGGTGCTGCACCCAGATCAGCATCGTGTTGTTGAACGACCGGGACCGGAACCTCGCGGCGAATGCGAGCGCGTTGCGCCAGTCGTCGCCGGAGACGAGCTGCTCGACCGCGCCCGTCAGCTTCTCGTGCAGCTCGTCGAGCTTCGCCTCACGCGCCGCCCGCTGCTCCAGTGTCGATGCCATGACCGGGTCTCCTCTCGCGACCACCACGACATTCGTGGGCGCGGCGGTACACCTACGAGGTAGGCAACCCCTCCCGCCACGGCGAGAGCGAACCTGCCGGGCCAGCCCTACCGGGCGGCCTGGCATAGCGGCGTGCCCCCGCGAGGAGCCGCGCGGGAACGGCGCGAGTGCCAGCATCGTTCACCTCCTCTCTGGCGAGAGCGACCCACCCAAGCAGACGGTTGAGCATGCTCAAACGGGTCGGAGTTCCCATTGGAGCACGGCCGTTGAGCATGCGCAAGCCTTGATTTGTGCATGCCCAACGAGTAGCGTTGAGCATGCACAACCACCCTTCGGGTGGACAACAGCGATGCCTTGCCCGTCACGAGGGAAAGGAGGTCAGCGGCCATGACCGAAGAAGAGAGCCAGGCTGCGGCAGTCGATCTCGCCAACCGCTTGCGGCTCCTGATGGACGTTGCCGAAGCCGAGTCCGGCGCAGAGCCGACCTACTCGCAGATCGCGGACTTCCTCAAAGAACGCGGCGTCAACCTGTCGCGCTCGCGCTGGACGTACATGGTCAACGGCCACCGCTACGTCCAAGACCCCGCCGTCTTCGAGGGACTCGCCGCCTACTTCGATGTCGATACCGACTTCCTCCTCGGTGCCGACGGCGCCACCACCCCGGAGAAGGTCACCGCGCAGCTCGACCTCGTTCGTTCCATGCGTGCGGCGAAGGTGAAGTCCTACGCCGCCCGTACCCTCGGTGACATCTCACCGAAAGCACTCCACGCCATCACCAAGTTCCTGGATGAGGAAATGACACCTATGCCTGAGCACTGACAGGTATCGCGCAACGCGACGCCGATACCGGCCACGTGCTCTCCACCGAGAGGGGCGCACCGTGAATATCGAGCAGACCGTATCGGCGGCCGTCGCGGACCTCCAGCTCGGCCACACCTTCACCCTCGACGACCTCATCCACGCGATCCAGGCCCGACGCCAGCGCACCCTGCGCGTGCACGAACTCGAAGAGCTCGACACCAGCGACGGCTTGTGCGCCATCTGGCTGATCGGCGAGACCGAAGATGTCGTGCTCCACGCTCCCAGCGACTCCGCCCTGCACCGCCAGCAGTTCGTCCTGCACGAGTTCGCCCACATGATCCTCGGCCACTGCGAAGGCGAGGACTGCGTAGCCGCCGACGCGCTGCTGCCCAACATCCCGCCCTACACGCGAGGACGCCTCCTGAAGCGGCAAGACATCGACTGCGAAACCGAGATCACCGCCGAAGCCCTCGCCGACCGACTCGCCGCAGGCATCCGAGGACACGCGTTCGCGGAGTCCCGCTACCTGGAGGTGTTCGGATGACCCAGACCGTCGTCGCGGCCCTCATGTGGGCGCTCGTGGCGAGCCTGCTCATCGTCCGCCGAAAACGCGCAGACAGAAGCATCACCTACGCCGCCATCGCCATAGCGATCGCCATGACACTGAACGTCGATGCCGTCTACGCCGCCGTCGATCCGATCCTGGGCGGCACCAACATCGCCACCCTGATCGCCGACGCGCTGCTGATGATCGGACTGTTCTTCCTCGGTCGAGGCGTCATGCGCACCGGCGAGTACCGACCCCAGCTCGTGCGGGCCGTCGTCAGCTGCCCGACCCTGCTGACCTCCCTGGCCGCGATCACCATCGCGTTCTCGTTCATCGACCGCGGTACCACGACCACCCGGTTCATGGCCGACCTCGGCGCCCAACCCGCCACCGCGATCTACTCGATCGTCAACTTCGCCTACGGCGGCATCGTCATCGCCACGATGATGGTTCTCGCCGCCCGCCAGTACCGGAGCAACCACGGCATTCAGCGCCTCCCCGCCGCGCTCCTTACCTTCGGCTCAGCCTTCGGTGTGATGCTTTGCCTCGCCGTCCTCACCATGGACGTCGCCCACGTGACAGGCCTGATCGCACTGATGCGCGCCGTGCAACCGATCTATTCACCGCTGTCGCTGCTGACCTTCCTGCTTCTCTGCGCGGGCTTCGTTGCGCAACCCGTCGTCCGCCGCGCCCTGCGCTACGCCCGCCGTCGGCGCACCGTGACCCTCGCGGACCGGCTCGAACCGCTCTGGCAGCGGGCGACCCGGGTGCGGCCCGGCCTCAGCCAAGCAGAGCCTCTCTCTGCGAGCGACGACCCGGAAGGCCGTCTGCACCGCGAGATCGTCGAGATACGCGACGCCATGATCGACTCCCGCATCACCTTCACCATCACCGACGCCGAACATGAACTGCTCGAACAGGCCGAACAGCACCTCGTCGGCCATGACCAGAGCGCCCCGACGCCGACCGAGCCGCCACAGGACTTGGGCGACGCGGGCATCGACGCTCAACACCAGGAGCGTCCGTCGTGAAGCGCAGCATCGTTCTGGGAGCCGGGCTCCTCACTGCCAGCGCGCTCGGCGCAGGCTGGACCATCGCACGACGCCTCACCGAACCCGCCAGTTCACGCGTCTTCGACCTCACCATCCACGACATCGAACACGACGACGGGACCCAACGGGTCGTGCTCGACCGCACCTCGCAGACCACCGCCGACGGCATCTACAACCTCTGGCTCGAACACGGAGGCTGGGCGCAACTCTCCGCAGGAGTCCACGACCGCAGTCCGAATCGGGTTGCCCGCACCGTCGTCGGCACCTCGCCAGGCCTGAAGCTCGTGGCCGGTGACCGAGCTTCGTGGAGCGGCATCTACTACGCCACCCCAGCCGACGCCGGACTCAACGCACGCGACATCACCATCACCAGCCCGGCGGGTCCGTGCCCCGCATGGCGCATCGACGGCGACCCCTCGACCTGGGCCATCCACATCCACGGACTCGGCAGCACCCGCGCCGGAACCCTCCGCGGCGCCCAAGTGGCCACCGACCTCGGCTACACGTCCCTCGTCGTCACCTACCGCAACACCACCGAAGGCCTCTTCGTCGGCACCGGCCGATCAACCCTCGGCCACACCGAAACCGCAGACGTAGACGAAGCCATCGGATACGCCGTCCGACGAGGAGCACAACGGATCGTGCTGTTCGGCTGGTCAATGGGAGACGCCATCGCACTCCAACTCGCCGCCCGACCCTGCCACGACGGGCTCATCACCGCGCTCGTCCTCGACTCACCTGTGCTCGACTGGACCGAGACCATCAAAGCCAACTGCGCCCGCAGCGGACTCCCAACCACAGCTGGCCACCTCGCCGTCCCGTGGCTCGCCATTGGCCCGCTCGCGAGCATGGTCGGGCTGCCGGGGTCGATCCCGCTGCGTCGCTTCGACTGGATCACTCGCGCCGCCGAGCTCACCACACCCACGCTGATCCTCCACGGCATAAGAGACAGCTCCGCACCCATCCGGCTCTCACAAGCACTCAGAGACGAGCGCCCCGATCTCGTGACGTTGGAGACCTTCGACGCTGACCACACGCTCGCGTGGAACTCCGATCCTGAGCGGTGGCGGGCCGTCGTGAGCGGCTGGCTCACATCGCAGTTAGCGAGCTGACGGGCGCTGGAGCCGCACCGGTCCGGATCGGCCACGCCCGGACAAACCCAGTTCAAACCGCAGCCGCCCCGGTAGGCTTGCTGTTGTCGCCCCGTCCGGGGTTGCTCCGTGCGAGGGAGGATCAACGTGGCTGAGCCGTGGCTGTCCGCAGACGACATCGCCGCCCACCTCGGGATCACCAAAGACACCGTCTATACCTGGATCGCTGAGAAGGCCATGCCCGCCCACAAGGTCGGCCGCCTCTGGAAGTTCCAAGCCAGCGAGATCGACGACTGGGTGCGCCGAGGCGGAGCCGCAGCGGAGGGTGACAAATGACGTGCAGGAGCTTCGAGCGGAGAGCTCGGCATCTATCGCTGGACGTTGGTCTGGGAAGGAAGACGTATGAGTGACCAGAGCCTTGTTCCGCTGCGACTAGCCTGCGTTCCGCGTGATGACGTGTTGCAGGGCGGCCTGGCCGACAACCACTTCGCGGCCCAGCTCGACAAGGTCGTGCGAGACGCCGAGCACTACCCGGTCTACGGCGACGCGGAAGCGTTCTTCGCGCAGACCTATCCGACCTCTGGTTTGAAGACGCTCCTCACCAAGACCTTTGGTCGCGTCACGGGAGCGAAGGGCGTCGCAGGGGAGAACGGGGTTCTCCGTCCGACGACCTCGTTCGGCGGCGGTAAGACTCACGGCCTCACCGCCGTCTACCACCTCGCCGGTGGGGCACGCCCGACGAACATCGCGGAGTTCATCGACCCCGCGCTCTTGCCTGATGGGCCGATTCAGGTGGCCGCGCTCGTCGGTGACGCGCTTGATCCCACGGCCGGCGTCGAGACCGACGGGCACCGCACCTACACGCTGTGGGGCGAGATGGCCGCGCAGATCGGTGACGCTGCGTACGATGCGATGGCCGCGAACGATGCCCAGCGGACCGCTCCGGGCACCGGCACGATCAAGGCTGCCTTCGGAGGCAACCCAACCATCGTCATCGTGGACGAGATCGCCAAGTACCTGCGTGCGGTGTCGTCGTCCGGCAGCGAAGACGTGCGTCGCATGGCACGGGCAATCCCGGTGTTCCTGGGGAATCTGTTTGAGGTCGCGTCCGACCCGACCAACAAAGTGTCTGTCATCATCACCTTGGCCTCGACGACCAACGCTTTTGGTGCCGAAACAACCGAGATCAGCGACCTGACCGGCGATGAAAAGCAACGCGCCGATACTGCGAACGCCGCTTCGGTCAAGGCTGCGGAAGAGACTGGCGACGTGCTTACCCGCGCCGTTCAGCCATCCGCCGTGATCCGTCCGGCAGACGACAACGAGATCGGCGAAATTCTCAAGAAGCGCATCTTCGAGTCGGTCGATGAAAGTGCGGCGAAGGCAGCAGGAGACGCCTACCGCGGCCTCTACGAGTCTCTGGGCAAGACCGAGCAGCTGGCTGGCGGCGCGGAACACCCCGCGACCTATGGCGAGCTGGTCACGACGACCTATCCGTTCCACCCTGAGCTGGTCCGTGTACTCGACAAGCGGCTGGGCAACATCACCCAGTTCCAGCGGGCTCGTGGCGCGCTGAAACTGCTCGCAGAGGTCGTTGCGCACATCTACGACACGGATGATGACACGGCGATCATCAACGTTGGTGACATCGACTTCGACAACGATCCGGTTCTCAACCACCTCACTGACGGACTCGGACGGGCCGAATACGCGTCGGTGGCAGAGGGCGACTTCGCAGGCAAGCAGTCGCACGCAGCTGCGGTAGATGCCGATGTATTCCCGGGCAAACCGGTGTACGCCACCCGCGTAGCGCGCACCGTGTTCACGCACTCCCTGGAAATGGTGGCGACAGCAGGAGCTGGACGCAATGACTGGATCGTCGGCACGCTCCGTCCCGGCGAAGACACAGCCATCTTCGAGAAGGCGCTCACCGAGTCCGAGAAGGTCTTCTGGCACCTGTCGTTCGATGGTGGTCGGTGGCGATTCAACATCGAGCCGAACGTCAACGCCATCATCGAGACCGAGAAGCGCAACGTCGCCAACACGGCAGTAGCAGCGATGGTGGACACACTCATCCGCAACGCGTTCGCCAATGACGGAGGCGCGAAAGCCGTCCACTTCCCGTCTGGCCCTGCCGAGGTCCACGACGAGGCGGGACTGAGAGTCGTCGTGCTCGACTACAACGTCGTGGCCGTCACGCAGAAGGGCGCAGAACAGCCGCCCGCAGCGATCGTCGAGATGCTTGACAAAGTGGGCTCCGTCGGCAGCCCGAGAACCTACCGCAACGCTGTGGTGTTCGCAGTCCCAGACGAGGAGCAGGTCGAGGTTCTGAAGGACCGTGCACGCGCCTTGATCGCTTCCAACAACCTTGCCAGCGACACCGCGCGCCTAACACAGTTCAGCGACGAGGTGCGCAAGAAGGTGGAGGTCTACAACAAGGAGGCCGCCCTCAACGCTCGCATCGCCGTGACGCGCTGCTATAAGCACATCTACTTCCCCTCCGGCGATAAGGCCACGGGGTACTTGCGCCATCGTGAGCTTCCAGCTCAGGCACAGGGCGACACGAAGAACGCGACGTCGGCGGTGTTGAGTCTGCTCGAAGATGAGGACAAGATTCGAAGCAGTCCCTTCACCGCCTCCTACCTCCGCTCGAAGACCTGGCACGCCGCAAGCTCGGCGACGACCCGCTCCATCGCCGACTACTTCTGGACCGATCACACGATCCAGATCGTTCGAAACCCGAACCTGATCCGCGAAGCGATCGTCAACGGCGTGAAGAACGAGAACTGGGTCTACTACGACGCGGGCACGGGAAAGACATACACGTCGAGCACGATGGCTGGGTTCTCGCCGGAGATGAAACCCGACGCCGAGGTGATGACCGCTTCCGAAGCCCAGTCACGAGGCTTGCTCGTGCGCAAGCCAACTCAGACCGACTTGCGCGCCGTCGTCACCAACGATGACCTCACAGGGGCCGAGATTCGCTCCCGCCTCGAAGCCCAATGTGGCGGCGAGCCGACCAAGACCGATGTCCTCGAACTGCTCGCCACAGCTGTACAAGCCAGCGACTACAAGTGGTTCGTTGTCCTCGACGCAGAGCCTGCCCCCGGCGTCCGGGCCTTGTCGCCATCCGCGATCAAGGATAAAGGTCTCGACGGCCTGCGCATCCTCAGCCGGGAAGCGGCGGATGCGCAGGAGATCGAGGTGCCAACCCGCACCCCGAACTCGAAGACCTTCAACGCGTCGGGCCCAGGCGGTGCGGCAATGCAGAGCCTGCTGGATCAGATTTCCGACTTCACCGTGCCTACGGTCAGCACGATGACCTTGAAGGTCACCGCGGACGAGGCGTCTGGCACCAGCGACATCGACCTCGCCGTAGCATCGCTCGGCATGCTGCAAAAGCAGCACATCACCGTTCGTGCAACGATCCGCGCCGAGTTCAAGGGAGTCAACGGCGGAGTCCAGTTCCAGGGCACCGCCGACCGGCAAGACTTCCAGTCCGCGTACAACCACGTGAAGAAGGCCATCACCGGTGCGGTCAAGGTAGCGGGCGAGGTAACACTCGTCTTCCGCTTCACCCCGGCTCTGGACATCACGGATGCCCAGTTCGGCCAGATTCACACGGTCATCAAGAACCTCGGCATGAAGAGCACCACGATGACAGCCGAGGTCACCAAGTGAGTGCCGTCAAGCGCATTCGCCCCGCATCCCACCTCGCGCTAGTCGAAGGGGTGCGAGGGTTCCGCCTCGTTGTCACGCCAGGCCGAGGCGAGACCTTCGGCGTGACGCTTGAAGAAACCTACGGCGAGAACGGCGGCACGATCACCGCGCCGGTGACCACCGCCACACCCGTTCAGGCGGGACGCGTGGTCGATGCGCTCTTCGTTGCGATCCGCAAGGCCGGGCATCAACCGAGCGTCCTTGCGTTCAAGCGCAAAGCACCCATCCGCCTTGGCGAGGCTGAGGGAGTCCGTCTGGCACTTGTCCTACTTGCAAGCCAACCCATCGCCAAGCACGAGCGAGTCCGTGCGCTCGTCGCTGGAATCAACGCCATGAGCATCGAAGAGACCTACTACTGGTACTCCAAGTGCATGGGACTCGACGGCAACCGCGCCCGCAAAGCACTCCGAACCCTCCTCGCCGACTAAGGACACGACGTGACCACTCCAAGACCACGAGTTCTCATCGAGGACTGGCTACCCGTCGCAGAGCTCGGCATCGAGTCGCGGCGAGAGCGCGGAGCAGCTTCCGCGCTTCCACCGCTCTCGTTTCTGCACATCTGGTGGGCCCGGCGACCCTTGGTAGCGTCCGCCGCCGTCGCACTCGCCGGGGTCATGCCGACATGGACCGACGACCTAGCAGCGGCGTTCCCGGACGCGCCGGAGGTGCGCACCGAATCGGCCTACAGGGCGTGGCTGCTTCGCCTCGTCGGAATCCTGGGGGACCCTGTCAAGGGGCGGCGCATGATCGATGCCGCGAACGCTGCGGGCGTCAAACTACAAGGCAACGGGTACGGCTACCGCCAAGCGTTCCGTAATCCGGTTGCTCGTGCCGACATTGATCTGCTCCACGCCGTCCTACGTCACACCTGGGGTGATCTTCCAATCATCGCTGATCCCACGGCTGGCGGCGGATCGATTCCTTGGGCGGCAAGTCGCCTGGGGTTGCCCGTCGTTGCGAACGACCTCAACGGAGTCGCAGCCAGCGTGCTGAAAGCCGGGGTCGAGATACCCGCAACCCGTGGTCTCGACCTGCTTCCAGAGATCAAGAAATGGGGAAGCGTTCTCGTCAAGCGAGTCGAACAGCGGCTCAAGGTGTTCTTCCCCCTCAACGAAGGGGAAAGCGTCACCGCCTACATCTGGGCGAATGCCGTCCCTTGTCCTCGCACCGGCCGTCTCGTTCCCTTGCTCACCGACAAATGGCTGAGGAAGGCAACAGGCAAGGAAGCAGCCGTACGGCTGGTCACTTCTGTCGACGGGACCGAACTGGCGCAACCGCTCTTCGAGGTCGCCCTTGGTCGGGATGTAGACAGGGTCGACGCGAGCGCAGGGACCATATCGCGTGGAAAGGCGATCTCGCCTTACGACAATCTGGTCATTGATGGTGACTACATCAAGACGGCCGCTCAGAGCGGCCAGATGAAGCAACTTCTCTATGCAGTGGCCATCCGAAAGCCGTCGGGGGAACGAACCTTCCGCGCCCCCAATAGCGCCGATACCGACGCGTTGCGGGCAGCGGCTCAGCACTTCGACGGTGTCAAAGATGGGTGGCTCTCATCCGGCATTCTGCCGACAGAGGAGTTTCCCGATGGCAACGACCTCCGTCCGAAGCACTACGGACTCGACCGCTGGATCGATTTCTACACTCCGAGACAAGCGCTGGTCCACGGAACTTTCGGCGAAGAGTTCGCGGCGCTTATCCCCGAGGTGCGCGACGCGATAGGCGATAGGGCAGATGACGTTCTTTTCGAACTGGCACTGATGCAGGGCAAGGCCCTCAACTGGAACTCCCGGCTCTCCTCGTGGAACGTCGCGCGCCAGGGAATGAGAAGTGTTTTCGATCGTCACGACTTTTCCTTCAAGTGGACGTTCGCCGAGTTCGAAGGTGCTACCGCGCTGTACTCGTGGTGTCTTGACCAGCTCGATGATGCGTACGGCGGAATCGCGCGCCTCTTGGACGAGACGGGAGCGGCGGACCTTGGAACGAACGTACGGCTTCATCGCGAGGTCACCGTCACTCAAGGTAGTGCCGCGAGCCTCTCGCTCGATGACGGTTCCGTTACTCACGTCTGCATGGACCCGCCCTACTACGACAATGTCATGTACGCGGAGCTGGCCGACTACTTCTACGTCTGGGAGAAGCGGACGCTCGGGCGACTGGTACCGGACTATTTCCACGATGACCTCACTGACAAGGACAACGAGGCCGTGGCAAACCCCGCCAGATTCGCAATGATGGGCAAGCGCAAGAGCGAGCTCGCGGACCTTGACTATGAAACGAAGATGACGTCTATCTTCGCGGAGTCGCGACGCGTGCTCTCAGATGACGGCGTCCTCTCGGTGATGTTCACTCACAAGCGCGCGGAAGCTTGGGACACGCTTGGGATGGGGCTCCTGCAAGCCGGGTTCACGATCGAAACGTCGTGGCCAGTCAACACCGAGTTCGAGCACTCCATGCACCAGGCGAACATGAACTCGGCTGCTTCGACGATCATGCTTGTGTGTCGGAAGCGAACCAACCACGCAGACGACCACAAGGTGTATCTCGATGACATCGAGCACGACATTCGTCAGGCTGCCCGAGACGCTGCGACGCGTTTTCAACACGACGGCATCGACGGTGTAGACCTACTTCTCTCAACATACGGTCCGACGCTCTCGGTCATCTCGCAGAACTGGCCCGTCTACTCGTCCACTCCAGACGCAGATGGCCGTGACCAGCTGCTCCGCCCCGAAGACGCCCTGGCCTTGGCGCGCGAGGAGATCGTGGACCTTCGCCGATCTCGCCTGGTCGGGAAAGCGGCGAAGGTCGATGGTCTCACGGACTTCGTCCTCTTGGCCTGGGATACTTTCGGAGCACGTGAATTCCCGTTCGATACAGCCCGTCTCCTCGCGTTGGCGGTGGGCGGCCTGGATGTAGATGATTTGGAGCGGGCGAAGGTCGTCTCTAAGTCGGCGGGCAAAGTAACGCTGTTGACGCCCAAAGAGCGGTTGCGGCGCGGTGCAGACTCTGAGTTGCCTGGCGTGACACCGGAGGCATCATCGTTCGAGTACGTCATCGATGCCGTTGACACCGCGCTCTACATCGCCGAGGTGGACGGCCAGCAGGCCGCAAAGCGGTTCCTCGACCGTCACGGATACACCAGCGACGCCGGGTTCATTTCCACCCTGCAGGGTCTGGCGAACGCAATCCCGCGAACCAAGGTCAAGGGCGCTTGGGTGGTGCCGGAGGCTGGGCTCATCGACACACTCTGCACCCTCTACTTCGATGATGTCGTGCTACCAGAGGCGGAGGAGATGGCCGCGCTGGCAGACCCCAACGAGAACACGCTGTTCGACGTGGAGTGACATGACCACGGACGACAACGACGCTCTACTGCCTGGACCGCCGGCCGCACCGGCCGCGCCGGTGATCTCCAATCTGTTTCCCTACGACCCGATCTCGTCGCCCGACTCCTTTCAGACGGTTGATCTTGGAGCAACCTACTCGCCGGATGATCGTCCGTTCGAGACGTTCTACCTACCGTTGCTGTCACGGGCAGTCACCTACGACAGAGCCGTGGGCTACTGGTCGGCGGCCGAGCTTCAGTACGCAGCCCAGGGCACGGCCCACTTCCTCGCGAACGGTGGGAAGATGCGCCTGATCGTCGGGGCGCAACTCGCGCAACGAGACGTGGACGCCGTCATTGAAGGCAAGCCCCTCGACGACGTAGTGGCGGAGAGGCTCCTCGCCGACCCGGAACTTGCGGGCGCACGGATCGTTCAGAGCGAGCATCTGAGCGTGCTCGCGTGGATGGTTGCCACGGACCGACTTGAGATTCGTGTCGGTGTCCCACGAGGAGAGAACGGCGAGCTACTGACGCATGAGCAGTCGGGTCGCTACTTCCACACGAAGTACGGCATCTTCGCGGATGGCTACGGCAACCGAGTCGCCTTCAACGGCTCGAACAACTCCTCCGTCACGGCTTGGGCTAAAAACCACGAGACCTTCGACGCCTATCCATCCTGGAATGTCCCTATCTGGGACTACCTGGGTGTCCACAAGGTGCTCGACTTCGAGAAGCACTGGACAGACAACGCCGACGCAGGGTGGGCCGTCATCGACCTGCCGACGGCAGTGCGGATGCACCTCATCGAGCACGCGCCCGATACCCCACCTCTACCGCCGGGCGTCGTCTTGCCACCCTCGGAGGCCGACGACACCGATGAGTTCGATGTGGAGGCCGCGTGGGACGAACTCGTCGCATTGCGCGACGCACCAACGGAATCGTCCTGGACCGGTGTCGGATCGGCATGGGCACAACCTCTCCCGCACCAAGCAGAGCTCATCAACCGTGTCGTGAGCACCTACCCGCGCGGCTACCTCTTCGCCGACGAAGTAGGGCTTGGCAAGACCGTCGAGGCAGGCATGGTCCTGCGTGAACTCTTCACCTCAGGTCGGGCGAAGAAGGCGCTACTGCTCGTGCCCGCGTCAGTGATGAAGCAGTGGCAAGAGGAGCTCCACGAGAAGATGAACCTCGATGTTGCCCGCTTCGACAAGGGCATCTTCGTGGATCGCTACGACCAGCCGATCCCCGTTGCTCCGAACGCCAATCCATGGTCGGCGTTCCCCATCGTGCTTGCTTCGTCGCACCTTGCCCGCCGCCGAGACCGTCGGCGTCAGATTCTCGACGCGGGGCCGTGGGATGTCGTTCTGGTTGACGAAGCCCACCACGCCCGGCGACGCGGCTCCAAGCCGACCGATACGCCGAACTCGCTGTTGGCATTGCTCCAAGAGATGCGCGACAGGGAGATGTGGCGTGTGCTGTACCTGGCCACCGCCACGCCGATGCAGATGAACCCGCACGAAGCCTGGGACCTGATCTCGCTACTTGGCCTCAAGGGTCGGTGGGGCGTCAGCGCTGACGACTTCATTCGATACTTCAAGCTTCTGGCAATCGACCCCGTGCATCGCCACTGGGACCTGCTGTGCACAATGCTGGAGGACTACTTCTCCGACCCACAGGCCGAGCGGGACGCTGACCTCGAACAGCAAGTCGACGACGCCCTTGGCTGGACGGGTGCGTACGTGGTCACGGCTCTGGCCGGTAACCCGCCGAGTGCCGATCTGAAGGCCAAGTTCCCGAACGAGACTTCCGAGTGGATGGACAAGTGGCTCCGGCGGCACACGCCGATGCGGGATCGGGTCTTCCGCAACACCCGAACGACGATGCGCGAGTATCAAGCGGCGGGGATCATCCCCGACGACGTGGTCATCCCGTACCGCCACGTCAAAGATGAGTTCATCCCGCTGGAGCCGAACGAGCGCCGACTGTACGACCGCATCGAGGAGTATATCCGTCGCCACTACAACGCGTATATGGCAGAGGCAGGAAATCAGGCGCTCGGCTTCATTATGACCGTCTATCGCCGTCGCTTGACCTCATCGTTCGAGGCGATCAAGCGGTCGCTTCGTCGTCGGCTGAGTGTCTTGGAAGAGGGTAGGAACCTCGCTGAGCTGCTTACCGACGATGACAACGTCGATGTCGAAGGATCATTGTTTGAGCCCGAGGCGTTCGACACCAGGGCCGACCGACTCCGCGACGAGATCGCCGAGCTCAAGTCGTTCCTCCAAGACCTCGACAGCATCACCGGCGAAGACAGCAAGGCCAGCAAGCTTGTTGCTGACGTGACCGAGGCGCTAAACACATACTCGTCGGTGGTGGTCTTCACCCAGTACGCCGACACCATGGACTACGTCCGCGAACGACTTATCACGGCGGGCTACCGGCGACTCGGCTGCTACTCCGGCCGGGGTGGTGAGGTCTACGATGCCGACTCCGGGACCTGGGCCGAGGTCACAAAGTCGGAGATCAAGACCATGTTCCGCAGTGGCGAGCTGGAAGTTCTTATCGGCACGGACTCCATGAGCGAAGGCCTAAACCTGCAAACGTCCGGGCGGCTTATCAACTACGACATGCCATGGAACCTCATGCGCGTCGAGCAGCGGATCGGCCGCGTTGATCGCATCGGCGCCTCCTACAAGGACATCCGCATCAGCAACTACTTCTACGCGGGTACGGTCGAGGAGCAGGTGTACAAGGGCATCGCAGAGGACTACGGAGACTTCACCGACATCGTTGGCGACGCCGCACCCGTGCTCGCAAACATTGAAAAGGCCATCGAGCGCCTCGCCCTGACTGGGCACACAACGCCCACCGACATCGAGTCTGAGGTCGGCGATATCCGCCAACAGGTTGAGGACATCAAGAACGAACCGGTGGGTAACGACGATCTGGGCGAACCCACTGGTGAGAGCCGTATCAAGGAGCCGCCGCAGCTCATCGGCGCCACAACAACACATGACTTGGAGCGTCTGCTCACGACGAATGGACTCAGCCGCGCTGCGTTCGAAGTGGACGACCAGCGCCCAAAGGTCTACTGGCTCAAGCCTCCGGCCGAAAGCCTGTCTCGGCTCTCGTTCAACGAACTCGATGGTGTACGCGATGTCAAGGAATACTTTGATCCGTCTCCCGTCGAGGCTCTGCCGGTCACCTTTGACCGTGCGACCTGGGACGAGAGCGACGACGCCTCGCTGGTCTTTCTTACCTATGGGACGCCGGAACTCGCGGCGCTACTACCAGCCGTGGACGCCGCCGACTGATGCTCGTTCCCCGTCAGGATGACACCAAGCATCGAAGGGCAGACGTTGCCTGCAGCGGCAGCACTCCGTTGCCGAGTGCGGTGATCTGCTGGTTCGCCGTCAGCTCACCGGTACCAGTAACCCATCCGGTCGGTAGGCCCATGAGCCATTCGACGAATGCTGGTGCGGCGCGGGGGCCGTCGGCGTCGTTCAGGAGTGCCGGGGCGGGTACTGGTCGTCCGGTGATGTGTTCCCAGCGGGCGATGGCGTCGGCGTAGCGTCCCCAGCGTCGAACAGTCCGTCGATCAGGGACCACAGTGTCTCCGACTCGCGCCTCTTGGTCGGTGAGCCATGCGGTCCGTGGAGAGCGAAGTCGATGATCTGGTGCGAGAGCGCGATCGTCCCTCGCCTTGCCCGTACCTGGTCGAGGGTCTCGCCGCCCCGCGTGGAGTCGGTCGCGAGTGGGGTGCGGAAGCGTGCGGTGGGCGAGGATGAAGATGCAGCCGCGCAGGTCGGCCAGACCGCCGAGAACGGCGCCGTGAGTCCGTAGAGGTCGAGCTGCGTGGTCTCCCAGATGCCACGGGTCGGGTTCCAGCTCGCGAAGGGTTGCATCGTCGGGGGTTGCGTCGCCGGGCTTGCATGGTTCACGGCGGTCTCCTTCTGTGGGTGGCCGTGTCGCCGGTGAGGACAGCAGCCCGCGGACGTTTTCGATGGCAACCCATTCGGGCTGGAGCGCGTCGATGGCTGCGGCCATGTGCGCCCACAGCCCAGAGCGGGTGCCAGGTGCGAGGCCCGCGCGCTTGCCGACCGTCGACACGTCTTGGCACGGGTGACGGCGCTCATCGAAGTTCCTCAGAGTTGATCACTGAACTTCCTCAGGTCGCCGGGTCAGGTTAGCGCAGGTTCGTGCCGGTGGTGACGCGGCGGAGTTCGTCGGCTGCGGCGTGGTGGT